>ERZ1023461.20-NODE-20-length-86015-cov-61.248813_pt1 | contig 86015 bp, 79 predicted proteins | sample MGYA00380528_ERZ1023461 | MGnify/ENA primary metagenome ERZ1023461 (study PRJEB33173, sample SAMEA4830392) | metagenome | study: EMG produced TPA metagenomics assembly of the PRJEB25223 data set... | reverse complement strand
GCTTGGCCGTCTGGGAGCAGGAATCCCCTCCCTTTAGGGAGGGGAGGAAGTCAAACAATAGTGTTGGTCGATTGTTTGTGGGCTGTGTTTGATTGATGTAAGTTCTGCCAATTAATGCAACTCATCCTTAGTATTTGTTTTTATAGAGACAGGAATTCCTATGAACCACATTTATCGTGTTATCTTTAACCGCAGTTTAGGCATCTATCAGTGCGTGTGTGATTTGCCAAAGCACAAGGCAAATCATCAAGTAAAATCTTTAAGGTGAGCGTGCTGGCAGGTGCGATGGCGAGCGGTTCGGCTTTTGCCCTTGACATTAATGAGGATGAACACTACACCACAAGTAGCGACAGAGCAGAACCCATCAACATCGCCACCACCAAAGGTAGCCATGTTACCGTAACTGTCTCAGGAAAAGATGTGGTTCGCTCGATGAGTGCAAAAGGTGCATACGACTCAAACAATCCCCACGAAGGTCGTCAATGGATTGGGGTTGGACAGTATGGAACAGGTATCCTCAACATTGAAAATGGAGCAACCGTCCGCTCTGCCGACAGCATCTTACTTGGTGTTATGGGCGATAAGGTCAATCGTGTCGCTCATGGTCATGGCACAGTCAATCTGTCTGGCGAGTCCAAACTACAAGCCGACCTCTATCTTATAGTCGGTGATGGCGGTGTTGGCACACTCAATGTCAATAGTGGTTCAAAAGTCAATGCTCGAGACATTTGGATTAGCTCAACCAATCACGGAGCAGGTAGCACCATCAACATCGATGGGGCAGGTCAAAGAAAAGACCACACATCACAAGTCAATGCCTTCACCATTACCATCGGTGACGAAGGCGATGGCACGGTTAATGTCAAAAATGACGGCATGATTAGTGCAAACCGTCTGATCATCGGCGAGAAAGCCACTGGCAATCTTAACGTGTCTAGTGGCGGTAATGTCGCTGTGAATAACATTGAACGAGGTACAGCCGGCAAAGCCAACCTCGTGCTAAACGGTGCTGACATCAAGATAGAGCAAGGCAACCAAGATGACTTCTTTAAAGGTTTTACTGGCACTGATAGTATCACCATTAATAATGGTTTAGAATTTAACACCAACGGTCATGATGTTACCATCAACCCAAATGCCGTCATTACAGGCAATGCAGGTAAATTTACCATCAATGGTGGCGGTTTTGAAAAAACTGGCAAAGGCAATCTTACCATTTCCGAAAACACCTTTAAAAACATCAAAGGCGACATCGCCATTGAAAAGGGCACACTCAAATTAAATGGCAGCTTTAAATTTAATGACGGTGAAAGTCTAAATATCGCAGTGCGTGATACTGATGATTATGGCAAATTCCATGTAACAGGCAATCTTGATGTTTCCAAAGGTGCATTAAATGTCTATGCTCTTGACCTCATCAAAGCCACCCTTGCCAATCCAAGCAATACTGCCACTTTTAATGACATGGTAAAAGCGGGTACTTTGACGGGCAAATTTACCTCATTTAAGGTGCTGGACAAAGATGGCAACCCCATTACCTCTAATTTAGACACCGAATACAAAAACAACGCCGTGAATTTGGTGGTAAAAGACAATATCCCAGCACCCAAGCCCATTGGCGTGGTTACTGTTGGCACTACAACCAAAGCCCATACTGGTGATTTTATCATGCAAAAAGGCGATGAAATACGCATTCGCCTTGAAAACCAAAACACCTATGGCCGCCTAAACATCAGTGGTCAAGCAAACTTTACCGATGGTCATTTGTCAGTACAAGCCTCTGACTTAGTTCACACGCTGGTCAAAACCCAATCTGCCGACTGGAAAAATGTCATCACCACAAACGGCCGCTTGGGTGAATTTGATCGATTTGATGTGGTTGATGGTCAAGGTCAAAGCATAGAATCTCCCATCACGCCTGTTTATGATGGCAACAATGTACATCTGACCGCAAAAGCCTCTGGAAATACTGGTGGAAATACTGGTGGAAATAACACCAACACCAACGATGGTGTATTTGCTCATGCCGTCCAAAACACCCATAAAACCTCAGGTTTGGGGGTAGCAAGTGTACTTGATAAAGCGGTAACAAGCCCCAATAGCAGTTTGGGTAGAACCCTTGTTGCCCTACAAACTGTGGCAAAACTTGATGATGAGCAACTAAGCCAAATCACCGAAAATCTTGAACCAGCGATTAACGCCCAAGCCCCCACCGTCATCAACGAACAGCATAACCTAGCTACCACCGCAGTTACCGATCGCATCTTTACCACCCGTGCTGATATCACGCAAGGCTCAGACGCTAGCGGACGCTCGCTGTTTAAACGCAGTGATAACCTAAGCAATTCTGTGTGGCTACAAGCCGTTGGACAAAAACATAAAGCCGATGAGCGAGACGGATTTGCCGGATTTGATGGTAACTCACACGGCTTTGTGGTGGGGACAGACGCTATGGCAAGCGATGACTTGCGTCTGGGTGTGGCACTCGGACACTCCAATAGCGACATTGACAGCACAGGTACTTCGGTTCGCCAAAACCTACAAACCAAACTCACTCAGGCTTATGTTTATGGCGATTATGCCCTAAGCGATGACACCAATGTCAATGGCTTTGTTGGTTATGGTCGTGCCAATATCGAAACCGAGCGAGACATTAATGTGGCAAATATCCTCACAGGCAAAGCAAAAGCTGATTATGATGCCAAAATCACCCAGCTTGGTATCGGTGTCGACCATCGTATTGGCACCATCAACGACCACATCTCGCCATTTGCTCAATTACGCTACACTCGCCTAACTAGTGATGGTTATAAAGAGTCTGTCAGCGGCACTGATTCAATTAATAATTTTGGTGTAAGTGTAAGCAAGGAAAGTGAAAACATCGTGCGTGCCACTGCTGGTGTTCACTTCGCCAAACCTATCAATCACAACACCCAGCTTATCGGTAGCGTGGCAGGTCATCTGGAAAACGACCATCGCCCCACCATCAGTGCCTCATTTAATGGTCTGTCCGATGTCAGCTTTAACCAAACTGCCCAAAAGAATGACAAATTCTCAGGGTCGCTCGGTCTAGGCGTACGTCATCAGCTAAGTGCCAATACTGAAATTTTGGGGCAATATCAAGGAGAATTTAGCAAAAACACCAGTACCAATGGCGGTACAGTCGCTATTAAGTGGAAGTTTTAATGTTTTGTAAAAATTCTTGATGATGAAGCCAATCTTGTAACCTTGGTCGTATTTAAGGTAAAAAGATTGGCAAGTGATTCTATCAAGACTTAATTAAGCCAAGTCCTATTTTAGGGCTTGGTTTTTTAATTGTTTTAACCTGTTTTTAAAATTAGCAAGCGTACAAAATTTTGACGCAAATTATTTATTTGCTAACAAAAAGCACACTTTATCATAAAGTGTGCTTTTTGGGTATTAGGCTTTTAAATACAAATCTTGAACCAATCAAGAATTCATCATCAGATATTCAAATGCCGACAGTCCTGCCTTTGAGCCTTCGCCCATGGCGATGTTAATTTGCTTATAAGGCACAGTGGTTACGTCCCCACAGGCAAATACCCCTGCTTTGTTGGTGCGACATTTGGCATCAATCTCAATCTCGCCATGAGCGGTAACATCTACCAAATCCTTGACAACATCAGAGTTTGGCACCAGTCCGATTTGTACAAATACTGCTGACAGTGGCAAAGTTACATTCTCGCCCGACACTCGGTCTTGATAGATAAGGCTATCTACTTTACCGCCATTTGCCGTAATCTCTTGCGTGGCGGCGTTTTTGATAATCGTGATGTTGTCTTTGGCGTTTGCCTTGTCAATCAGAACTTGGTCGGCTCTGAGTTTATCGCCAAATTCCAACACGGTAACGTGCTGAACGATACCCGCCAAGTCCAACGCCGCTTCCACGCCCGAGTTACCACCGCCGATGACCGCCACAGGCTTGCCCTTAAAGAAGGGGCCATCGCAGTGTGGGCAGTACGCCACGCCGTTGCCGATGTTCTCATCTTCGCCTTTGACACCAAGTTTACGCCATTTTGCCCCTGTGGCAATAATCAGCGTGCGTGAAGTCCAGCTTGCCCCTGTGTTTAGGGTAACTTGATAACCGCCTTTGACTTCTTCGATAGACGATACGCTCACGTGTTCTTTAACGGTGATGTTGTATTCTTTGATGTGCGTGGCAAGGTTGCTTACTAAGGTATTGCCGTTGGTAAGCGGTATGGAAATCAAGTTCTCGATGTCTTGGGTATCCTTGACTTGTCCGCCAATGCGGTCAGCCACAAGTGCCACACGAAGCCCCTTGCGAGCGGTATAAATCGCCGCCGCACTGCCTGCTGGCCCTCCGCCAATCACAGTTACGTCTTGGGTTTCCAGCTGTTCGGCTTGACCTTCGGCAAGCAGGTCGGGGTACTCGGCTTGCAGTTTGTCAATGATACGGGCGGTATCAACTTTACCATTTAAAAATGGTTTGCCGTTTAAAAACACCGCAGGCACGCCTTGAATGTTGTTGGCTTCAACCAATTCTGGGAACACGCCACCATCAATCATCTCGTTTTCAATGCCGTCATTTAACACAGCAAATTGGTTCAACGCTTGCACGACATCAGGGCAGTTGTGGCACGATAGCGAGACAAAGGTTTGAAATTTAAGTGGTTTTTGAATGCGTTTAACAAGTTCTTGAATGCCTTCGTCCAGCTTCATGGTATGACCGCCAGCGTGCAAAATGGCAAGCAAGAGAGACGTAAACTCATGACCGCCCGGAATGCCACTAAACACAATGCCTGTATCACGGTTATCTGTGGCAATCTTAAAGCTCATGGGCGACAAATCAGTGTCCACAACTGTCTTGTCAAAGCCGATTTTGTCCGAGCAACTGGCGATTTGCTCCAAAAAGTCCACCAATTCGGCACGTTTGGCGTGGTCGCCTTGTCCCAAAATCATGGCAATGGGGCGGGTCATGTTGGTGCTGTAAGTTTTGACAGCGTCAAGTAAAGATTTGTCTAGCATGGTGTGTACCTATAAATTGCCTATGAATATGTTTAAATTACCTAGTATTATAAGGGTTATTTGATATTTAGAAAATTTAAACGTTTTTAATATTAAGTTTATAAAACTAAATTAATCCCAAAAAGAAAATTCATACAAAAAAGCACATAAAAAAGATAATTTTGCTTGCTTATACCGCCAATTCTTGCTAAGATAAAGCCATACCAAATAAGTGGATTTGGTGGACAAGTTACCATTAAATCAGCTGTTGGAATATTACTAACCCATTGATAAATCAGGAGAATTTTCATGTTCCCAGAATACCGTGAACTCATCACCGAACTAAAAACCAAAAATGATTTGCATTTTGTTAAACTCTTTGATGCTCATAACAAACTTGATGAAGAGATTACCAATCTTGAAAATGACCCCATTGCCCATAATAGCCGTGGCGAAGAAATTGAAGGGCTAAAACGCAAAAAATTGGCTCTAAAAGATGAACTTTATCAATACCTATTGACCAAAGCATAATCAATCGCTTATTTAAATGATAAAAACACAGGTTAGACAACCTGTGTTTTTGTTTGGCTGTAATTTTTTGATTATAAAAAATCGCCCAACAACGTGAGCGATTTTTGTGATTTATCAAAATTAGCTGATGTTGCAACGAGCTTTTTCTTTGATGGCAAAGTCTTCGATGAGTGTTTTCATCTTCTCGGGGGTGATGCTCTCTTGCATGGCAGCTTCTAGCTTTTGGTTGGCTTCGCTCGGACCCATCTCTATCATTTGGGCTTGGTCTTCTTCAGTGATGACAATGGGCTCGCCATCAATGCTCTCACCACGAGCCAGTTTTTCTTGTTGTTCGGTGTATTTTAATACCTTTTGACCGACTTCGCTTTCATAGAATTTATCCGCTTCTTGAATGCCTTCAACACCAACAGCGTCCACAAGCATCTGCTTGCTGGTCTCATGATAGGTCGCTTCACCGTCTTTGGACATCAGGCAAGCCCCTTGCTCTTCGGTGATGTCAGGATTGGTCTGTGCCAAATGCATGAGCGTGGACATTTGCAAGATTTTGTTCATCATGGCGATGCTTGGCGAGCCATCCAAATTGACACTGGCAGTCTCGGCAGGGGCAGTTTGGGTAGTCTCTGCGGTGTTGGCAGGCTGTTCGGCTGGGGCTTCGGTCTTGTTACAAGCGGTCAGCAGGGTGGCAGAAACGGCAACTGCCAATAGGGTGCGGTAGAGTGTCATAAAATCATCTCGATGCTGTCAATGGAATGTCTAAAAATTAAGAGCAACAATTTTAACACACATTCACCAACTTAACCGATGTTTTGGTCATAAAATAAAAACCGCCTAACCTGATGGCTAAGCGGTTTGGGTTGTCTAAAATCTAAGAGTAACTATTAGATTAGATTTTGCCAACTAGGTCTAGGCTTGGCTTCAAGGTCTCTTGACCTGCTTCCCATGCGGCTGGGCAAACTTCGCCGTCATTTTCACGCACATATTGGGCGGCCTTGACTTTACGAATCATGTCTTTGGCAGAGCGACCGATGCCTAAGTCGTGAATCTCGGCAACCTTAATAAGACCGTCTGGGTCTACTAAGAAAGTACCACGCAATGCAGCGTGCTCGTCTTCAATCATGATATTAAAGCCACGAGTGATTTTACCAGTGCCGTCGCCTAGCATTGGGTATTTTACTTTGCTAATGGCAGCAGATGAATCGTGCCATGCTTTGTGAACAAAATGGCTGTCGGTAGAGACGGCATACACTTCTACGCCAAGACCTTGTAGCTCTTCGTAGTGGTCAGCCATGTCTTCAAGCTCGGTTGGGCAAACGAACGTAAAGTCGTGTGGGTAGAACATGAAGATAGACCATTTGCCTTTGGTGTCTTCTGATGAGATGGTTTTGAACTCACCGTTGACAAAAGCTTCGGTGGTAAATTCTGGAATTTGTTGGTTGATAATAGCAGTCATATTGTCACCTATGATTTGTTGTTAAAAATGTCAATGTGATGAGTGGTTGGAGCTTACTCATCAAAGGATAAAATCCTTAAAGTCATTACATGATAACAAAAATTAACGGTTTATCCAGTTAAAAGTTTTAAATAAAAGGTTTTGTTTTATCAAACTTAGGTGTAAAATAGCAGGTACGATTTTTTAAAATTAAGGAATGCGTGATGATTACCTTGCGTCAGTTAGAGTTCGCCCTTGCCGTTGCCAAACACAAGCATTTTAAACGTGCTGCCGAAGAGTGTAACATTTCCCAATCTGCCCTAAGTCTTGGCATTGCCGAGCTTGAAAAACAGCTAGACACGCAGATTTTTGAGCGTAATAACAAGCAGGTGCTTATCACGCCCATCGGCGAAGATTTGTTGGAGCGAGCCCAGCGAGTGTTTAGCGAGATTAGCGACTTAACGACCCGAGCCCACAGCCATCAGTTGCCCCTTGCTTACCCGATGACGATAGGCATTATCCCGACCATCGCCCCGTATCTGCTTCCCAAAGTGTTGCCAATGCTCAAAGATAAGTACCCCCAGTTTGAGATTGCGGTGACCGAAAAACAGACCGAACGCCTGTTAGAGCAGGTGCGTTATGGGTATATTGACACCGCCATCTTGGCACTGCCTTATGCGGTTGATGGTCTGCATGCCTTTGAGTTTTGGGCGGAGAATTTTTATGCCATTTTCCCCAAAGACAGTAAGCAAGATAAGACAAGCATTTCAAGCACAGAGTTGTTTGAAAATGATGTGCTGTTACTGGGTGAGGGTCACTGTTTGACCGATCAGGTGCTGTCGGTTTGTACCATGAATAAAAACGAGCTAAAATCGGGCTTTTCGGACGCCAGTCTTAACACGCTCATTCAGATGGCAAAAGTGGGCATGGGGACAACCCTAGTACCTAAGATGGCGTTAGAGCAAATCGGCGATGACGTAACTGCCTTACCCCTAAATGAGACAGGACCACACAGACGACTCGCGTTCGTTACTCGCCTAAACTATGCACGGGTCAATGACGTCAAAATCCTAAGCGAGATTTTTAATGAAGCCTTAACCGCCCATGAAGCCAAAGGCTAAGCCAATTAGGGCTTACCTTTTAGCAAATTATGCCATGTCTGATAGTCAGGCATGGCTTTTTTGACTTCATGCCAAAAAGCAGGGCTGTGGTTGGGATGGATAAGATGGCACAGTTCATGCACAAAGACATATTCGGTGCAGGGGTAGGGATAGGCAGGCAGATAAGTGGATAGCCAAATGCAAGCTTCATGGGTGTTGCAACTGCCCCAGCGAGTGTGCATTTTCTTGGTGCGAATCTCATCGGCAAAGCGACCGACCACAGGTTGCCATGTGTCTGCTAGGGTGGGCAGGCGAGCTTTGAGTTCATGCTCATAGATGTCAAGTCGGCAGGCGTGGGGGTCTTGGCGTTGCTGTTTTGATAGCCTGATAGGGTGCTGTGTCAGATAGTCCGCCACATCAAAAGGCTCGCCCCACAGCTTGGGGTGGGCGTGGCTTGGACTGTGGTCGGTGTGGGTGTGTTTGCGTTTGTGGGCGTGAGCCATTGCCCATGCAGACTTGGACATGATAAGGCGGTGAATGTCATCATCGGATAGATGACGTGGTACACTGACAGCAAAGCAGGGGCGAGTGTTTATGAATGTTAGGCGAAAATTGACGTTTTTGACGGCTTTTTTGTGGATGATGAGCGTGATGTCATGTTTGTCAAAATGGGCAGATAAATCGGTGTGGGGCATGGGTGGTGATGTATTGGGTTTAAAAATATTTTACACTCTACAAAATGAAAAAGTGCTACGGTTTCCGTTCGTGGTGAGTCTGTCGAACCATGACGGAAAATAGCTCAGGGCGAACAGTTTCCGTGGTAAAATTCAATTTTGTTAGCTGTAACATGATGGCTTTTAAAAAGAAAAATTAAAAAACAAAAAACAGGTCACATACATGACCTGTTTTGGTTTACCCAAAGGGATAAAATTAGTTCACGCTTTGTGGGGCTAGGATGGTTAGCTCAACACGGCGGTTTGGTTCGTATCTGCTACCAAATTGAGTGGTTGCACCATGTCCGATGGCATCAATACGGTAAGAGTTAACACCACGACCTACCAAATAGTTGGCAACAGCAGAGGCACGATTTTGTGATAGTACCTGATTAAAATTGGCATTGCCTTCAATGGAGGCATAACCATTGACCATCACTGTGGTTTGGTCATACTGATTGAGTGTCTGAGCCACCTGATTTAGTGTGCCATATGAGCTGGACTTAATGTCGTATCTGCCAACATCAAAGGTAATCGCCTCTGGGATGGATAGGTTAATGTTATTGGTAACAGGGTCTCTTTGAACCTCAATGCCTGTGCCTGCGGTTTGCTCTTTGAGTTTGGCTTCTTGACGACTCATATAAGCCCCTACGCCTGCACCGAGTGCCGCACCGATGGCAGCATCACGACCTGTGTGTTCGCCACCTGTTGCCTTAGAGATGGCGGCACCTAGGGCAGCACCTCCCAACGCACCAAGACCCGTTTGTCTTGTGGTGTCGTTCATGCCTGTGCCAGTACTGGCACAACCTGCCAAAATCATACTTGCAGAAACGGCGGTGATGGTAAGAATTTTTTTCATAAAATACTCCTATGAGAGATGGTAAATTTAAAATCCCCAAAGTGGCTTGGACTTGATTTTGATATGGGTGTTTAGATATTAAAATCTAAACAGGTGTTTAAACATATTTAAACCAAGCCCAAACCATTTGATGAGACTATTATGCCGTAAAAAACTCTCTTATTTGTTATAAGTATGTAGTTAATCGGTTATTTTAATTGTAAAAATGGACTGGTATTTTGCACAATCGCCCTAAAATAGGGGCAATTCTTACAGGAAAATGCATAAAATTTTGGTAAAATTGTATCAAAATTTGTCAAAATGGGCGGTTTTTACCATGATTTTTGACTATTTTGGTAGTAGTCTAAAAAGTATGCTGAACTAGGTTTTCCGTTCGCCCTGAGCCTGCCTGCGGGTAGGAAAACCATTAGGTTTCCCAAGCTCGCCACGAACGGTTTTCTTTGTAGCATACTTTTTGAACCAGGGCCTCTATTTTAAATAATAATGATGGTAAAATCGGCTTATTTGTTTTCAAAGTCATTTTTTTAAAAAAGCCTTTGAAAACTTTGATAATTTTTAATTATTTTTTAATAGACTTCTTTCCAAACCCTGATTTTTATGGATTTTTAAAAACTTCAACCCCAATACTTATAAGGGTTTATTTTTAGTTTGGAAAGAGATTTAATTATTTTTTGATGTTTTTGATTATTTTGATAAAAATTTGCTAAAATAGTGCATGGTAATACACTCATTATCAGGCGACATTGGGGTGCGGTATGGCATTTTTTCTGATGGGTTGATGATGAGTAGATTTTGACACAAATTGTTACATTTATCCAATAAGCGGTTTTCATATGCATAAAAATAACCCTAATACCACATCTTTTTTTCAAAAAATCCATGACAAACACCCCAAACTTGCCCAAAAACTCCGCCTAGGTACGGGGCTTGGGACGATGGTCGCCAACAGCGTGGCAATCAGCGTGCCGTTATATGGGGCGGGGCTTGCCAAGACATTGCTCGGTTCAAAGCAGGGCGACAAGGCGGTGCTGTCTATCGCCAACCACTGGATTAACACCAACAACCGCCTGCTAGATACACTCATGCCAGAGCGTGACTGGCGGATATCGGTGCCTGATGACCTAAAAAAAGACGGACGGTATCTGCTCGTGTGCAATCATCAGTCGTGGGTGGACACGAGTGTGGTGCAGTATGTGAGCGAGTCACGGTTGCCGATTACCCGATTTTTTGCCAAGCATGAACTGCTCTATATTCCTATCGTGGGGCAGGCGTTTTATTTTTTGGACTTTCCGATGATGAAACGCCACTCCAAGGCACAAATCGCCAAAAACCCTGCCCTTGCCACTCGGGATTTGGAAGAAGCCAGACGTGCCTGCGGACTGCTCGCTGATAAGCCATTTGTTCTGCTCAACTACCTAGAAGGCACACGGTTTAGTAAGGACAAGCACGCCCGCCAAAACTCGCCTTATCAGCACCTATTAAAGCCCAAAGCAGGAGGTTTTGCCTTAGCCATTGCCAGTTTGGGTGATAAGATAGACGGCATATTGGACATGACGGTGGTCTATCCTGATGGTGTGCCTGACTATGGCGAGCTGTGGGCAGGTAAGATGACCCGTTTGGGGGTGGACATTCGTCATCTGGACATGGATGAGAGGTTATTTACCGATTTAAAAGACGGTAAATACGACAGTGATGAGATGGTCAAGGCGGAGCTGTTTGACTTTTTGGATAAGGTGTGGACTGCCAAAGATGAGCGAGTTGGGCAAATGATGAGTGAGTTTGAGTAGGTCTAAATAAAAGGTGGGGCTAAATAATGAGAAAACCAAACCTTTTAAAACTGCCCAAAAAGTTTTACAATACCCCAATGTTTACAAGTTTAATCATAGCAAAACACCATGAGTAGCAAACACACCCCCCATTTGTCCGACCTAGAAATCCCCCAACCCTCTGATGTGCCAGACGATGTCATTCCGCTCTTTGGCACGGACAAAGACGAGCGAGAGCCGACCGCTAAGCAAAGTCGCACCAAAATCATCTACGATGTCGGCATGCTTATCCTGCTGGTTATTGACCTGTGTTTGATATTTGCCGATAACATTTTGATGAGCGGACTTGTGACCAAACTTGCCGAGTGGGGCGGATTTAGTGGCATGCTCAGTGCCTATCAAGCGACTTATCATGTGAGCTTATCCGCCATTGGGGGGATGTTTACGCTGTTTTGGGTGAGTGAGCTGTTGGTGCGGTGGCTACTTGCCATCAAGCGTCGCACTTATTATCGCTGGTTCTTTTTTCCTTTTGTGCATTGGTATGAGGTGCTGGCATGTTTTCCCATACTTCGTGCGTTAAGACTGCTGCGAGCAGGGATTATCATCAAACGACTGCATGACACAGGCGTGATGGTCATTCCTAAAAAGTGGATAACATCTGCCCAGTTTTATTATCATGTCATCTTAGAGGAACTCTCTGACCGAGTGATTTTGACCGCCATTGATAACTTTCGTGAGCAGATGGCACAGTCTGGGACATATAACACACTGATTTTAACGACGATTAACCGTAACCGTGCTGAGTTTGAAAGTGTGGTGCTTGATTTGCTTCGTCGTGAGCTTGCCCCAAAGTTGCAACAGGCGTTTTTGGCACAGACAGGGCAGAGGCTCTCGCATGATATTGGTACTTCCGTTGAGCAGGCACTCCTTGACACTCCTGAGCTAAGACGATATCTTAAACTCATTCCCATCGCAGGGGGCATGATAGAATCGCAAATTACAAATGTGGGTCGCCATATCGGTGAGAATGTTACCATGGCGGTCAATGAACATTTGTTTGATGAAAAGACCTTGGATGCACTGATGATTCATATCGCCAAAGGCGTAGCAAATATTGATACCACACACCCACAGCTACAAAATTTTGTCAGTGTGGTGATCGATGATGCCCTAAACGCTTTTGAAAAGCAAGTCAAAGTCCAGCAGTGGAAACACAAAGAGCAGCTTCATTTATAGTCTATGGCGGTTGTGGTATTTTACCCATAAATTCACACCATTTATCATCAAAAACACCAAAACAGCCACATAAGAGCGGTGATTTTACCCTAAAATATCAAAAAAATGGTAAAATTGACAAAATGTTAGACAATGGTAATAATATTATGAAAGCGATTACTTTATTTGGCAAGATGCTCAGTTTTAGCCGTCTAAAACTACACACCGATGACTTAACTGCCATTCAAGATGAACTAAGTGTTCTATTAAAAGACAACACGTCCGTGCCTGTGGTGCTAGACAGTGAGTGTAAGCTTGATTTGTCGGCATTGGTTGAGATGTTGTGGCAGATGGGCGTACAGCCGATAGGCGTGGTTGATGGTGTATTAAGCGAGCAGGCAAATGCCCTACGATTGGCGAGCTTTCCTGCTGATGGTAAACGTATGGAACGCATTTTGCCAGTTGACTCACATTTTGCCCCAACGTCAAAAACAAGTAGTGTGGATAATAATGCCCCATCATCACAATCTCAATCATCACAACTAAAATCATCAGAGCAAGCAGGCGAGTTTAGCAATCGGCCTACACCCCAAACCATCCCCCAGCAAGAGCAAGGTGTAACCAGTAGAGTGCATGGTCAAATGCTTCGTTCAGGTCAGAGTTTACAACACTTAGGTGGCGATTTAATCATCATCGGTGGGGTAAACAATGGTGCAGAGGCCATTACCGATAACAGTTTGCACATTTATGGGCATGGACAAGGGCGACTGGTTGCTGGGGCGACAGGCGACAAACACGCTCGTATTTTTTGCCAAAAGTTCAACCCCACGTTGATCTCGGTGGCAGGCACCTACTGCCTAAGCGACGCCATTCCGCTTGAGATGATAGATAAGGCGGTGCAAGTCAGCTATGATGAAGATAAGGGGCTTATCTTTACGCTCATGGCGTGATGGGTTTGGTTTATCATTGTTCAGGGCATGTTGAACCTTTATAACACAATTTAAAATTTAGAAATTTTATAGAAATAAAATGGTGTCTTTGCATGAAAAATGGCTATCCGACCACTTAATTTAAAAAATAGACTTCTTTCCAAACCCTGATTTTTATGGATTTTTAAAAACTTCAACCCCAATACTTATAAGGGTTTATTTTTAGTTTGGAAAGAGATTTAATTAAGTTAAAACTCTTAAAATTTACACGATTAAGTGGTCGGATTGTTTTTCATCGTCAAAAGCTTGTTTGATAGAACGACTATCAAACTTCACTTTTTCCTTGAAAAACGTGCGATTTTTCGTGATTTTCATTGCAAATACAAAAGTTCAACATGCCCTAAAATTATGGTAAAATAGATAAATTTTTTCTAAATCTTAACTGGTAGTAAATCATTGATGAATAGGGTAAAAATAACAGCAATGATAAAAAAGACAGTTGAGCACAAAGTATTTTTTAAATTGCTAAATTGATAAATGTAGCAATACCAAATTATAAGGAGTTGCCCTGTGGCAAAAATCATCGTAGTAACATCAGGTAAAGGCGGTGTGGGTAAGACCACCACCAGTGCGTCTTTTGGGGCAGGTCTGGCAGAGCGTGGTTATAAGACGGTCATCATCGACTTTGACGTGGGTTTGCGTAACCTTGACCTTATCATGGGCTGTGAGAACCGCATTGTCTATGACTTTGTGGATGTCATCAGTGGTAATGCCAAGCTCTCACAAGCACTGGTCAAAGACAAACAGCAGGAAAATCTGTACATCTTACCTGCTTCTCAAACTCGTGATAAAGACGCCTTAACCGATGAAGGCGTGGCAGCGGTCATGAAAGAGCTGTCTGATGAGCTAGGCTTTGACTACATCATCTGCGACAGTCCGGCAGGGATTGAGCGTGGGGCACAGCTTGCCATGTATCACGCCGATGAAGCTTTGATTGTTACCAACCCAGAGGTGTCAAGCGTGCGTGATTCTGACCGTATCATCGGTATCTTGCAGTCTCGCACCAAACGTGTCGAAGAAGGAGGTAGCGTCAAAGAACATCTCATCATTACTCGCTACAACCCAGAGCGTGCCGCTCACGGTGAGATGATGGACATTGATGACATTGCCAATGACATTCTAAAAGTGCCACTCATCGGCGTCATTCCAGAGTCGAATGCTGTGCTAGAAGCGTCAAACCACGGTCAGCCTGTCATCTATTTTAAAGACTCGGCAGCAGGTCAATGCTATGATGACATCGTGGCACGATTCTTGGGTGAAAACCGTCCTTTGCGTCACATTGATGTCAAAAAGAAAGGTTTCTTTGCTAAGTTGTTCGGGGGCTGATATGAAAAAAGGATTTTGGAGTACGTTATTTGGTGGGGGCGATGAGCCAACCAGTGCGTCTATCGCCAAAGACCGCCTAAAAGTCATCGTCGCAAGCCACGACCGCCTAAACACTCGCCTAACCCCTGAGCGTGTGGATGAGATGAAGCGTGAGATTTTGGCGGTGGTTAATAAATTCATCAGTGGCGTACAGATTGATGATGTTAATATCAAACAGCGTCATGAAGAGAGCCTTGATGTGCTTGAAATGAACATCAATTTGCCTGACCGTAAATAACAGGCAAGACGGATAAAAAGGTGCGATTTGCACCTTTTTTGTTTTTTAAAATTGGCATTTGGGTTTTAAAAATCTACCAATAAAAACAAATCCTAACCCGTCAAATCAACCACGCTTATCTCAACATCATCAATCACGCCCACATCCACAAAGATGTCTGCTTGTGAGTCTAATTTGTCCGTGATGTCATAATGCTCGCTGACAGGCTCGCCTTGATAGACGAGTGGGGCGATAAAAAACGGCTCGCCAATTTGTTCTAACAATGCCGTCATCACGGGCGTGGCAGATGTGGTAAAGCGAAGTGATTTTTTGCTGATGATTTTTTTATTGACCGCTTTGGTTAGCTCCAAGATAAAGGCGTGCTGGGGTGTAAAGTCGCTTTTTAGGGTGCGAAAAGCGTCATTTGCCACGACCGCCACATCCGACAGCTGACTGATGTTTTGACACACCAACAGCAAATCAGACTCATCCGACCCCAGACGCACCAAGCGTTCAAAGGCGTCTTTGGCACTCATCCCAAAGGCGAAACGGTAGCCACACTCGGTCGGTATGATGATGACTTTGTCCGATGATAAGGCAGTTGCCGTTTCGTCTATCAGACGGGGTTGGGGGTTGTCAGGGTGGATGTAGAGTGTTTTCATGGATTGTCCTTATAAACTGATAATGTGTTAGATGGATTTGTGGGGTAAATGATATTTACAAATCACCCCCTGCCTTGCCATATTCATGTCTAAACACACCCAAATCAGGCGTTTGGCATCTTTGGATAAAGGGTGAGACGGTGCGTGTGGATTTTGCAAATAGGCATGAGCTTGGGCGTACACGTCTGTGGCAAAGGTGCTGTTTGATGTGTCAAAATCGGCATTTAGGTTGTCCGCTGAGACATAAAAATACCGCCCCAACGCCAATGACAGCAGGCATTCGATGGCTTGGGGTTTGATTTCTACCTTCTCAAACTGGCGTTGGGTCATCTCATCTCGCCCGTCAGGGCAGTACCAATAGCCAAAATCATCAAGTCCCCTGCGTGTTGCCCCTGCCACGCACCAATGACTTATCTCATGCAACGCACTTTGGAAGAACCCATGAGCGAACTCAATGCGGGCAGGCATGCCGTCTTTGCTGGCAAAGTATTCAGGCTCGCTCTTACCACGTACGAGTAGGGTTGGCATGGCACTGTGCTGATAGAGATGGTTAAATAGGGCGATGAGCCAGTCGGTCTGTTCATGCTCATCATCGCTTAGGGTTTGCCACGTCCGTTTTAGCGTGCGATATGTCTCATCAAAACGGCACACGTCTGCCACGCACGCCTGTATGGTTTTGTCATCATAAAAGGCTTGCCAAAGTGATGTTTGGGCGTGCAGACCCAGCTTGCTAAAATCAGTGGTGCTCATGGAGTGTTATCTGAATCTAAAAACAAAAATTATACCACGCCCCACAAATTTTGCGTGAATTTTGGCAGGTTTTATGAAATAATAAGCCAAATTTTTATGATGAAGACAAGATGACCGCACCCATGAACCAATCAGGCACACTGCCCCAAAACATCGCCTTTGACAAATGGGCAGACATCGGCTTTACATGGCAGGGCGATGTTCCTATGACTGCCTTGCCACGCCTAGCAGGGCAGGTTATCGCTAGTGGTGATTTGCTAAGCGTTGCCTTGACGCTCGCCCGACAAGACAAAATCCTGTGGCTAACCTATGATGTCAAAGCGACGCTGTCCGTGGCGTGCCAACGCTGTCTTGACCCCATGCCTGTGGATGTCTCGGGCAATTACCGCATGGCAATCTTAGAGAGCGAAAACAAGATTGGCTACCTAGAAGCCCTAGATGAGACGGCAGATTATGTCCTGTTAGATGAGATTTGCCCCGATGACAAAAAAATGCTCCCCGTGGCGGACATGCTAGAAGATGAGCTACTGCTTGCCATTCCGCTCTCGCCACGCCATGATGATTGTGATATGCATACAGACAGCGTGGGCGACGTGGCGGATGAACCTGCCGAGAATCCCTTTGCTGTGTTGGGGCAGTTAAAGGGCAAGCTGTCGGGTTAAGCCAATATTTTGTAAATTTTGCAAAAATGGGCTTTTAAAATGTCAAATTTTTGGTATAATAGGGCGTTTAATGTATCTGCACCCATTTGATTAGGCGAAAATGATGCTACCGCCACAGATACCCACTTTCATTTAAATTTGGCAGTCATTTGCCGTACTTTATTTTAGGAGCTATCATGGCAGTTCAACAAAACCGCAAAAGCCGTTCACGCCGTGATATGCGTCGTTCTCACGACCGTATCAGCGTTGCTACTCTAAGCATTGATTCTACCACTGGCGAAAAACACATTCGTCACCATGCGACCAAAGACGGTTTTTACCGTGGTCGTCAGCTATTTAAAGTAGCCGCCGAAAGCTAATTTGTTTGGTTTCTACCTTGTAAAAACCAAGCCTAAGCCAAGTTCCATGACCGCATGAGCTTGGCTTTTTTATTTTAAATATTGATGGCTATCAGCAGGACGTGCCTGTTTTTATGGTACAGTTTAATTTAAACAACAACTGTTTTATAAAAATAGACTTCTTGCCAAATTTAAAAAACCCTTGTAAATACCGGGGTTGAAGTTTTAAAAAATCCACAAAATTGGGGTTTAAAAAGAAGTCTAATGGCTATCGGGCGTTAAATTGTAAAAAATTTGTTTGCAAATTTAATCGATAATTTGTAAACAAATGTTTATTATTTATGGTAAAATGACACGTTCATCAGCGTGATGAATGTTTGATAAAAAATGGTGTAACATGACAACAAAACGTGTGGCAGTGATTTTCCCTGGTCAAGGGTCGCAGACCATTGGCATGATGGATGAGCTTGCCGAGCATTTTAGTGTGGTAAAGACTACGTTTGACGAAGCAAGTGGTGCGTTGGGCGTGGATTTGTGGGAGATAACCCATGATGAGAGTCGCCTAAACAAGACAGAGTTTACTCAGCCTGCTCTGCTTACGGCGAGCGTGGCGATTTGGCAGATTGTCAAAGACAAACTGTCAGCACAGGGAATAACACCGCTGTGTTTGGCAGGGCATTCGCTCGGTGAGTACTCGGCATTGGTGGCAAGTGGCGTGCTTAGCCTGACAGATGCGGTCAAGCTTGTGCATGAGCGTGGTAAGCTCATGACAAGGGCGGTGGCAGGGATAGATACGCAGATGGCGGCGGTGCTGGGGCTAGATGATGAGCAGGTCGCCAGTCTGTGCGAAGATGCTACCGAAAACGCAGGCATTGTAGGTCCTGCCAACTTTAATAGCCCTGGTCAAGTGGTGATTGCAGGCACACAAGTGGGTGTGAGCCATGTGCTGTCAGCGGTAGAAGCACTGGGCAAAAAGGCGGTGCCACTCAAAGTCTCTGTGCCATCGCACTGTGAGCTGATGAACCCTGCCAGTGATGCATTGGCAAAACTTTTGGATGAGACCGAATTTGCCACCGCCCAAATCCCCGTCATCCAAAACCGTCATGCCCAAGTGCATAAGCATGTCAACGACATCAAGACCGCCTTGACCGAACAGTTATCCATGCCGGTGTTGTGGTCACAAACCATGCAAAAACTTGCCGATAAACAAATCGATGTTGTGATTGAATGCGGACCGAGCAATGTCCTATCCAACCTTGCCAAACGCCAAGAGACACCGATTGTCGCTTTGCCGACGGACAAATTAGCACGTTTAGAAAAATTGGAGCAATTAGATGAGTCGTAAGATTATCCTAGTAACAGGGGCAAGCCGTGGTATCGGGCGTGCCATTGCCGCACAGTTTGCCAGCGAAGGGCATTTTGTCATTGGCACCGCCACCAGCGAGCGTGGGGCAGAAGCGATAGAAGAGTATCTGTCTGAGTCGGGCGGTATCGGGCGTGTGCTTGATGTCTGTGATGATGCGGCGATTGATAAGCTCTTTGAAGAGATTGATAGTGTGTATGGTTCGGTCAATGTACTGGTCAATAACGCAGGCATTACCAAAGATGGTCTGCTCATGCGAATGAAAGATGAAGACTGGGCGAGCGTGCTTGACACCAACTTGACCGCCATCTATCGCATGAGTCGCCGTGCGGTGCGTGGCATGATGAAAGCCCGCTCTGGACGTATCATTAACGTCACATCCGTGGTCGGGCAGATGGGTAATGCAGGTCAGACCAACTATGCCGCGTCCAAGGCAGGCGTGGAGGGCTTTACCCGTGCGTTGGCTCGTGAGATTGGCTCTCGTGGCGTAACGGTAAACTGTGTCGCTCCTGGCTTTGTAGAGACAGACATGACCGAAGAGCTAGACGAGCGTTTGGTAAACTCCATGTTGGACGCTGTACCGCTTGGGCGTATGGCTCAGCCTGAGGAGATTGCCGCGGCGGTGTCGTTTTTGGCAAGTGATGGGGCAAGCTACATCACTGGCGAAGTGCTGGCGGTCAATGGTGGCATGTACATGTGATTTGTCACGTGTACGTCACGATTTTATGTAAATTTGTGAACGAGCGTACTAATAGCACTTGCACAAATGACAAAAATGTTTTATCATACACAAGTTTTCAGTCATCAAATCATTGGTGCTGATTTTCTTAAATTCCCATGTTAAAAAGGATACTCTTATGAGCGATATCGAAGCCAAAGTAAAAGCAGCCGTTGCTGAGCAACTTAGCCTAAATGCTGACGAGATTAACAATGCAGCGTCTTTCATGGACGACCTAGGTGCAGACTCTCTTGACCTAGTGGAGCTTGTGATGGCGTTTGAAAATGAGTTTGGTATTACCATTCCTGACGAAGATTCAGCTGAGCTGACCACTGTTCAAAAAGCCATTAACTACGTGTCTGCCAAAGTATAAGCCAGGCAGAAGTCAAACACACACCACTTTTTAGTTTTAAAAAGTGGTTTTTTTATGTCATTAGGGCGCGCCTGCCTTTTATGTTTGTAATGAAAAATGCCTGTTTAAAAAAGCAGGGGAATCGCCCGTTTTTCAAGGAAAAAACGCAGGTTGATAGTCATTCTATCAAGCAAGTTTTTGACGATGAAAAACAATCCGACCACTTAAACTGGGTAAATTTTTAAGATTTTTTACTTAATTTTTTAAATTTAAGTGGTCGGATAGCCATTTTTCATGCAAAAGCATCATTTTATTGCTATAAAATTTCTGAATATTAAATTGTGTTATAAAGGGTAGGCATGCCCTACATAAGTATAACAATTTTACGCATAAATACAGTGCAAATTTTTATCATTTTATACTAAGATAGCAGGGAGTTTAAGGATGGTTGCTAGACAAACCATGCTAAACGTCAACACACTTTCTATCAAATCCAAATAAGGAGCCATCATGGGTATTTTTAGTTTTGCCAAAGACATCGGCGATAAAGTATTTAACCGCAATAAAAAAGAGCAATCAGCCCCAACAACCCCTACACCAACAACATCAGCTCCTGCTGAGCCTAGCGCCCAAGAGATTGCCAATTTGCTGTTGGCTCGTGTGCAAGCTAATGCTAATATCACTGGCTTAAAGGTCAACTATAATGGTAATACTGATACGGTTGTCCTGTCAGGTATGGCCGCATCGCAAGCCGACCGTGAAAAAGCGGTGCTTGCTGCTGGTAACGTTCAGCACGTTGCCCAAGTGGACGACCAATTAACCGTGGCAACCCCAGAGCCTGAGTCTCGTTTTTATACCGTCAAATCAGGCGATACCTTATCTAAAATCGCCAAAGAAATGTACGGCAATGCCAACGAGTACAACAAAATCTTTGAAGCGAACCAACCGCTACTATCTCACCCTGACAAAATCTATGTGGGTCAAGTGTTGCGTATCCCTGCCTAATATGACGGCATGAATGATAAACACCTTGATGGCTATCAAGGTGTTTTTTATGCTAAAAATTGGCAAAATGATATTGTCAAGCTGGGTGAAATTTTATACAATAACCGCTCCATTAGTCGGGGTGCTGTCCATGACGGCTGAGAAATACCCGTGAACCTGATACAGTTAATACTGGCGTAGGAAACTAATCGTGTCATTCTTATTGTCTTTATCCTTGGTGGTCATCATCAGGGTAGTTTTTGGTGTGGACGGTCATGGGTTGCCCTTTATTTATCGGGGTTTATCATGACAACCAAACTCACTACTTTATCCACACCGCCCAAATCCGCATTTTTTAGCCAGTATGGGCCTGGTATCATCATGGCGTCGTCCTGTGTGGGCGGTTCGCACATTATTGCGTCCACACAAGCAGGCGTGTATTATGGCTGGCAATTGGCAGGGCTGATTATGCTGGTCAATGCCTTAAAATATCCCTTTTTTCGCCTTGCCTTTGACTATGCCAACCAAAACGACAAAACGCTACTGGCAGGCTATGCCGAGCGTGGGCGTGGCTATCTCATGCTGTTTTTGGTGTTTAATATGTTCGCCACAGTCGTCAATGTCGCAGGGGGTACGCTACTGTCGGCGGTACTGCTTGGCATGATGATGGGACAGGGCGTGCCGTTGCCAATGTTAAATGCGATTATCATGATAAGTTTTGTGTGGCTCATCTTTGGCAAACAATACCAAAAACTTGACCACATCTCCAAATTTATCATGCTTGCTCTAAGTGTCATCACGCTGGTCGCCCTTGTCATGGTCATGGCAAATCCCACACCGTCTGCCCCTGTGTCGCCCCCGTCCCCATGGGTGTGGAGTGCCGTGCCGTTTTTGGTGGCACTGATGGGCTGGATGCCTGCTCCGATGGAGCTTAGTGTGTCAAGCTCGCTGTGGATTGCCGAAAAAAACAAAATCAACCCTGACTATAAGCACCGCTATCGCCGTGATTTTAATGTCAGCTATGCCGTGAGCGTGGTGCTGGCACTCATGTTCATGGCGTTGGGGGCGATGGTGGCGATAGGCGATGGCGAGCCACTACAAGGCGGTAAGTTTGTCGGTGAGTTCGTGGGTATGTACGCCCACGCCATTGGCGAGTGGACACGTCTGCCTATGCTGTTTGTGGCGTTTGTGTGTATCTATGGCACGACAATCGTGGCGGTGGACGGCTATTCACGGGGCAATCAGCAAGCGGTGGCGATTTTACAAAACCGACCGCTTGATGACAACACCCAACAAAAACACCTTCGCTACTGGACGCTAGGCTCGCTGTTGATGGCGGGGGTGGTCATTGGGCTGTTTGGGGGTATGGTGGGTAAGATGATTGCCTTTGCCATGACCTTGTCGTTTTTGTTTGCCCCTGTGTTTGCGTGGTTAAATTGGGGCTTGCGTCATAAATGCTTGCCCCAACCTGTGTGGGTCAATATGCTGGCGTATGCAGGGCTGTTGTATTTGGTGGCGATGGTGGGGCTGTATTTGGGTAGTCGCTGAGTTGTCAAATATTTGTTTGGTGGCAGGGTGTATATCATGTACCAATATGATTTTTTATTTAAAAGGTGCGTGGTACACACCTTACTTTTTAACCATATTTATGATTATAAAATGGATAAAAACAAAACCACAAACTTGGGGGAGTTTGTGGTTTCATAGGGGTTTTGCTACTTGCGTTATCCATAAGGGCTTCCATAATATCAGCGGTCTTCCATGTTGGCTTATCCATTTGCCATATCCTTGCTGATGTGCGTATTATGCCAAAATCTAGCCCATAAGAAAATACGCCAATGTCATCAATGCGTGTAAGCATTTGCTTACAAGGTGCTTTTTAAATCATTTATCTTTTGCTAAATCGTTTGCCGTAGCCAGATATGTTTGATGTAACGCATTGATTTGGCGATATAAATTAGCCAAACTCCCTGTATTATCTATCACGTCATTGGCATAAGATAGGCGTATATCTCGGCGGATTTGCTTGTCAATGATTGCTAAAATGTCCTTATCACTTTGTCCGTCTCGTCTGCTGGCTCGCTGTATTTGTAGCTCTATCGGCACGTCCACCACCAAAATCCTATCACAAAGGGCGGTCAAACCCTTATCATCGCCTTGAATACTTTCTAATAAAAGCGGGGCGGATAATATGGCGTAGGGGCTACTGGCGTGGTCAAGCTCGTGCTTGATTTGGGTGCGTATGGCAGGGTGGGTGATGGCATTTAGCGTGGCAAGTTTGGCAGGGTCAGCAAAGACAAGCTCACGCAGGTAAGTGCGGTTAAGCACACCGTCCGTAAGAATATCCGCCCCAAAGGCATGGGCAAGCTCATCTAATACAGGCGAGCCTTTGGCGGTGATGGTATGGCTGATGACATCAGCATCTATCACGTCTATGCCGAGCGTGGCAAAATGGTCGCTCACGGCAGTTTTTCCGCTACCGATACCGCCTGTTAAGCCGATGATAAAGGGGGATTTGGGGGTGTTTGGCATTTTGGTGTGGGATTCGGTTAAAAATGTAAAATTAACATAGCTTGATAAATTTTTCAATGAATTTAAACATTAAAATGATTAACATTACTTAATTAAAATGTTTTTTGCAATACGGGTGTGTAGGGGTGAATCACATTCGCTCTTATCAAGGTGGCAAATTTTAAATTCTTTCACGATAAATAAAAATGCTATAATACCCCAAATTTTTGGAAAACAAATCATGAAAGTATTAGGTTTAGAAACGTCCTGCGATGAGACAGGACTTGCCATTTATGATAGTGAATTAAACGGCGGTCAAGGTGGGGTGCTTGCCCAAGTGTTATATAGCCAGATTGAGCTACACGCCACTTATGGCGGGGTCGTGCCTGAGCTTGCCAGTAGAGACCACATTCGTAAACTTGTACCATTATTTAATGAGCTGCTAGATAAGGCAAATATCGCCAAATCCGACATTGATGCGGTCGCCTACACCAAGGGGCCCGGCTTGATTGGGGCATTGATGACGGGGGCGTTATTTGGGCGGACGCTTGCCTATGGGCTTGGCGTACCTGCCATTGGTGTTCATCATATGGAAGGGCATTTGCTTGCTCCGATGATAGAAAATGATAAAGGGGTCAATTTCCCTTTTGTCTGCCTACTCGTCTCGGGCGGTCATACCATGCTTGTCAGGGCGGACGGCGTGGGGCGGTATGAGATATTGGGTGAGAGCATTGATGATGCGGTGGGCGAGTGTTTTGATAAAACCGCCAAAATGCTTGGTCTGCCTTACCCTGGGGGGCCGAACGTGGAGCGACTTGCCAAAGGGGGTAATCCCCATGCCTATGATTTGCCACGTCCGATGATGGGTAAGGGGCTAGATTTTAGTTTTAGTGGCATGAAAACAGCCGTGCATAATCTCATCAAAGACACCAAAGGGAGCGACAGCGACCCTGTGGTACGGGCGGACATCTCGGCAAGTTTTCAGTATGCGGTGGTGGACACGCTTGTCAAAAAATGCACCAAAGCCCTAAAACAGACAGGGCTAAAACAACTCGTCATCGCAGGGGGCGTGTCTGCCAATGCGACCTTACGCACGCATTTGGAGACCGCCCTTGCTAAGATGGGGGCGAGCGTGCATTATGCTCCCTTGCACCTATGCACCGATAATGGGGCGATGATAGCCTATGCAGGGTATTGCCGTCTGGGCATGGGGCAGGCGGACGATTTGGCGGTGGCGTGCGTGCCACGGTGGAGTATGGAGAGTTTGGGGGTATGTGAGACAAGCGAGTGATAAAATCTAAGTAATTTGGCAATTTTGGGAAGTGCAAAGGTTATTTTATGAGTATTGAGAAGTTTTTTAAAGAAATGAGAAATCATCCAGTTTTGTTTTTGGGAACTGGTTTTAGTTTAAGATATTTGAACGTGTCTTATACTTGGAGAGAGTTGTTGGAAAAAATTGCCATTGATATATATGGAGAGAAAAGATTATTTTTGGAGTTATTGTCTGATTTTTCAAATGAGGGAAAGGTGAATTATAAAAAGTTGGCGGAAAAATTGGAATTTGATTTTGAAAAAATATCAAAGAATCGTTCAGATTTTAAAGATGTAAATGATATTTTTTATGAAAACATGGATAAGGAGTTAAAAATAAGTAGATTTAAAATATATATCAGTCAAATTTTAAGCGATATATCAGAAAAAAGTGAAAAAAAATCAGAGTTGGCAGATTTAATAAAAGCAAGGAAGAATATTGGCTCTATTATTACAACAAACTATGATCAGTTCATAGAGCATGTCTTTAAATTCAACCCTTTGGTTGGTAATAAAATACTTTTTAGTAATCCTTATGGTTCAGTTTATAAAATTCATGGCTGTGTTACTGATTATGATAGTATTGTTATTACAGAATCAGATTATGAAAAATTTGATAAAAAATATGAGTTGATTAAGGCTCAAATTTTATCATTATTTATGCACAACCCAATTATATTTATAGGTTATAGTTTGGCTGATGAGAATATAATTAGTATATTGAAGACTATATTTTCTTATGTTGATGTTAATTCGGAAGAAGCTGAAAAAATCAGAAATAATTTTTTGCTAGTAGAATTTGACAATGGTAATATGAACACTGAAGTTATAGAGCATGATATACAAATCAGTGAAATTGGAACGATAAGAATAAACAAAATAAAAACAGATAATTTCTCTGCTATTTACCAAAAAATATCAGATTTAACTTTACGTGTTTCTGCAATGGAAATTAGAAAAGTTCAGTCTGTTTGGCATAAAATTGTTGTAGGAAATGGTGGGGTTGCTGTAACAATCACAGATGATATTGACAACTTAGATAACGATGATATGGTTTTGGCTATAGGGTCAAAAAACAATATTCGTTATGATTTTAGAAATTTAAACGACATCGTAAGAGATTATTTCAATATCATTGATGAAGAGAATGTAGAGCTTATTAAAATAATAAATAAACATCCAATTCTGTCTAATAAGAATATTTTTCCTATATTTGCATTTTCTAATATATGTCAGGAAATAGATAATGTGGATAGAATTAAAAATTTGCAAAAAAAGAAATTAAATGCTCATATTTCATCAACAAAATTTAATAATTATAATCAGATTAACTCAAAGTACAGCTCAATCATGGATATATCTATTGACGAATCGCTATCTAATAACAAAAAATACAATTTGATATTTTGGAATTTTTATCATGACAACTTGACTTTTGAAGAAGTTAAAAGTTATTTAATGGAAAATTTGCCAAATAAAAGCTTGAATGCAAACGCAGTAACCGAAGTAAAACGGTTGTTGTGTTTGTATGATATTAAAAAATATGGTGGTAGTCTAAAAAGTGTGTAAAACTAGTTTTCCGTTCGCCCTAAGCCATACCTTCGGGTAGGAAAACCGTTGTGGGGGCACGGCTCACCACGAACGGTTTTCTTTGTAGCATACTTTTTGCAAAACAAAAACCCCAATCAATCCGCCCACGCCATTTTTAAAATCCCTGCAATCACAAAAGGCGTTATCATCACTGCCAAAATACTGCCCGCCCCAAGCATGGCAAGAATGGGCAAGCCATTTAGCCCTGTGGCGTACAAATCCACCGCCCCTGTGGCAAAAATCAGCACAGGCAGTTGCATGGGTAGGGCGATGAGTGGCACAAGTACCGCCCCGTTTTTTAGGGTAAGCGTGAGCGAGCTTGCGATGGCGGACAGCATAAGAAGCATGGGCGAGCCGACCACGATAGATACCGCCAGCATGAGCGTGTCGCCCACAGGCAAGCCAAACAAGGGTATCGCTAGAAATGATAACACCGCCACAAAGCCTGCACTAAACAGCCAATGCACCGCCAACCGCACGGCTACCCATGTGGCAAGTGGGGTATTTGAGACGACAAGCTCAGCAAGCGTGCCATTATCAAAATCAGGGCGAAACAGCTCTTCTATGCCCATAACGAGCGACAACAGCACCGCTATCCACACCGCCGAACTTGCCAAGCGTAACAGCGTGGCAGGCTCTGCCCCAATGGCGAGCGGAAACAGCGTGATGATAAGTAAAAACAGCACCAAGGGGTAGAGCCACTGCACCGCCCCTTGACGTTTGATTTGCCATTCTCGTTGTAGTAGGGTTCTCATAGGGCAAACTCCGCTAAGTCTAGCACACGGTTTGCCCCTTGCATGGCTTGGTGGCTCGTGGCAAGCACCGCTCCGCCCATGTCTGCAAACTCGCCCATGCGTTTTTCTAATTTGGCGACCATTGCCACATCTAGGGCAGTCAAAGGCTCATCAAGTAGCCATAAGGGGGCATGGGTGGGGGTCATGATAAACAGCCGTGCCAGTCCGATTCGTCTTTTTTGTCCTGCTGATAGCTGAACGCTAGACGTATCGCCCAAGCCATACAGCCCAACCATGTCAAGGGCGATATCAATGGTATCATTATCCGCCTGCACATCATACAGCGAAAACAAAAACCGTAAATTTTGGGCGACCGTCAAGGCAGGGCTGATACCCAGCTGATGAGAGACGTACACCAGTGGCGATTTTTCTATCGTGCCGTGCGTGGTAGGGAGTAGCCCTGCGGTTTGGTTGAGTAGGGTGGTTTTGCCCAGTCCGTTTTCACCGATGAGATGACACACATCGCCTGCGTGTAGGGTGAGATTGACATCATCGCACAAGATAAAATCGCCCCGTCCAATGGCGACTTGGTGTAGTTGTAGGATTGCTGAATGGGTCATGGGGCTGTTCTTGATTGTAAAGTGTTATCATAGCAAATTTTGGGGGAAATTTGAATGATGACGGCAAAAATGATGATTGTTTTGCGAGATTAAAAATGTTTAAAATATGCATTATTGCATAGTATTTATGAGCTTTCCATGTTATTTACTCCTATCATTGACAATACCCATGCCGTACATCATCAATATGTACGGCACATCTATCGTGGCGTATATCATGATAAACACATGACAGACGACTACACGCCCATTGCCTTAGACCGACAGCGTATGGATAAAGCCATTCATGCCGATAGGGTTGTTTTGCCAAAAGGGCTGGATAAATCACAAATTCATGCGTTTTTATTAAACCGTGCCAAACAAATTAACCACGCCTAAACAATCCTGATATAATACGCCCTGATGACAAACAGGGCTTTTTTATGACCGATATTTTATTTGGCGATGAATTTGTAAAAGAATATCCTAATTTTCCGTTCAATTTACAAAATGCGATTGTGGATTTTATTCAGTTGGTTGAGCAACGCGGATTTGACCATGCTGTTTTTTGTCATTATAAAGGCAAAATCAGCCCGTCTTGGCGAAATCTGTTGCCAACCGACCCCAATTATACTTATACCTACACCCACACCAATCATCTGTGGCATTATCGCATCGGCATACCGTCTTACCGCCTAAGTACAACAGGACGTTATCACACGTCTGATATGGTGTTACACTTTATTTGGCATAAAAAGCAGGACAGTATCATCATCGTGGATTGCACCGACCATTATCGTTATGATAAGTCATTTTGGCTACCTGCACCGCAGTATTTAACGGTAAGTAAATGATGATTTAAAAGTGAATGCCCCTGTCAAATTTGTCAAATTGAAAAATCCCCAAAAACCCCAAATAATGCTTTTTAATTCCCCCATTTTTTGTTATGCTAATTCTTAAAATATAACTTCTTAAAATACAACCAAGGCAACCTTATGTTTAAAAAAATCAAAAGTCTATTTAAAAAACCCAAGCCTGATACAGGAGCGGACACCACAGCAGATAAAGTGGCGGACAAGGGGGCAGATACCCCAAAAACCGTCAAACCCAAACAAATCCTAACCGCCCCCACCGCCAAGCCCACATCGCACCCCATAACCTGCGACATCATGGCGTGGCTTGACAAACAAGACTGGAAATACGACCACCGCCCACCTGATGACGGCGGACACACACATCATCTTATCATGGGCTTTACCGACCGTGAGAACGACTGGACGTGCGTGTTTCGTATCAACGAAGACAATCAGCTTGTCTCGGCATTTGGCATATTAGACGACAGTGTGCCTGTGAGTCATTATACCGCCATGCTTATGGAGATTGCCAAGATGAACATGAACGTGAGCTTTGGTGGGATTGAGTTTGACCCCACAGACGGCGAAGTGCGTGCCAAGATTGCCTTTGACGTGGAGTTTAACCCATTGACTGACAAATCGCTCGGCTGTTATCTGCAAGCCTTAGCAGGGCTTACCGAAGTGGCTCGGGGTATCATGACGCTCGTGCTGGCAGACGATGAGCCAAGCCAGTTTGCAGGGGATTATGTGGACGTGGGCGATGAGATAAAAGCGGTTGTGGACGATGAAAAGCGGACGTTTTTTCTACCCACCCACACCGCCCAATAAGCCATGCTAAAAATCGCTCATTCGCCCCTATTTTGCCATAGTGTACCAGCGTCCCACCGCTTTCCTATGGCAAAATACGACCTAATTCCCCAAAAACTGCTCCAAGAAGGCATTATCACACCCGATAACCTATTTCACCCCCAACTCTTATCCGAGCAAGAAATCCTAACCACCCACACCGCCGACTATTGGCACAAATTAAAAACAGGCACACTAACCGACAAAGAAATCCGTAAAATCGGACTACCCATGTCAGCAGAGCTTGTCAAACGAGAACGCTACATCACACACGCCACCTATGAATGTGCCTTATACGCCAAAGAATACGGCATATCATTGTCGGTATCAGGTGGTACGCACCACGGATTTGCTGACCATGGTGAGGGATTTTGTGTGTTTAATGATGTGTGCGTGGCGAGCAATCTGCTCTTAGCACGGGGGCAAGCCAAACGCATTTTGAGTGTGGATTTGGACGTACATCAGGGCAATGGCAATGCGTCTATCATGGCACATAACCCCCATGTTTTTGTGTTTAGTATGCACGGCAAAAAGAACTACCCCTTTATCAAACCGCCGTCCGACCTAGACATCGAGCTTGATGACGGCACGGGCGATGATGAGTATTTGAGCGTGCTGGCGGGTACGTTGCCTAGGCTGATTGATGAGTTTTGCCCTGATTTTATCTTTTATCAGGCGGGTGTGGACGTGCTTGCCACCGATAAGCTCGGCAAGCTGTCGCTGTCCATGCAGGGCTGTCATGAGCGTGATGAAATGGTGCTAAGTGTCGCCCACCGCTACGGCATACCTGTCGCTGTCGTCATGGGTGGGGGCTATTCGGATAATGTGGATACGGTGGTGGCGGCTCATTGTGGGGTGTTTGGGGTGGCCGTGGGGTTAATGACATCTTAAAGTGCCTTTACACCAAACTAATCTGCTCACGAATTTTTTGTTTAAATTCATATTTTGATTTGGGTGTAATTGCGTGATAACGCCTTTTTGATAATTCTAAAAATTCCAATTCTTTATCAATGCCGATAAATTGCCTACCCAAAATGGTTGCTGCAATACCTGTGGTACCCGAACCTGAAAAAGGATCTAGTACCATGTTACCTTTTTGAGTGCTTGCCAAGATGATCCGAGATAATAACCCAAGAGGTTTTTGCGTTGGGTATTTGCCTTGCTCTTTTTCCCAGTTACTTACGGCAGGCAATCGCCAAACATCTTTGGCTTGTTTATCACCATTTAATTTTTTCATCAAATCATAATCAAAATAATGTGGCATCTTAGAATGCTTTCTTGCCCAAATTATCCATTCACTCGAATGGGTAAAATAACGACAAGAAAAATTAGGTGGTGGATTGGGTTTTTCCCAAGTGATTATATTTAATATTTTAAAGTTATTTTCTTTTAATAATTGACCAACGGTAAAAATATTATGGTGTGTGCCACTTATCCAAATGGTTCCATTGTCTTTTAATAATCGTCTGGATTGTGCTATCCATTCATGATTAAAATTGTAAATACTGTTTTCATTGTCATTTGTATCCCATTCGCCTTTATTAACCGATTGGATAATGCCATTTTTAAAAGTTAATCCATCATTGGATAAAAAATAAGGTGGATCAGCAAATATCATATCTATGGAATTGCTCTGAAAATACGACATGATATCAATACAATTACCTTGGTAGATATTAAAGGTTTGATCACTTGCTTCAAAATAAGGATTTAGTCTCATTTCACCAATCTCTTATAACACCTTCACTATTTATCTGTTCAATAAAACTTTGCAAAGTGTATAAATTATAAACGGAGGGAATATGAATATAGGCTTCTTGTAATTTATTTTTGGCAGTTTTCCACCCTTGCCCATCGGTAATCCAAACAAATTCATACTGCGGATATTGATTTATTTTTGGGGCGACATCGGTATAAGCTCTGGCAACTTCATTTAATTTTGAGCCACCGCTATTATAATAATTGGTTTCAATCACATAGGTTTTGATTTTTGTTTTGATGACAAAATCAAATTGTTTAACATCAGCCCCCAAACTTTCAATGTCTGTAAAAATGGTGTTTCTGACTTCTTTTTTATAATAAATATCTGCATTGTCAAATAATAATTGAACAGCTTTTGACATATTGTCTCCGCCACGATTTTTACGAGCATTGGTATCCAAGCCTACTTCAATGCCAAACACATAATCAACTAAATTTTTGATGTTTTTATCTCTAAATACATCAGCAAGCCCTGTATTGTTAAGAAAATCTATAATTTTATCTGCTGATTGAAAGTAGTTATTTAATGTTACCACTTGACCTTTTTCATCTAGGCTTTTCTTTTGTTCCTTTTTTCTAACTGCAATCAGTATTTCTAAGATAGAAAACGAATTTGGGCATTCTGCATATAGTTCATAAACGGCTTGTGCCAAATCATCTTTGCCTAACAAATAATTCAGTTGATTTAATTTGATCTCAATTTGAGCGACATTCTTTTTTACTTTATCAAAGTCAGTAAAATAATCCAAAGTGGCATTTGTTTCTGACATGCTATTAAAAAAATCATCAAATGCTAATTTCATGTTAAACTCCGTTACTGACTATAATTTCATTTACCTTTTTGCGACCATTACTGCTGGCACTAATGGCACGATTGGCTTGTATTCTTTCAATTTTAAAATCTTGATACAATTCATCAAAAAAATCATCAGATAAATTGGTATTTTTTGGATCGGAATTGCTTAATAAAAAGTAATGACCCATCTCATCTATTTTTTTACAAAAGTTTGCCAACCGTTTTTGTTCATTATCATCAAAGCCACTATCAGAATAAGCGGTAAAACTTGCTGTATCACTGATTGGGCGATAAGGTGGATCAAGATAAAATATGCAAGGAAAATTATTTGGCAAGTGATTTAAAACCAATTCAAAATCCCCTGTTAGTATTTTTGTATTTTGTAGTTTTTTTGAAATATTTAAAATATTGTCTTTGTCTATAAATGTTGGTTTCTTATAACTGCCGATAGGAACATTGAATTGATTGTTTTTATTAACACGATACAAGCCATTAAAAGCAGATTTATTTAAAAAAATAAATAAACCTGCCTGTTCAACATCATTGCCATTTCTTTGATTAAAAACATCTCGTTTGTGATAAAAATAAGGTTTTTTACTTTCTATGTCTGTGAGTTTATCATAATGATTTTGCATATTTTCAATATATTTTATCAAATCATCTGGTTTATTTTTAATGACTTGATAAACATTGGTTAAATCAGCATTGTAATCATTGATGATAAGCTGTTTTAGATGTGGCAAATCGGACAATGCCCACAAGGACACCGCCCCACCACCAACAAAAGGCTCTACCAAACAAAAATCTTGTGAGTAAACAAAATCAGGCAAGCGTTTTTGAATTTTATCAAGCAAAGAATTCTTACCGCCCGCCCATTTTATAAAAGGTTTCATGACTTTTCTATTGTTTATCATAATAAGTTAAGCAAATAGACCAAAAGATGATCCATTTGCTGTTGTTAGGATCACAAATTCCCAAGCTGCCCCACCTGCTTCTCCACTTCTGCCAACTGCCAATCACCACGATGGCATATATTATAATAGGTGGAGTGTTTAAAATAGCCAAGAAGTTCACGATTTTTAATGTTAAGAGTTAATCACACATTCTCTGTTTTGCAATTTCAAACCATTGCAACTCTTTTTCAATTCCCACAAAACCACGATTTAACATCATGCTAGCCACACCTGTACTACCAACGCCCATAAATGGGTCTAGGATTATCTCATTTTCATTGGTGTGAATTTGGATAATCTCACTCATGAGAGCTAAGGGTTTTTGCGTGGGGTGCTTGGTGCGTTCTTTACCAAGCAGTGTGGGCGTTTGAAAAAACCCACGTTGATAAGGCTTGTTAGCGGGTTTATTAAACACCCATTTGCTGTTTTTGTTTTTGACCGCCCAAATGATAAATTCCATATCTTGCACATATCTGCGGTTTATATTTCGTGGCATGGGATTTTGTTTTTGCCAAATCATCACGTCTTTTACCACGCCTCCCAAATGCTCTATTTTATGAATGATTTGGGAGATAAAACGATAAGAGCAAAAAATAACCATAGAGCCATTTTTGTCCAATAAAGGATAAGCGTCATCAAGCCACAAACAAGGGTCAAAATCCCAATCCCAATCGCCAAAATCCACCCCTTTTCTGGGGTTATTCATCGTATGAAAATTGTTTTCTGATGAAATGGCATAAGGTGGGTCTGTGATGATGTGATTGATGGATATATTATTATTTTTTAATTGTAGCATTTGGGTAATGCAGTCATTAAGAAAAATTTGGTATTTAATATTCATTTTAAATCTCTAAGAATATCTTGAATTTTAACATAAAAGTAGATACAATAAAAGCCTTACAATTTACAAGGAATATCTATGGAAACAATATTTTTAACTGACAACGAGCTAAAATTTTGCAAAGATTTTGTTGCATTGCAAAATAGTTTATTTCATGCAGAAAATGTGTCTCTGCGTTACACCACTTATCCTGAACAGCGAGAAAGCAATAACTTGATTGGCTTGGTTTCTGAATTTGCTTTCTTAAAATTTCTTAAAAATCATCAAATCCCCTTTATCGGTTGTTGTTTTTCTTTGATATCTAATCATTATTCAAATTTACTACCTCCGCTTGCTGATTTTGTATCTGTAAATGGACTGACGATAGATGTAAAATCAGACCGCTACAATATTGAAAGTCTAGGGGCGATTGTGCCTGAAGAAAAGTTAAATGATGTACATATTGCTGATTTGACATTTTGGCTAGAATGCAAAGAATCTGATTTAAAGCAAGTAAAAATTCATGCTTGGAGTAATAGGCAGGACTTAATAAACCTAAGAGAGCAACCAAATGCAGTAAGACCTAACGGAAATCCCATGCCAAAACCGTGTAAAAGAATGCTAAGAGACCAAATGCGAGAGCTTGATTTGTTTATTCAAGCTATTCACAATACACAGTCTATTGGTAAGTATCAAATTGTACCACAAAGAATTTCTTAATCGGATTTTTCAATATGTGCCAACAATGCCCTAGCAATCGCATAAGCCAATCTTGGCGGTACGGCATTGCCAATTTGTTTACAGATTTCGGTTTTTTTGCCATAAAAAACAAAATCATCAGGAAAACTCTGTAAACGAGCCGCCTCTCTTGGGGTAATGGCACGATGTAATGTAGGGTGTGAGTTACAACCATTGCTGGGTGTGTCAAATCTTGTATCAATGGTGGGCGATACGCTTTGCCATTTTAGTCGCCCCCAAGTGGTGTCAAATTTTTGCCGTCCTTTTAGATGTGCAGGTAGGCTTGTTTTATCTCCCTCAGGCGGTATCATTGCCAGTTTTTGCAGGGCAACAGAACTGTGGTTAGTCGCTTGGTGATTGTACAGCAGTGAGCTTTTTTGTCGCATTTGTTGCTGATAATGCGATTGGGGTTTGGTTGGGTAGACTTGCGAAAAATTCCCTTCGCCACTTTTTAAAAAATTCAAATCAGAAATCGCTTGTTCTACGGTTACCTTTGGCTGTTTGGCAATGGCATCAAAATCAAAAGGTTGGTTTTTTGTGGCGATGATAAAAATACGTTCTCGGCTCTGTGGTACGCCATAATCTTTGGCATTTAATACTTGATAATTCACAAAATAACCCATACTTTTTAGCCCTGTTAATATTTGAGTTAAAAAATATTCATTGGTTTTATTGGTTAGGGCTTTGACATTTTCCATGACGATAAAATCAGGATTGACTTGCCGTACAATTTCTAAATATTCTTTAAATAAAAAATTGCGACTGTCATTCATGCCCAGCTTTTTACCCTTTAAAGAAAAGCCTTGGCAAGGAGGACCTCCCAAAATTGCACGCACATTATTGGTTTTGGCAATTTTGACAATTTCATTTTTTAATTCGCAAGAAGTCAAGTCACCACATAAGATTTGGCTATTTTTATGATTTTTTTGATAAGTATCTAGGGCTTGTTCATTAAAATCAACGCCCAAAATGGCATTAAATCCAGCTTGTTCAAATCCATAAGATAAACCACCTGCCCCGCAAAATAAATCTAGTATATTCATCATCTTAATCTGTCATAAATAAATTGAATGCAATCATTCTCATCAGTAAAATTTAAACAAAATTCTTTGGCTTTTGGGGCATTGATGAGAATTTCGCTAATGAGTTCTTTTTGATATTGTTCATCAGCACGATTTTTGCTCAATGCACGATGACATGTTGGGCAAACTTTGACCAAATTATCAATTTGGTCAAGTGTTCTATCAGAGGCAAAAGAGATGACATGATGAACTTCTAAATAATAACGGTCGCTGTGGCGATAGGTAAATGAACGGTCTTTGATGTCATATTGATTTTTGCAACAGGCACATTCATCAGGAAAATAGGCTCGTACATATTGTACAATACCTTGGTTGCGTGTGGTTTTTTCATCAATAGAATCATCATAAATAAATCCTAAGTTTTTACGTAATTGCTCAATTTCATGTTGGGTTTTGGTTTGATTTAGAACATTATCACGATAAAAATTTAGTCGCTCTATAAATGTTTGGCTTTCTTGGGCAATATTTTTAGTTTTGATTAAGTTGGCGTTATGTTTTAAGACATTACTTTTAAAGATATTTATTGTTGCCAAATCATCAGAAAAGTTATCATAAAAATAACGTAAATTGATGCGAAATTGAGTGTTTCTTTCGTTCTTACCTGTAATGAATTGTTCTTGCAACTCTCTAAAATTTAGATTTAATTGGCGTAAATCGCTCACGTTAGTAGATAGTTTAAATAAATTATCCAAATATTTTTTATTAACGATTTGTCTTGGTAAATCCAGACTATAAAAATTTAATTTAAAATCAGGACTGCCACGCAAAGCAAAAAATGACAGCAAAATTAATTTGGAAAATTCATCATTGTCAATGGTGGAGCCTTTAATGAGAATATTTTTATAAACCAGTGCAAAAAAATCATCGCAGGATAAATCGCTTTGAATAAAAAACTGATGTTTTTTGCCATTTAATTGAAAGTCTAAACTTGTGAACTGGCTTAACAATTGATTGTTTTTTTGATAAATTTCATCGGTAAGCTCATTAGGTGAGTATTTTGAGCACTTGTATGACGATTCAATCACAAAACCAACAAACGGTTTTGTGATTGGTTTAGCATTGGCAAAAGCAACTAGTAGTGCTGGTAAACTAGCACTACTAAGAAATCTGTCATAATCCAAATTAGATTGTAGAGAAGATGATGGTTTCATAATTATAGCTCCTTCAACGCCCCCACCTGCTTCTCCACTTCTGCCAATTGCCCATTTAATTCTGCCAATTTCATCTTTTCTGCTTGTACCACCTGAGCGGGGGCTTTGGCGACAAAGCTTTCGTTGGACAGTTTTTTGTTGATGGCATCTGCTTGGGCTTGCAGTTTATCACGCACTTTATTTAGGCGGTTAAGCTCGGCGGTCGGGTCAATCAAGCCTTTCATCGGCACCAGCACTTTTAGCGAACCAATCAAGGCTTGTGATGATAGCGGAATCTCGTCATCATCGCTGACAATGGTTAGCATCTCAACCTTGGCAAGGGCTTTAAACTGGCTTTCAATGCGTGCAAGGCTTGCCTTTTGTTCGTCCGTTACGCCTTGCAGTAGCACAGGCAGACGCACGGCATTGCCCAGTTTCATCTCGCCACGAATGTTTCGCACCGCACCGATAAGGCTTTGTAGCCACGTCATGTCGCTTTCGGCTTGCTCGTCAATGCGTTCATCGTTTGGCACAGGGAACGGAGCGAGCATGATACTCTCGCCTGTCTGCCCAAGCATGGGAGCAAGCGTTTGCCAAATCTCTTCGGTAATAAACGGCATAATGGGGTGCGTCAAACGCAAAGCAACTTCCAGCACCGACAACAGTACACGGCGAATCTCCGCCTTTCGCTCGTCCGATACGCTCTCATCGTTTAGGATAGGCTTGACAAGCTCCACATACCAGTCGCAGTATTCATTCCAAATAAAGTCATAAATCGCTTGGCTCGCCAAATCAAAACGATAGGTCTCAAACGCCAAATTTACCGCTTGTTCGCATTTTTGTAGTCGGCTAACTATCCATTTTTCGGACAGCTCCCACAGCTCGGGGCGGGGCGTGTCGCTGATTGGCTTGCCTTCTACATTCATCAAGACAAAGCGAGTGGCGTTCCAAATCTTGTTACAAAAGTTACGATAGCCTTCCACACGTTTTAGGTCAAAATTGATGTCTCGCCCTGTGCTGGCTAGGCTTGCAAAGGTAAAACGCACCGCATCTGTGCCATAGGCTGGGATACCGTTAGGGAATTCTTGGCGGGTTTGTTTGGCGATGTTGTCCGCCTCTTTTGGGTTCATCAGCCCTTGGGTGCGTTTGTTGACCAGATTTTCCAAATCAATGCCATCAATTAAGTCAATGGGGTCAAGCACATTGCCTTTGGATTTGCTCATTTTTTGCCCTTGGCTGTCTCTGACCAGACCATGCACATAAACGGTCTTAAAGGGGACTTGGGGCTTGCCATCTTTGTCTTTGATAAAGTGCATGGTCATCATAATCATGCGAGCAACCCAAAAGAAAATGATGTCAAATCCTGTTACCAGAACGCTTGTGGGGTGAAAGGTTTGTAGGGCATCGCCATAATCATCAAAGCTGGTCTGACCTGTCCAGTCAAGCGTGCTAAATGTCCACAGAGCCGAGCTAAACCAAGTATCTAGCACATCATCATCTTGGCGAAGGGGGGTGTCGCCCAAGTTATATTTGGCACGCACTTCGCTTTCATCACGCCCCACATACACACCGCCATTGTCATCATACCATGCAGGGATACGATGCCCCCACCACAGCTGACGGCTGATACACCAGTCTTGAATATCACGCATCCACGCCATATACATATTGGTATACTGCTCAGGGACGAATTTGATGTCGCCATTTTGCACCGCATCTATGGCAGGCTCGGCAAGGGGGGCGATTTTGACATACCATTGGTCGGTCAAAAGTGGCTCAACAATCACGCCAGAGCGGTCGCCACGGGGGGCTTTTAGGGTGTAAGGTTCAATTTTTTCAAGCCAGTTTTCGTTTTGGGCTTGCTCCACGAGTTTTTTACGAGCGACAAAACGGTCAAGCCCTGCATACTCGACTGGTGCGGTGATGTGGTCGGAAATCTGCTCGCCCACTTTGGCAATAAAGTCAAATTCCGCCTTAACGCACGCATCTTCATCAAAAATATTGATAAGTGGCAACTCGTGGCGTTTACCAAGTTCATAGTCGTTAAAATCGTGGGCAGGGGTAATTTTTACGCACCCTGTCCCAAAGTCTTTTTCTACATAATCGTCCGCCACAATCGGCACTTCACGTCCACTAATCGGTAGGACAATCGTTTTACCGATCAAATGGGCATACCGCTCATCATCAGGGTGTACCGCCACGGCACTGTCGCCAAGCAGGGTTTCGGGGCGTGTGGTCGCTACGACAAGGTAATTTTTACCGTCTTGGGTTGTCAAATTTTTGTCGGCAAAATAATATCTAAAATGCCACAAACTGCCTTGCTCTTCCACGCTTTCTACTTCTAGGTCGGATAGGGCGGTGTGCAGTTTGCAGTCCCAGTTTACCAAGCGTTTGCCACGATAAATCAAGCCTTCATCATGCAAGCGGACAAACACTTCTTTGACCACTTTGGATAAATCATCGTCCATGGTAAAGCGTTCACGAGACCAGTCCACGGACGAGCCAAGACGGCGGATTTGGCGAGTGATGTTACCACCAGACTGCCCTTTCCACTCCCACACTTTTTCAATAAACTTCTCACGCCCCAAATCATGACGGCTGATGCCTTGTAACCCAAGCTGACGTTCCACCACCATTTGCGTGGCGATACCAGCGTGGTCGGTACCTGGTTGCCACAGCGTGTTGTAGCCTTTCATGCGATGAAAGCGGGTGAGTGCGTCCATAATGGTGTTGTTAAAGCCATGTCCCATATGGAGCGAGCCTGTTACGTTTGGTGGGGGAATGGCAATAGAGAAAGATTTTGGCTTATCAAGGGTTGGGCGAAAATAGCCTTTGTCTTCCCAAGTGGTGTACCATTTTTGTTCAAGTTCGGATGGGGTGTAGGTTGTGGGTAGGGTCATGAGAGTACCTTTAAATGCTTTGAATTGAATATAAAATAAAAACCCCTAATTTTACCGTAAAATTGGGGGTTTGGGAAAGGGTATTTTGATTTTCATGGATTAAAAGGGTTAAATAGTGCTAATTTATCAATACCATCAAAATCTTTGATGTTTCTTGGAACAACTGTCAAACCATTGGCAAGGGCAATGCTGGCAATCAATGCGTCTGCCATTAAAATAGGTCTGCCTTGCTTTTGGCGGTCGCTGATGACTTTGGCATAATGCTCGGCACTTTTGGTGCAAAATGACAATGTACGATTTCCAAATAATGCCAAAATCTCATCGGTGGCTTGGGATAGCTGTCGTTTTCTTTTGCCATCAGATAAATTTGCCACGCCATACAATAACTCAGCCTTGGTGATGGTGCTAATAAAAGCCGTGGGGTGCTGATTTACCAACGAATGACATTTAAATTAGGTTCTGGCTTATTTAATTCTGAAATAACATTAGTACACTCTGCAAAATGAAAAAGTGCTACGCTCTCCATTCATGGTGATCCCGTCAAGCCATAAAAGAAACCGACTTTTTGACGAGCTTAGGGCGAATGGTTTCCGTAGTAAAATTAAATTTTGTTAGCTGTATCTAATAAATAGCTGACTGATAAATCATTCATGACTCAATGTGTCTTGGGTGATCGGTGCGTTGCGGTAAACTAAGTTCAGGAAAGTCCGCTTTTGCAAAAATCAGATGAATACGCTCGCCCAAGCCCTGTGCTTGCGGTTTGTCCGTCATGGCTTGTACTGCTTTTTCGTAGGCGCTCATCACGATAAAATCATGCACGCTTTGCCCTTTCTCTTTGGCGACTTGGGCGATGATTTGCTCGGTTTGGGGTGGCAGCTCTATAATCATGACATTCCCCTTTATTTTGGGTTGTTAGGGTGTATTGTACACTGATTAACTCCCCCTTGGCAATCTTGGCGGTACACTCGGATTGCCCGATTGGGGATGAAAAGATGACATTTACCCCGAAAATTTGCTAAAATAAGCGGTTATTTGCCTTGTTCTTTGTCATGACCCATCAAGCCACTTCCGTCAGCATGCCAGCTTCCCGACTTGCCAAGCGTGCCACTCGCCAAAAAATCACCACCAAAAAACGCCTGCCACTCATCATTCCTGTTCTGTTGTGCCTGATGGTAGGAGCGATGTTCTCACTGTCGCTTGCCCCGTACAAACTATGGACGATAGCCATACTCTCGCCCATGGTGCTATACGCTTGTCTTGTCGGTGAAGATAGGGCGGGGCGTGCGTTTTGGGTGGGGCAGGCGTATGGCTTTGGGCTGTGGGCGGTGGGGGCGTTTTGGCTTTATACGTCCATTCATGAGTATGGCAACATCCCGATGTGGCTTGCTCTTATCATGATAGCACTGATGGCGTTTATCATGGGGCTGTTCCATGCGGTGATGGCGTGGCTGTTTGTGCGTTTTATGGGTCGTCAGCCTTTGGCGTTTGCATCTTTGTGGGTGATACAAGAGTGGATAAAGACATGGCTACTGACGGGATTTCCGTGGCTGTTCGTGGGCTATGCTTTTGCCGATTTGGCGTGGATAAGCTCGCTGGCACCGATGTTTGGCGTATTTGCCATCAGCTTTGTGGCGGTGCTGTTCGGGGCGAGTGTGGTAGAAGTGTTTCGCCAAAAATTAGGGTTTTTGTGCATCAGTGCTTTTTTGGTGTTGTTTGCCATATTGGTGTGGGTCATTGACCCCAAATGGACGACCCCCACGGGCGAGAGATTGTCCATGTCGCTCGTGCAGGGCAACATCCCCCAAGATTTAAAATGGCTAACCGAATACCGCCACGAGACCCTAAACATCTACGCCCAGCTGTCAGAGAGTGAATGGGGGCAGGATGTCGTGGTGTGGCCCGAAGCATCCATTCCCATGTTCCAAGACGAAGCGTGGGCGTTTATCCATGACGTACACACTCATGCTCGCACACAGGGAGCGACATGGGTCATGGGCATTCCTTATCGGGACATAGAGCATTATGACCCTGCCGAGCGAGATTATCCACATCTATATAATAGTGTGTTGGCATTGGGTGAGAATAGTGGTGGTCTGTATAAAAAGCAAAACCTTGTCCCCTTTGGCGAGTACATTCCTTTTGAGGGGATGCTAAATATTTTGCCTGATTTAGCAGGCATGCAAAACATGATGAGTTATAGTCGTGGTGATGATACCCAAAAACCACTGTTGGTCAAAAATCAGCCCATGGGGCCGGCGGTGTGCTACGAGGTGGCATATCCTGACACCACTCGCAAAAACGCCAAAGACACCCAATTCCTCCTGACTGTCTCAAATGATGCGTGGTTTGGCACAAGTGCAGGCCCTTTACAGCATCTACAAATGGTGCAAATGCGAAGCATAGAGACAGGGCGTTGGTTTGCACGAGCAACCAATACGGGGGTTACGGCATTTATTGATGATAAGGGACGTATCGTCAGTCAAGCACCTTCTTTTGTGCCGACGGTATTGCGTGGGGATGTGCTGATGATGACAGGGACGACACCTTTTATGCGATGGGGCAGTTACCCGATACTGATATTGTGCTTGTTGCTCATCGGGCTTAGCTTTGTCGTCAGACGTCAAAACCTTTATGATGCCAGTCATGAACTGTACTATCAAGGCGATGGCGTGCGAGACTGATGACAAAAAATGTAAAAATTACCCATAATTTTAATATGGGATTGTACAAAATGGTAAAAATTGGTATATAATAGAGAAAAATTTATGTCTTAAAAATAAAACTCATGTAAGCATTTGATGAGTGAATTTTAAAAACTGTAAAATTTTAAAAATTTGACATTTAAAACTTTGTAAAGGTTTTAAAAATCGTATCATTAAATGCCCAAACAAACGGTTAAATCAAACCCATCAACACGACAGGTGATTTATGGCACACGCACACGACGCTTCTGAAAACAACCCAACCAAAGAAATCATCCATGCTTTGATTGGTGTGGTTCTACTTTTGGTTCTCATCGGCGGTATTGCCGTTTTTGCATGGCTACGCCCAGCGGGCAACCATGAGCCTGCAGCCGTCTCAGCCACACCCGCAGGCAGAGCCTTAGACGAACTTATCCAGCAAGAGAACAATCCCACCGATGCCCAAAAGGCAGAAGCCGTGGCAGTAGCGACCGCCCCTGATGCGACCGCAGATACTGCCGCCAGCGACACCGCCGAACAAGAAGCGACCGAACAAGTTGCCAACTCAGCAGGCGATGCTCAGACCCCCGTCCAAGAAAAGTCAGCAGAAGATCAACCTGTTGCCAGTGACGTGGCGACCAGCGATTCACCACATGAGACCACTGCCGAGAGTGTGGCAGGTGATGATGCCCAAACAGCTCCCAGTGAGCAGGAAGTCACCCAGTAATCTGACAAAACCTTATTTATCATTAAATAAGGTTTTTTTATGAATCATGATTTTTATGCAAAAAATTGATAAAACAAACCCCAATCCTAGCTTAAAATGGTAACTCATTGATTGTTCTATCATTATTTGTTGTGGGGGAAAATTGCAATTTACCCTTGATGAGTCAATTATTTATATAAAATTGAGAATGGGGTTAATGTTGCTTGCAAATATCTAAAATCATCATTTTAAGGAAAAAAGCATGGCAAATTCATCGGCAGACACCAACGCAGATGCCCACTTTAAAAAGCTAGACAAAGCATTTTTAGGACATCCCAAGCCCTTGCAAGGGCTATTTTTTGTGGAGATGTGGGAGCGTTTTTCTTATTATGGCATTCGCCCTTTGCTGGTTTTGTTCATGACGACCGCCATCGTCTCGGGTGGTTTTGGTTTTGATGACACGACAGCCGCCGCCATTTATGGGATATTTAGTGGCATGATGTATTTGGTGCCATTGGCAGGCGGATGGTTGGCTGACAACTGGCTTGGACAGGAGCGTTCACTGTGGTGGGGCTGTATCATCATGGCACTGGGGCATTTGGCGATTGGCATGTCGGCATTGCCCATGCTTGGCATGACCATGTTTTTTGTGGGGCTGATTTTATTGGTGCTGGGGACGGGGCTGTTTAAGACGTGTATTGCGGTGATGGTCGGCTCGCTTTATGATGACAAAGATGACAGACGAGACTCAGGATTTACCGTTTTTTATATGTCCATCAACCTAGGGGCGATGGTTGCCCCGATAGCCACAGGTTATTTTGTGGACAAAGGTCAGTGGCACACAGGCTTTACCATCGGTGGGATTGGCATGCTCATTGCGTTGTTGGTGTATCGTTTTGTCGCCAAAAAATACCTGACCAAATTTGCGAACAGCAAAGGCATGAGTGTCAGCTGGGATAAGCCCAGTCGCCGTGTGGCTCATGTGGGCAAAGTGGTTTTTGCCTTTTTGGTGGCGTTGTGTGGGTTGGTGGTGATGGTAAGTACAGGCGTACTAACCATCAATGCCGTGGCGATTCGTGATGCCATGACGTATCTCATCATCGGGGCGTTATTTGCTTTTTTTGGGTGGGCGTTTTTGTCATCTCGCTTTGTTAAGGCAGAAAAAATGCGTCTGCTTGTCTGCTTTTTTCTCATCGTCGGAGCGTCTTTGTTCTGGTCAAGTTTTGAACAACAGCCTGCATCATTTAACCTATTTGCCGAGCGTTATACTGACCGCAGTTTGGGCGGTTTTAACATTCCAACGGTGTGGTTTCAGTCGCTAAACCCCATTTTTATCCTGCTCTTTGCCCCCTTGGTGAGCATGCTGTGGATAAAACTGGGCAAACGCCACAAAAACCCAAATAGCATGACAAAGTTTGCCCTAGGCATGCTACTGGCGTCGGTTGCTTTTGCCATCATGATTATGGCGAGCAAGATGATTGTGGCGGGCAGTGCCAGCGTGTCCATGATGTGGCTTGTCTCATCACTGCTTTTTTTGACCATCGCTGAGCTTTGTATCTCGCCTGTGGGCATGTCTAGCATGACCAAACTTGCCCCACAAGGCATGCAAGGGGTGATGATGGGGCTGTGGTACACGTCCATCTCGTTGGGCGGACTGATAGGCTCCATCTCAGGTGGCTATGTGTCGGCAGAGACGATAGGGGATTTGCCAAAGCTCTTTACGGCATTGACGGTCTTTTTGGTGGTCTGTGGGGTACTACTGTTGGTGCTTGCCAAACCCATCACAAACATGCTATCACAGACGGACAAAGATGCCACGGTCTAAAAGTCGCCCTTTATCCAAAATGTAGAGCATTTTTTGTCAAAATTTGCTATTATAGTGCTTAATTTTACCCAAATCTCAACTTATGCCAACCCATTTGCCAGCCTTGTTGGTCGGGCAGATGACGATATCCCATATTTTGGATGATGTTAGGGCGTGTTGAACATTGATAACATTTTTATAAAACAAGATAAAAATTTGACAATTTCAACCAATTTTGCATGAAAAATGGCTATCTGACCACTTAATTTAAAAACTTAATTTAAAAAAGTTAAGTAAAAAACTTAAAAATTTACCCGATTAAGTGGTCAGACAAGTTTTTCATAATAAAAACTTGTCTGATAGAAGACTCTCAGCTTTTGTTTTTTCCTTGAAAAACGGGAGATTTCCCTGATTTTTTAAACAGGCATTTTTCATGGCAAATACCAAAGGCAGACACGCCCTAGAACTGTCCAAATAAAATAACGCATAAAGTTGAACACGGTGTTTATGTTGGCATAATTTTTGCTTATTATTCATGATAAGTAATTGGACTTTTTGATGACTTTTCATAATCTAAAAAAATGCGTGCTTTTTGGGCTAGGACTGATGCCCACCTTTGTTTTAGCAAATATTAATCCGCTAGACTTGGATGCACTGCTACTTCGTGCCACGCAAACGCACCCCTTGGTCAATGCTGCCAAAGCTGATGAAATGGCGGCTGCCGAAGGCGTGCGTGCTGCCAAACTGGGCATGTTGCCGACCCCCACGATTAGTACAGGACATGACAAAAACGACGGACTGGTGAGCACTGTTGCCATTCGTCAGCCACTGTGGACAGGGGGGCGATTGACAGCACAGATTAACCAAAGCATGTATGACAATAAAGCCGCCAATGCGTATGTCTTTGAACAGCAAAACACCGTTGCCAAAAACACCATTGACATCTGGCGGGGTTATATCTATGCCGTTGCCTTGCAGGAGCTGTATGCTGACAGTTTGGCACGCCTAAAAGAGTTTGAAGCGATGATGGAGCGTCGGGTGGCACAGGGCGTGTCGGCGAAGATTGAGCTGGATTTGGTCAAAAATCGCATTTATCAAGACCAAAACTCCCTACAAAATGCCATAGAACAAGAGCGGGTCGCTGCCGCCAGACTCTCACAGCTCATCGGCGAAGAGTTGGGCGATAAAAAATACAACATCACCATGAAGTCCTTAACGGACTACGCCAAAGCACAGTCGGTAAATTTTGAAACGCAGGTGTTTGGCAATGTGGGTAGTCATCATCCTAGTGTGGTGCGTCAGCATTTTCAAGTAGAAGCCGCCAAACAAGAAGCAAAAGCCCAAGCGGCAGGACGTTATCCCAACATCTACGCCCAGTACCAACACACCTTTGAGCATGAGAATAACGAAGATGATGGCGAGTTTTCGGTGGGCATGTCTTATGACCCAGGGGCGGGTTTTTCATCGCTTGCCTTGACCCGTGCTGCCAATGCTCGTGCCATGAGCCTAACTCAGACCCAAGAAGCGACACGGCGAACGGTCATGGAGAGCCTACAAACCCAGTACCAAGAGTTCGTTTCATCAAGAGACAGAGAGCAGTCTATTAAACTTGCCATCGATGGGGCAAAACTGGTGGTGGATTCGTATGGTCGCCAGTTCATCGCAGGGCGAAAATCATGGCTAGAAGTGCTAAATGCCGTGCGTGAACACACTCAGTATGAACAGCAACTGTTAGAAGTCCAAAGCCAAATGGTGGCAAGTTTTTATAAGCTACAAGTGGACTTTGGGGCGATGGATTGGCAGTCGGATTATCATGTCATTCATACACCCGTCAGCGAGTTTCGTCCTTATCGCACGTTTTTGGCGTGGCGTGAAACCAATGCTCAGCCAGCACCAAAGCTAAGCACTCCAATGGTTGATGACAGTTTTGTCAATCAGCAGGATTTGTGGATAGAGCCACCCCGCTTGGCAGATGAGATGGGCAATGAGATGGATGAAATCGATGAGATTCATTCATCAGATGCTCAGATGGAGCACATCATTGATGGCGAAGGCGTACAAATGGGCGAGCAAATCCAGCCTGTGGATGAACGTCGTTTTCCGACTGCTGATGACTTTAAACAAACAAATCAATAACTCAATCTTAACCATATAAAAAAACCGTTGTGTTAAACTTATCGTTTGACAGAATTAAGTTGCGGTATGTACTAACATCGACACATGTGGATGTATTTTAAACAAAGAGTGCCGTGATAGTTTTTACCTATATTTATCAAATATTGTCATGCCAAAGCGTGACAAGCCAAGGATAACTGATGTCGTTAAACCAAACCACTGACAACCCCAACAATCAACAGCTACCAAAACAATACACCAGCAACAACGCCTTGGGCATTGCGGTGTTTGAGCTTTTAAAAGACGTGGGCGTGACCGTGGACAAAAATCGTCTGGACACCGCACTTGGTCGTGTGTCAGGCTTTGATGATCATGAAGAGCGATTAACTCATTTGCTTGACATCTTGGGCATCTCTGATGAGCCAGATGTCATGGATGAGCCAGATGCTGCTTATATGCCCCTGCTTGCCCATCATCAAAAGTTGGGTTATGGTCGCATTGTACAAAAATACGGTCTAAGCTGGCTGTTTGAGAGTGTCGAAGGGCGAGTGAGCTGTCAGACGTCGGATTTGGATTTTGTGGCAAAAATTCGTGTCTCGGACAAGCTGGTCGCTGAGAAAAAAGTCGGCTTTCACGAACTTTTGGTGCAAAATCTGACAGAGCATAAGCGTGTTGTGGTAGAAGCGGTTGTGGCATCTTTTATCATCAACCTGCTTGCCCTTGCTGTCTCGTTATTTTCCATGCAGGTCTATGACCGTGTCATTCCAACAAACAGCCAGTACACCTTGATTATCCTAGCATCGGGCGTGGGCTTGATGATTATTTTTGAAGCGATGATGAAATTTGCCCGCTCCAAGGTCATGGATAAGATGGTCATCGGTGTTGATGAGATATTATCAAGAAATATCTTTGAGCGACTGCTGGCGGTGCGTGTGGATAAGATGCCAAACTCGGTCGGTTCGCTGGCAGCTCAGCTTCGTGGCTATGAGCAGGTGCGTTCGTTTTTTACGGCAAGCACGCTGTTTACGCTTGTTGATATTCCGATGAGTATTTTGTTCATCATCTTGATTGCGGTCATCGGCTCGCCCATTGTTGCCATCATTCCGCTGATTGCTGCGGTGATTGGCATTGCATTGGGTCTGTCTAGCCGTAAAAAGATTGATAAAATCTCTGCCGAAAACGCCGCCGCATCCTATCTAAAAACAGGAATTTTGGTAGAGACGGTTGAGGGTATGGAGACCATCAAGGCAGGTTCTGGTAATTGGAAATTCTTATCTAAATGGCTAAATGTGACAGGCGAGACCATTGATAATGACCTAAAAATGCGTCACGCTAATGACAATCTAAATTATAGCGTGCAAATGCTCCAACAAATCAGTTATGTGGGGATTGTCATCACAGGGGCATTTGTGGTGATGTCACAGGGCATGACCATCGGTGGCTTGATTGCTTGTACCATTTTGGGTGGTCGTATCCTTGCTCCCATCATGAACGCCCCAAACCTATTGGTGCAGTATTCACACGCCAAAGCTGCCAAAGCCAACATCGAGCGACTCTTTGAACTAGAACAGGATAACAACGACGTCGCTCACCCACTTGCCCCATCTCGCATTCATGGCTGGTATCAGTGCCATAACATGACCTTTAATTATAAAGGCAATGAGCGGAACGCCCTAAATATTGAGCATTTGGACATCAAAGCAGGCGAGCGTGTGGCGATATTAGGTTCTATCGGCTCTGGCAAATCCACTTTATTAAAAATCCTATCAGGTCTATACATGCCCACAGGCGGTCATGTGTTGTTAGATGGGCTAGATATCGCTCATATCAGCCGTGAATCCATGAGTGAGCAGGTAGGTTATCTGCAACAAGACCATCGTCTCTTTCAAGGAACGCTTCGTGAGAATTTACTGATTGGCATGCCTGCCCCATCTGACGATGTCATCAGACAAGCACTACATCGCACAGGACTTATCCGCTTAGTGTCAGGACATTCTAGTGGTTTAGATTTGCCCATCAGCGAAGGGGGCAAAGGTCTGTCAGGCGGACAAAAACAACTGGTTGCCTTTACTCGTTTGGTGCTGACCAAGCCATCGGTGTGGCTACTGGATGAACCGACAGCATCCATGGATAACATGCAAGAAAATCAGTGCTTGCAAGTGCTCTCCCAAGAACTCCAAGACCCCACCAAGACACTCATCGTCTCAACCCACAAAATGGGTCTACTGGCTTTGGTCAATCGTATCATCATCATGGCAGATGGTAAAGTGGTCATGGATGGGCCTAAGCAGGCGGTATTATCACGACTTATCCAAAATGAACAAAATGCCAAAGATGCCATGAAAAAAGTGGAACAGGGCGATACCACACAAAGTATAGACATCAATCCTAATACACCCAATCAACCATAAAGGGAGATACTGTGAGTCAAAAAAACTATCAAAAAGCAAAATCACGCAGTAAGCCCAGCATAATCATTTGGGTGGCACTGGCAGTCATCATTGTTCTTATTACATGGGCATCATTTGCCAAGATTGACCAGGTTACCAGAGCTCAGGCGACTGTCATCGCATCTGACCGCACCCAAGAGATTCAGGCAACTGATAATGGCGTGTTATCAGAGCTACTGGTCAGAGAGGGTGATGATGTTAAAAAAGGCGACCTGTTGGCGATATTAGAAGAAGAGCGTGCTAAGGCGGCACTGGACAACTCGGCAACCAAGGCGGCAGCCCTGCGAGCGAGGGTGGCACGGTTGGAGGCAGAGATTTTTGACCGTCCATTAAATTTCCCAGAAGAAGTGCAAAAGTACACCGAGTACGTCCAAAACCAAACCGAGCTATACAACCGTCGCCGTCAAGCCATCACCCAAGATGTGGCATCATTACAAAAAATGCTAGAACTTGCCAAGCGAGAACTTGCCATGAACGAACCGCTACTGGCTCATGGCGATGTCAGTCAGGCAGATGTGATTAGGCTTCGTCGTCAAGTGGCGGACATCGAGGCACAGATTACCAACAAACGCAACAAATACTTTGAAGATGCTCAAACCGAGCTGACCAAAACCCAAGAAGAGTTAGAATCTGAAACCGAACAGCTAAGAGACAGAGCTCAGGTACTAGAAGAAAAACGCCTATTTGCTCCTGTGGATGGTAAGGTGAATAACATCGCCGTTACGACCATTGGCGGGGTAGTGCGACCGGGCGATACCATCATGCAGCTGCTTCCGACCAGCAGTGATTTGGTGGTGGAGGCAAAGGTTCAGCCTGTGGACATCGCCTATGTCAAAGAGGGTCAGACCGCCAGTGTCAAATTGGATGCTTATGATTATTCTATCTTTGGGGCGATGAATGGCGAGGTTATCTATATCAGTCCAGACACGCTCATGGAGAAAACCCCACAAGGCGATAAACCCTATTATCGGGTGCAGATTCGCATAGAAGGGGCTCAGGTAGCGGCTCGTGAAGATGAGATTATCATCAAACCGGGCATGACCGCCAGTGTGGACATCAAGGCAATGGAACGCACGGTATTGTCCTATCTGACCAAGCCGATTACCAAGACATTGTCCGAAGGTCTGGGTGAGCGATAGTACTAAAAAACGTGGCTTTTGTGCCACGTTTTTTGAAAGTATTGAATATTAAAAATAGTAGTGTTGCCGTTTTTTTAAAAATTGTCTATTCACTAAGATTTTGTGAGCCATAACCACGTTCCTTTAAAACATTTGCGGCTGCGTATTTTTGAGCACCGTAACCATTTTTTAGCTTCTTTTTTTAAAAACTCATCACTTTCATTGCGGTAATCTTCCGTATAAACTTTAATTTCTTGATGTAGTTTACTAGCATTATTGCCAGCCTGTATAATCAAATTGCCTATTGCTGAAAAAATCCCCATGACGTTATCCTAAATTTGAACAAAAATAAAACGACCATTGCCAAAGGTGGTTGCACCACAATTAGAACAATACCAGTAGTTTGGTCTTTTTTCATGCATCGTGTAGTTGCCACACGATGGACACTTTTTGCCTTTTGCCATAAATGTTCTCCTTAGAAATTGATTTATTGCCTACTTTGTATTATAATCAAAAAATAAAACCATCACCACTAACCATTTGTTGAAAAATTCCACCAAAAGTTGATTTATGAAAACCCAAGACAAAATCCGAGCCATTCGCACCCAACAAAAAATCTCCCAAGAGCAAATGGCAGAACGTCTTGATTTGACCCCACAAGCTTACTCAAAAATAGAATCAGGCAAAACCAAATTAAGCCTAGACCGCATTCAACAAATCGCCCAAATTTTAAATATTGATGTTACCGAATTAATTCATAATAATGATAATGGTGTGTTTTTGTTGATTAATGAAAATTGTACCAATGAAAATTTAAACAATGGAGCAATTATTTATCATGGCAATCAACAATCTATCAACGAACAAGAATTAAAACATGATAATGAAAAAATGCAACTTATTATCACCCATAAAGATGAAATCATTGAATAATTAAAACAAGAAAACGCCTTATTAAAACAAATGCTCAATTTATTAAATACCCAACAAACCAATCAATAAACCTCACCAAACTTAACCAATAAAAAACGTGGCATTTGTGCCACGTTTTTGATATTTCTAATGGGTGCTAATTAGAGTACACACTCACCGCTCGTCAGATATTTTTCCAAATCCTCCGAACCGCCAATGTGCTTACCACCGACAAAGACCTGTGGCACGGTCTCATGCCCTGTCATGGCACGTACTGCTGTTGTGGTGATGTCACGCCCAAGTACCAGCTCCTCGTATGTTACGCCACGAGCTGTTAGAGCTTCTTTGGCTTTCATGCAAAACGGACAACCCTCTTTTGAGATGACCGCCACAGATGGCTTGTCTGTCCATTTAGGATTTAGGTATTTAATCATGGTGTCAGCATCTGAGACCTCAAAGGGGTCGCCGTCTTTTTGGGGTTCGTCAAAGATTTTGACAATCACGCCATCATCCACAAGCATGGAATAACGCCATGAACGTTTGCCAAAACCCAGCTCCTCTTTGTCTACAAGTCGCCCCATGGCATCTGTGAATTCGCCATTACCATCTGGGATGATGGTAATGTTAGCACAGTCTTGGTCGTCTTGCCATGCGTTCATGACAAAGGTGTCATTGACCGACACGCAGATGATGTCATCCACACCCAACTTTTTAAATTCGCCATACAGTTCATTGTAGCGGGGCAGATGCATGGATGAGCAGGTTGGCGTAAATGCCCCTGGCAGGCTAAACAGCACGACTTTTTTGCCGTCAAACAGCTCATCAGTGGTAACATCAACCCACTCGCCGTCTTGACGGGTGTGAAAAGTTACATTTGGGACTTTTTGCCCAACCATCTCTTTAAATGCCATTGCATTTCTCCTAAAAAATAGATTGGTCTCATTATACAAAATTTTTGCTGATATTACCAGTAAGTTGTATGAGCGTAACGGCAGAATGTGGGATGAGAAATGCCATGTCTTTAATTTATCATGTTATTGGAATGATGATTGTATATTGTTTTGGATGAGTGTGTTCATTTTGGCGTACAAACTTATTCAATCACATAATCCACAACCACAGGGGCGTGGTCAGAATACCACGCATCACGATAGACCCATGCCCCCAGCGTACGAGCCATCCAGTCGGGTGAACAGACGTGATAATCTATACGCCAGCCCACGTTTTTGGCACGGGCTTGCCCACGATTTGACCACCATGAATAGATGTCGCTGTCATCTCGCACCACCCGAAATGTATCCACATAACCAAGCTCATCATAAATATGGTCAAGCCACGCCCGTTCATGGGGCAGACAGCCAGATGCTTTTTGGTTGCCCGACCAGTTTTTGATGTCAATGCGTTTATGCACGATGTTATAATCGCCACAGATGATGATGGATTTATTGTCATCTCGCCAGCGTTTTAATATGGTTTTGTATTTTTGCAAAAATTCATCTTTGCGAGCCTGAGCATCATCACCTGATGAACCAGATGGCAAATACAAAGATGCAATATGCACAGGCGTATCAAGTCCCCATTCACTCAAATCAAACCGCCCACAGCTAAACCGCCCCTGTGTATCGGCAATCTCAAAACCCAGACCATCTGTTGGGACAAAGGGCAATTTACTATAAATCGCCACCCCTGCATATCCCGCTCGCTCGGCAGGGAACAAATGAGTATGATAACCCACAGGCTTAAATTTATCCGTCCATTGTTCATGGGTTATCCGTGTTTCCTGCATACATATCACGTCTGCGTCTGACTTGATGATAAAATCAAACAGCCCCTTTTTCTCAGACGCCCTTAATCCATTGACATTAATAGATGCCACTCTTAGAACATGTTTGTTGCCATGCTTGATGGTGTGGATGGATTTTGGGGGTATTATGTCGTTGGGCTTGGGATTTAGGGCGGTTGGGGCTTGTGGATTGGGGTGTAGAGAATTGGCGTTGGTCATGATTGTCATTGGTTTTATAAAAGGGTGATTTTACCACAAAATACCATGACCATCTGTGTCAATTTATTAATAAGGTCAAATAAAAACCACTCATTTACTGAGTGGTTTTTGGTGATGTGTGAAAATCATCAGCCATTAATCAGTTGTCAATCGATGATAAAATGTTCAATGTCCATCTCGGTCATCACCTCGCTTGATGTGGTCATGCTGTCAGCAAGCCCACTCGTGCGTGGTAGGATTTTATCAAAATAAAACTCTGCCGTTTGGGTCTTGGCAAGGTAGAACTCACGGGGTTGTTCGCCACCATTTTTCATCTTGTCAAAGGCAATCGCCGCCATTCTCGCCCAGTGGTACGCCATCATCACATAGCCTGAGTACATGAGATAGTCCTCAGACGCTGCCGAGATAATCTCACGGTTTTTGCGTTTGGCGGTAATGGCAAGGCGACCAGTTAGGACGTTCCATTCAGCACACAGTTTGGTCAATGCCCAAACGTACTTACGCATGTCTTTATCCAAAGCATAATCGCCACACCATTTCATGATACTGGCGGTATAATCACGCACCACTTTACCGCCACCATGTAGTAGCACCTTGCGACCGAGTAAGTCCAGAGCTTGTATGCCTGTTGTGCCTTCGTATAATGTGGCAATACGAGCATCACGAGCGATTTGTTCCATGCCCCATTCTTTGATATAACCATGACCGCCAAAGATTTGTAAGCCATTTTTTACAGATTCTTGGGCGATTTCGGTCAAAAAACCTTTTAATACAGGTGTGAAAAAGCCCATTTTGTCCTCCCAACGTGCAATTTCTTTTTTATCGCCACGCACGACCGCATCTGCCAGTTTATCCGAATAACGCCCAACATGATAAATCATGCTTCTTGCCCCCTCGGTAAATGCCTTTTGGGTCAATAGCATACGGCGGACATCGGCGTGATGATGAATGGCATCAGCAGGCTTGTTGGGTTCTTTGGTGCCAGATAAAGCACGCATAGAACGGCGTTCTTTGGCATAAGGCAGTGAGTTTTGAAAGGCAAGTTCCATGTGTGCCAAACCTTGAATGCCTGTACCGACACGAGCGGTGTTCATGTAGGTGAACATTGCTTTTAGTCCTTTATTTGGTTCGCCAATGAGATAACCTGTGGCGTTGTCAAAGTTAAGTACGCACGTCGCTGATGCACGAATGCCCATTTTATGTTCAATAGAACCACAGCTGACACCATTGCGTTTGCCCATGTTGCCATCACTGTCAGCTAAGAATTTTGGTACGATAAATAACGAAATGCCTTTTGTGCCAGCAGGAGCATCGGGCAGGCGTGCCAAAACGACATGCACGATATTATCAGTTAGGTCATGCTCGCCAGCACTGATGAAAATCTTAGAGCCGTTAATGGCATAAGTGCCATCATCATTGGGTTTGGCGGATGTTTTCATTTGGTTTAGGTCAGTACCGCATTGGGCTTCGGTCAGACACATGGTGCCAGACCACTCGCCAGTAACGAGCTTGGGTAGGTATAGGTCTTTTTGCTCGGTCGTGCCGTACTCCAAAATGGTATTGACCGCCCCAAGCGATAGCCCTGGATACATGGCAAATGACCAGTTGGCGGTGCCAAGCATTTCTGATTTGATGAGATTGAGCGACATTGGCAGAGCCATACCGCCATACTGTTCAGGGTAGGCAATGCCTTGCCAGCCCCCTTGGGCGAACTGCTCGTAGGCTTCTTTAAAGCCTTTGGGCGTGGTAACTTCGCCGTCCTTAAAATGACAACCTTCGGCATCGCCTGACTGATACAGGGGGGCGATGACGTTTTCGGCTAAGTCGGCAAAACCTTCTAAAATCATGCCAACCGTTTCGCTGTCGGCATTTTTGCCATGCTCAAAGGTTTTATAGTGGCTTGGATAATCAAAGACTTCATTGATGAGAAATTTGATGTCCCGTAGGGGGGCTTTGTACGTTAGCATAAGACAGCTCCTTTGTGATAAAAATATGATAAGGGGAAATGTGTTAAAACATCATTTCCCTACTATACCTTATTTTGCGATTTATGCTAGGGGTTTTGTGTTAAAAATAACTATTTTTCATAAATTTTAATTATTTTTATAAAAATAAATTATAAATTCAGCACCACCTTATCCAAATCCACCGCCCGACCTGTCCATAGCTCAAACGATAAGCGAGCTTGATTAATAAGCATACCCATGCCGTCTATTTGTTTGGCGGTGCTAAAATGCTCCAAAAAAGCAGACGGTTTGCCATACATCATGTCATACGCCACATCAACCGACACACCGCCCAAATCCAGACTTTGCCCTGTGGTCGTGGCGGACGTGGCATTGATGATGACATCAAAATGCCCTGTCAGCTCGTCTAAACCATGGGCGTTGATAGTAATGCCCTGCACGGCGAAATCTTGGGCGAGCGTTTGGGCTTTGGCAAGTGTGCGATTAAACACCGACACCACCGCACCGCTTTGGATAAGCGGTAAAATTGCCCCCCGAGTCGCCCCACCCGCCCCGAGTATGACGACTTTTTTGCCGTGCAAATCCACGCCACGCCCCACCAAATCCGCCACCAGTCCCCGACCGTCCGTGTTGTCGCCGTAGAGTTTTCCGTCTTTTATGGCGAGTGTGTTTACTGCCCCTGCGTTTTTGGCGTATTCGCTTAATGTGCCGACATCTTGGCAAATGTCAAACGCCATTTCTTTAAAGGGCAACGTTACATTCGCCCCCACGCCACCGCCATGAAAAAAGGCTTCGACGACCGCCTTAAAACTATCAAAATCATCAGGGCAAAATTGGCAGTTGTAGCTGATGTCAAGCCCCACCTCACGAGCAAAGGCGGTGTGAATGGCAGGGCTTTTGGAATGACTAATGGGGTTGCCGATGACGATAAAATGGTGCATATCTTGTCCTGATGAATTTACAATAAAAACTGTTAAAATGACCCAAAAACGGCTACAATAACCGCCATTATTTTCCCACCATTTAACGGCTAACGCAAGCCATTTTACCATTTACCATTTATATCAGCCATGACCGACACCAATTCTGCCCCTGCCAAAAAATCCTTTAAAACCCCCATCATCTGGGCGGTCATCATCGTCTGTGCTTTGGCATTGGCGTTGTTTTTTCGTCCCGCCACGCACAAGGACGTGGTACAAGATGACGGCGAGCCAAAGGTTTATGAAAAAGTGGTCTATGACGTGGCAAATTGGCAAGCAAATCCTGCCATCGATGAGACAGGGCAGGGCAGGTTTGAGCGTGCCAAGACGCTGATAGCCCCCACTGCCACCAAGTCGGACGCCCTAGATTTTCATGGGGCTATGGCGGACAAATACAGCTACACATCAGGACACGAACCGCCCCTATATGTCATCGAGTCGGATAAGATCTTTGAGCTGGCATGGTACTACGCCCACCCCAAAGACAGCGATGCCATCAAGCAGGCAAGCCACGCCCACGCCCAAAAAGCCCATGCCCTAGCCACCGCCTTATATGGCGATGACGGCAAAGCGGTGTTGGAGCAGATGTTGTCAGAGCAAGCGATTGGGGCAGAACTACTGCAAGGACATGGCATATTAAAAGCAGAATGTGCCAATTACACCTGCCAGCTTATCATGAAAAAATAGACAAATAAAAAGGTGTAGGGATACTTTTACATTATCTATGTTGTCATGAGTAACCATAAGGTGCGTACCACGCACCGCTACTGGATTGATGTTTTAAAACCCACCCAAATCGCCTTTACCACCACCAATAAGGACGGTACGGATAGCCGTACCAACCGCCATAACCATAATGCATGCGAGTCATGCGTTCGCTCATCTGATGTTGCTCTAAGCCCATCATGTTGGCACGGTGTAGCTCTTCTAGGGTCTTACTGTCGCCGACATCGCACACGCCTTGTAGGGTGTAGCCCATTCGTCCCATGTTGTAGGCGTTGTCTATGGTGCAGTAGGATTTTAGCCCTGTTTGGCGACCTTGCTCCCATAACGCTCGGTCAGGCGTGGCAAGCCCTTGGCAGGTTTTGGCGTGGCGTAATATCTCTTGACTGCTTGCCCCACGCAGACCGTCAGCACGCCCTACCTGTTCCCAGTTGGCGGACGAGCAGTCGGCTTGTTTTAATGTGGCGGTCGTGGTACAGCCTGTGAGTGCGAGCACGGGTAGGGCGATGAGTAGGAATGCTTTTTTTATGATAGGTTTTGTGATAGGTTTCATGACGGATTGCCTTTTATGATTAGGGCGTGCCTGTCTTTTGTATTTGCAATGAAAAACAAGATTTAGCCATTTTTCATGCAAAAACGATTAGTTTATTTCTAAAATATTTCTATATTGTAAGTAGTGTTATAAAGGGCAGACACGTCTTGATTAAAAAAACGCACAAGCATGGCTTATGCGTTTTATTTAGCCTTATTTGGCTAAGACAAGCCAACTTATCTATAAATCAGTGGGCGTGGTTGTGCATGGGGCGAGTGCTTTCGCATTTTAGGCTGTACACCGTGCCATCAGCAGTGGTTATGTCCAACACACCAAATTTGTTTTTGGTGTGCCATTCGTATTTTGAATTGGGATTGACGCCATTCACAAACAGCATGCCCGATGCAGAAGGGGCACGTCTTAGCTCGACATCAGCACCATTTAGGCTTAGGCTAGGGGCGGTGATGTTAAGCAGAGCTTGCTTGGTGTCAGGGTTATAGTTAGCAACGATGTTGGCATCTTGGTCGCAGGTATAGGTTCTTGGTATGATGCCGTGATGATGCTTTTTGCCATGTTTGTGGGTGTGTTTGCCGTGCATTTCTTGGGGTTTGGGCTGATCGACGGTTTGGCTGTTATTTGTGGCACAGCCTGTCAATACCAAGGCGCCCACCGCAGTAGCAATCAATAATTTTTGCATGACAATCTCCTTAAAAGATAAAGAACACTAGGGCGTGCTGAATATTGATATTTGCAATGAAAAATATCTGTTAAAAAAAGCAGGGGAGCCACCCGTTTTTCAAGGAAAAAAAACAAAGGCTGTGAGTTTTCTATCAGACAAGTTTTTATTATGAAAAACAATCCGATCATCTAATTTTAAAAAATTAAGTTAAAATCTAAAAATTTACATGATTTTAAGTGGCTGGATAGCCATTTTTTATGCAAAAATTAATTTAAAATGTTAAGTTTTTAACTTATTTTATAAAAATGCCATCAATGGTAGGCGCACCCTAAAATAAAATCAGTTATCATTTAAATGATGCACTTATTATACACTTATTATAAATGAAATTCCATTGCCGTGTGTAACAAATTTTTTTCAAGATAATGGTAAACTTGTAAAAAACTTTAACACAACTTTTATCGTAAAAAATGGTGTGATAAAAGGTGGGTGTGTCCTAATCAACCAAATACACCACGTTATCGCCGTCTTTTTTGATGATGTTGTTAAGCTCTAAACGCTTGATGATGTCATCAATGTCAGCACTTTGACCGCCCCGAAAGCTAACAATCGCTTCCAAAAACGTCCGTAGGGCAGGCAGGCGATTGGGCTTGCTTTTTAGTACCCGCTCCAAACAATAATCATAATCGGCAGATGGTGGCAGTTTGTCGGTAGGAGCAGATGATGGACTCGGGGAGAGCATGAGTTGCCCAAGCAGATGATGAGCCAGTTTTAGTTTGTCCGTATCAGACAAGGCGGATGCCAAATCAAGGACGGTGCGATAAGACATGGAAGTTTCCTTAAATCATGGGGATGATAATAATGGCACTGGTGGATGATGAAGTTGGTTTATTGTATGACAAACACAGGTAAATGAAAAGAGCGGATGACAAAAAGCGGACATGTTGCCCGCTTTTTGTTTTTGGTGTGATTGGGGTGTGCCTGCCTTTTGTATTTGCAATGAAAAATGAGATTTAGCCATTTTTCATGCAAAAACAGGTAGTTTATTTCCAAAATATTTCTAAATTTTAAATTGTATTATAAAGGGTAGGCATGCCCTAATGTTTGGGCGGTTCTCCAACACCCAGATACATCTCGTCGTTTTTGGCGAGTGTGGGGTGATCAGCGTCCTTGATGTTGGCACGCAAGATAAGATAGCCCACGATGCCCGAGATAAGCGAACCCAAGATAATGCCCAAACGTGGGTCATAATCATCAGGAATACCGCCAAAGGCAAGCCCTGAGATAAAGAGCGACATGGTAAAGCCGATACCGCAAAGCAGGGACACGCCATAGATTTGCATAAAGGTTGTGCCTGTGGGCAGTTTGGCAAGTCCTAACTTGACGACCAAAAACACAGGAATCATCACGCCAATCTGCTTACCGATAAACAGACTTAGGGCGATACCCATTGGCACGCCATGCATGAGCTCGCCCATGTTGGTGCCAGCTAATGAAATGCCTGCATTGGCAAAGGCAAATAGGGGCAGGATACCAAAGGCAACGGTGTTATGTAAGTCGTGTTCTAGCTCTTCTAGGGGTGAATGCTCGGGGTCGGCATTATTTTTTAAAGGAATAAAAAACGCCAAAAGCACGCCTGCCAAGGTCGCATGCACGCCTGATTTTAACATGGCAGCCCATAAGATGACCCCGATGAGCAAGTAGGGTGTTAGGCGGGTGACGTTTAAGCGGTTTAATAGGAACAAAAATGGCAAGCACACCGCTGCCACACCCAGTGAGAATAACGACAGCTCGGACGTGTAGAATAAGGCAATGATGATAATCGCTCCGATGTCATCAAAGATGGCGATGGATACCAAAAACACTTTTAGGGCATTGGGGACTTTGTTGCCGAGCAAGCTAAGCACGCCAATGGCAAAGGCGATGTCTGTGGCGGCAGGGATTGCCCAGCCTTTTAGAGCTTCGCTGTCACCGTGATTTAGCCCATAATAGACCAAAGCAGGGGCGACCATGCCACCGATGGCACAGATGGCAGGCAGGACGATTTGTTTGATGTCTGACAGCTCGCCGATTAGGGCTTCACGCTTTAGCTCAAGTCCCACCAAAAAGAAAAAGACTGCCATCAGACCGTCATTAATCCAATGATGAGCATCTTTGGCAATCTCAAACTGACCAATCTGCACCACCACAGGGGCGTGAATAAAGGCGTTGTACAGCTCGTATAATGGCGAGTTGGCGACTATCATGGCAAGCACAGCAGCAAAGGCAAGGACGATGCCCCCGGCTGCTTCTAGCTCAAAAAAGGATTTTATGCGACTCATCGGCATGATTATCTTTTCCTATAAATGAATAAACAAAACCCACAACTATAAAAAATAGTTATAAATAAAAATTAACTAATCTTGTGAATATATCACAAAAATTAATAATACGAAAGCGGTTTTGTGATTATTTGTGTAAGTTTTCTTTCTGTGGGTTTGCCAAATGCAAGCAGTGGCGTGATGGTAAGTGCATGGATTTTGGTGTTTAGATGGGAATGATTCGGATGAAATGGTGTATGCCTTACAAGACGAAAAAGCACTACGATTTTCGCATTAAAATTCAATTTTGTTGGCTGTATTTTTGAATGATTGTTTATGGGATGTGCCTACCATTGATAATGTTTGTTGGCATTTCAAGGATTGCCAACAAACATTTATTTGCAATAAATCATTAATTTGATGTGATGGTATCACAAAATAGGATTGCTCATTTATGTATAATATTTCACAAAACATAATATACTGTCTGTATAATAACATATTGTTAATTATTGTAAAAAATAAACAGTTGTTTATTTAAAAAAATAATTATAAAAATCAAATAATTAAAACATTATTTGTAAACACAATATTATATCATTTGGCAAGCACTAGACAATAAGTTGCTATTAATTTACAATTTGCAAAACTTATAGTAAGATAAGTTTTCTTTTACCGATTTTGTAGTACAAATGTTTCACTGCGTTAAATGACAGTGTATTTGAATGTTTTAACTTCATTGTTTATGATGGATAAACTTCGGTAATGCCCTAGTATCTTGATGGATTGGGGTTTGGTGCCAAGGTTATTCTTGTTAGCCATCACTGATGTTTTTATCATAAACACAAACACAAGGGTGTAATATGTCATTACAAACACAACCTGCCAAAAAAGGGTTTTACGCCAAGCCCTTGACCGTGGCTTGTATGGTTGCTATCGGCACAAATAGTGTCGCAGGCTACGCTGAGACGGGTGCACAGGCACAGTCAGCCAGCTCCGAGAGAGTGAAGGTAAGTAGTTATCTGTATAACTACTATTGGGATTTGATTAATCGTCGTTATTATAATCCAGCCCCAACACCAGCCCCAGCTCCAACGCCCATTCCTGCTCCTGTCAGACCAGCACCAGCCCCCGTTGCTCCCATGCCAACGCCTGCTCCTACGCCAGCACCTGTGGAGTCAACTGTCTCTGGTCGTTATGTGGCTCCTGTTGCATCATCAGAAGTCAAAAGAAATAATTACACAAGACAAGTGCAATCCCACCTAAAACGCAGCCAACCTGCACCAAGTGCTGGTACTCGCACAGGTTATAGTGTCATGGATACGTCAAACAACTCTGACTTGACGTCCAAATTCTATGGTGCCACCGAAGATGGCTATGCCCAGCGTCTAGATAATCTAAAAAATACCATCGATACTCGCCGTGCCAAAGTGGGCGTGATTGATACGGGTATTAACCGCTTTAATCGAGACATGGTCGGTGCCAATGTTCATGATACGCAGGTCAAATGTGTCTCGGCAGGACGTTCTAGTTGTTATGACCCGCACAATGACTCGGGAATTGTTGAGACGTCAACCACGTCTGCCAGTGGCGACCATGGCAACCAGATGGCTGCTGTTATCGCAGGTAACAACGGCATGACCAATGCCAAAATCTATGGTAGTGACAGTATCGACCGTGGCTCAAACGGTGGCAACCAGTTCTTGATGATGCGTAAACTCAACCAAGACCATGGCGTTAAGATTTTTAACAACTCATGGGGTTCGGATAACTCTGACCGTTGGTTCTACGATGCTCAGCGACTCAACTATGACCCCAATACAGGCAACATCTACCCAAATCGTTACAGAACAAGCATTACCAATGCTGAGGTAACTCTGCCTGTCATTCATGACCTTATCATGAATCGTGACGCCCTTATCATCAAGGCGACAGGTAACGAGGGTCTTAATGATGCACATGATGAGAACTTAGCACCGCTCATGAACAGCGAGTTCAAAAAAGGCTTCATCACCGTATCATCACCACGAGAAGATTTTAATCAAGCCAATGACTGTGGTCGTACCGCTGAGTGGTGCGTATCGGCAACATCGTCCACCGAAAACTATGCCAACAACGGCAGACTGAGCAACTACAAAGGCACATCGCCTGCCACTGCTCGTGTGGCAGGGACGGCAGTGCTGGTGCAATCAGCTTATCCTTGGATGAAAAATGAGAACATCTCTCAAACTATTTTAGGTACGGCTAAGGACTTCTCAGAAATCACCGCCAATTCACCAAATGGCTACAAAGGACTCAGACGTGTGAGCCGTCTGCCATCAGGCTATTATGGCAGATATTATACAGACAACCGAGGTAATCTATACATCCCCGGCGACACCCCATGGGAAAACCGTCAAATCATCGCAAACCATAATGGTAAAAACATCACGTGGCAAGATGGTTGGGGGCTACTAGACCCAGAAGCTGCTGCTAAGGGTTATGGTGGTTTTTACTGGGACAACGTAGAGCTTGACACCCAAGGCACGCCTTTATCTGTATTCTACAATGACCTAAAAGGCGACAAAGGCTTTACCAAAAAAGGCGCTGGTAAACTGGTATTTACTGGTAATAACAGCTATAAAGGTAACTCTATCATCGAGGGCGGTTCATTAGAAATCAATGGTAACAATGGTGGTTCTACCATGGTTGTCAAAGGTGGTGAGCTGACAGGTCATGGTAGTGTTGCCAATGTACACCAAACAGGTGGCTGGGTAAATAACGAAGGTAATCTACGCATCAGAGGTAACTATAATATCAACACCAATCGTGGTGCAGATGCTGGTCTAAAAGCCCAGTTTGGCAACATGATTACCGTTGATGGCAAAGCAAGACTCGGTGGTACTCTAAACTTAACAGGCGAGACCAAAGATGGCATCATCAGCCAATCAGGCAGTCGCAGTACTGTTTTGCGTGCCAAGCAAGGTCTTGAAAACCGCTTTGACAGCCATCGTTCAAGCAACCCCTTGTTTGAGGTTACCAAGGTTGAGTACACCCCAGAGGTGGACAGAAATGGCAGAGTGGTGGGTAACTCACGTGTGAACAACGACGTACAAGTAACCGCCAGACGTCTAAGTGCAGGCAATGTTGTTTATGGCATTGGCATGAATAATAGCGGTAGCCGTGTTGCCCAAAACCTAGATAAAGTGCTAAACGACCTTGATGAAAAACAAGCAGTTCAAGGCTCATTAACCAGCGATGAAAAACGCTTTGCCAACCAAGTGTTTAGTAGTTTTGAGAATATGAGTGCCGACTATGGCAACAACACAGCCAGTCCCATGCTGTCTGTGGTAAGCACCAACCAAGAGCTATATAAGCTAGACCCAACATTCTATGCTGACAGTGCATTAAATGTGGTAGAAGACAGTGCTGTTCACGCCACTGACTTTGGTAAGCGTCTAAAAGATGGTAGAAATGTTTGGGGTTCGGTCAGTCACCATGATTATGATGTGGACATGGCTCACGCCACCAGCGAGCGTAAGGGCAACACCTATACCGTTGGTGCCAGCACTCAGACTGCGAACGATGTTAGTGTCGGTGCTCAGCTTGATGTCAGCGACCTTGACCTAAAAGAATCAGTTTATGGCATTAGCAATAAAACCCAAACTGACAGCATTGGTCTGACCGTGGGTGCATCCAAAAATGTTGGTGATGCTTATGTGTCAGGCTGGGTAAAAGGGGCTAAGGTTGAGACCAAAGCCAACCGTGCCGAGATGACCGATGACATCAAGTATGATGGTAAGCTATATGGCGTGGGTATCCAAGTGGGTAAAAACATCGATACCGCATCGGGCGTGAGCGTACAGCCTTATGCCTTTGCCAACCATCAAAAATACAAAAATGATGGCGACATCAACGATGGCATGAACATCATCACCGACATCAGTGCCAAGCAAACTCAGGTGGGTGTTGGTACGGATGTGGCATTCCAAGCAACCCCTGCCCTACAACTAACCGCAGGTGTGCAAGTGGCTCACGCTGTTAGCCGTGATACCAGCCTAGATACTCGCTATGTTGGCACAGCAACAGATGTACAATATGGTACTTGGGATACTGACAAAACCAAATGGTCAGCCAAAGTGGGTGCAAACTACAATGTAACGCCAAACAGTCAAGTAGGTCTAAACTACAGCTACACAGGTAGTGGCGATTCAGATGCTTCTCAGGTGGGTGTGAGCTTCACCAGTAAGTTCTAATTCATTAATAAGGTAATAAAAAACAGCACAATTTCGGTTGTGCTGTTTTTTTGTTTTTAAATCTTAACAATCAAGAATCCCACATTTCTTTGTCCAAAGCCTTTTCTTGCTTGGCAACGGTTGCCACCCCTGTGATGTCGCCCACGACATTTAGGGCGGTGCGACCCATATCAAGCAAGGCATCAATGCCCAAAATCATGCCATAGGCAATCGCCACCGCCGAGCCAGCTTCCACAGGTAGACCAATGGATTCTAGTACCATAAGGAGCATAATCGCCCCCGCCCCTGGCACACCTGCCGTACCAATTGCCCCAAGCACGGCAGTCATCGTGATGGTCAGCATTTGCGAGCCGTCAAGCGGTACGCCCACCGCATTGGCAATAAAAATCGCACACACGCCAAGATACACGGTCGTGCCGTCCATGTTCATCGTAGAGCCGACAGGCAAGCCAAAGCTATAAATGTTCTTGGGAATGCCCATGCTTTGTGATGCTTGGATGGACACAGGCAAGGTTGCCCCCGATGAGCGGGTTACAAAGGCAGTGATAAAGGCGGGGCGAGCTTTTTTCAAAAAGATAAGTGGGGAGAGTTTCATCAACGCACAAATCACGCAGTACACAAGGGCGATTTGTAAGGCAAAACCAACATAAACAGTTGCCGTAACGCTTGCCAAGGAGCCAAAAGCGGTTGCCCCATTTTTTGAAAAAACAATAAAAATCAACGCAAACACGCCAATCGGAGCGTACTGCATGACCCAGCCGACAATCTTAAACATCGCTTGGCTAACCCCGTCCACAAAATAAAACACCGTGTCCGAGCTTTTTTTGATATTTTCATCATCGCTATCACGCCCAAAGGCAAGGGCAATGCCAAATACCAAACAAAAGAAAATCATGGGCAACACCTGACCGCTACTAATCACGCCGATTGGGTTGGTGGGGACGATTTCAAGCAGGATTTGAAGCATGCTTGGGGCTTCGGCAGTTTTGCCTTCGCTTGCGGTGTCGGCGATGAGTTCTAGTCCCAAACCGGGGTTAAAGAGCTTGCCCGCGCCAAGCCCGATGATGATGGCAAAAATGGACGTAATGGTGTAATAAATGAGCGTTTTTATGCCGATACGCCCAAGCTGGGCAGGCGTGATTGAGCTTGCCCCCACGATGAGCGTGGACGCAATGACGGGAATGACTATCATCTTTAACAGACGAATGAACAGCTCGCCAATGGGTGATAAAATGCTAATGGCGGTTTGGGCATTTTGAAAAATGATACCGCAGATTGAGCCTAGGATTAAGCCGATTAGGATTCTTAATAATAAGTTTGGCTTAAAATACCATGAAAAAAGTTTTGACATAACAAGTCCTATGATGTACAAAAGCATGATTTTTAACAAAAACACATCATTTTAACATAAATTTACAAAAGCCAATCATTTTTTGTTAAAATAAGAATTTTGGGCTAATGACATGGAACTCACCATACAGCTTATCTCCATACTCTTTTTTGTAGCGTTGTTTGCAGGGTTTATTGATGCCATGGCAGGCGGGGGTGGACTTTTGACCATTCCTGCCTTGCTTTTGACGGGCATGAATCCTGTGGCGGTGCTTGCCACCAATAAATTACAAGCCTGTGCAGGGTCGTTCTCGGCAAGTGTTACGATGATAAAAAAGGGGCTAATCCACCCCAAGATGATGAAAGTTGCCTTGATTATGGCATTTGTGGGTTCTGCGGTGGGGACGGTGCTGGTGCAATTGTCGCCCCCTGATTTTTTGCAAAAGGCATTGCCCTTTGTCATCGGAGCGGTGGGGGTGTATACGCTGTTTAGTCCCAATTTGGGCAAATTAGAGACCACGCCCAAAATGAGCCAAAAGCTGTATGAACGGACGGTTGCTCCACTTATCGGACTGTATGACGGCTATTTTGGGCCGGGGACGGGGACGTTTTTTAGTCTGTCGCAAGTCGTGCTTCGTGGGCGTGATTTGGTACAGGCTACCGCACGAGCCAAGCTGTTGAATTTTGCCACCAACATTGCGTCTTTGATTTTCTTTGTTTTAGGCGGTCAAGTGGTGTGGGTTGTGGGGCTTGTCATGATGACAGGGCAACTTATCGGAGCGTATCTGGGCTCGCACATGGTCGTCAAGGGCGGGGCAAAATTTATCCGCCCTGTGATTGTGGTGGTGTGCTTTTGTATGGTGGCAAAACTTTTGTGGGGTTAGAGCCTGTCAATCTCATCGGGCGACAAATTGGTATATTGGGCGATTTTGTCGGTGGGTTCGCCAGAGCTTTTCATGAGTTTGGCAATTTGTATAATACCTTCTTTTTTGCCTTGCTCATGCAGATAGCTGTCGGTTGCCAAATTATCACGGTAAGTTTTTAGGCTGTATTGATATTTTTGCCATTCTTCATGGGTCAAATTGGCAAGTTCGGCAATTTTAAAGGCTTCTTGAAAAATGGCATTGTCATTAAATGCGGTCGGTATCATTTGTAAATCCTTTAAAGTTTTGAAATAAAATGATTTTTTTGGATAAATAGCTTATTTAATATTTTTTAAAATTGCATAGATGCACCCAAGAAACTTTAAAATTACCACAAATACAATGATGTTTGGGTGTAGGGGCGTGTTGTGCACGCCTATAAAAATTGGCATGTTATCAAAGGACGTGCGGAGCCAATCTCTACAAGCCTGTGATAAATATCAAATTCGTTGGGTGTATGTAGGGGCAAACACAACGCCCAAAAACCAATATCTCATCAAGGGCAAATATAATTTGCCCTTATAACACCATAAATTACCCTTTTATCATTTTAAAATAGCAACCCCACTTTGGCAAGTCTTTTGGGGTGTGGCGTGGGATTTGTGGTACAATAGCCTATTTTGTTTTGATAATTTAAGATTGCCATGACCCACCCCAAAATCCTACTTGCCATAACAGGCGGTATCTCCGCCTACAAATCCGCTGTCCTTGCTCGCTTGCTGATAAAAGCAGGTTGCAGTGTGCGTGTGATGATGACGGACGGGGCGTGCGAGTTTATCACACCTTTGAGTCTGCAAGCCTTGACAGGCAACGAAGTTCACACCAAACTACTAGACGATGAAGCCGAACGTGGCATGGGGCATATTGAACTTGCCAAATGGGCGGACATGGTCGTCATCGCCCCTGCCAGTGCCAACACGATTGGCAAGCTCGCCCACGGACTTGCCGATAACCTTGTAACCACCGTCGCCCTTGCCACCACCGCCCCCATTGTCATCGTCCCTGCCATGAATCAGGCGATGTATGCCCATGCCATTGTCCAAGACAACCTTGCCAAACTTGCCCGTTTTGGCTACACCGTGCTGACCCCCGACAGCGGTGAGCAGGCGTGTGGCGATGTGGGAGCGGGGCGACTGCCTGAGCCTGATGATTTGTGCGAGCGGATTTTGACACTCCTTGCCAAACGCCAAACGCCCCAAACCTTACACGGCAAAAAAGTCATCATCACCTCAGGGGCGACCATTGAAGCCATTGACCCTGTGCGATTTTTGTCCAACCATTCCACTGGCAAAATGGGCTTTGCCATTGCTCGGGCGTGCGTGAACGCAGGGGCGGACGTTACGCTAGTTGCAGGGCGAGCGGTGCATTTGCCGACCCCCTTTGGGGCAAAACGGCTGACAGTCGGTACGGCTGATGAAATGCTTACCACTTGTCAGTCGGTGATGACGGACAACAGCGACACCATTTTTATCGCCACCGCTGCCGTGGCGGATTATAAGGTTAAGAGTATCGCCACCCAAAAAATCAAAAAAACGTCCGACCAAGACGGCTTGACCTTAGAGCTTATCAAAAACCCCGACATTTTGGCAACGATGAGCCACACCTTCCCAAAAGCGGTCATGGTAGGCTTTGCTGCCGAAACCCAAGACACCGAAAATTATGCCCGCACCAAACTTACCGCCAAAAACCTAGACATGATAGCCGTCAATGACGTCTCGGACAAAAGCATCGGCTTTGGTTCGGACAACAACGCCATGACGGTGTTTTTTGCCGAGCGGTATGGCAAGGATAAAGTGGTGCTAGATAAGGCAAGTAAAGACAGCATTGCCAAAAGTTTGGTGGAGTGTGTGGTAGGGATTTTGCCTTGACGCCCACCACCAATTCCCCAAAAAATAAAAGGCAAAAGGATTGATGAAATTTGAACTTTGGCTAATTCCCCTATTTCTTATCGCAAGCGTATTGCACGGCATTGCAGGCATGGGCTTTCCGCTTATCACGATTGGGGCGTTATCAGGCGTATATGGACTGACGAACGCCATTATCCTTGTGCTGGTGCCAACCGCCACGCTCAATCTTATCGCTTGGCTTGGCGGACGTGGCGGGGCGTGGCATAACTTGTGTTTTTATCTTAAAAAATACTGGCTACTTGTTGCGGTGTCCGTGCTAGGCTCGGCACTCGGGGCGTATTTGCTCCTTGTGGTGAACTCGGCATATCTTATGCTTGCCCTTAGTGCCGTTGTGCTGTGGTACGCCATAACAAGCCTTATGGGTAAAAAAATCGTCCTACCCAACACCGCTCTATCCCTTGTTAGCATTGGCTTTGTGGCAGGGGTGGTTGGCGGTGCGACCAACGCCATGTCGTCCGTGTTACTGATGTATCTACTCTCCATGACGGACGATAAGGACACGATTATCAAGGTTGGCAATCTGTGCTATTTTGTCAATAAACTTGTGCAAGTCATTGTTTTAAAAGACATTATCTTAGCGGTAGAGCCGTCCACTTGGGGGCTTATCATCGCCTTGACCGTGCTGTCTGTGGTCGGTATCGTCATCGGAGCAAAACTTGGCAAACGCCTACCGTCCGACAAATTCCGCACGCTTATCCTATGGGTACTTATCGGACTTGGGATTAAGGTTGGTTGGCAGGGGTTGCAGGGGATTTGGTTGTAATGTATTGATTTTTATAAAATACTTGACTTTTTAAAAAAAGTAGTATAATTACAAGTATGGTTTTTTAATTCAGTCATATAGGGGTAAAAGATGACTACATTAAACACAAATTTCCCATTATCTGTACTTAGTAACAATCAAACAGTTGTAGCAAAGGAAAAATCCAAAAAAATGACGGTTGCAGAGTTTGTTGCTTATATGGAAAAAAATCCCAATGAGTGCGTAGAATTGATTGACGGTCAAATCGTTGCTATGGCTGGCGGTTCATCAAATCATAGCCTGATTATTTCAAATTGCCTTGATGTTAAATTTTTTTTAAGAAAGAATATGCCAGATTGCAAGGTTCGCCCTAGTGATTTTGGCATTCAAACATCGGAGTATCAGGTTCGTTATCCTGACTTTTCCATTGCTTGTGGTGTTGAAGGTGATGCACTTGTAACGGCAAGACCAATTCTAATTGGCGAAGTTCTGTCAAAAAGCAATACAAACAAAGAAATGTCAATGAAAATTGATGAATATAAAAACCTTCATTCCGTTGAAGAGATTGTCATGATTTCCCAAAAAACAAAATCGGTTACCATTCATCGCAGGGGTAAGCTGTTTGGTTGGCATGAAGAAACTTATACTAATGGGATTGTTGAATATAAATCAATAGGGTATTCTTTTGATATTGATGATTTATATATTGATACTGATATTGGGAATAATAAGTAGGGCGTGTTGAACCTTTATAACACAATTTAACATTTAGAAATTTTATAGAAATAAAATAGTGTTTTTGCATGAAAAATGGCTAAATCTTGTTTTTCTTCGTCAAAAGCTTGTTTGATAGAATGACTATCAAACTTCACTTTTTCCTTGAAAAACGTGCGATTTTTCTCATTTTTCATTGCAAATACAAAAGTTCAACACACCCTAATGATGCAAAAATATCAACCGAATTGGCTTGGTATTTTTATGCACTAGTATGTCAATTCATCTATAATTCTGCTTATCGGACTTGGGATTAAGGTGGGTTGGCAAGGGGTGCAGGGGGGTTTGGTTGTAACTTCTTTTAAGATTTGGGCGTGTAGGAGCGAATTGCAATTCGCCCTGAATTTATTTTACAAAACTCTCTGTAAAAACAATCATTTTTGTGTACTATGACAATAAAAAACACGATAATCACCGTGTTTTTTATTGGATTTATTTTAAAAATCTAGTGCCAAAATCAATTTAGGCGTTTGCCTGTTTCGTCTATATAAAATTCTTCGCCGTTTAGTTGCACTAGGGCTTTACCATTTTCAAAAACCCAAGCATTATCATATTGAACAGGGATAACCACTTTACCTTTGTTATCAATAAACTCAAATTTGCCGTTTTGTTTTACTTTTGCCAAGCCGTCTTTAAGACAATCCACAGAAGTATATCCCGTTACCTGCGGTTTTTCACACGCTAAGGCAGATACCGATGATAAGGCTGGGGCGATGACTGGCGGTTTTAGCAACTTTTTCATAAAAATCTCCGTATTGAGTGGATATGATACAACCTTATTTTACAAACATATTTTAGCAAAACAAGTATATAACTTAAAGAAATAGTGTATATTATTTTGCCTTTATCTCCCCCCAACTCACCCCAAATCTTGCCAAATATTTCCTTAATCTATCACTATCATTGCCACTTGCTTTATTTAGCCGTGAATGATTAAATAACGCCCGCCCTGCACTTGCCAGATTATCATGCTGTTGGCAAATACTGACGACATGGATAAGCTGTATTTTGTCAAATTCATCTAGCTCTTGGGCGTGGATTTTGTCGTATAGAGTAGGGCTGATGTTGGCGTATTTGTCCGTCTCGTCTGTCTTGTCCGTGTCATCGCTTGCCCATAATTCGTCCAGTCGCCCAATTTCATCAATGACCAATTTTTCATCAATAATCCCATTCTCGGCAAGCGTGGCAAGGCGTAAAATGCTCGCCGACAAATCCCTAAAATTCCCTGCCCACACCGCCCGAGTACTCATCGCATACGCCAAATACCGCTCGTAGGCACTCGGGCGAAACCGCACCGCACGCCCAAGCTCTTGCCCCACTGCGATAAGCTGATAGGCGATGTTGGGAGCGATGTCCTCACGGCGGTCTTTTAGGGCAGGCAGGGTGTATTGCCAAACGTTGATACGAGCGTACAAATCTTCACGGAACGTCCCTGCTCGCACGCACGCCTTTAAATCCTTATTCGTCCCTGCAATCAGCCAAAAATCACTGTGTACAGGCGTATCCGACCCCATAGGATAAAACGCCTTGTCTTCTAAGGCGGTCAAAAGCATCGCCTGTTCGTCCGCCCCAAGTTCGCCAATCTCGTCCAAAAACAGCACGCCCTTATGAGCGGTCAAAAGATAGCCGTCTCGTGCCGTCATCGCCCCTGTGAACGCCCCTTTTTTATGCCCAAAAAGTGCCGAATACGCCATATCGCCACGCAACGTGGCACAGTTTACGTCCACAAACCGCCCAGAGACGAGATGACGAGATTTTTTGAGCTCAAAAATCCGCCTTGCCAGTCGGGATTTGCCCGCCCCTGTCGCCCCCATGATGAGCATGGGCGAGTTTGAGCCGAGTGCGACTTGTTCTATCTGTCCGATAAGGCGGTTAAAGGCGGGATTTTTGGTTTCTATGCCTGTTTTTAAAAATTTGACCGCATCGTTTTTGACCTTATCCAAGCGACTGGCAAGGGCATCGTAGCGAGCCAAATCAAGGTCTATCACTTCCACACCGCAGTCGGTCGTGTCGCCTTTTGGCGGAGCGGTTTGTAAAATGGTGCTGGGAATTTGCCTGCTTTCCACGAGCAAAAACAGACAAATTTGAGCAACGTGCGTGCCTGTGGTGATGTGGGTAAGATAATTTTCTTGTTCAATATCAAAAGGATAGCTGTCCGCCCATTCGGCAAGTTTGTCATACACTTCCCCAAAATCCCAAGGGTTGTCAAGGGGCGTATGAATAAGATTGACCGTGATGTCAGGGCGAATCTCCTTAATATCCGCCACGACTTGCAGGGCTAGGCGTTCGTATTGTGGGGCGATAAACAGCTCCACACGGTCAAAGGTCATCACTTGATGTACATTGACATTGGGTCGCCACTTTTTTCGCCGTCTTTGGCTAAATCCGTCATCTAATACCGTGCCAAGAAAGCCTATCATGACTGATTTTTTCATGGTTAATCTTCCAAATCTTCGTTAAATTCGCACGCACATTGGGCTATGGTTTCATTCATTTCGTCAATGGTTGCCCCTTGTGTAGCGGTTAAAATACCAAAAATATCATCAAATCGTCCTGTGGTCGTGGACGGATTTTGAATTGGCGTGTCTGTTTGCAAAAAGTCTGTATTCATGTTCTAAATTTTTTCTATAATTTTAGATAGAAATATATCTTTTATTATAGATTTTTCCAAAAATATTGACAAGATGATTTTTATTTTTAACTCATTTAAAAATTTTAATCCATTAAAAATCAATTACTTAAAAACTAATTTTGGCAAATTTTTCAACTTGGCACGACATTTGGATAATAAAAAGTGTAGGCACTATTTTATTGGGTTTAAAATTTTTACTATCTTTGGAGAAAATATGTTAAGTAATTATCAAAATATCGGTTTTTTAGGCGAGACTGAACAACAATACAATCAATTGATTGAATTGGTCATCAAACACAAAAACCACCAACAACACAGCCATGATTTTAATTACGATATTTATCGTGATATGAATGGTTTGGAATTGTGGTTAATTTTAAATAGCAATCATCAAATTACCAGTCTTGAACCTTATTTTAAAGGTCAAACACACCAAATAGGCGTGGACGGTCTTTTTGTTGATGAAGTTTATGGCACAGGTTGGGTGCAGGGTTGGATAAATGCAACGGCTTATGAAAATGACGAATGGGTAAATGGCGATTGTCCTTTGATTATTGATGTGCCAAATGTGGCAACCTTAGGCGATATTGGCGGTCATATTATTCAGATGAATTTATGTGCTTTCGCCAGAGAAATAGAAATCTTTGATAATCAAGAAAGTTATGATAATAGCGGTCAAATTTGGGCAAGTGAAAGTCTAAGCCCTAGCGGTATGTTTACAGGGGGCGAAGGAAATATTACCGCTCGTATTCATTTATCGGGCGAAGTTGTAAAAGTTAATTGTTTGGTAAATAAATTAACCAATTTAAAATTTTATCATTGCCAAATCAAAAGCTATGGCGGTATTTTTGACGCTGTTTATGCGATTGATTTATTTGAAAAAATGCCAAAAACTGGCAATATCATCACAGGTAATTATTGGCTAACAGGTCAAATTTGTCATTAAATGATTTTAAGGAAAAATTATGCAAAAATTTATCTTACTTCGTGGTCATCAAGGTTCTGGCAAATCCACCTTTGCCGAGCAAAAAATCGCCGAATTTCAAGCCCAATTTCCAAAAGGTGAGATTATTCATATTGAAAATGATAAATTGCTTACCGATGAAAACGGCAATTACCATTGGTCGCCAGAGCGTATTGAAAAAGCGGTGAGACAAGGGCAGACGATGATGAAAAATGCCTTTGCAGACGCACGCCAAAACCCCAATAAAGATATGCTCATTATCAATTCCAATACCAACCAAAAATCATCAGGCTGTATTCATCTGTTAAAAACCGCTCGTAAATATGGGCTGATTACCGAAGTCTATCGTTTGCATAACTTTTTTGATAATACGCATAATGTCAAACAAAGCGATGTCTTATCGGCTTATATTAAATTAAACCAAAATAAACTAAGAGATGAAATTCATATAGAACCAATCTGTCCGATGAGTGATGAGATAAAAAGAGAAATTGAAAAAATGAGCAAGTTTGATAATAAAAACACACCTTTTGACGAAAACCGACAAAGTTATATCAGCGATGAATATCTACAATATGGCAAACGCAATTTTATTATCAAGCAATCAAAAACCTATCCAGAGCTTTTTGTATTAAAATATAAGCGAGACATATTTTATAACAATAATTTTGATAATGCCCTGCTTGAAATGCGTGGAACGGTGATTGACGAATACAATAATATCATTGTTCGCCCCTTTAAAAAAGTATTTAATTATTCCGAACGCATTGCCAAAAAATCAAAATATCCCATTAGCATAGACGACAATCATTTGGTGGATGCGGTATTAAAGGTTAATGGATTTTTGGGCGTGTGTACTTATGTGGAGCTTAATGAAACGCACCCAAGTTTTAATGCCAGTTTTAATCATCAGGTTTTGTATTCTACCACAGGTTCTTTGGACAGCGATTTTGCCAAAATGAATCAAGCTCATTGTGAAAAATACGAGCCGTTATTTAAACAATACCCCAATCATACATTTTTATTTGAGATTACCGATGAAAAAGACGTGCATATCATCAAAGAAGCGTTTGGAGAGACTTTAATCGGGATTATTGATGTGGCAACAGGGAGACAATTTAGTGAAAGCGAAATTGATGAAGTTGCCAATACGTTTAATGCCGAGCAAGCCAAGCAAGGCAATGCCATTAAAATTATCCGCCCAACCATCATCAAAAATATCCCGTTTGGTGAATTAAAAGCGTTATTAAAAACGGTAGAACACGAAGGCTTTATGGTGTTTGATAGCCAAAGCCAAGAGCTATTATTTAAATTAAAATCGCCGTATTATCTGATTTCTAAGTTTTTGGGTAGAAGTAACACAGTCAATATCGGGCGAAAACTGGATAAACGCCACGTTGATGAAGAATATTATCCGCTCATTGATTATATCAAAGACAATCAAGCTAAATTTAATGAATTGTCGGAGCTGGATAAGATTGGATTTATTCAAGAGTTTTTAAAAAATATTTAATTATTTAAAATAGGAAAAATCATGATTTATTTTACTTCCGATTGGCATTTTAGCCATAAAAATATTGTTAAATTTTGCCCAACTTTTCGTACGCCTTTTGCTACCATTGATGACATGGATAACGAGCTGATAGAGCGTTGGAATGCCACCGTCTGCCCTGATGATGTGGTGTATAATTTGGGCGATGTGTCATTTAGCCATGATTTAAAAGCGATTGAAAAAACGCTGTCGCAATTAAATGGCAAACACCATTTGATATTGGGCAATCATGATGGTTTGATTGCTCGTCATCAAGAGCGATTTTTAAAGGCTATCAAAAATGACGGCAATCCCATGTTATCATCGGTGCAAGATTATTTAAAATTAAATTTGAAAGAATTAAAACGCACGCTGATTTTATTTCATTATCCCATTGATGAATGGGACGGTTGTCATAAAGGCTATTATCATTTTCATGGGCATATTCATGACCGCATGGCAAAGGTCAAAGGCAAGATTTTAAATGTCGGTTTTGATTTGCATGGGCGGTTTTTGACGCTTGATGATATTGATGAGTTTTTGAAGGATTTGCCCAATGTATCGCATTTTGGCAGTGATGATGAGATTGTGCTTTGTGATGATGTTTGTCAAAATGCTAAGAGGATAAAATATGAATTGTTAAAGACAAATACTTAAATACAGCTAATAAAATTGAATTTTACTACGGAAACCGTTCGCCCTAAACTTGTCGAAGGGTCGGTTTCCGTTATGGTTCGACAGGCTCACCACGAACGGGAACCGTAGTACTTTTTCATTTTGTAGAGTGTACAAATACTTGAATTTAAGTATTGAATTAAATTTTTATTTTTGGTATTATAGCCATAGTATTTTTAAATTAATTTAAGAGGATTTTATTATGATAAGCCAAGAATTAACCCATAAACTATTAACAAAAAACCCTTATTTTAATGTCTCTGGTTTGACTTCATCAGAAGCCAACTATATCTGCGAGCGTATCAAAGAAACCCTAAAACCAATCCAAGATGAGATTGCCAATCTAGAAACGCACACATCTAGCCTTGATGGTGAAGCATTGGATAATTTTAAAAGGGTTAATGACATTGACGGCAAGCTTGCCAGAATTGGTAAGTTATACGCCATTTCTGCTTTTTTTAGAAGTGCCATTAAAGAAAAAGACAATCGCCTTGATATGATTAACACCAAAATCAAACAAGTGCGAGATGAACAAGATACATTATTGGCGGGCATTGATATGTTAGAATTGCAACGCCTAATCAATGTGGATATGGAAGATTATCTTTTAACATTGCCATTATCTGATGTGATGGCTTACAAAACTGCCGAAGCCAAAGCGTCTCATATTGGCAAATTTATCCATAACTTTGATAAAATCCGCACAAGCCTTACCAAAAAAGAACGCATTAGTTTTAAAGAAGTGGGCGAGCAGGTATTTAAAATTCATCATACACCATTATATGAGCTAGATGAATTGCAACAATTACAAAACTATCTATTAGCCGAGCATAGAGAATATGAAAGTACGGTCAATGCCTATAAAGCCAAATTCCGCGAATTTCAAAATAAATCGCTTGTAACTTATGAAGAAGAGTATAATAAACGTTCTCACGAACGCCAAATGCTGTTAAACGAAAAAGTAAAAGCCGAAACCGAAAAACTCATCGCTATAAAAAACGAGATTGCCAACTTTAAAATCATCGTGCCAAATGAATTTAAAGCAATCATTGATGAGTTATTGACCGTAAAACCTTTATGACCGATTTTGGGGAAATGGGTTTTGACCTATAAATCCCATTTTACCCAAAAACCAAAGTAGCACAAGGCGTAATAAATTGGCATTTTTGCCCTAGCATTGAACATGCAACGAACTTTTAATTCGTTTATGAAACCATCGCCCTATTTTTATCCTTTAAAGTTTACCAATTTTTAAAAATTGGACTTTTAAGGCATTATCTTTGACTTTGACTTAATAAAAATAGGGGTCTTTGCTTTTGATTTGGGTGTTGCCTGCGTGCCTTGTGCTACTTTATCTTTTTATCTTTTATTTTCTTATCAATCATTTATCAAGCACTTCCCAAATACCCCACAAACAACATAATCACTACAAAAATTTTGCCCTTTCAAACAAAAATCATTTGGCAATTTGGCAAAAATGGTGTATTTTATAGCGTAATATTTGCTTACATTTAAGTGTCTGATTGTGATTAATTTTTGAGCAATTTTACCGGTTTTACTGCTAATACATTCCATTTTAGAATATTAAGGAAGAATCATGCAAAATTTTAGCGTCCCTGCCGACCGTCCTTGGGTAAAAACCTACACCGATAATGGGCTTGATATTAATGTCAAGGTGCCAGACGGTGTCAATTCCCTGCTTGACAGCTTTGAGCAGAACTTTGCCAAACACGGCAACAAAGTCGCCCTAACGTGTATGGGGGCGTCCATTACTTATCGTGAGCTTGACACATACAGCCGTCAGATTGCCAGTTATTTGCAGTCGCTTGGGCTGGTTAAGGGCGATAAAGTGGCGTTGATGATGCCAAATATTTTGCAGTATCCGATTGTGATGATGGGCATTGTGCGAGCAGGTCTGACCCTTGTCAATGTCAATCCGCTGTACACACCGCATGAGCTAGAACATCAGCTTAATGACAGCGGGGCAAAGGCGTTGTTCATCGTGGAGAACTTTGCTCACACCTTTGAAAAAGTCAAAAATAAAGGGCAAGTCAAGCACGTCATCGTGGCGAGCATTGGCGACATGATGGGACTCAAAGGCATTTTGGTGAATTTGGTCGTTCGCCATGTCAAAAAAATGGTGCCAAGCTGGAATATTCCCAATGCCGTGAGTTTTAAAGATGCCCTAACAGCGGTGTCGGCAAGTCGCTATGTCCGCCCTGAGTTGTCGCTTGATGACATTGCGGTATTGCAGTATACAGGCGGTACGACAGGCGTGGCAAAGGGGGCGATGCTCACGCATAAGAACCTTGTGATTAATGTTGAGCAGTGCATGACGTTTGTCAATAAGGTCTTTCCTACTAATGAAGATTTGACGGGCAAATATATCGCCACGGCGTTGCCACTGTATCATATTTTATCATTTACAGTATCCATGCTTGGCTTGAAGATGGGGTTTAGCTTGCTACTCATCACCAACGCCCGTGATTTTGATGCCTTGACCAAAGATTTTGCCAAATACCGCCCTGTGTTTTTCCCTGCGGTCAATACTTTATTTAATGCGTTGGCTCATCATGAAGGCTTTAAAAACCTTGACCATTCCAATCTACGTCTATCGCTTGGTGGGGGTATGTCGGTGCTACCAAGCACGGCAGAAGCGTGGGAGAAACTCACGGGTACTTACATCGTTGAAGGCTACGGCTTGTCCGAGACATCGCCTGTTGCCACGCTAAATCCGCCAGGGGGCTACACGGGCAAAATCGGCATTCCATTTCCCAATACTGACATCATTCTATTGGACGATGATGGCAAAGAAGTGGCACTTGGCGAGGCAGGCGAGATTGCCATCAAAGGTCCTCAGGTCATGGTAGGCTACTACAACCGCCCCGATGAGACCGAAAAGACCATGACAAAAGACGGTTATTTTAAGACGGGCGACATCGGTGTGATGGACGAGCAGGGCTTTGTCAAAATCGTTGACCGTAAAAAGGACATGATTTTGGTGTCGGGCTTTAACGTCTATCCTAATGAAGTTGAAGAAGTCATCGCCGCTCACCCCAAAGTGCTAGAATGTGGCGTGATTGGTGTGGCAGATGACCACAGTGGCGAGCTTGTCAAGGTTTATGTCGTCAAAAAAGACGACAGCTTGACAGAAAAAGAGGTCATCGCATGGGCAAAAGAGAATTTGACAGGTTATAAACGCCCAAAATTTGTGGAATTTATCAGCGAATTGCCAAAATCCAACGTGGGTAAAATCTTGCGTAAAGATTTGCGTAAATTAGAAGAAAGCAAAAAAGCCTAATGGCATTCAAAACCGCTCATGATTTGGGCGGTTTTGTTTTGGGGTAAAAACTGTTACAATAGTCCATATTCATTTATCTAAATCATTAAAAGGCACATCATGCGACACGACAACCGTGAATTATCCCAATTACGTTCTATTAGTTTTACCCGCAACTACACCAAACATGCCGAAGGTTCGGTATTGGTGTGTTATGGCGACACCAAAGTGCTATGCAACGTCAGCATAGAGCAGGGTGTGCCACGTTGGTTAAAGGGGCAAGGTCAAGGCTGGCTCACTGCCGAGTACGGCATGCTCCCACGAGCCACAGGCACTCGCACTCAACGTGAAGCGACTAAGGGCAAGCAGTCAGGTCGTACCCAAGAGATACAACGCCTTATCGGGCGGTCGCTCCGTGCCATGCTCGATTTGTCAAAGTTGGGCGAGAACACCATTTATGTGGACTGCGACGTCATACAAGCAGACGGTGGCACACGCACGGCAAGTATCACGGGTTCGGCAGTGGCACTCATCGATGCCTTAGAGAGCCTACAACGAGACAAAAAGCTGACCACAGACCCACTCATCGGACTGGTGGGGGCGGTGTCGGTCGGTATCAAGGACGGACGGGCGTATTTGGATTTGGATTATAGTGAAGACTCGACCTGCGATACCGATTTGAATGTGGTCATGACCCAAGCAGGCGGATTTATTGAGATTCAGGGTACGGCAGAAGACAAGCATTTTACTCGTGAGCAGGCAAATGCCATGCTTGACCTTGCTGAGTCGGGGATTAAAGAGATTTTTGAATTACAAAAACAAGCGTTGGGCTGGTAATGCTAAAAGTCATTGATGATGGCGTGTCTATCACGCTAAACGGCACCGAGTCGAATCCTATCTTTGTCATGGCAGGGGTGCTTGTCGCCTTGGCGGTATGCGTGGCGGTGGTCGCCATGACTGCCCCTGTGGAGATTACCATTGGGGTGATGGCAGTATTTGCGGTGCTGATTTTTGGTTTTAATATCTACAAAAACCGCCTAAAATACCAAAGCCGTGTCGCCACAGGGGTGATTATCATCAAAAATCGTGCCTTTATCGCACAGGGGCAAAACGTCAAACTGAGCGACAATGCTCGTATTGAGCTGATAAATGATGCCCTAGTCATCACTGATTTGGGCAGAAGCTGGCATATCTTGGGTTTTGATAATGACAAAGAACGCCAGGTCGCCAAATCGGTGCTAGAAGGCAAGGCATTGGAGAAGCGAGAGCAGGCGATACGGATTTTGTAAATTATATAACCACAGCCACATAAAAAAGCCCAACATCTGTCGGGCTTTGTTTTTTGACGGGTGTTTTTTATTGTCCGCTAGCAGGGGCGGTGGTCTCGGTGCTGTTTTTCTGCTTTTCAAGTTCAGCGATTTGGGCTTCGAGTAGGGCGATTTGCTCGGCTTTGGCGGTGGTCAAATCTTCCATCATGGTAAGCTGTTCTTGGATGAGTTTTTCTTGCTCGGCGATTTGTGAATCTTTGTCTGCCAAACGGTCAATCTCTTCTTTGATGAGTGCAGGGTCGGTTGGAATCTCAGCATTGAGAATTTCATCGGGATTGACCACGGGTTTAATCTCAGGTAGTACGCTGTCACCTGCCACAGGGGCGGTTGCTGTATCGCTTGCCACATCACCTTCGCTTTGTGGAGTAGGACTCTCGGTGCTGTCAGTAGCAGGCGGGGCGGTCTCTTCGGCAGGGGCAGGCGTACTCACAGGAGCAGGGGCAGGAGCGACATCAGGGGTACTACTTTCATCGCCACTCATCGCCATGTAGAGTGCTACGCCAATCAGGGCTAAGGCAATCACACCGCCCAAGATGAGCTTGTTGAGCTTTTGAGGGTCGCTAAGTAGCCCTGTAAAGTCGCTTTTGCCACTGGCAGGCTTTGGAGCTTTGGAGGCTTTGAGTTTGGTCATTTTTGGGGTTTTGGGTGAACCATCTTTTTTGCCAAATAATCCTTTTTTAGCAGGCTTATCTTTGGCGGGTTCGCCTTGCCCAAGACCGCTGGCAACGCTCGCCCCTGCGACCGCCCCTGCACCTAGTAGGGCGGTATCGATGTTGTCGTTTGCCACGTCGGTGGGGGTATTGGCTTGGTTTAGGTCATCTAGTTGATTGAAGAAATCATCTTGGGCAGTGTTATCACCAACGTGGGTCAAATCAATGCCAGTGGTATTATCAGTCACGGTCACATCAGATAGGGCGATGTCCACAGGCTCATTGGCAGTCAAGTCAATGTCAGAGTTGGCGACATCGGCAGTGTTTTGGTCAAACAGCTCGTCAAATTCGGCACTTAAATCGACATCAGCGGCAGTGTCGGTGCTGGCATTGGGGTCGGCATTGCCAAAATCAATGTCCAAAAATTCATCATCAAAATTAATCTCGTTCGGGTCTTTTTTCTCTGACATGGGAAACCTATCTTATTGGCTAATTGGGGCTGATGGATGGCAGGGGCGTTCATCGGGCTTGGATAGACTTTTTGATACAAGTCGGGTCTGATGGTGCCAATGAGACGCTTGCCAGCAAATATTGCTGTACTATATCAAAATTTACAAGAATTTTCAGCTTTTTACAACAAAATTAAGACAAAAAGCACAAATTTTGACTCAAATTCATGATAGGGCGACATCTGATGGCTATTTTATAAAACGCACCACGCCCACGCTCTCTGTCATCGCCCCTTCGATGGTGGCTTGGATTTGGGGTAGGTCGTCTGCGGTGGGTCGGCGTGCTGTATGTCCACATGCCACGCACTCAATGTACTCATCAGGCTCTGGCGTGAAAATCTGCACCTGCACGGTGGTATCGGTCGCTTTGCATTGGGTGCATTTGACCCCTGCAAGAAATTGGCGTTTTGGGCGGGTGGATTGGTATCTCATGGTGTTTTTCAATAAAAATAGGGGTAGATTTTACCCCCATTTGTGCATTTGTGCAATGGCGGATTACCGTGATTTGGCTATTTGACAAACCCACTATGACGCAGTAACGCCCCCATGTCAGCGTCTCGCCCCATAAAGGCGACAAAGCTGTCTTTGGCAGGGCGAGAACCGCCCATTTGTAGGATTTCGCTTTTGAAGGCATTACCAATGGCAGGGTCAAATACGCCATGCGTGGCGGGGTTTTGACTGTTTTCAAATTTGCCAAAAGCGTCCGCCGACAACAGCTCCGCCCATTTATAAGAATAATACCCTGACGCATAGCCCCCTGCAAAAATATGGCTAAACGTGTTGGCAAAACGGTTGTTGGTAGGCGGTTTGATGACGGCTATTTCATCACGCACGCCGTCCAGCACCGCCAAAATCTCATCATAGCCCGACAGCTCTTTGCCATGAATGCGTAAATCAAACAGCCCAAATTCTATCTGACGTAAGGTTTGCAGTCCGCTTTGGAAGTTTTTGGCGTTTAGTAGGGCGGTCAGCTTGTCTTGGGGTAGTGGCTCGCCTGTCTCTACATGGCGACTGATGAGAGCAATGCCGTCTTTATCAATGGCAAAATTTTCCATAAACTGACTGGGCAATTCCACAGCGTCCCACTCCACGCCACTGATACCTGCCACGTCCGAGAGCGTGATTTTGGTGAGTAAATGGTGCAAGCCATGCCCAAACTCATGAAACAGCGTGGTAACTTCATCAAAGGTCAAAAGACTTGGCAAGTCGCCCACCGCAGGCGAGAAGTTGCCCACGATAAAGCCCACAGGGAGCTGTTCAATCTCGCTATCTTTATGCTTTTCTTGAAAGCCTGACAGCCATGCCCCGCCACGCTTGCCCGTGCGAGCAAACAGATCAAGATACAGTCCGCCTATCAAGCCGTTTTTGTCATGTAGCTCAAAAAACTGCACGTCCGTATGCCAGCGTGGTACGTCTGCCGTCCGCTCGTTAAAGGACACGCCAAAGAGCTTGCCGATGATGTCAAACAGACCGCTAAGCACCACAGGGAGCGGAAAATAAGGGCGAATCTCATCGCTGTTTAGGTTGTATTTTTCAAGGCGGATTTTTTCGGCCAGATAGGGCGTATCCCACGGCTCAACCTTATCAAGCCCAAGCGTTTTACCTAAAATTTCCATGTCCGCCAAATCCGCCTTAGCAAAGGGCGTGGCGTGATGAGCGAGCGTTTTTAAAAAGGTTTCAATCTCATCTTTATCATTTGCCATTTTGCTGGCGAGCGATACTTGGGTGTAGTCGTCAAAGCCGAGCAGTTTGGCTTTTTCTTGGCGTAGGGTGAGTATCTCGCTCATGATGTCGCCATTGTCAAACTCGCCATGCCCATAGCTAGACACGGCACTGGCACGGGTGTTATAGGCATGGTACAAGGTCTCACGCAGGGTGCGGTCATCGGCGTACTGCATGACCGCCAGATACATGGGCACATCAAGTGTGGCGACATAGTCGGTTGCCAGAACGGCATTGGGGTGCTTGGCTTTGTAGGTGTCGCCTGCTGATTTTAACAGGGCAAGACCGCTTGGGGTAATGCCTGACAGCTGGGCTTGGGTTAAGGGTAGGGCGAAGGCTTGGGTTGCGTCTAGGGCGTTGTCTGAGAATTTGGCGGACAGCACCGACAGGCGAGCGGAAATCTCGGCAAAACGTGCTTTTTTGTCATCATCTAAGGCGACCCCTGACAGCGTAAAGCCTTGTAGGGCAAGCTCTACCGATCGTGTTAGGGCGTTGTCTGCTCCTAGTTTTTCTAAATTATCATTGACAAGTTTATAAAGCTGATACAGCCCCACCGATTGCCCTGTTTTGGTAGAAAAGGCGGACAAGGCAGGCAGTACGTCATGATGAGCGGTGCGAATTTCGGGGCTAGACACCACGCTGTTTAGGTGCGAGAGTATCCCAAAACTGCGGTTTAGGTTCAGATTTAGGCGGTTAAATTGACCGATGATGTCAAGGGCGAGCGTTGGCTCATCGGTCGTTGGTAAATTATCTAAAAACTCATCGGCAACGTTTAAATCTTGCTCCACTAAGGCTTTTAGTGTGCTTGCGTCTGTTTTGTCAAAATCCACAAGGTGTAAACGTTCATCTAGGGCTTGCGTGTGAAAATCAATCATGGGTGTGTTCCTAAAAAGTTTGGGCTTAGAATTTGGATTTATAATAAGGATAACAATTCACTTTTACAAGGTGTAGCGTGGGCGTGGGGTAGGTTGCTTTTATCATAAAAGCGTGGTATGTTTGTCTTTTACTATTTGAATGATTTAAAAGCAAAAACATGACCCCCATTCACGTTGTTTCTTATAATATCCATAAAGGCATGTCGCCCCTAAACCGCCTTGTCAAGCTCCAACGCATGGGGCAGGCGTTGGCGGATTTGCCCATTGATATTTTGTGCTTACAAGAAGTGCAAGGGCAAAACCTAAAACGAGCCATTTCCTTTAACGAATACCCCGACCAGTCGCACCATGAGTGGTTTGGCGAATATCTGTCGCTGTCGCACAGCTATGGCGAAAACGTCCGCTACCCACACGGCAATCACGGCAACGCCACGCTCTCACGCCACCCCCTAGACCCCAAGCACAACGTCAATATCACCGTCTCTCGCCTAGAAAAACGGGGCGTTCTGCACAGTGAGATAACCCCTGACGGTTGGGGTGTGCCTGTGGTGGTGCTAAATGCTCATCTTAACCTACTAGAAGCCGACCGCACCAAGCAATACAAGGCAATCAGCGACTATATCAACAGCGAGATTGATAAGGATAAACCACTCATTTTGGCGGGGGATTTTAATGATTGGGCGAAAAAATCGGGGCGGTTTATGGCGGATTTGGGGCTACATGAAGTCTTTTATACCAAGCACGGCAAACACCCTGCGACTTTTCCTGCCAAGTTCCCCATGATAAGTCTTGACCGCATTTATGTACGGCATTTGACCGTACTGTCCGCCCAAGTGTATGGCGGTGTGCCGTGGTCTGATTTGTCCGACCATTTGCCGATAGGAGCGAGATTGGTATTTGATAAAACGGCGTTTTGTTAAGATATTTTTTATAAATGGGCGTGTAGGATAAACGTGGTGCCAAAAATCAATATCTTATTGCAGGGCAAATTGCAATTCGCCCCTTGTATTATAATACCTAAAACAAAACCCCATTATAAGCAACCATAATGGGGTTTGTGAGAAAGTAGCGTTGTTTCGCCCCTTGTGCTTAAAAGCACGCAGTGTAGATGTTAGCCTACTTTCTCATCCATCATCACCCCGAATGGTATCTACGTCCATAAATTGCAAATGTGTTTTTTGATGAGCAATGCTAAAAATAGACTGGTAAAATTTAGAATATGATACCAAAATTTGGCTTAGTTTTCAGTAGTTTTATCAGTATTGTTTATTAAACACGTCTTTGGATAGGTTTGTAGATACCATAAACCACAACCCCCAATCCATCTCAACGATGTAACTCTAATT
>ERZ1023461.10-NODE-10-length-113987-cov-51.837824_pt1 | contig 113987 bp, 131 predicted proteins | sample MGYA00380528_ERZ1023461 | MGnify/ENA primary metagenome ERZ1023461 (study PRJEB33173, sample SAMEA4830392) | metagenome | study: EMG produced TPA metagenomics assembly of the PRJEB25223 data set... | reverse complement strand
GATTCTCCATAGTGACCAAGGCTGGCAATATCAACACGATTCTTATCATCGGTTCTTAGAGAGTAAGGGAATTCAAGCATCCATGTCACGCAAGGGAAACAGCCAAGACAACGGTATGATGGAGTCCTTCTTTGGGATTCTGAAATTTATGGCTATGAGAAAACATTTAAATCACTTAATCAATTGGAACAAGCTATTGTAGACTATATTGATTACTACAACAATAAACGAATTAAGGTAAAACTAAAAGGACTTAGTCCTGTGCAGTACAGAACTAAATCCTTCGGATAAATTAATTGTCTAACTTTTTGGGGGCAGTACACAATACCTGATAGTATGCGTTTTATTGTGGGAAGATTTTCCTCATTTTCTAGTGAAATTGAACTTTTTCTAACATCTTTTGATAGATGACTTCTTAATCAATTATCATTTCCATTGTTGTTTCTTGGGGTTTCATCCCTTGTCTTTGATAAAAGCGGAGAGCACCCTCGTTATCATTCCAGACACTTAGGGTTAGATTATTGCAGCCAATTTCTTTAGCATAATAGCAGAAAAATGACAATAAAATAGCCCCTAGATATTTTGAAAGGAAAGCATAGGGGCTATATGGTTTAATCAAAATAAAGCAAATCTTTGCTGGTGCTTGTAAAGAGGTCGAAGCCATCCTTGGTAACAACACCGCAGTCTTCAATACGAACACCGACTTTACCAGGGATATAGATACCTGGTTCAACAGAGAAGCACATGCCTTCTTCGATGACCATGTCGTTTCCTTCCATGATAGATGGGAATTCATGGACATCCATACCGATACCATGCCCGAGACGGTGGTTGAAGTACTCACCATAACCAGCTTTTTCGATGACCTCACGGGCAGCGCGGTCCACTTCATGAGCAGTCACACCTGGCTTGATAAAGTCAAGAGCAGCTTGTTGGGCTTCAAGAGTCAAGTTGTAAATATCTTTCTTGAATTGGTCTGGTTTGCCGACAGCGACTGTACGAGTCATATCTGACGCATAGCCATTGACCAGAACACCCAGGTCAAAGAGGAGAAGAGCATCATTTTCAACCTTATTAGCTGCTGGAATGCCGTGTGGATTCGCAGCATTATCACCAGTCAAGACCATGGTATCAAAGCTCATTTCGTAACCTTCACGTTTCATGGCAAAGTCAATTTGTGCGATGATATCTGTCTCAGTCTTATCAAGAGAAATATTGTCAAAACCAACATGAACAGCCTTGTCAGCATAAAGACCTGCAACCATCATTTTTTGTACTTCATCAGCTGATTTGATGAGGCGCATGCGTTGGATACGAGGAGTGAGGTTTTCAAACTCAGCAGTTTCAAAAACTGTTTTCAAACCATGGTATTTGGTCAAGATGAGATTGTCAAACTCAACAGCGACACGTTTGAAGTCAAGTTGTGGAAGAGCATGTTTGATTTTTTGCCATGGATTTTCAGAATCGACATAGCCCACTACTGGGAAGGAAACGGTGCTACTTGCACGTTCTACTTCAAGAGCTGGGACAAAGAGGAGAGGTTCCTGATCCGCTAGGACAAAGAGGAACATTTGGCGTTCATGGGGATCACTGTAAAAACCAGTGAGGTAATTGATTGTGACGGGGTCAGATACGACAGCGACGTCTAGTTTTTCTGATTCAAGATATGTTAGGATTTGTTGTAATTTAGACATATGCTACCTTCTTTCTACCCCTCTATTTTGGCAAAAAATGAGAGAAAATGCAAGGGAGAAGGGTAAAAGAAAAGACAAAAAACTCCGACAAGATAACGGAGTTCTTTGATATCATTTTCCTTTGTTTAAGAAAAGTCAGCCTTGCTTTTGACGTCACTGTACTCTTCAGCGATTTCTTGGCTGAGAATGTCCTCATAGGCAGGGAGTTGGATGTCCTGACCATATTTCTTCTTGAGGGCAGTAGTAACTAGGCGATAAGCCAGATTGGCATTACGAGAGAGGATAGGCCCGTGGAAGTAGGAACCAAAGACATTCCTATAATGAACCCCTTCACCGACCTTTTCTTCGTTGTTTCCATTTCCATAGACAACCTGTCCCAGCGGTTTTTGGTCATCAGAGAGGAAGGTACGACCTTGGTGATTTTCAAATCCATAGTAGGTTTCATCGAAATCTTCATTGTGAATCTTGATGTCACCGATAAAACGGTTATTGGTCTGGTTGAGCGTGTAGTGGCCCATGACCCCTAGTCCTTCGATACGTTTGCCTGAAGCTTCAACATAATATTGACCCAATAGTTGGAAACCACCGCAGATAGCCAGAACCACACCGTCATTTTGGATATAGTTGTCAATGCTCTCTTTTTTAGCAGGTAGGTCGTCTGCAATGATACTCTGTTCAAAGTCTTGACCCCCACCGAAAAAGGCAATGTCGTAATGATTTTCATCAAAGTCATCATGGAGAGAAACAATATCAACTGTCACATGGGCTCCTAGCTTTTCAGCCACATACTTGAGCATGAGAATGTTTCCATTGTCCCCATAGGTATTCATGAGATTTCCGTAGAGGTGGGCAATGTTGAGCTGATAAGGGTAATTGCCAGCTTTTGAGGAAAGTGAAGTATAAACCATTAGTTCATCTCCTTTCTAACAATCTGACGACTAGCCAGCAGTTCGCGGAATTCCAGCATAGCAGTATAGGTAGCTAGAATATAAGCATGCTTACAGTCTTGATTCTCAATGGTCTTGAGAACTTGCTCCAGACTATTTGTTTCAGTGATTTTCTCAGCTGGATATCCTGTGACACGCAAGCGGCGAGCAATTTCAGAATGCCGAACACCGCCAGCGTTGATTTCAGGGATCTCCATGTCAGTGATTTGTTCAAAATCAGCATCCCAGATCCAGCTGGTATCAATCCCATCAGCATAGTTAGCGTTAAGGAGGACAGATAGGCTAAATGGATAAGGAGCTAGTTTAATCATTTCGATAGCTTGGGTCGCACCGACTGGATTTTTAATTAAGACGAGGGTACATTCCTTGTCACCGATATGGAAGGTTTCTTGGCGTCCAAAGACTGCACGGCTCTTATCAAATCCTTGCTTGATGAGTTGGGAATCGGCGCCGAGAAAACGGGCGATAGCAACCGCAGCTAGGGCGTTGTAGATATTGTAGAGACCACCGATTTGGATGCCGTATTCTTGGCCGTCAATGACAAAGCGAGAACGATTGTTGGTCAACTCAACTAGTTCTGTCAAGCGATAGTCGAGATCAGGACGTTTACATCCGCAGCCTTCACAGATATAGGCACCCAAGTTTGCATAGGTATTATGCTCATATTTGAGGATACCTTGACAGTCAGGGCAGAGGATTCCTTCGGTATTATAGTGAGCCAGTTGGGCTGGGCCTTTCTCCAAGTCAAAACCAAAATACTCTACAGGATTTGGAATAGCTGGCTTGTAGAAAAGTGGACTATCTCCATTAAGAAGAACAGTGGCAGTAGGCACCTTACGAATAGCATCCAAAATCATCTTGTAAGTTGTGTAAATCTCCCCATAGCGATCCATCTGGTCACGGAAGATATTGGTGATAACAAAAAGGCTTGGCTGGATATAGTCACAGATACGAGATAGACTGGCCTCGTCGATTTCTAGAACGGCAATATTTTTCCCAGTTTTAGAGGATTTGGCTGTTAAGAAGGTTGTCGCAATTCCTGTAATCATGTTGGCACCGCTTGGGTTGGTCAGAACTTGACCATAAACCTCTTTTAAAATGCCGACAGTGAGGGCAGTTGTCAGGGTTTTTCCGTTGGTTCCAGTGACCACGACAATCTCGTAGTTCTTAGCAAGGTTTTGTAAAATATCTTTATCAAATTGAAGGGCAAGTTTTCCTGGGAGCGTACTTCCACGTCCAAGACGGCTTAAAACGAGGTGGGAAGAACGCCCAGCAAGAAGGCCCAAAGTAGTTTTTAATTTCATGTTTCTATTATATCACAAAAGAGGGAAAAGACAGATTTGGTGTTTCGCAGAAGCAAAAACAGCCCAAAGAGGGCTGTCAGTTAAGATGAGATTTCAACTTAAATCGCAAACAAGTCATTCAAGTTCTCAGCCAAGGTTGGGTGAGTGAAGATTTGTTTTGTGAAGTAAGTGTAAGGAATCTTGTTGTCCATAGCAACAGTAATGATGTTGATGATTTCTTGAGAACCTTCTGAGAAGATGCTTGCTCCAAGAATTTCTTTTGTTTCAGTATTCACAACAGCTTTGAAAGCTCCACGAAGGTCTCCATTTACGTGACCACGAGGCATTGCTGCAACAGGGATTTCCTTAACGGCGTATGGAAGTTTCAAATCAGCTGCTTGGCTTTCAGTCAAACCTACTTGTGAAAGTGCAGGTGTGATAAACATGGTGTTTGGTACATTGAGACGGTCTTCAAGCGTGTAGCTACCATCTCCAGCAAGGTAGCTGTAAACAACACGGAAGTCATCAAGTGAAATGTAAGTAAATTGAAGTCCACCGTTGACATCCCCAACTGCAAATACACCAGGAACGTTTGTTTGACAATGTTTGTCTACTTTAATAGCACCACGTTCAGTTAGTTCAATATCTGTATTTTCAAGTTGAAGTGGTTCTACATTTGGTTTGCGTCCAGTTGCATAGAGAAGGGCATCGAAACGGTAAGTTTCGTTTTCAGTCACGACAAGGACTTGGTCACCGTCGTTTTTGATTTCAGTAGTATGGATATTTTGAAGCAATTCAATGCCATCTTCTTCCATGTATTGTTTAGCAAGAGCTGCGATGGAAGGTTCTGCACGAGGAAGGAAAGTATCCAAGGCATCTAGGACTGTGATCTTGCTTCCAAGTTTATTGTAAAGGCCAGCAAATTCAAGACCGATATTTCCACCACCAAGGACTCCAAGTTTTTCAGGCAATTTGTCCAAGTTTTGGATACCTGTTGAGTCAAAGACGTTCTTGCTTGTAGCAAGTCCAGGAATTGGCAAGACGTTTGAAACAGCACCAGTGTTGATGACGATTGTTTCAGCAGTTAGTTCTTTCTTTTCATCACCAGCTTGGATTTCGATGACTTTATTTGAAAGGAAGTGAGCTTCCGCATCAAAGATATCCACGCCAGTACCAGCAACAGTCGCATAGTTTTTACCGTTGAGGCGACCAGTGATAGTGTTTTTGGTAGCAATGACTTCTTCAAAAGACAAGTCTTTCTCAGCAGCAACTAGCAAAGTTTTAGTTGGGATACAACCAATGTTGATACAAGTTCCACCGTACATAGCTTTGCTACGTTCAACGAGGGCAACCTTTTTGCCAGCTGAAGCCAATTTACCTGCTAGTGTTTTACCAGCTTTACCAAATCCGATAACGATTAAATCATAAGTTAACATTTAGAGTTCCTCCTATTCGAATTTCATTCTAGCACAAGAAAAAAACTTTTGCACAATTCTGCTACGGAAAAGACAGAAAAAGATGAAAACGCTTTCCAGACAAAAAACTAGTAATTTTTTGGCAAGCTTGATAAACTAAAATCCTATCTATTTTTATATAAGATAGAATAAATGTTCGAAAATAGGAGGTTTTATGAAATCGAATCGTTATATTATTGCCTTTGCTGGGGTCATTTTACACTTAATGCTGGGTTCTACTTATGCTTGGAGTGTTTATCGCAACCCTATTATTGAAAAAACGGGATGGGATCAGGCTTCTGTTGCCTTTGCCTTTAGTCTAGCAATCTTTTGTTTGGGCTTATCGGCTGCATTTATGGGGCGTTTAGTAGAAAAATTTGGTCCGAGAGTCATGGGGAGTCTATCTGCTTTTCTATACGCAGGTGGAAATATCTTAACAGGATTTGCAATAGACCGTCAGGAACTGTGGTTGTTGTATCTCGCTTATGGTATTTTAGGTGGGCTTGGTTTGGGAGCAGGCTACATTACCCCTGTGTCAACAATTATAAAATGGTTTCCTGATAAACGTGGTCTCGCAACAGGTTTAGCGATTATGGGGTTTGGTTTTGCTTCTTTATTGACTAGTCCCATAGCGCAACATCTCATCGCAGGGGTAGGGCTTGTAGAAACTTTTTATATTTTAGGTGCAAGTTACTTTATTATCATGCTCCTAGCTTCACAATTCATTAAGCGTCCAAATGAGCAAGAGCTTGCAATTTTATCTGTTTCAGGGAAAGAAAAAACAGCCTCTTTGACGCAAGGAATGACTGCAAATCAGGCCCTGAAAAGCAATCGGTTTTATATACTTTGGATTATTTTCTTTATCAACATAGCTTGTGGTTTAGGCTTAATTTCAGCGGCATCGCCAATGGCACAGGAGATGGCTGGCTTGTCTACAAGTCATGCAGCAGTAATGGTGGGCGTTTTGGGGATTTTCAATGGGTTTGGTCGCTTGCTCTGGGCGAGCTTATCTGACTATATCGGTCGCCCCCTAACCTTTAGTATATTACTGCTTGTCAATCTTTTCTTTTCTCTCTCACTTTGGCTCTTTACAGATTCCGTTTTATTTGTAGTCGCTATGTCTATTTTGATGACTTGCTATGGAGCTGGTTTTTCATTGATTCCGGCTTATCTCAGTGATATTTTTGGAACCAAGGAATTGGCCGCTCTGCATGGATATATTTTAACAGCTTGGGCCATGGCTGGTTTAGCAGGGCCTATTCTATTAGCAGAGACTTATAAAATGGCTCATTCTTACACACAAACCTTGTTCGTTTTTATCATTTTATATAGTATCGCCTTGGCTTTGTCTTATTATCTAGGTCGTTCCATCAAAAAGGAAAGTCAAAAACCGCTTACATGATTTTCTGTAGAAATGGGGCTATCTTTTGCTTCTCTCTTGTGTTATACTAGATAGGTTGCAAAGAAAACAGTACTTTTCTTTTGTGGAAAAGAAGCAACACGATTTTGTATCCAGTATATGAAAATACGTCATAAAAAGAAAAGTATAAACTAAGCCCTATAGGGTGGCTTCGCACCACCTTTAGAAAGAAGACTAACGTGAAATTTAATGAATTAAACTTGTCTGCTGATTTGCTAGCAGAGATTGAAAAAGCTGGTTTTGTAGAAGCTAGTCCGATCCAAGAACAAACTATTCCCTTGGCCCTTGAAGGCAAGGACGTGATCGGTCAAGCTCAGACTGGTACAGGAAAAACTGCAGCCTTTGGCTTGCCTACCCTTGAAAAAATACGTACAGAAGAAGCGACTATCCAAGCCTTGGTCATCGCTCCAACTCGTGAACTCGCTGTCCAAAGTCAAGAAGAACTCTTCCGCTTTGGTCGTAGTAAGGGAGTCAAAGTTCGCTCAGTATATGGCGGATCAAGCATTGAAAAACAAATTAAGGCTCTTAAATCTGGTGCCCATATCGTGGTGGGAACTCCAGGTCGTCTCTTGGACTTGATTAAACGCAAGGCCTTGAAATTACAAGACATTGAAACTCTTATCCTTGACGAAGCAGATGAAATGCTCAACATGGGCTTTCTTGAAGATATTGAAGCCATTATCTCCCGTGTCCCTGAAAGCCGTCAAACGTTGCTTTTCTCAGCAACTATGCCAGATGCTATCAAACGTATCGGTGTTCAGTTTATGAAAGAACCTGAGCATGTCAAGATTGCTGCTAAGGAATTGACCACTGAATTGGTTGACCAGTACTATATCCGTGTTAAGGAACAAGAAAAATTTGACACCATGACTCGTCTCATGGATGTGGCACAACCAGAACTCGCTATTGTATTTGGTCGTACCAAACGCCGTGTGGATGAATTGACTCGTGGTTTGAAAATTCGTGGCTTCCGTGCAGAAGGAATTCATGGCGACCTAGACCAAAACAAACGTCTTCGTGTCCTTCGTGACTTTAAAAATGGCAATCTTGATGTTTTGGTTGCGACAGACGTTGCAGCGCGTGGTTTGGATATTTCAGGTGTGACCCATGTCTACAACTACGATATTCCACAAGATCCTGAGAGTTATGTTCACCGTATCGGTCGTACAGGTCGTGCTGGTAAGTCAGGTCAATCTATTACTTTTGTTGCTCCAAATGAAATGGGTTACCTTCAAATCATTGAAAACTTGACTAAGAAACGCATGAAAGGTCTCAAACCTGCAAGTGTAGAAGAATCCTTCCAATCAAAAAAACAGGTAGCTCTCAAGAAAATCGAACGTGATTTTGCAGATGAAACCATTCGTGCCAACTTTGAGAAATTTGGTAAGGATGCTCGCAAATTGGCTGCTGAGTTTACTCCAGAAGAATTGGCAATGTATATCTTGAGTCTGACAGTCCAAGACCCAGATAGCCTTCCAGAAGTGGAGATTGCACGTGAAAAACCACTACCGTTTAAACCATCAGGTAATGGTTTCGGTGGTAAAGCTAAGGGAGGTCGTGGAGGCCGTCGTGGGGACGACCGTCGAGAGCGTGATCGTCGTGGCAATGGTCGCCGTGATGAGTTCAAAAAAGGAAGTCGTGGCAACGATCGTTTTGATAAGGAAAAACGTTACCGTAAGGATAATAAAAAACCACGCAATACTTTAAGCGAAAAGCAAACAGGCTTTGTTATTCGTAACAAAGGTGATAAATAAGAAAAAGCGGTTCAAAATGAATCGCTTTTTTATATAAGGAGACCGAATGTGAAAAAGACAAATAAAATTATTATATTATCTTTTATGATATTATGATACACAAAAATAGGCGACTTGTCAATAGAAAAGGAACAATTTAATTAAAAATATTCTGGTTTTTAATTAAATTGTAAGTCAATGCAAGTCAATAAGGAATTTTCAGATAATTATTGAAAAAGAGACGTTTTTATGTTATAATGATAGCGATTAAATTCGAGGTGAAAAATGGCACATTTATTAGAAAAAACTAGAAAAATTACATCAATTTTGAAACGCTCAGAGGAGCAGTTGCAGGATGAGCTCCCTTACAACGCTATTACGCGTCAGTTAGCGGATATTATTCATTGCAATGCCTGCATTATCAATAGTAAGGGACGTCTGCTTGGCTATTTTATGCGTTATAAAACAAATACAGATCGCGTAGAGCAATTCTTCCAAACTAAGATTTTCCCAGATGACTACGTTCAAGGGGCTAATATGATTTACGAAACAGAAGCAAACTTGCCTGTTGAGCATGATATGAGTATTTTCCCTGTTGAGAGTAGAGATGATTTTCCAGATGGCTTGACGACTATTGCACCGATTCATGTATCGGGGATTCGCCTTGGTTCTTTGATTATTTGGCGTAATGATAAAAAATTCGAAGATGAGGACTTGGTTCTTGTTGAGATTGCCAGTACCGTTGTTGGGATTCAGCTTCTTAACTTCCAACGTGAAGAAGATGAGAAAAATATTCGTCGTCGTACTGCTGTCACCATGGCGGTCAATACCCTTTCTTACTCCGAACTCCGTGCTGTTTCAGCAATTTTAGGGGAATTAAATGGAAATGAAGGGAAGTTGACTGCGTCAGTGATTGCAGATCGTATCGGAATCACTCGCTCTGTGATTGTCAATGCTCTTCGTAAACTTGAGTCTGCGGGGATTATTGAAAGTCGCTCACTTGGAATGAAGGGAACCTATCTTAAGGTCTTGATTTCAGATATTTTTGAAGAAGTGAAGAAAAGAGATTACTAATGACAAAGGCTTTAATTTCGATTGATTATACAGAAGATTTTGTTGCTGATAGTGGGAAGCTGACAGCAGGTGCTCCAGCTCAGGCGATTTCGGATGCCATCAGCAAGGTAACTCGATTAGCTTTTGAACGAGGAGATTATATCTTCTTTACTATTGATGCTCATGAAGAAAACGATTGTTTCCATCCGGAAAGTAAGTTATTTCCTCCTCATAATCTGATTGGGACGAGTGGACGGAATTTATATGGAGATTTGGGGATCTTTTATCAAGAGCATGGTTCAGACAGTCGTGTCTTTTGGATGGATAAACGCCATTACTCAGCTTTTTCAGGGACTGACCTAGATATTCGTTTGAGAGAGCGTAGAGTGTCTACCGTTATCTTAACAGGTGTCTTGACGGATATCTGTGTCCTACATACAGCTATAGATGCCTATAATCTAGGATATGACATCGAGATTGTTAAACCAGCTGTTGCTTCCATCTGGCCTGAAAATCATCAATTTGCCCTAGGTCATTTCAAAAATACACTCGGAGCTAAGTTAGTAGATGAAAATCTAAATGAACTTTCTGAGTAACCTGGTTGATGAAATGAAAAAATTTGAAAAAAAGTGTTGACAAGCATCCCAAAAGTTGATATACTAGTAAAGTAATCGATGCGGGGATGGCGGAATTGGCAGACGCGCAGGACTAAGGATCCTGTGACCGCTTTAGGTCGTGAGGGTTCAAGTCCCTCTCTCCGCATAGGAAAAGAGTTAGCTAAAGCTAGCTCTTTTGTATTTCTCTAAAAAATTAGAATCCAGTCAAATGTAGTGGAGAATCAGCGAAAATATGGGAAAACTGATCCTTGTTTCTGCTTTTGTCATAGAAGAATAATAAAGATTATCTTCTTCAAATTCTCCGATATTCTCTAAAGTTTTGTGCAAGTTGCACAGAACTTTTTTATTTTTTTGGTCATCTTGCCATAGAAATATAAAGCGTTTTCATCTATAATATAATTATCAAAAGACAAAAGGAGTTCACCTCATGGTAGAATTGAATCTTAAAAATATTTACAAAAAATATCCAAACAGCGAACACTATTCAGTTGAAGATTTCAACTTGAACATCAAAGATAAAGAATTTATCGTTTTCGTAGGACCTTCAGGATGTGGTAAATCAACTACACTCCGTATGATTGCTGGTCTTGAAGACATCACAGAAGGTACTGCATCTATCGATGGCGTGGTTGTCAACGACGTAGCTCCAAAAGACCGTGATATCGCCATGGTATTCCAAAACTACGCTCTTTACCCACACATGACTGTTTATGACAACATGGCTTTCGGTTTGAAATTGCGTAAATACAGCAAAGAAGACATTAACAAACGTGTTCAAGAAGCAGCTGAAATACTTGGATTGAAAGAATTCTTGGAACGTAAACCGGCTGACCTTTCAGGTGGTCAACGTCAACGTGTTGCCATGGGGCGTGCGATTGTCCGTGATGCGAAAGTATTCTTGATGGACGAACCTTTGTCAAACTTGGATGCCAAACTTCGTGTATCAATGCGTGCTGAAATCGCTAAAATTCACCGTCGTATCGGAGCTACAACTATCTATGTAACTCACGACCAAACAGAAGCGATGACACTTGCAGACCGTATCGTTATTATGTCAGCTACTAAGAACCCTGCTGGTACAGGTACTATCGGACGTGTAGAACAAATCGGTACTCCTCAAGAAGTTTACAAAAATCCAGTTAACAAATTCGTTGCAGGATTCATCGGAAGCCCAGCTATGAACTTCATCAACGTGAAATTGGTTGGTAGCGAAATTGTTTCTGACGGTTTCCGTTTGAAAGTGCCAGAAGGAGCATTGAAAGTTCTTCGTGAAAAAGGCTACGAAGGAAAAGAATTGATCTTTGGTATCCGTCCAGAAGACGTGAATGCAGAACCTGCTTTCCTTGAAACATTCCCAGACTGTGTTGTAAAAGCGACTATCTCTGTATCAGAACTGCTTGGTTCAGAATCTCACCTTTACTGCCAAGTTGGTAAAGACGAGTTTGTTGCAAAAGTTGATGCTCGTGACTACTTGCAAACAGGTGCAACAGTTGAGCTTGGATTTGACTTGAACAAAGCACACTTCTTTGATGTAGAAACTGAAAAAACAATCTACTAAGAATAAATAAAATTCAAAGCACTACAAGAAAAGATATCTCTTTATCAATTGTAGTGGAGAGATATCAGTTAATCTAGGGAGAGAAACAAAATGCTTCTCTCCTTTTTGCTAGGGAAGTCATATTATACATCTATATTGTGATGCTCTTTATACTCTTCGAAAATCTCTTCAAACCACGTCAACGTCGCCTTGCCGTACGTATGATTACTGACTTCGTCAGTTTTATCTGCAACCTCAAAGCTGTACTTTGAGTAGCTTACGGCTAGTTTCCTAGTTTGCTCTTTGATTTCCATTGAGTATTATTTGTGGGTACCATCTACAAGTGAAGCTATATGCGTAAACTACGTGAGCAATTGAATTCGAACTAGAGAGGTAATAATAAATTTATGCTATAGTTATGGTGACTTGTATGCTTTTGATTCTAGTTTATCAAATAATAGATTAGAATTGTCAGATAATATCATTTTGTGTCATTTTGTGTTATAATGAAGAAAAAACAGAGGTGTTCAAATGTCAGAAGCAGGTCATAAGTTTTTAGCAAAATTGGGGAAAAAACGCTTACGTCCAGGTGGAAAGCGTGCCACAGATTGGTTAATTGCAGAAGGAGGATTTTCAAAAGAAAAGAGAATACTAGAGGTTGCGTGTAATAGGGGAACTACAGCAATTGAGTTGGCACAGCGTTTTGGTTGCAAGATAACTGCTGTTGATATGGATGCTCAAGCTTTAGAAGTGGCTAAAAAATCTGCTGGAACGGCAGGTGTTGCTCATTTAATCAGTTTTGAAAGAGCAAATGCAATGAAACTTCCTTATCAAGATGCTAGTTTTGATATTGTTATAAATGAAGCTATGCTGACTATGCAAGCCGATCAAGCTAAGAAAAAATGTGTAATGGAATATCTAAGGGTATTAAAACCTGGAGGTCTTCTCTTGACACATGATGTGCTTCTTAAGGAAGCTAAAGAGTCTATCAGACAGGAATTATCACAAGCAATTCATGTAAATGTAGGTCCTTTAACTCAAGATGGTTGGGAACAGGTGATGATAGAATCAGGTTATTGTGATGTGAAAGTATTGACTGGTGAAATGACATTAATGAAATTATCGGGTATGATTTATGACGAAGGTTGGCTAGGAACTTTGAAAATTTGTGTAAATGCTTGTAAAAAGGAGAATAGAAAGCAGTTTTTAACTATGTATAAAATGTTTGCTAAGAATAAACAGAAATTGGGCTTTATTGCGATGGCTAGTTATAAATCGTCAAAACGTTAGATAATTATTGAAGTTAACTTTTCCTTTTTTCTTTCTTAAAAAATATGCTATAATAGAGAGTAAAAAACTTTGAAAGAAAGAAAAAGATGAATTTAAAAGATTACATTGCAACAATTGAAAATTATCCAAAGGAAGGCATTACCTTCCGTGATATTAGTCCTTTGATGGCTGATGGAAATGCTTATAGCTACGCTGTTCGTGAAATCGTTCAGTATGCTACTGACAAGAAAGTCGACATGATCGTGGGACCTGAAGCTCGTGGATTTATCGTGGGTTGTCCAGTTGCCTTTGAGTTGGGAATTGGTTTTGCGCCTGTTCGTAAGCCAGGTAAATTGCCACGCGAAGTTATTTCTGCTGACTATGAAAAAGAGTACGGTGTCGATACCTTGACTATGCACGCGGATGCCATTAAGCCAGGTCAACGTGTTCTTATTGTAGATGACCTTTTGGCGACAGGTGGAACTGTTAAGGCAACTATCGAGATGATTGAAAAACTTGGTGGTGTTATGGCAGGTTGTGCCTTCCTTGTTGAATTGGATGAATTGAACGGCCGTGAAAAAATTGGTGACTACGACTACAAAGTTCTTATGCATTATTAATGAAAACAGTCCCTAGGGCTGTTTTCTCTACACTAGGATATAAAAATAGACTATAACTAGTTAGAGAAAAACTATAATTGAAAACTATATCTTCTTGCAGTATAATAAAAGGACTAAGTGTTTGAGATTTGTCTTCAAACATATGCAATTATTCCTGAAAGAGTACAGTTAGGAGAGGGTTATGCCGATTCGAATTGATAAAAAATTGCCAGCTGTTGAGATTTTACGGACAGAGAATATCTTTGTCATGGATGATCAACGTGCTGCCCACCAAGATATCCGTCCTTTGAAGATTTTAATTTTAAATCTCATGCCACAGAAAATGGTCACAGAGACCCAGTTGTTGCGCCACTTGGCTAATACACCCCTACAACTGGATATTGATTTTCTCTATATGGAGAGCCACCGTTCTAAAACAACTCGTTCAGAGCACATGGAGACCTTCTATAAAACTTTTCCTGAAGTCAAGGATGAGTATTTTGATGGGATGATCATCACGGGTGCTCCAGTTGAGCATTTACCATTTGAGGAAGTGGACTATTGGGAGGAATTTAGACAGATGCTTGAGTGGTCTAAGACTCATGTCTATTCGACCCTTCATATCTGTTGGGGGGCTCAGGCTGGGCTTTATCTGCGCTATGGTGTAGAAAAATACCAGATGGACAGTAAGCTATCAGGTATTTATCCTCAGGACACCCTAAAAGAGGGTCACCTTCTATTTAGAGGCTTTGATGATAGCTATGTATCCCCTCATTCACGGCACACGGAGATTTCTAAGGAAGAGGTCTTAAACAAGACCAATCTCGAGATTTTATCAGAAGGACCTCAGGTTGGGGTTTCTATTTTGGCCAGTCGTGATTTACGAGAAATTTATAGTTTTGGTCATTTGGAGTATGACCGTGATACCTTGGCAAAAGAGTATTTTCGAGATCGTGATGCAGGTTTCGACCCACATATTCCAGAAAATTACTTTAAAGATGATGATGTTAATCAGGTACCTTGTCTTTGTTGGTCTTCATCTGCAGCCCTCTTTTTCAGTAATTGGGTAAACCATGCGGTCTATCAGGAGACGCCTTTTGATTGGAGAAAGATAGAAGATGATGCATCTGCATATGGGTATTTATAAGAGGAATTATGACATATTTAGACGCTTTTAAATCAGGTACCTTGGTTTTACCGAGTGCCCTGCTCTTGCATTTTAAGGAACTCTTTCCTTCTAGCGACGATTTTCTGGTTTGGCAATTTTTCTATTTGCAAAATACGACAGGCTTAGAAGAAATGTCGCCAAGCCAGATTGCTGAAAGGATTGGCAAGGAAATTTCGGATGTCAACCAGTCCATTTCTAATCTGACGGAAAGGGGACTGCTCCAGTATCGTACTATCGAATTAAATGGCGAAATTGAATTGTTCTTTGATGCTAGTTTGGCCTTGGAACGTTTGGATGACCTGTTTGGAGCAGTTCGTTCAAGTTCAGACCAGCTAACACCTCAAAACCAGCTCAAGGATTTGGTGGAAACCTTCCAGCAGGAGTTGGGACGATTGTTGACGCCTTTTGAGATTGAGGATTTGACCAAGACACTAAAGGAAGATGGAACCAGTGCTGACTTGATTAAGGAGGCTCTTCGTGAAGCTGTTTTGAATGGAAAACCAAACTGGAAGTACATTCAGGCAATTTTGAGAAACTGGCGCCATGAAGGAATCAAGAGTGTGGCTCAAATTGAGGCCAAGAGAGCAGAAAGAGAAGCAAGCAATCCTCAGTTGACACAGGTATCTGCAGATTTCAGAAATGCCATGGATCTCTGGAAGGATTAATCCATGCAAGTAGGCTTGAAATCCGAGTAAGATTTGCAAGCTGTGTATAATTGTGATAGAATAAATAGAAAATAAATTGAAAAAAGAGGTATGTGAAATGTCACGTAAACCATTTATCGCTGGTAACTGGAAAATGAACAAAAATCCAGAAGAAGCTAAAGCATTCGTTGAAGCAGTTGCATCAAAACTTCCTTCATCAGATCTTGTTGAAGCAGGTATCGCTGCTCCAGCTCTTGATTTGACAACTGTTCTTGCTGTTGCAAAAGGCTCGAACCTTAAAGTTGCTGCTCAAAACTGCTACTTTGAAAATGCAGGTGCTTTCACTGGTGAAACTAGCCCACAAGTTTTGAAAGAAATCGGTACTGATTACGTTGTTATCGGTCACTCAGAACGCCGTGACTACTTCCATGAAACTGACGAAGATATCAACAAAAAAGCAAAAGCAATCTTTGCGAACGGTATGCTTCCAATCATCTGTTGTGGTGAATCACTTGAAACTTACGAAGCTGGTAAAGCTGCTGAATTCGTAGGTGCTCAAGTATCTGCTGCATTGGCTGGATTGACTGCTGAACAAGTTGCTGCCTCAGTTATCGCTTATGAGCCAATCTGGGCTATCGGTACTGGTAAATCAGCTTCACAAGACGATGCACAAAAAATGTGTAAAGTTGTTCGTGACGTTGTAGCTGCTGACTTTGGTCAAGAAGTCGCAGACAAAGTTCGTGTTCAATACGGTGGTTCTGTTAAACCTGAAAATGTTGCTTCATACATGGCTTGCCCAGACGTTGACGGTGCCCTTGTAGGTGGTGCGTCACTTGAAGCTGAAAGCTTCTTGGCTTTGCTTGACTTTGTAAAATAATCAGTAAGTAGCAAAAGCTAGGTGGAACAGCATTCAGATGTCTGTTACATTTTTTATAGGAGAGGAAAGATTGAAAATAAAAATTGGATTAGCAAGTATCTGTTTACTAGGCTTGGCAACTAGTCATGTCGCTGCAAATGAAACTGAAGTAGCAAAAACTTCGCAGGATACAACGACAGCTTCAAGTAGTTCAGAGCAAAATCAGTCTTCTAATAAAACGCAAACGAGCGCAGAAGTACAGACTAATGCTGCTGCCCACTGGGATGGGGATTATTATGTAAAGGATGATGGTTCTAAAGCTCAAAGTGAATGGATTTTTGACAACTACTATAAGGCTTGGTTTTATATTAATTCAGATGGTCGTTACTCGCAGAATGAATGGCATGGAAATTACTACCTGAAATCAGGTGGATATATGGCCCAAAACGAGTGGATCTATGACAGTAATTACAAGAGTTGGTTTTATCTCAAGTCAGATGGGGCTTATGCTCATCAAGAATGGCAATTGATTGGAAATAAGTGGTACTACTTCAAGAAGTGGGGTTACATGGCTAAAAGCCAATGGCAAGGAAGTTATTTCTTGAATGGTCAAGGAGCTATGATGCAAAATGAATGGCTCTATGATCCAGCTTATTCTGCTTATTTTTATCTAAAATCCGATGGAACTTATGCTAACCAAGAGTGGCAAAAAGTGGGTGGCAAATGGTACTATTTCAAGAAGTGGGGCTATATGGCTCGGAATGAGTGGCAAGGCAACTACTATTTGACTGGAAGTGGTGCCATGGCGACTGACGAAGTGATTATGGATGGTGCTCGCTATATCTTTGCGGCTTCTGGTGAGCTCAAAGAAAAGAAAGATTTGAATGTCGGCTGGGTTCACAGAGATGGTAAACGCTATTTCTTTAATAATAGAGAAGAACAAGTGGGAACCGAACATGCTAAGAAAATCATTGATATTAGTGAGCACAATGGTCGTATCAATGATTGGAAAAAGGTTATTGATGAGAACGAGGTGGATGGTGTCATTGTTCGTCTAGGTTATAGCGGTAAAGAAGACAAGGAATTGGCGCATAACATTAAGGAGTTAAACCGTCTGGGAATTCCTTATGGTGTCTATCTCTATACCTATGCTGAAAATGAGACCGATGCTGAGAATGACGCTAAACAGACCATTGAACTTATAAAGAAATACAATATGAACCTGTCTTACCCTATCTATTATGATGTTGAGAACTGGGAATATGTAAATAAGAGCAAGAGAGCTCCAAGTGATACAGACACTTGGGTTAAAATCATCAACAAGTACATGGACACGATGAAGCAGGCGGGTTATCAAAATGTGTATGTCTATAGCTATCGTAGTTTATTACAGACGCGTTTAAAACACCCAGATATTTTAAAACATGTAAACTGGGTAGCGGCCTATACGAATGCTTTAGAATGGGAAAACCCTTATTATTCAGGAGAAAAAGGTTGGCAATATACCTCTTCTGAATACATGAAAGGAATCCAAGGGCGCGTAGATGTCAGCGTTTGGTATTAAGCGATGATTTGAAAGAGGGATGTGATAGTAGCACCCTCTTTTTCTTTGTTTTATGATAGTTCATCCTCGAGTAAATTCAAGATCTTGCTCGGAAATGAAGCTTATATAGTAGATTGAATATAGACAAATACCTTGTGATTGGTAAAACATTTTAGAAATTCATTTACCTTTCCTAATCGACTTGGTTTCATCTTATTTCAATCTATTATAGTATTGGGGAATTTCTTCAAACCACATCAGCTTGGTCAGTTCTACCTGCGACCTCAAAACTTGTGCTTTGGTCAAGCTGGGTTTAGTTTCCTAGTTTGCTGATGGATTTCCATTGACTATAAGCATCCAACCCTCTTTTTGTCTTCTAAAGAATTCTTAAATTATCAGTCTATTGCAACTTTTCTCATATAAGTTCTTTGTCTTGCTATTGGTTTTCCTTAGTAGTATACTAAGGTAGTAATCATTAAGAAGTGGTTACAAAAAATAATGAATGAGGTAAAGAAAATGGTAGAATTGAAAAAAGAAGCAGTAAAAGACGTAACATCATTGACAAAAGCAGCGCCAGTAGCATTGGCAAAAACAAAGGAAGTCTTGAACCAAGCTGTTGCTGATTTGTATGTAGCTCACGTTGCTTTGCACCAAGTGCACTGGTATATGCATGGTCGTGGTTTCCTTGTATGGCATCCAAAAATGGATGAGTACATGGAAGCTCTTGACGGTCAATTGGATGAAATCAGCGAACGCTTGATTACACTCGGTGGAAGCCCATTCTCTACATTGACAGAGTTCCTTCAAAATAGTGAAATCGAAGAAGAAGCTGGTGAATACCGTAATGTTGAAGAAAGCTTGGAACGTGTTCTTGTTATCTACCGTTACTTGTCAGAACTTTTCCAAAAAGGTTTGGATGTCACTGATGAAGAAGGTGACGATGTGACAAACGGTATCTTTGCAGGCGCTAAAACTGAAACAGATAAAACAATTTGGATGCTTGCAGCCGAACTTGGACAAGCACCTGGTTTGTAAGAAACAAGGAAACATAGATAAATCTGTAGGAAATTTCTTACAGATTTTTTCTATTTTGTAAGCTATTCCAAACCAGTCTTTTTTTGAGTTTTTTGATAAAATAGTACTATCAGTGAAAAGGATGGAAGCATGACTAAGAAAATCGTAGCTATTTGGGCCCAGGATGAAGAGGGTGTGATTGGTAAGGAAAATCGTCTGCCTTGGCATTTGCCAGCAGAATTGCAGCACTTTAAAGAAACAACTCTGAATCATGCTATCTTGATGGGGCGTGTGACCTTTGATGGAATGGGACGTCGACTTCTTCCAAAACGGGAAACCTTGATTTTGACACGTAACCTGGAAGAAAAGATAGATGGGGTTACTACTTTTTATGATGTCCAGTCTGTCTTGGACTGGTATCAGGCTCAAGAAAAGAATCTCTATATTCTTGGTGGAAAGCAGATTTTTCAGGCTTTTGAACCCTATTTGGATGAAGTAATTGTGACTCAAATTCATGCTCGGGTGGAGGGAGATACCTATTTCCCTGAAGAGTTTGACTTGTCCCTTTTTGAGACAGTTTCAAGCAAATTTTACGCCAAAGATGAGAAAAATCCTTATGATTTCACCATCCAATACCGCAAGAGAAAGGAAGTCTAATGGAACGTAGTATATTTGGTTTTTTCACAGCCATGCTGTGTTTGGTCTGCTTGCTTGCAGGAGCACAGGCTTTTCGTAAAAAGCGTTATGGACTTTCTGTCCTGCTCTGGTTAAATGCCTTTACCAATTTGGTTAATAGTATTCATGCTTTTTACATGACCTTATTTTAGATAGAATGACAGTATAGAATAGAACGGAAGGAAATCATGCCTACAAATAGGAATAATGATATGATGGTTTATTGCTCATTTTGTGGCAAAAGTCAAGAAGAAGTACAAAAAATAATCGCAGGCAACAACGCCTTTATCTGTAATGAATGTGTGGAGTTGGCTCAGGAAATCATTCGGGAGGAGTTGGCTGAGGAAGTCTTGGCAGACTTGTCTGAAGTACCAAAACCAATCGAACTCCTCCATATCTTGAACCACTATGTAATTGGTCAAGATCGTGCCAAGCGTGCCTTGGCAGTGGCGGTTTACAACCACTACAAACGCATCAATTTCCACGATACGCGTGAAGAGTCAGAAGATGTGGATTTGCAGAAGTCAAACATCTTGATGATTGGCCCAACTGGTTCAGGGAAAACTTTCCTTGCCCAGACCTTGGCTAAGAGCTTGAATGTGCCTTTTGCAATCGCAGATGCGACAGCTCTTACTGAGGCTGGTTATGTAGGTGAGGATGTGGAAAATATCCTCCTCAAACTCCTGCAAGCTGCTGACTTTAACATTGAACGTGCAGAGCGTGGCATTATCTATGTGGATGAAATTGACAAGATTGCCAAGAAGAGTGAGAATGTGTCTATCACACGTGATGTTTCTGGTGAAGGGGTGCAACAAGCCCTTCTCAAGATTATCGAGGGAACTGTTGCTAGCGTACCGCCTCAAGGTGGACGCAAACATCCACAACAAGAGATGATTCAAGTGGATACAAAAAATATCCTCTTCATCGTGGGTGGTGCTTTTGATGGTATTGAAGAAATTGTCAAACAACGTCTGGGTGAAAAAGTCATCGGATTTGGTCAAAACAATAAGGCGATTGACGCAAACAGCTCATACATGCAAGAAATCATCGCTGAAGACATTCAAAAATTTGGTATTATCCCTGAGTTGATTGGACGCTTGCCTGTTTTTGCGGCTCTTGAGCAATTGACCGTTGATGACTTGGTTCGCATCTTGAAAGAGCCAAGAAATGCCTTGGTGAAACAATACCAAACCTTGCTTTCTTATGATGATGTTGAGTTAGAATTTGACGACGAAGCCCTTCAAGAGATTGCTAATAAAGCAATTGAACGGAAGACAGGGGCGCGTGGACTTCGCTCCATCATCGAAGAAACCATGCTAGATGTTATGTTTGAGGTGCCGAGTCAGGAAAATGTGAAATTGGTTCGCATCACTAAAGAAACTGTCGATGGAACGGATAAACCGATCCTAGAAACAGCCTAGAGGTGACTATGGAACTTAATACACACAATGCTGAAATCTTGCTCAGTGCAGCTAATAAGTCCCACTATCCGCAGGATGAACTGCCAGAGATTGCCCTAGCAGGGCGTTCAAATGTTGGTAAATCCAGCTTTATCAACACTATGTTGAACCGTAAGAATCTCGCCCGTACATCAGGAAAACCTGGTAAAACCCAGCTCCTGAACTTTTTTAACATTGATGATAAGATGCGCTTTGTGGATGTGCCTGGTTATGGCTATGCTCGTGTTTCTAAAAAGGAACGTGAAAAGTGGGGGTGCATGATTGAGGAGTACTTAACGACTCGGGAAAATCTCCGTGCGGTTGTCAGTCTAGTTGACCTTCGTCATGACCCGTCAGCAGATGATGTGCAGATGTACGAATTTCTCAAGTATTATGAGATTCCAGTCATCATTGTGGCGACCAAGGCGGACAAGATTCCTCGTGGTAAATGGAACAAGCATGAATCAGCAATCAAAAAGAAATTAAACTTTGACCCAAGTGACGATTTCATCCTCTTTTCATCTGTCAGCAAGGCAGGGATGGATGAGGCTTGGGATGCAATCTTAGAAAAATTGTGAGGAAAAGAAAATGGCAAAAACAATTCATACAGATAAGGCCCCAAAGGCTATCGGACCCTATGTTCAAGGAAAAATCGTTGGCAACCTTTTGTTTGCTAGCGGTCAAGTTCCCCTATCCCCTGAAACTGGGGAAATTGTAGGAGAGAATATCCAAGAACAGACAGAGCAAGTCTTGAAAAACATCGGTGCTATTTTGGCAGAAGCAGGAACAGACTTTGACCATGTTGTCAAAACAACTTGCTTCTTGAGCGATATGAACGACTTTGTTCCTTTTAATGAGGTTTACCAAACGGCCTTCAAAGAGGAATTCCCAGCTCGTTCAGCTGTGGAGGTAGCTCGTCTTCCTCGTGATGTAAAAGTCGAAATTGAAGTCATCGCAGAGATTGGATAAGCTAGTTGAAGTTTGGTGTTGCCAAACTTCTTTTGATATAAGGAGAAAAAGATGACAAAGAAACAACTTCACTTGGTGATTGTGACAGGGATGAGTGGCGCAGGGAAAACTGTAGCCATTCAGTCCTTCGAGGATCTAGGTTATTTCACCATTGATAATATGCCGCCAGCTCTCTTGCCTAAGTTTTTGCAGCTGGTTGAAATTAAGGAAGACAATCCTAAGTTGGCCTTGGTAGTGGATATGCGTAGCCGTTCTTTCTTTTCAGAGATTCAAGCTGTTTTGGATGAGTTGGAAAATCAAGATGGTTTAGATTTCAAAATCCTCTTTTTGGATGCGGCTGATAAGGAATTGGTCGCTCGTTACAAGGAAACCAGACGGAGTCACCCACTAGCAGCAGACGGTCGTATTTTAGATGGAATCAAGTTGGAACGTGAACTCTTGGCACCTTTGAAAAATATGAGCCAAAATGTGGTGGATACGACTGAACTCACTCCACGTGAGCTGCGTAAAACCCTTGCAGAGCAGTTTTCAGACCAAGAACAAGCCCAGTCTTTCCGTATCGAAGTCATGTCTTTCGGATTTAAGTATGGAATCCCGATTGATGCGGACTTGGTCTTTGATGTCCGTTTCTTGCCAAATCCCTATTATCTACCAGAACTGAGAAACCAAACGGGTGTGGATGAACCTGTTTATGATTATGTCATGAACCATCCTGAGTCAGAAGACTTTTATCAACATTTATTGGCCTTGATTGAGCCGATTCTGCCAAGTTACCAAAAGGAAGGTAAGTCCGTTTTGACCATTGCTATGGGATGTACGGGTGGACAACACCGTAGTGTGGCATTTGCTAAACGCTTGGCGCAGGACTTATCCAAGAATTGGTCTGTTAATGAAGGGCATCGCGACAAAGACCGCAGAAAGGAAACGGTAAACCGTTCATGAGAAAACCAAAGATAACGGTGATTGGTGGAGGGACTGGAATTCCCGTCATTCTAAAAAGTCTGCGGGAAAAAGATGTGGAAATCGCAGCTATCGTGACGGTGGCAGATGATGGTGGTTCTTCAGGTGAACTCCGAAAAAATATGCAACAGTTGACACCGCCAGGTGATCTTCGTAATGTCCTTGTGGCCATGTCGGATATGCCTAAGTTTTATGAGAAGGTCTTTCAGTATCGGTTCTCTGAGGATGCCGGAGCCTTTGCTGGCCATCCATTGGGAAATCTCATCATTGCTGGCTTGTCAGAAATGCAGGGTTCAACCTATAATGCCATGCAGTTATTGAGCAAATTTTTCCATACAACAGGGAAAATTTATCCTTCCAGTGACCATCCTTTGACCCTTCATGCAGTCTTTCAGGATGGGACAGAAGTGGCTGGAGAGAGTCATATTGTAGACCATCGAGGCATAATTGACAATGTCTATGTGACCAATGCCCTAAACGATGATACGCCTCTGGCCAGCCGTCGAGTAGTGCAGACCATCCTTGAAAGTGACATGATTGTCCTAGGGCCAGGTTCCCTCTTTACCTCTATTTTGCCCAATATCGTGATTAAGGAAATTGGGCGGGCTCTTTTGGAAACTAAGGCAGAAATTGCCTATGTCTGCAATATCATGACCCAACGTGGGGAGACGGAACACTTTACAGATAGCGACCACGTGGAAGTCTTGCATCGTCACCTTGGTCGCCCTTTTATCGACACTGTCTTGGTGAATATTGAAAAAGTGCCTCAGGAATACATGAATTCCAACCGTTTTGATGAATACTTGGTGCAAGTGGAACACGATTTTGTAGGTCTTTGTAAGCAAGTTTCGCGCGTGATTTCATCTAACTTCCTTCGTCTGGAAAATGGCGGTGCCTTCCACGATGGAGATTTGATTGTGGACGAGTTGATGCGCATTATACAGGTGAAAAAATGAGTTTCACAGTAGCAGTAAAAGAAGAAATCCTGGGCCAACACCATCTGAGCCGGCATGAATTATCTGCCATTATCAAAATGTCTGGTAGCATCGGTCTCTCGACTTCGGGCTTGACTTTGTCAGTTGTGACAGAAAATGCCAAACTGGCCCGTCACCTCTATGAGTCCTTTCTCCATTTCTATGAAATCAAATCTGAAATTCGTCACCACCAACGGAGCAATCTTCGCAAGAATCGCGTCTATACCGTTTTTACAGATGAAAAGGTGCAGGATTTGTTAAGTGATTTGCACTTGGCAGACTCTTTCTTTGGCCTGGAAACAGGTATTGATGAGGCGATTTTATCGGACGAGGAAGCAGGTCGTGCCTATCTCTGTGGCGCTTTCTTGGCAAATGGGAGCATTCGTGACCCTGAGTCAGGCAAGTACCAGTTGGAAATCAGTTCTGTTTATCTGGACCACGCGCAAGGAATTGCCTCCCTTCTCCAACAGTTTTTACTGGATGCCAAGGTGCTTGAGCGCAAGAAGGGGGCTGTGACCTATCTCCAGCGAGCAGAAGACATTATGGACTTCTTGATAGTAATCGGAGCCATGCAGGCACGTGATGATTTTGAGCGGGTTAAGATTTTGCGAGAAACCCGTAACGATCTCAATCGGGCTAATAATGCCGAGACAGCTAATATCGCTCGGACAGTTTCTGCCAGCATGAAGACCATTAACAATATCAGTAAAATAAAAGATATCATGGGCTTAGAAAATTTGCCAGTAGATTTGCAGGAAGTGGCGCAACTGAGGATTCAGCACCCAGACTACTCTATCCAGCAGTTAGCAGATAGTCTCAGCACCCCTCTGACCAAAAGTGGTGTCAATCACAGACTCAGAAAAATCAATAAGATAGCGGATGAATTATAACGATATAAAGCAACCCCTTGAATTATCAATATCTTCAAGGGGTTTTGTTGTGTTATGAAATCAAAAAGGGGCAACCAAGGGGCAGAATTAAAAAATAGTATCTAATTTATTGACCAGTTTATCCTCCATATCCTCAGTAGTATGAGAATAGATTTCCAAAGTCATTTTTGCATTTGAGTGCCCAACTCGATCCATTATTGATTTTATTGGGAGGCCAGACTCTGCTAAAAACGAAATATGAGAATGCCTAAAAATATGGCTAGATAAGTTTTTTTCTATTTTGGCCTGTTTTCCATATTTTTTTAATATCTGTATGAAGCAAGCTATTGTTGTAGGTTGATTCCATTTTTCAAAACAGAAAATATAATCATCGCTTGACAATGGCTGGAAACGTTCGCTAAGTCGTACTATTTGTCTTTGAATAGCTTCTATGACACTCTCTGATACTTTGATTGTCCGTATTGAATTTGTAGTCTTTGGTAGCGTCTTGATTTTGTTTACTGAATCAAAATTACCTGTGATCTCAATTTTGTTGTTTTCGAAGTCTATATTCTTCAGTTGTAAGGCAGTTAACTCACCATATCTCATACCAGTTAATGCCAGCACAAGAACCATATCAGCGTACTTTTGGTGATATTCTCGACGATTAAGGACATCGACAAGTGCTTTTATTTCTTGCATGGTGAGAAAGTTGTTACGCTTTTTTTCCAGTTCTTCTAAAGTCTTTGGTTTTTGAGGAATCGTAGTATAATCGACCTCGTTGTTTTCAATGTAAGAGTATTGAACAGCGTAATTAAAGATACCTCTGAGCCTATGCCGTACTTTTTTAGCTGTAATATATCCGTTGCTTTCAATAATTTTTTCAATAGCCTCTTGAAGAAAGCGCCTATCAAGATTTGCTAATAAAGTATCAGATGGTATGACTTGTTTCATTATCTTATCAATTGACTTGCAATTGTGTTTCGTTGACTCTTTGACTGTTTGTGACCAGGATTTATAGAAAAGGTTATAAATCTCTTCAAAAGTAATGCTTTCTACTTGTTTTGTGCTGAGTTTTTTATTTATCTTCTCTTGCAACAAGATAGCAGCTTGATTTCTTGCTTGTGGAGTTTTCTTCTCCATGGTTACTGAAACTTTTTTTAATTTCTCAGTATATGGATCTTTATATCGCTCAAAAAATTTGTATTTTCCGTTGGAAAGTTCTTCCATCCACATTGATTTTACCTCACTTTTTTGATAAAATGGGTATAAGAAAAAGAGCTTTTTAATGCTTTTTTCTTGCCACTAGCCTCACGCTCTCGGTCTGCAAACTTCTGAGCGTGGGGCTTTTTTGAGTTGTTTCCAAAATGGAAACAGTTGCTAGATAAAAAGAAAAGTAGCCGTATCAAATACGGCTACCATCACGTTATGGATCTAAAATCCAAATGTAAACTTTATGGAGCTAAACTCCTAATAGCTGTATTGTAATATAATTATTAAGAAATGTCAAGAGATTAGAAAAGGTATAATTCTTTTAACTTTTCGTTAATTTTGTCCAATGTGTTATCAGATACTTTCATTTTTCCGATTGGATCTAATCTATTTTTCTTTAAAATTCTATCTTTGCTGATTGTTTGAAGGTTATTACATTTGGCGTAAGAACGCTTAATGTATTTTTTGTAGTATTGAGTTAATTCGATAACATCAGTTATTTCTGATTGTGTCCGTTTAAGATTATCATCGTCTATTATCTTAGGTTGAATTATTTCGTTTGAAAATTGTTCTGTATAAGCTTGGTAGACATCCGATAAGGCAGCTTCAGTAATTGCATTATTGGAATCTAAATATTTTAGGTAGGCAAACAATTCTTTGTGTAATTTTTCAATATATTCATCAAGCAAAATAGAAGGATATTCCGCAATGACTTCGTCTATGAGTACAGTATCTATTTGATTTTTAGATGTTAGAGGAATTACTGTAAGTGTTTTTTTATAGGGACTATCTACTTTGTCTAAGACAATAGCCCAATGATTATTTGATAATTCTCCGCCTATATTTACACCGAACTCTACGAATATCAGAGAGCCACGACTGAATTTCCAATATTTTCTTTTTTGAGTCTTAGCTTCAAATAAGAATTGTTCAGATTGTCTTTTAACTGCTGGTGCAAGAAATCGGTATTTAGAAGATGTATGTTTTGCTTTACCAAGTTTATAGAGTTTTTCAACTTCTATGTAGTTTTGTTTGGTTTGTTCAAAATATGGATTTTCTTTATTCATTTTATTTCTCTCTATACACCCCGACAACTGCATAAATCTTGATGTGTGTATCTTCGGCTGGTGGGAAGTCTAGGATGATATCTTCATACTTGTCATTGAGTGACACTAGGCGTAAGCGTCCGTTTTCGGTATATATCTTCTTGAAGTAAGAACGGTCTCCATATGCGATAACTGCTAAATCTCCGTTGTAGGTAGTCAGTCCTTTGTCTACTAAATAGAGAATGTCTCCGTCTTGGTAGTCGGGTTGCATGGAGTCTCCACTGACCTTGGTCGCAATATCGTGGCGTGGTGGTCGCTCGTCAACCTCTATAGTCTCTCTATCTGTATCATCGTAGCCAAATCCATAGTTAAATCCACAAGCTGCTGCCGTCTCAGATACAACCTCAACTTGGTACAAGCTGATAACTTCCGATACTTCGTTTATCTTCGTTTCTTCTTCGTTTTGGCTCTCCAGAAGCTCCTCAGAGGTCCGTAGCACGATTTTTTGATTGGGTGGTGTTAATTGCACTACCTTATCCATTATCTGCTGTGTGAGCGAATCTGGAGCGTCTGGCAGTGAGTTGGTGGATTCTTCTTTAAAAGTAGTATCTATATCTGATTTTTTAACACCGAAATAATCAGCCAGTTTTTGGATAACACCAAAAGAAGGAGCGCTTCTTAACTTCATATAGTCTGTCATAGTACTTGCTGTAATTCCAACTTCTTTAGCCAACTCTTTTTGGGTGATGCCACGTTGCTTTCTAAAGTGTGTAATATTTTCAGCAATAATTTGCATTCGTTTTTTTTCGTCCATTTACGATTACCTCGTATTTTTTATAATTACATTATATATCATTTTTGAATGATAAACAATCAAAAATACGAAAAAATCCTATTTTTTTGATAAAAACTATTGACAATACGAAAAAATCGTATTATAATTAAATCAAGCTTAAGGAAAAGGAGGTAAGGCAAATGAACGAACTAGAAAGAACAGCCCTCAATGAGATATTGAGGACTGTGACATATATAGCTGAGAAGTTGGATGAAGTAGATTCTAAGATTTCTTTGAACGATTCACAAGCTCTTGAGCATCAAGGAAATTGAGTTTCATTTCCATGTAGTGAATAACTCCGTGTAGGTAGTTCTTTAGGTCTGTAAAACCTTTATCAGGATTATTTCTATAGTAATGACCTTCGTCGTTACCGATATAAGCAGATGCAAGCGCAAATGTTTTAAGGTCTTCATCCTTGATATATTTTTCAATAACTTGTTTTAATGACATTTTAATGATTTTATCTTCATCATCAGGATTTGTAACAATGGAGAAATCTTTAACAAAGAACTCAAGCGCCTTACGGTATCCAATACCTGCAATGTGGTCTAGTTGTTCGTGTTCAGCTTTCAGTGCTTGGACATAGATTTGCTTACCAATTGGAGAAACTATCTCTACATCGTCAGATATAGGTATATCGCTCGGAAGATTAGGGATTACTTTGATATGTTCAATTTCGTATTTTTCGGTATAGTCATTGATTAAAAATCTTGTAGCTATAAACTCCTCTGTCCAAAAGTGCTTACAACCTAAGCATCTACATGTTAATACTAAGCTTGTTTTATTTTCTCCAAGAGAAAAATAAGAAGAGTTCACAAGATCTGGATTGGTTGGTTTTTTACAATTTGGGCAAATGTCTTCAACGGTTACAGGCCTAGAAACAGAAGAATTTACTTTCACTCGAAATATCATAAGATTTCTCCAATCGTTTTATTTTGATTATACCATATTTGAAAGGGGGTGAGGAAATGAGACCAAGACGATATCCGTATAGTGGGAAAAAAGAGTCCACCTTCGTAAAGGCAGACCCTGAGTTAATGTTGAATATCAATAAGATTGATGTTGGAAATATACAAGCGAAAAATATATTTGGAAAAATTTAAGGAGTAGGAGGATGGATGAAAGAAAATATAGAACATCTTCATGAACGCATAAAGCATTTTCAGTCATTGATTGCTTATATGTCTGAGCATGAGAAAAAGTATTATTTAGAAAAAGATTGGTTCGATAACCCAACCCTAATTTCTATAGAAGACGCAAAAAAAGAAGTAGAACTACTTTAACAGAAAGGAGGTAGGAACGTGCAGTGGACTTTAGAAGCTATGAGAATCAACAAAGGACTTACTCAAGCAGAGTTGGCAGAAAAATTTGAAGTTTCAAGTCAAACAATTGCTAGATTAGAAAAAGATAGCTCTGATATCGGTTATCAGCTATTGAAAAAATACATGTTTTTTTTCAATGTGAAATTCGATGATATTTTTTTAGGGAAAAAATACGAAAATTTCGTAAATAACTAGAAACAAAAAAATAAGAAGGAGGAACACATAGATGGAAAGCGTTCTTGAAAGCTTGAAACAAGAAAAAGACCACCTCGAAAAAATCATTAAGGTAGTTACCTCTGGTGGTAAATTTCTGAGATTGCCGTATCAAAAAAAGTCACGCTCGATTAGTGAGAATCTGAAATTGATTTCTCAAAATCTTGATAAATTGAGCGAGCAAGTTCAACAAACCACGAATCAGCATTCATGATTTCAAGATGACGAAAGAAACCTGTTTTGGTTTCCAGTTCAGAATCGTGTGCATAACGTAATATTTCTCTAGCAAAGATGGTTTCAAAATCAAAATCTTTACCATCATCGTAGATGTCGCGTTTGCTTGCTTTGAGTAAATATTCTTTAAAAGTCATAAGGTTAACTCCTTTCTGCTTATATTATAGCAGAAAAGGAGATAGCAAAAAAGCACCTGACGGAAATCAGGCGCATACTTAAATATTCAACATGATTATAACACGAAAGGAGCAAAAATGGAAGCAGTTGAAATTGTAAGAATTAAAGATGTGATTATTGAAAAAGTCTCTGCTAATGATGAAGAGTTAAAACGTATCTTTGGATGTTCAAAACGACAAGCAGGAGAGCGAAGAAGAGAAATGCAAAAACTCCCTAGTCAGCAAAAACATCTTTTGGATAGTGGACAACTTGTAACGATTAAAGGTTTCTATGAATACTTGCAATATCGTGGAACTAAAGCTTGGAAAAAAGAAATGGAAACAAGCAAGAAAATGAGGTCAGCAGGATGAACCTACTATCAAGAATCAAAAACTATTTTTCGGAAGAGGTCAAAGAAACTAATCTCGACTGGAAAGAGGTCGCTTTAGACCTCAATCAATCACTAATTGAAACACAGGAAAAACTTCAAGAAGCGAATCAAGAAATCGCAGACTTGAAGAAAATCGTAGCAATCTACAAAGAAAAGGAGAAAGAAAAATGATGGAATACATTTACCTGGTAATAATCGTAGGAATTGGACTATGGTCGCTAGTAAATAAACTAGATGACCACGCTGAAATGAAACAAAAAGAGCGCCAGCTGATGGCAAACAATGTCGCACGGATGAATCTGAGAAATTCAGATAAGCAATTTACTTATGATGTAGAACCGCCTGAAGGGTTGAAATAAGGAGGAGAAACATGACTCAAGCGGAACAAATTAGGGAATATTATAGAGAGCACCCTGCTGCCTCATGTGATGAAGTGGCTGAGGTTGTCGGTACAACAAAAAGCAACGTAAGTGCAAACCTGGCCAAAGACATCAAGGCAGGCAGATGCGTTCGCTTGGAAGACAAGTCATACGACTACTCCCCTTACTTTAATCACACACAAGCGCTCACTGAGTTGGTTGATTGGAAGAATGATACCAGACGTGAGTGGGTGGATATGCTGACAAGAGCAGCAGAAAAAGAAACGGATAGCAATGTTATGCGTTTGTTAATCAAAGAAGCAAATAAATTGATGAAAGAGGTGACGAAGTAGATGGTTCGAAATAAATTGACAGATTTAACCAATACTCTTTTCGCCCAGTTGGAAACATTGGACGATAGGGATCTTACTGCAGATGAATTAAAGACGGAACTCCAACGTTCAAAACAGATGGTCGCTATCTCAGGTCAAATCTTACAAGCAGGTCAATTGGCGCTAGATGCTGAAAAATTCAAAGACAAGGTAGGTGAAGTCAATGCCCCGATCGCTTTGCTGGAAGGATGAGTACACGGAGTACATGCATGAAATATACCCTGGTCGTTTAACTCCTGAAGTAACCAGGTTGTTGAATGAAAAATTTGGTACGAATTATAACAAGAGTCAAATCGGTGGCGTACGCAAACGTCTAGGGTTAGCAGTTGGAAAAGTCTATCAAGGTCGATTGCTGACAAAGGAGCAACATGATTATCTTGTATCGATCCAAAAAAATAAGATTTCTCGTAATGTCGCAAATGAAATGAACCAAAAATTTGGCTTATCGCTAACTGAGAAACAGATTAAGAGTTATCGGAGAAATAATAATCTACATAGTGGGTTGACGGGAAGATTCGAGAAAGGTCAGACTCCTCACAATAAGGGGAAGAAGTACCCCAATATGCCAAAAAACAGCGGGCAGTTCAAAAAAGATAATCGACCTCCGAATTATGTACCTGTCGGCACTATCAACTACACAACAGACGGTTATCCAAAAGAAAAGATTGGAGAACCTAATCAATGGGTTTTGAAACATCGTAAAGTCTGGGAGGACCATCACGGGCTGATACCAAAAGGGTACTCAATCGTTTTTCTGGACGGTGATAAAACAAACTATGATATTTCAAATCTGGCATGTTTATCTAAGAATGAAATTGCTAGAATGAATCAAAATCATTTATTCACGTCCAACGCTGATTTGACTAAAACAGGTATTGGACTAACAAAACTTACAAATAAAATCAGAGAGGTAGAAAAAAATGGCTAGTTTATACGAACTAACAGGTCAGTTCCTGACAATTTACCAATTGGATATCGATGACGAAACAAAAGCAGACACGCTTGAGGCCATCGATTGGCAAGAACAATTTGAACAGAAAGCAGAAGGATATGCCCATGTTATCAAGAATCTAGAAGCCGACGTGGCCATGTACAAAGCTGAGGAAGAGAGCTTCAAAGCCAAGAAACAAGCGGCACAGAAAAAGCTGGATTATGTCAAGGATAACATTATGGCAGCTATGAATGTCACAGGTCAAACCGAAGTCAAGAGTGGTGCCCTGATTATAAAAATTGCTAAAAATCCAGAATCAGTCAAGGTCAACGAAAATGACCTTCCGAAAAAATATTTTACAAAAAAAGTGACGCTTGCGCCGGACAAAAAAACACTCAAAGAGTTGCTTAAATCTGGCAAGAAAGTCAAAGGAGCCGAGCTCATTAGAACGGAAAAGTTGGTGATTAAGTAATGGAATTGATGAATAAAACACGAGTAACAGATTCACTAGCAGTTGTGATTGGACCGGAATCAATTGAAGTACTTGTTACTGAAGGTTTTCTATTTGATGTTGCGATTCGTTTTGTGAAAGTAGACGAAACAAATCTTGATCAAGGAAATGAAAAGCCAGTATTCACTCCGGAATACAAGCTGGTCACAGTTGCTAAATACAAGGAAAAACCTATCTTTGAATCGGAGGAAGATATTCGAAAATTTGAGAAGCAAGCAAAAGAAGTTAAATCGCTATTTGCCTTTGCAAAGGTAAATAAACAAAATTGGTTTAACACTGCCCTTTATCCAGGAGTGCTGACTGAGAAAGTTGGTGTTTGATGAAAATTTTAGCTATTGATCCAAGCAGTAATAAAATTGAAACCAGCACAACAGGAGTTGTCTTGTTGGATAATGCAAGATTAGTTGATAGCTGGGTTGTCTCTTATGGTATGAGAGGTTTCGCTGATTGGTTTCACGAAATCGGAACAAATCTTGAATTCGATGTAGTTATTGTTGAAGAATTTAAGGCGAGGGATAACGACAAGTCGAAAGATAATAGCGTGGCAGAAACCATCGCCTATATCCAACTTTGCTATCCAGGTGCCATTCTTCAATTCAATGCAGGTTACAAGTCGGATATTCCAAACGATCTTTTGAAAATCTTAGACCTTTGGAAATTTGAAAAAAGTCATCATCAAGATATTCGAGCAGCAGCAAGACTTGGATTATTTTGGGCAATGAGAAATGATATTGAAGAAGTGGTTCATGATATCGGAAAGGTGGTGAGTGAGTATCACAATAACGCTAAGAAAGTGGCAAGCTGAAGCGATTAAAAGAAGTGAACATTTATCTAATGGAATCTTTTTAGAGGCTCTTGGGGGCAGAGGCAAAACTATCTGTGCACTTGCTATTGCAAAACATAAAAAAGCTAAAAAAATCATCATCACAAACAATCGACTAGCTATTCTGAATGGTTGGATAGATGCAGTCAAGTTTATGAATTTTGATAAAGGTGTTGAGATTATCATTCAGACAGATAGATATCTTCAAAATCAAGTCAAAAAGGGGCATAAATTAGATTGTGATGTGCTGATAGTAGACGAATGGCAGAATATGTCTTCTGACAAACAAGTGGCCTTATATCGCAAAATAAAGCGAAAATACACGATAGGTCTTTCAGCGACACCAATTCGGAAAAAAGGACAAAATTTCTATCCGCTTGAAAAAACGGTATTTGGTTGGGCAACCCCAAATAATAAATTTGACTGGCAAAAGACTCATGGAAAAATGGTCTATGATCCATTTAGCTATTCAAAAGAGAAGTGGGAAGATTTTCAAAATTATGAAAGTTATATCTCGAGCTTGCCTAATTTCTTCCGCTGGGAAGAGATTGAAGGAATTGAGAATGCAGTTGAGAATAACGGTTTTGAGATTAAGTTTTACCAAAAGAGAGTCGCCTCTGGCAATCCAGAAAAACTTGCAGAATTTAGAAAACTAAATCTTGTAACAGTGGACGGCAAAACTGCAATGGCCAAGCAATCGTTTGGAAGAAAGACCTTTGAACGCTACCTTAATCAAACAGGCGTAGCAGTCGATTTTCCAAAATTAAAGCCAGTAAATGCGGATACGCCATTGATGTTACAACTTGACGGTTTAATCGAACGAGCACCACACGATATGTTGATTGTCAGTAAATCTAAGCAGATTGTCAACGTCATTAGCGAGCGCCATCCTGAAATTGGAATCTGGACGGGCGATATTCAAGAAGGACTTTATAAGAAATTCGTGGTTGCTACTAGTCAAGTGTTAGGTGTCGGAGTAGACGGCTTGCAACACAAATACCAAACTATTGTCGTATTGGATCCAGTAGAAGAAGGTTCTGGAGAATATGATGATTATCGACAATTGCTCTGGCGCATAACAGGAAGTCGTCAGCAGCATGATGTAAATGTAATTGAATTTTATTATAAAGAAAGTTAAAAAAAAAGAGGAAAACAAAATGAATAAAACAACTGAAATGATCGTATTTCGTAGCCGTAAAACTGGAGAATTTCTTAATTCTTACAAGGACAGAAGTTCTTTAGCATTTGCAGCTGACTTTTGCAGCTTGGAATATTGTTTGAAGCTTCCTCGTAAAAAATACGAAGACAACAAAAAGACTTACAAGGTTCTTGCTGCAGCTTTTGACTGTGAAATTGTCGCAGTTGAAGCGGAATACAAATTGACCTATCCGAATGGATCAGAAGTTGAACCTATCAAGCGTGACCGTTCATCAATTGAGGACATGATTAAGGATATTATTGGAGGGGTTCTCTAATGGCATTTACACTTCCAGCAAATAAACCACAAGTTCCTAAAGATACCCCACGAAATTTTTTCATCTACGGTGAAACCATGAGCGGAAAGTCTTATCTTGCAAATGAATTCCCAAATCCAATCGTTTTGAACACAGACGGGAATGCAGAAGCTAACACTGTTCCAAGCATTCAGCTGATCAATGAAAAAGATGACAAGGGACGAATTACCAATTCAGTAATTAAGCAGCTTGGAGATATCTTGCTTGCTCTCCAGACACAGAAGCACTCTTATGAAACAGTCGTTATTGATGTAATTGACGATGTTATTGAAATGATTAAGATTGCAGTTTGTGATGAATTAACCCCAGTTGGTAAACCTCGCTTGAAATCCTTGTCGGAAATTCCATACGGCAAAGGATACGACTTCTTTAACCAAGCTATCACAGAATTAGTCATTGACCTCAAAGCATTGCCAATGAATGTTATTTACATCAGCCGTCAGGTATCTGAATATGATGACAATGGCAATGCCACCAAAGACAAGCCAAGCTTGAAAGATAAGTATGTCAATCTTATCAATGGAAACTCTGATTTGATGATCCACACTGAAAAACTCGGCAACAACTACAACCGTGAGGTTGACCGCAAGCGTAAGACCTATTATGCGGACCAGGTTGATGACAAGGCCATCTTGAAAATCTTGGCAACTATCCGTGGGGCTGTTGAGCCTGCAAAGGGCAAGCTAGCCCCTAAAAAAGAAGCAGCTAAGACAACTAAACCAGCTAAGACCGAAAAAACAAAAGAGGCACCTAAGAAAGAAGTTGACTCTGATGATGAACTATTTTAAGAAATAAAGGAGAATACACATGAGCTTACTAGATATCGCAAAATCAATCAAAAAAGAGGGCTTTGATCCACGCAAAGACAGCGCCAACGGTCCTGCACCAATCCCAGCTGGTACTTATCCAGTAGTCCTGAAGAAAGCAACCTTCAACGTATCGGACAAAGGCTGGGAAAGCCTTGGTTATCAATTTGAAATCCGTGGCGGTGATTACAGTGGACGCTCTGAATTTGCAACATTTGGCACACTGACTGAATGGAACGGTAAGAACCTTGACTGGGCAGTTGAACGCACTATGAAATTCTTTATCAAAGCCTTGGTCCTTGCTGGCGACAGTATGCAAGGAAATGAAGAAGACGGTAAAGCCTTGGAAGAGGCTCTAAAACGTAAGGCAGTTGGCTCTTACTACAACCTTGTTATCTCTGTGACTAAGGGGAAAGATGGCCGTGAGTTCCGAAACTATGACCTTGAAGAAGAAGAAGCACAACCGCTGACTGAAGCTGATATTGATGACGATGACCTCCCTTTTTAAGAAATAACAAGTTCTGGGTCATTGATGAAACTGATGAGGAATTTGGTCCTTTCACGACAGTAGAAGAGGCTTATACAGTTATGCTAACATACTTGGATATGACTGAAGCCGAATATCAGTCAAACTATACGGCCCAGGAACTTGTTTATATTTACAAAGAGGAGAAAAAACCATGCCGTCGATGAAAGAATACGCATTACAGTACCAAAAGTTAGGGTTCTCAGTCATTCCAATCAATCCTAAAAACAAGATGCCTTTGATTGATTTTGCTGATAAGCCAGCCATGACTCCATCTGAGATTGAAAACTTTTGGGACGGCTACCCTAATGCAAACATTGCCCTAAAGACTACCAACTTCTTTGTCATTGATATTGACAAACACGGCAAATCGAATGGTTTTGAATCGCTAAAAAAATGGAAACATCTAAATTTAATCGAACCGACACTGCAAGCTAAGACGGCTAGTGGCGGTAAACATCTATTCTACTTCAAACGAGAAGATGAGCCGATCACTCAGATGATTGGATTCTTGCCTGGTGTTGATATTAAGGCTCACGAAAATAATTATGTGTTAGTCGCACCCTCTGCCACAGATAAAGGGCAGTATGAGTGGGATCTGGAAAAGTCTAAGGAAGGTGGCACGATGGTCACTCCTTCAAAAGATTTAATCCAGTCTATAAAAAAACAGTATGGCGAAACTCACGGTTATAAGTATGATGGTAAGGACGGTCTTAGGGATTTAGTTAGACGTTCACATACTAGAGACCGAACACAGACTACAGATCTCTTTGAAACCATCGCCCTTGGTTTTGGTGATGAAGGTGGACGAAATGACAAACTAGCAAAATTCGTAGGTGGTCTCTTATATCGTGCGGTCGACGATGGTGTAGTTGTTCAACTTGCAAGATTAGCAAATGCAAATAGTCCAAACCCTTTGCCTGAAAAGGAAATGATGCGTACTATTGAAAGTATGATTAAAAAAGATAGGAGGTGATTGTGATTGGTAATGTAGTAAGTATTGACTCACAACCTAAGATGATAACGACTGCCAAGGGAGACATCAAGGCCAACAGTCCAAGTAATGTGTTGATGTCTTTCAAAGCTGATGATCAGTTGAGTATTTACCTAAAGCACAACGATTTTTCCCAAGAGCATGAACTCCTTAAAGATATCAAGATCGGCAACACTCTTTTTAAAAAAGGTGAGCTCCCTTCTAACTTTGATTCAGTCGTAAAAGTTTACTTTGAAAGTGTGTTAGGTGTTGCTTTCTCAAACCAAGCGATGCTTGATGGCATGGAGACTTTCTTTTCAGAAAGATCATACAATCCAGTTATTGAGTATATGGAGAGAGCAGCTGAAAAGTGGGACGGCAGAAACCGGATTGACCGCATGCTTCAAGTATATCTCGGCGCTGAAGATATCCCTTTAGTTTCTAAAATCGCTCAAATGTGGCTAGTTGGTGCAGTTGCTAAAGTTTATGATCCATACGTTAAGTTTGACTATGTTCTGGATCTGGTTGGTGGACAAGGAGTTGGGAAAACGTCCCTCCTTCAAAAATTGGGTGGCGAATGGTATACGGATGCCGTGACTGATTTCTCTAATAAAGATAATTACGACATTATGTTAAAGAGTCTAATCGTCAACGATGATGAAATGGTGGCCAGTAATCGGATGAGCTTTGCTGAAACGAAAGCCTTTATATCAAAAACTAGCTTACGGTATCGTAAGCCCTACATGAAACGCACAGAAGAGTTTGCCAAAAACTTCATTATAGCCAGAACTACTAACCAAACAGAATACCTGAAGGACAAAACCGGAGAACGTCGATTTCTCCCGATTATGGCAGATAGCAGGCAGCAAAAGAAACATCCAATGGAAATCGATCCTGATACAATCGAACAAATTTGGGGCGAAGCCGTTACAATCTATCGTGCTGGTGCTAATTTGATGTTTGATGAAAATACAGAGGATGAATTGAATATCTACCGTGAACAGTTCATGTATCGTGATGAAGTTGAATTACAAGTGCTTGAATATCTTGATATGCCCGTCCCTGAAAATTGGCAAAACTGGTCTATTCAGCAACAACATCAATACACAAGTAAATATTTCGATAATAGTAGCGACTTTGATCCTGGAAGCAAAAAACTAGATAAGGTCTCAACTCGTGAAATGATGTACAACTTATTTATGAGAAATTCGAATGACAGGAAGCTGTCAACGAAGATTAACATGATCATGGATAATCATCCTGATTGGAAAAAAAGTGTTTTCCGGGCAGGAGGTAAAAGTACAAAAGGGTTCGTAAGAGTGAAGAATTCGGAAAAAACTAATCGGTAGCAATTTAAAAATTATCGGTAGTCATCGGTAGCAGTTGAGGGGGTAGATCGGTAGCATTCTACCGATAAAATGAGACATCGGTAGCACATCGGTAGCAGTCTAACCCCTTGATATTACTGACTTTTATTTAATATTTATATATAATGCTACTCTTCTACCTATATTTTTAAAAAAAGTATATAAAATAATAGTAATAATAAAGAAAGCCTATAAAATAGGGATTCTTGAAAAAACTTTTTATTTTTTTAGATTTTATCGGTAGCACGGTAGCAGTTTGAAAAAAAGAGGTAAAAATGTCATACACAGTAACACTATATTTTGACAATATGGTAGACGAAACCCACTTTTTTAAGAAAGAGGGTGATGCTGCAAAATGCAAGGCTCAGCTCGAGAGCAAGTATCGAGGTGATCGAATGTATAAAGTAAAGATGGAGGAGATGGAGTAATGAGTTATGATTTGGAAATCTTAGCGAAAATAGAGAGTGGAGATTATATTTGTATTGCTGAACCTAGATATAGTTCTCCGACCTACAATCTTGGAAAAATGTTTAGGGTGGCTATGGATTGGGATTTCGACCAAGGCACAATTTACAATGTTGCTGATATTTTTGAAAATATTAAACGTGGCATAACTGAATTGGAAAGGCAACCTGAAAAATATGTACAATATGAACCTGCAAATAAATGGGGAACGATCAATGATGCGTTATATGTTTTGAGATCGTTAAGGGACTGTATTTTAGAACAAGATATTGATACGAAATATTTATATGTGAGGTGGTAAATTGAAACGACCAAACAGATACCCGTACACTAAAAATCAATGGGTTGAAGAAACCGTTGATCACTATACTTATAAAAACGATATTTGCTATACAAGTCACATTTTAGAAAATAGACTTACTGGAGAAATTAAGGACAAGGAGTTGAAGTGATGGAAGAGTTAAAGAAAAAAGTTAATGCAGTATACAACTGGACGGTAGAAGACGGGAAGCCGCAACCTCCCCAGCAAGATTTACCACAAGCAGTGAAAGACCGGGCGGACTATTTTTGGGAAATGGCAGAAGATGGTATGACGTTTATGGGAGCGATGGAATGCATCTTCGCTGATGAAAAGCCTACAGACTATGATTTGGGAGCTACTAAGGGTTGGTTGCCAAAATCTAAGGAGTTTGATGATTGGGTTGGCTATTCGCCAGGAATGTCTCAGGTAGTTATTGCAGTTTATTTGATTTATGGAGGAAACTAAGATGAATAAGCAGGAATTGATTGAGAAATATAAAAAACTTGAGGGTGTATGGAATGCTGAAGGAGCAGAACTAGCTCGTCAAATTTTTCTGCAAGACTTGGAACAACTAGATAAACCAAAACCAGTCAAAGTTCCGCAGTGTGTGGCGGAATATATAGAATTTAAAAAGAAAAACAATTTTCATGTTTACGGTGCAATGAGAGTAATTGAAGATCATTATGATAAGAAAGTTCCTGATTGGTTTTACGAAAATAACATCGAAAAATTCTGTCTTGCTTGGCTTAACGGCTACGAGGTCGAAAAAGAGAAGCGGTATTTTGTTAAGATTAAAGGGAATATTAAAGAAAATATGTTGGTTTATGGAGAATTTTTGAAAAGGTATTTCTTTATAAAAAGCTTTAGTTTAGATGATGTTATATATTCCCACACTCGTAAAGAACTAGAAGACGCAAACTTCGGCTGGGTGTTTGATTGTTCAGGGATTGAGATTGAGGAGGTGGAGGAATGATTCCAAAATTTAGAGTGTGGGTAAAAATAGGAAAACGTATGGTTTTTTTCAGATGACATTCTTGCTATTGACTACGAAAACAAAAAAATAGTGACACAACAAGTCTATTTCGAGAGTGGTCTAGCAGTTGAAAGAGATATCTATTGTTATGATTTTGACGATATCGAACTCATGCAATCAACAGGACTCAAAGACAAGAACGGCAAGGAAATCTTTGAGGGGGATATTTTAAAATTTAATGACGAGTGGAATGAATATTGTCACGAGGGCTATGTAGATGGCTCGGTCGAAGGTGTTAATTACGTTGAAGTGGTGAAAGGTGAAGCTTGTTTTGAATTCGGTAAAACTAGATACCCAGAATCATCTCTATTCATTTATATGGAAGATGAACATCTTTCGTTCGCTGAATTGGTAAAGGATAAAGACTTTGGGTTTGAAATCATCGACAATGTCTACGAAAACCCTGAACTTTTGGAGGTAACTCATGAATAAACGTCAACGCAAAAAGAAAATTTTGAACGGTCTGAACAAAGAAGAAAGATACCACAGGACGCATTGTCCTGTCTGCGATAGCGAAGCTGGTTTATTCGACAGATATTTTAATACGTACGGTTTCTGCTCTGAATATTGTGGTTATGAATACTATGGAATTTCAAGATTATAAAATAAAGGATTGAGGTTAAAATGACATTATTTGATGAAGTGCAGCAATTAAGCTCAGAAAGCCACGCAAAATGGTTCGAGCGATATTTTGAGAAATATAACCTAGAACAAAAACTAAAAACTTCTGCTCAAAAAGGTTATACAGGTTATTTAATCAATGTTTGGTCAGTTAGAGACGAATATCTCAGGAATCGATTAGGAGATGAAATAACGTTTGAAGCGTTAAGAGAATTATTAGGAGCTGGCTTTACTGTCAAATATAAGCTTTATCTATCTAAAAATATTTTCACTGGACAAGATTTCGTTTCTAACAAGAAAATTCACATTACTTGGTAAAACAAAAAAGCCAAGACACTCTCTGTCTCAGCAATAATCTCAATAATATTATTATATCACAAAGGAGACAGAGAGTGAACAAGGCTAAAGAACTATTGAAAGAGTTGCAGAATCTGGACATGGACATTCAAAGCCGTATAGATGAAATTAACGAGCTTGAGGCAGGTTTGCTCTCAAGTCCTAAGTGGTCAGATGTCAAAGTTCAAGGTGGTCAAGCTAGAAAAGTTGATGATGTCTATACTCAGCTTGTCGTGATGAAAGAGGCTATAGAACAGGATACTAAAGAGGTTATCAACAGAAAGCTCCAACTAGGTAGGATGATCAATAGACTTAAAAATCCAAAACATAGAACTATTTTGAGAATGACTTACATCAATAAGATGTACGTTGATGACATCTGTGACAGCATGAGGGGCATAAGTTCTCCTACTTACTATCGTTTGAAGAAACAGGCAGTAAAGGAGCTTGATATTATTCTTTCAGAATTGATAGTAAATGATAGTAACTGTACAGGCATGAAGTCTAAAATCTGTTAAAATGGTAGTATCAAGAATTGAAAAGAGAGGTCTCAGAATTGGTAGATGGTTACCTGTAATGTCAGGGGGCTGTAATGGCCTTGGAGGTTCAAATCCTCCCCTCTCCTTTGAGTGTTTGTGTCCTAGAATGGGGTAGGCAGTAGGCTTAGCATTCATATATCACTCATTAACTTAAAAATGGTTGCGGAAGCGACTGGACCTCGCATGATTGCGTAGCTAATTATATTCCGGATAAGTTATAAGCTAGAGGGTTTGATTCCCTCAGAGGTTTTAAAGACTACAAAAAATAAAAAAGAAGTCAAAATTTAATACGCACGCAAGGTTGTAGTCGCCTTGCAAGAAGGTCGCACATCGTGTGGCTTTTTTTGATTATTCGAAGGGTGGTGATGGAAAATTGAGTGGATTGAGAATAAAACAAAAGAGATTTGCAGATGAGTACATCATCTCAGGTAATGCGACGGAAGCCTATAAGAAAGCAGGTTATCGTGTTTCTAGTGATAGAGTGGCAGGCGTTGAAGGACATAAGTTACTAAAGAATCCTAAGATTAAAAGTTATATAGATGAACGGTTGAAACAGCTTGATTCTGAAAAAATCGCAGACCAGCAAGAAGTCCTTAGTTATCTAACCTCGGTAATGCGAGGAGAGACGCAAGAACAGACTTTGATAAGCATCGGAGAATTGGGTCAAACGATTACGGATATTGATGTTGGAGCAAAAGACAGAATCAAGGCAGCCGAACTATTAGGAAAACGTCATAGGCTTTGGACAGACAAAGTAGAGGCAGACGTTTCTGGAACGGTGGTGTTTGCAAATGAGTCAGACATACCAGATTAAACAAAGTGATATTGTAATCGACCTACCTAAGACAGTAGGAGCTGGGTACGGACAGTTCTGGCGCTCAAGAAATCTTTATCGTGTTGTAAAAGGTTCCCGTGGTTCGAAGAAGTCCAAGACAACCGCTTTAAACTATGTTGTCCGTCTTTTGAAGTATCCCTGGGGCAACTTGCTTGTTATTCGTAGATACTCGAATACCAACAAGCAATCAACTTATACGGATTTTAAATGGGCGTGTAATGTGTTGGGTGTGACTCATTTGTTTAAATTTAACGAGTCTTTGCCTGAAATAACTGTAAAAGCGACTGGTCAAAAAATACTGTTCCGTGGTTTGGATGATGAACTCAAAATTACATCTATTACAGTCGATATCGGTAGTCTGTGTTGGGCATGGTTCGAGGAAGCATATCAAATTGAGACTGAAGACAAGTTCAGCACGGTTGTTGAGTCTATCCGTGGTAGCTTAGATGTACCTGATTTCTTTAAACAAATCACAGTCACATTTAACCCGTGGAATGAGAGGCATTGGCTCAAGCGTGTATTCTTCGATGAAGAGACGAGACGGGCTGACACATTCGCTACTACAACCACTTATAAATGCAATGAGTGGCTTGATGAAGTCGATATCAAACGCTATGAGGATTTGTATCATACGAACCCCAGACGTGCTAGAATCGTTTGTGATGGCGAATGGGGAGTTGCTGAGGGTTTAATCTATGAAAACGTGACTGTCAAGGATTTCAATAAAGATGAATTACTACAAGATTCAGCTAATAAATTATGTATCGGTCTTGACTTTGGTTTTACTCATGATCCAACTGCTTTGTGTTGTTCGTTGATAAATGATACGACGAAAGAGATTTATGTCTTTGATGAGGCGTATAAAGTCGGATTGATAACCAAAGAAGTTGCGAAGATGATAAAGGACAAAGGTTATCATCGCTCACAAATCATTGCTGATAGCGCAGAGTCACGGCTGATTGAAGAGCTCAGGTCAGAACATGGCATATCTAGAATAAAAGAGAGTCGGAAAGGTAAGGATAGTATTATGGCAGGCGTATCCAAATTGCAAGGATACGCTATTTATGTGCATCCAGATTGTAAAAACATCATGGATGAATTTTATAGTTACTGCTACCAGCGAGATAAAGAAGGCAACTGGTTGAATAAACCAGAGGATAAAAACAACCACTTGATGGACGCTTTGCGTTACAGCCTTCAATGTATCGAAGGTGGAAAAGCAACCGTCCGCAGACGTTCTGATTATGGTCTATAGAGAGGAAAGACATGTACCAATATTTAACCTATCCACGGGATGGATATGATGAGGGTTCTTTGAAGAAAGACCTGATTTACAAATTGATAACGATACATAGCACTGAAGGCTCGCATTTGAAGAAGCTTAAAAGCTACTATTTGGGTGAGCATGCTATCTTAGAACACACGAGACGCAACGTGAACGCACCTAATTACAAGACGGTAGCCAATCATGCCAAGGATATCGCAGACACGGCTACGGGCTATTTTATGGGCAATCCTATCAAGTATAACAATACTGCTGACGGTGATATCGATGAACTACTTACAGCCTTTGATGGTGCTGAGATTGACCAAGTAGATGCTCAGAATGCTTTGAACATGGCTATCTATGGTCGTGCTTACGAGTACATCTATGCTAAAGAGGGTATGGCTGAGTTGGATTCAACTAGTATTGATCCGGAGAATACTTTCATGGTCTACGATGATAGTATTGAGCGGAAGCCTTTGTTTGCGGTCTATTACTATGAAGTAAAAGACGATACGAAAGACACTACCAAGCACCAGGCTGAGGTCTTTACCGAAAATCTGCACTATCACATGGTGCTGAGAAGTACAGATTCAGGAACAACTCAGAGCGAGGAGGCAACACCTCACAACCTTGGTCAAATCCCAATTATCGAGTATCGCAACAATCACTTTGCAATTGGTGACTATGAGCAACAAATTAGCTTGATAGACGCTTATAATTCCTTGATGGGGAATCGTGTCAATGATAAGGAACAGGCTGTAGAGTCTATACTTGTCTTGTATGGCACGCAGTTAGCAGACACTCCAGAAGACGCTAAGGTAGCAATGAAGATTCTTTCTGAAGAAGGTCTTTTGGAATTGCCGGGCGATAGTGCAAGGGCTGAGTTCTTGAAGAATACGCTGGACGAAAGTGCTACTGAAATCTTGCGTACAGCTCTTAAAGAGGACATCTACACATTTAGCCATGTGCCTAATTTGACTGATGAGAATTTCGCAGGGAATACATCAGGCGTAGCCATGGAATTTAAGCTGATGGGCCTTGAGATGATTACTAAGACCAAGGAAGCGAACTATAAGCGAGGATTGCGTCAGCGTATTGCGATTTTTGCTCATTACTTAGGCATGAAGCAGATTGCTTTAGAGTCTCATTCAATCGTTCCACAATTCAGTCGTGGTTTGCCTAAGAACTTGTTAGAAATCTCTCAGATTGTGAACAATTTGGAAGGCAAAGTGACCAATAGACAGCTTATTTCTCTCTTGCCGTTTGTGGAAGACCCTGACGCTGAGCTGGAAGCCTTGGAAGAAGAGAAAAAGAAGAACATGGAAGACATGCCGATGTTCAACAAAGACAACACGAAACCCGAAGACGAGGTAGAGGATGAAGAATCAGGAGTATTGGGCGAAGAGGAAAGCCAATCTGATTTACCAGCAGATGGACAAGGCCGAAAAGCAGGCAGACCAGTTCGATAAGGTCTATCAGGAAGCCAAGACTTACTTGGATAAGGAAGTCAATAAGATTTTTGATAAGTTCCAACGTGATTATGGTCTAAGTCAGGTAGAAGCTAGACAAGTCTTGAAGAACATGAAAGACAAGAAAAATCTGAATGAACTTCGTAAAGTACTTGAAGCGAGACCGAATGATCCAAATATCCAAAGACTACTGGCTGACTTAGATAGTCCGGCTTATTCTTTCCGTATGAAGCGCCTAGAGCGTTTGAGCGACGATTTAGACCGTATGCGTGAATCTATCTATCATTCAGAGAAGACAGGCTCAGACGCCTTTTATAGCGACTTGATGAAGGATAGTTACTACAAGGCTACCTTTGACCTGCAGCAGCAGACAGGACTAGCGTACGGCTTTTCTGGGCTTCCTGAGAGCGAGATTAAACATCTACAGTCTTTCAGTTGGGTAGGTGACGGAAGTACCTACTCTACAGACATCTGGAAGAATACGGGGAAGCTTACTTCTAGCATAAAAGATGAACTCCTCATGAGCCTCATGACAGGCCGAGATACACGAGAAACTGCACAAGCTATTGCTGAGAGGTTCAATGTAGGTCAGAACGATGCAAGACGTTTGGTTCGGACAGAATCAGCCTTTTTTCATAACCAAATGGAGCTACTCAACTATGAGGAAGCGGATATAGAGAAGTATATCTTTGTGGCCGTCTTAGACAAGCGGACATCACGCATTTGTCAGGAGCATGACAATCAGGTCTATGATAGGGATAAGGCTGTCCCTGGTGTCAATTGTCCGCCTATGCACCCTTGGTGTAGGTCTACTACTGTCGGATACGATGAGGACGCAGACTACAGCAAGTTGAAGCGCAGAGCAAGGAATCCAGAGACAGGTAAAGTTGAGTACGTGCCTGCCGATATGACTTATAAAGAGTGGTATAGCAAGTATGTTGCGAAAGACGGGGAAAAGGTGTATAATCAAGATACAAGAGAAGCCAAGGCGAAATTTTATAGCGAACAACTATTGTCCAAAATTTCAGGAGTTGAGCCAAAAATTACAAGTGATATGCAACGTATCGCAGGAGAAAACAAATTGGCAGGTCTTGAATTTAGGAAGAAAACAGTTGAGTCGTTATCACGTAAAATTATTGCAGATAGCCTAGTTGAAAATATAAGTTTGTCAAAAGCCGTGAGTAAGATTAATGACGCCTTAAGGTACACAACTATTTTCGATTCCGATACTTTTACAGAAGAGTATTTGAAGATGAAACAGAAGCTTATCGCAGAAGGTTATAAAATTGTAAAAGTAAAAAACACTTGGCTAGTAGATGGACCATACAAAGGTGTGAATACAGTCGTTGAAAAAGATGGTATCAACTTTGAAATGCAGTATCATACTCAGGAAAGTTTCGACTTAAAAAATGGTTCATTACATGAACTCTATGAGAAGTATCGTGATACGAATACATCTGATCTAGAACGCATGAAATTATTTAAGGAAATGCTTGATTTAAGCAATGGGCTTGAGATTCCTAAAAATATAGAGAGGGTGAAGTGATATGAAAGATATTAAATACTACCGCACAACGACGAACAATGCTCAAGTACTTCGTTTGATTGATGGTGTCATGCAAGTTTTTGACATTGAAAAAAAGTGGGTTAATAGCATGGATTGGTTTAATAAAATCTTTTTTAATGACTTTACGGATTTTGAAGAAATTTCAGAAAATGATGCATTTACTTATATTGACAGGATGGTAGCGGCATGATTGATATTGCCTTGGCTATCGCTAAAAAAGCACATGCAGGGCAGGTAGATAAAGCGGGTGTTGATTACATACAGCATCCTCTCTATGTGGCCAGTCAAGTCAACACTGAACAAGAAAAAGCTGTCGCTCTTTTACATGATGTGATTGAGGATAGCGATATAACTGCTGCCGATTTATTCGTGTCTGGCTTGTCAAATGAAGTTGTTACAGCGGTACAAATTTTGACAAAGAAAAAAGGTCAAAGTTATCAAGAATATCTTGGGAAAGTAAAATCAAATAATTTAGCAAGAGTTGTAAAACTTGCAGATTTGAAACATAACTCAGATTTATCACGTTTGAAATCTGTTACCAATACAGACTACGAGCGTGTTAAAAAATATAAAAATGCAATTTATTACTTAAGCACCTAGAGAAATCTAAGTGCTTTTTTCGTGCTCAGAAAGGAGAATCTGATGAATAAGTACAAAAAGTTGATAGAATTGATTGAAAATAACGGTCTTGAGATACAATCTAAGAAATGTTATGATCCACAGAGTGCTTGGCATGGTGAGGAGTTATGGATTGTTGATAAGAAAAAACAAAATAAAATTTTTGATTTATCAGGTAACGGTTACTGTTTTCATGACGCTAAAGTTGAGGAAGCCATTGAAGAAGTTGAGAAGTATCTATTATTGAAAAAGATGGATACGTTTGATGATTTCAAAAAATGGGTGGAAAAGAATGCTAAGCCTAAAAAATGATGCTTAGAAAGGAGTAAAGACATGTTTATATGGGATTGGGTATCAATCGCCTTTGGGTGGTTGGTATTTTTGTTGTTAATATTTATTATTATGGCCGTAATCAGCGGAATAATTAAAGGTGTAAAGAAAGGAACAGAAAAATGGAAGAATGGAAAGAAAGATTTAAAAAAGAATACTACGAATTGAAAGAACGATTCCAGAAGTTAGATATGATGATTGGGAAATACGAAAAAGGGCAACTAGAGTTTGAATCTAAATGTCCGATTGATTTGTTAAAAGGTCAGCGTTCAACCATGTGGAATTATTTAAGAATTCTAGAACAATGTGCAAAAATTGAAGAAATTAAACTATAAAAATTAACCGCATCGAAATCGAGGCGGTTTTCTTATGCTCTAACCGTATGGAATCCCGTACGGTTTTTATATTGTCCAAACTGTGCCGATGACATTAAAAGCTGTACTGTTCCGTCGCCGGACGTAAAGCGAGATTATCGAGTGGCGACGTAATCGCTGGAGGACAATTATGTCAGAAGAAATCAATGCAACTGTATCTACTGAATCAACTGAGACTGTCGACACTCAAGAAAATGTTGATACAGTGCAGGAAGAAAAGCACGAACGAACTTTCACTCGTGCTGAAATCGGTAAGATGCTATCTGCCGAGCGCTCTAAATGGGAAGCTGAGCAAGAAGCCAAGGAAAACGAAGCTAAGAAGCTTGCTAAGATGAACGCTGATGAAAAACAGAAATATCAGTTGGATCAGCGTGAGCAAGAACTAGCTGACCGTGAAAAGGCTATTGCTCGTAAGGAATTGACCGCAGAGGCTAAAGCAATGCTAAGTGAACGTGACTTACCTGTTGAGTTAGTAAATGTAGTCGATTTGACAAACGCAGAGACGGTATCTGAATCTATCACCTCTATCCAAAAAGCATGGGAAGAGTCAGTTCAGAAGGGAGTCTCTGAACGTATGAAAGGTAGTGCACCTATCAAAAATGCACAAACAGTCCAGCAAGAAGTCACGGAAAAATGGCGTAAAGACTTCTTGTAATAAAAGAAAAGAGGAAAAATAAATGGCATTTGAAGAATTAAACACAGCAGAATCACGCAAGAAACATCTTGGGATTATTGAGGATGTACTTGCAGTAAATTCATATTCAACACCACTTGTGACATCAAGCGATGCAGTAACCTTGCAAGGTCGCTCTTTTACAGTAGCAACTGGTAACACAACAGAGTTGAAAGACTACAAACGTAACAAAGACAACGAATTTGATCACGTTGAAGTTGAAGAAAAGGTTTATACCCTTGATGAAGAAAAATACTGGGGTCGTTTCGTAGATCAATTGGACGAACGTGACTCTAATGGTCAAGTGAATATCAATTATGTTATTGCCCGTCAGGCTGCAGAAGTAGTCGCTCCATATCTTGATGAACTACGTTTTGGTGCAGCACTTGGAAACGTAAGTGACAATGTTGCCATGGGTAAAACAGCAGGAGCGAACAACGCTTATAATGCGGTTCTTGATGTGTCTGAGAAACTTGATGAGCTTGGAATTACAAAAGAACGCTTGCTCTTCGTCACTCCAAGTTTCTACAAAGCGATCAAGTCTGAAATCGTTCGTCTACCACATGGTGACGCAGATAAGAAAGTCCTTGGAAAAGGATATGTTGGTGAATTGGATGATTACACAGTCTATAAGGTTCCTTCTAAATTCCTGAAAGGTGTTAATGCCCTTGCTACTGCTCCAGGTGTTGTTACATCTCCAGTACAAGTAGACAATACTAAGTACAACGATAACATTCCAGGTCGATTTGGTGAATTGGTAGAGCAATTACTTTACACTGGTGCATTTGTGCTTGAACACTTCAAAAAATACATCATTACCATCGCGGATTCTAAACCTAATGCTAAACCATCTACTCAAGGTAAAGTTGTAAACCGTGCTAAAGCGTGGAAAACTGGAACAACCTACAAAGAAGGTGACACAGTTACTCATGCCGATAAAGTCTATGTAGCGGTTAAGGATATTTCTAATTCATCAACCGCACCAGACACAGATACAACTAACTGGAAAGAAAAAACTGGTAAGAAATAGGTCCGAGTTATGAAATTTAAAATCAAACAAGATTTCTATGATTGGGAATCAAATGTGAAACGACTGGCAGGAGAGGAACTTGAGATTACTGAGGAGCGCTATGCTGAGCTGGCTGACAATATTGCCAGCAACGGTGTCGCTATCTCAGATGTTCTTGAGAAAATCCTCCCTGAACCTGAGTTCTTAGAAGAGGATTGAAATGTCTATAGAGTTGCTGAAGAAATTAACAGGCGAAGAAGATACTCAGCTTCTCATGTTGTTCCAAACAAGAGCTACAAATCTTATCTTGTCAGAGACTAATCGCACATCTTTGACCCCTGCTTTAAGTCTTTTGATACCTGAGGTTGCTATCGAGCTCCACAACCGCTCAGGAGCGGAAGGAGAGCGTTCTAGAACCGAAGGTGGTATAGCAGTAGTCTACGGAGAAAACGGCCTGTCTATGGGTCTTCTACAGCGAATACGCATGCACAGGCTAGCAAGGGTGGCAGGTCATGTTTTTGAAGCAGAGTAGACTGAAACCTTATCCAATGCGACGGTTTGAAAAGACTGTCACTGAGGAAGGTGTCGCGAAAGAAGGGTATGCCAAGGAAGCTGAGACAATCCGTCTTGAATTGTGGCCAGCTAGTAGCAAGTTGCAATCTGAATTGTATGGTGAGCGTGTCAATGATATTTTGAATGCCAATGCCAACAAATCAGCTACTATCAAAGTGAAAGATGGTGTGTGTATCGATAGCCAGACAGAAGTGACTCATAAGGTCATTTCTAAAAAGGTCTACACACATCATCAAGTTTTGGAGTTAGAGCGTGTCAGAGCTACTAGGGGCAGATAGGCTTATAGCTAAATGTAGACGATTGGCTAGTAAAAAAACTGGCGAGGATATCGTCTTACGTGCGGTACACAATGCTACTATAAAGGTTGTCCAAGCAGATGCAAGAAGACTCGCACCAGCGAGAGATGGAGAGCTTATAACTAGTATCAAAACTAGGGCAAAAATGGACGGAGATAAGGCTATAGGCGAGGTTTACACCAACCTAAAATACGCTCCTTACGTTGAGTTTGGAACGGGACCAAAAGGACAAGCTAGCCATTCTGGTATCTCTCCAGAGGTCAGCGTAACTTACAAGTCTAGTCCGTGGTATGTGCATGAAGACCAAATCAATGTAGGACCTTACCACTTTCAAAAGATTGGGGAGTTCTACAAGATGTATGGTCAACCTGCCCAGCCTTATCTTTATCCAGCTTTGAGAGACAATCAAGAGCGTGTGTCTAAGAATATTTCGAATTATGTCCGTAGAAAGATAAGAGAACAAATAAAATGATTAATATCAAGCCTGTTATTTATAAAGAATTGCAAAAGGTCGCAGATAATGTGACTGATACTTATCCTAGCGATTGGGAGACTTTCCCAGTCGTTATTTTTTTAGAAGAACAAAACAAGCCGGGTGATTGGTTTGATGACCAGGAACAAAAATCCTCTATCCGCTACAAGGTGGATATCTTTGATGATACCAGCACTAGTGAGTTAGCTGTTAAAATCAATCAGATTTTTGAGTCTTTAGGTTTGCGAAGAACTGACTGCCAAGACGTTCCAGACCCGTCTCATTTGAGACATAAGGTCATGCGTTTTGAAGGTATCGTCGACTTACACTCAGAGCTTGTTTTTCAATTTAGAATGGAGAGTTAAACATGTTAGCAAATGGAATTACGCTATCTTATGGCGAATCTAAAGAAACTTATACTAAACTTGTTGGATTGAAAGAAGTGCCAGAGTTTGGTATTGAACTCGAAAAAGTAGAAAATACTACTCTTGAAGATAAAGTTAAGAAGTACGAGTTTGGTATTGGGGACGTAGGAGAACTTGAGTACAAGTTCTCTTATAATAATTCAAGCGCAACTGCTCCTTATCGTGTATTGCGTAAGGCAGCGGATGACAAGAAAGAACTCTACTTTGAGCAAACATATCCAGACGGTACTAAAGTTCGTTTTGAAGGTCAAGTATCTGTTAAGCTTGGCGGTGGCGGTGTCAATGCCGTTATCGAGTTCACCCTTAAAATTGCCTTGCAGTCAGAGTTGGAATTTACAGACGGTCTTGGAGGTTAATTAAATGGCGTTAAAATACACAACTTGGAAAGTTACTGACGAAAAAGAGTTGAAGCTACGTTTGACATCTCATCAAGCTGCAACTGTGGAAGAAAAAATCGGCATGAACTTGCTGAAGATTTTCATGCCTGAAGCTGGCGAAGAGTTCACTTTACCGCCTTTGAAAGTTATGTTGTTGTTAGTTCACGGCGCCTTGCAGCAGTACGAACACGGCTATTCCCTTGAGGATGTCTATGATTTATACGATGAATACGTGGACAATGGTGGAGACCAAACAACCTTCATGACAGAGGTTTTAATGCCACTCTTTGAAGTATCGGGTTTTACTCCACGAGGAAGCAAGGGCAAGAAAGCTTCCAAGAAGAAAATGACAGTAGTCGAGTAATCTTAACGGTAACGCAGATTATTGAGAGGCTTTATCCCATGTTTTTGGACATTGGAGGTAAGCCTCTTGATTTTTGGGATTTAACGGTGCTTGAAATCAGGGAAATGATCGAAAGCTACAACCGTGTCAAAATCCAAGAGCGTAAAGAGAAGATTATTGACTCATACAGACTTTCGCAGATGATATCCAACCACGTTTCTTTATTGTTATCCAAAGATGCCAAGGCCTTTGAGTTCTGGGAATATGCGCCTGAGTTGTTTGTAGAAGAACAGCAAGCAGTAGAACAGGAACGACAGAGACAAGCGCTTTTGTTGCATAAGGAACGGATGCGTGATTTTGCAGAGAGACATAATCGAAAAAGGAAGGAGGAAGTAAATGGCAACTCTTGATGAATTGAAAGTCATGATTGACGCTGAGATAGCGCCTTTCAGGAAAAAGATGAAAGAAGTCGAGAATCAGGTCAAAGGAACATCTGACCGAGTGAAAAATGCTACTGCCAAAGTTCGTGAACAGTCGAACTCAATCGGTAGTGCGTTTGGTAAGCTAGCTAAGTTCGCTGGTTTTGCAATCCTTGGTAAGAAATTACTTGATGTTGGGATGTATTCAACGCAGACGGCTCTTGAAGTATCAGCGTCTATGAACCAAATCAAGCGACAGATGGGCGAGAGTTCGCAATCTTTCTTAAAATGGGTTAACGATAACGCCAACGCTATGAATATGGGTGTGGGTGAGGCTACTAACTACGGTGCGGTCTACTCAAACTTATTTTCTGGATTTATCAAAGATACCAACAAGCTAAGTGCTTATACTGCTAAGATGTTGCAGACATCGGCAGTGGTTGCTGAAGGCTCAGGGCGCACGATTACAGACGTTATGGAGCGGATTCGCTCAGGTTTGCTAGGGAACACCGAAGCGATTGAGGATCTAGGAATCAACGTCAATGTGGCTATGATTAAGTCCACTGAAGCTTTTAAACGTTTCTCAAATGGTCAAAGTTGGGACCAACTCGACTTTCAAACCCAGCAACAAATCCGTCTTATGGCTATCCTGGAGCAAGCTACAGCCAAGTATGGAGATACCTTGTCTAATTCTGTAAATGGTCGTATCAGCCTGTTTAAGTCGCTAATGAAGGACGCAGCATTGAACCTTGGTAACTCTATGTTACCGATTATCAATGCCATTATGCCTGTCTTGAACTCTTTTGCTATGGTTTTGAAGAACGTTACTGCTAAACTCGCTGAGTTTATCGCTTTGATGTTCAACAAGAAAGCAACAGTGAAAGATGGTGTTGGTGGAGCAGTTGGAGACATGGGTAACGCCATGAAGGATGCTGCAGGCGGAGCAGGAGACCTTGCTGACGCAGTAGACGATGCTGGATATTCAGCAGGAGGACTTGCTGACAATCTTGGAGACTCCGCCAAAAACGCTAAGAAAGCTGCTAAAGAGTTGCTAGGTCTTTTGGGATTTGATGAGATTAACATCTTGCAAAAACCAAAAGACGACGATGCAGGCGGTTCTGGAGGAGGTGGCAAAGGTGGTAAAGGAAAGGGAGGCGGTGGCGGACCTTTCAAAGACATCTTGCCAGAAGTCGAGTTGACCGACATGGACAACAAATTCAAGAGCATTTTTGATGGTCTTGGAGATAAGCTCAAAGGGTTGTTTGACCTCTTCAAGAAAGGTTTTGATGCAGCATTTAGACCAGAAGGTATAAAACGCATTAAGACTGCCTTAGACCAAATAGCTAAGACAATGGGAGAAATCGCCACTGACCCAAGGGTTGTGACTGCCTTTAACCGAATGGCTGAGAAAATTGCTTATGCTTTAGGGCAAGTGACAGGCTCAATAACCACTATCGGGCTAGGTATCGGTGTTTTCCTTGCCGAAAGTATTGCAAATGGCCTTGGAAGGCAAAAAGAACGCATTATCAGGGCGCTAGTCGCTTTGTTTGATAATGTTGGTAACCTTTCCGAGGCAGTAGGAAACATAGCTCAGGACTTTTCTAGTGCTTTCTACGACGTCATTACCTCAACTGGTGCGGTTCGTATCGGTAGCGCTATTGTGTCAACTCTGTTGAGTTTGACATCTACCATTGTTGAAGTTGGTAGTAAATTAGCAGGAAGTTTGTTTAAAGGTTTTGAAAAAGTCGTTGTGACAAGCGCTCCTAAAATTTCATCAGTCTTCCAAAGTTTATTAGATACTGTTGCGCCTGTATTTGAGAGCATTGAAAGGTCTGTTAACAAATTTGGCGATGGCTTAAGTCGTGTTTATGATGAACATGTAGTCCCTGCTATTAACTCTATTGCTAATGCTTTTAATGGGCTAATTGACATTATTCAAATACTTTGGGAAGGAAGTTGGAAGCCTTTTGCAGAGTTCTTGTCTAACACATTCGGCATAAGTATTGAAACCGTCGCTGATTTACTAGGCGGTATCATACTAGAGGCATTGAAGTTACTAGCTGATACAATCAAGCTAGTAACCGATGGTTTTACTGCTTTTTCAGATTGGTGTAAAGAAAATAAAGAGATTATCTCCACAATCGCTAGTGTGATTGGTACGCTTGCAACCGTGTGGCAAGGAATTAAGTTCTTGTCTTGGGCTGAACAAGCTGGAGGACTTGCAGGGGCATTCGAATTATTAAGTAGTAAGGTTTCCTTTATTGTTAGCGGAATTAAAAATCTTGGACTAGCTTTGAAAGCTTTGACATTTGATAAATTGGTCAGCTTCGGAGAAACCATCTATTTGAATGCGTTGTATGCAAAAGATTTTGTTGTCAATTCAGGTAAAACAATTGCACAGCTAGGGAAAACTGCTTTAGAACTTGGTAAATCAGCTCTAGCATGGACTGCTCATACAGCGAAAATGGGATTAGCAACCGCGGCGGAATTTGCACATTCTGTTGCAGCAGGAGTCGCTACAGCTGCAACATGGGCTTTTAATGCAGCGTTAGCAGTTTTGACAAGTCCAATAACCTTAGTTATTGCAGCAATCGCAGCCTTAATTGGTATCGGTGTCTTGCTCTACCAAAATTGGGACACTGTTGTTGAGTTTGCTAAAACTGCATGGCAAGGACTATGTGATTTTATCAGTGGTATTTGTCAAGCGATTGGCGAATTTTTCAGCGGTCTATGGACGAAACTCCAAGAAATCTTTGAGCCAATAGGTCAATGGTTTAGCGAGAAGTTCCAGCAAGCATGGGATGCTATTGGAAATATATTTGGCAACTTAGGCTCTTGGTTTGGTGGCCGTTGGAATGATTCTAAAAACGCACTTGCCGAAGCAAATACTTGGCTTGGTGATAAGTTCAAGTCAGGTCGGGATAAAGTGAACTCAGCTTTTGAAAAAGTTGGCTCTTGGTTCGGTGACCGTTGGAATGATATCAAAGATGGAGTGAAAGAAGCTGATACATGGTTTGGAGAGAAATTTGAGAGTGCAAAAAAGAAAACTCAGAATCCTTTCCAAAAAATCGGTTCTTGGTTTGGCGATAGATGGAAAGATATGCAAGATGCCTTGAAAGAAATCCCCAACTGGTTCAAGAATCTGTTTAATGATGCAATGGATAATGCTAAAAACATCGTTAAAAGTGGTATCGATAAACTAAAAAGCTTCTTTAACTTTGATTGGAGCTTACCAAAAATCAAACTCCCTCACTTTAATATATCTGGTAGCTTCAGCTTGATGCCTCCTAGAATTCCATCATTCTCTGTAGATTGGTATGCACGAGGTGGTGTATTCAACTCTCCTAGCATCATTGGGGTCGGAGAAGCTGGTCAAGAAGCGGTAATGCCTCTTGAACGGAATACAGGATGGATTTCTATCTTGGCTCAAAAACTGGCTGAAAGAATGCCTGCTAATAATGTACCTACAGGTTATTCATTACCGGCTGGCGACATCGTTATCCAAATCGCAGGACATGAGTTCGGTCGGGTAGCAATCCAAGAAATTAACAAGGAACATGAACGAGCAGGTCAAACCTTGCTCAAGATTTAGGAGGTTAAATGGCACAATTGACAATCAATGGGGTGGCTGTGAAGCCTCCCAAATCTTTTCAAGTCGGTATTCAAGATATCGATGGAGAGACAGGGCGTAATGCCAATGGCGACATGGTGCGTGACCGTATCACGACCAAACGCAAACTAGACTGTGAATGGGGTATGATGACTCAGGGAGAAATAAGTCAGCTTTTACATGCTGTATCATCTAAATTTTTTGAGGTATCTTATCCAGACCCCATGGATGGCCAAGTCACAAAGACTTTCTATGTCGGTGATAGGACAGCTCCTAGCTATACCTTTACTGAGAAGTTTAAACCTTGGTCTGGCGCTAAATTTAATCTGGTAGAGAGGTAAGAAAATGGACGCTTTAACTAGACGACAATTTGACAGAGCCATGTTTGCCAAGGAAAGGACGCTGGCTATTCGTGTTGGTGATTATGCTTCACGGGATATCAAAGAGGCTAGTTTTGAGTATGGCTACATTAAGGGCGATACTTATAAGCCTGGTGGAACCTGCGCTGGTAGCGGTAAAATTACCTTTACCAGTATCATTACCACGTTCAATAAGCTGGATACCCTGCACCCTGAGATTGGTCTACTGGTTGGGGATACCTATCAGTGGGTCAAGATGGGGGAATACTTCATAAACGATATTGAAATTGACCGAAACCGCAACACAACTACGCTTGAGCTTATGGACGGTATGTTTAAACTTAATCGTGAGTACGTGACGGACTTGCATTTCCCAGCTGAAGTACGAGAGGTTATTCAGGAAATCTGCCTGAAAACAGGCATTGAGTTAGCGAATGACTATTTCGGAATCAGCGCTATGCGTTACCATATCGAGCAAGTTCCTGAAGGTAAGAAACTTTCGTTCAGGGATATGCTGAGCGCTATGACTCAGATGATTGGGATGTCTTGTTTCTTCAACAGAGAAGGCAAGATGGAAATCCGTGATTTGACTGAGTCCAATATCACGATCAACGCTGACAGTTACTTCTTGCATGGCTTGACCAAGAGTGAGATTGAGTATCAGATAGCTGGTATCACTTGTAAGACGGACAAGAAGTCTCTGACAGTCGGTATGAAGACAGGTCGGTCTTTGGAACTGGACAATGTCTTTATGACTCAGAGCGCTTTAAATGACTTGTATTACAAACTGAAAAACCTAACTTACTATCCGTATAATCTCAACTACCAAGGACATTTGTTACTTGAGGTTGGGCAGTGGGTAACCATTCAGACCAACAAGAAAGAGACTTTTAAAGTTCCTGTCTTAAGTCAGAGCTTTATCTTTAAAGGTGGTCTGAGAGGTCGTATCAGTGCAGATAGTAAGGCTGGAAACGATACCCAGTATTCGTACGAGGGAACGATTACCAAGCAGATAAAGCAACAAGATGGCATTGAAGCAAAAATCCAAGCGCAGATTGAAGCAGCAGATAAAGATTTTGACCAAAAGGTCGACAAAATCAAAAAAGACTTTAACGATCAAGTAGAATTGGCCAAAGCCAGAGCTGAAGAAGTCAAGAGAGAACTGTCTGACACTATCAATCAGCGATTTAATAGCTTTGACAACGGGCCATTGAAAGAAACTAAGCACAAGGCTGAGGAAGCTTTGCGAAATGCTGGCGCAAGTACCCTGCTTGCACAGGAAGCTAAGCGGATTGGGCTGGATTCTGTCGCTAGACTTGAAGCGTTTAAGTCGCAGACTACGAGCGCACAAACGGCTCTGTCGGGTGACTTGGACGCTCTGAAACGGACTATCGCGAATGATATTCGACCGAAGCAAGCACAGGCTGAAGCTGAGATTGCCAAGCAAGTTGAAGCACTTAGCCGGACTAAAAATGAACTGGATGGCGCAAGTACCCTGCTTGCACAGGAAGCTAAGCGGATTGAGCTGGATTCTGTTGCTAGACTTGAAGCGTTTAAGTCGCAGACTACGAGCGCACAAACGGCTCTGTCGGGTGACTTGGACGCTCTGAAACGGACTATCGCGAATGATATTCGACCGAAGCAAGCACAGGCTGAAGCTGAGATTGCCAAGCAAGTTGAAGCACTTAGCCGGACTAAAAATGAACTGGCTGGCGTGAAGTCAGCGCAAGCGACGTATGAGGAGACGACGACTCGTAGACTGTCAGAACTGACCAACTTGGCCAATGGTAAAGCCAGCAAGTCAGAACTTACGCAGACAGCTGAGGAGCTAGCTAGTCGGATTGCGAGTGTGCAGGCATCCGGTCGAAATCTATTCTTGAACTCACTATTCAAGCAGGATATTCCAAAAACAGGAATTTGGACAACGAGTACATATACGGCTACTATCGATAGCGAAAGTAAGTATCTTGGACACAAGGCTCTTAAAATTATAGGTCTGAATCCATCTGGCCGTGATGGAGGTAATCCCAAGGTTACTTATCCAGCTCTGGGTCAATTCGGGAAAGTAATTCCCGGAAGTACGACTAATCAAGATGTAACCATTAGTTTTTATGCTAAGGCAAATAAAAATGGAATAATGCTGAGATCTCGATTAGGGAATATCGGATATAAAACTGGAAATGTGACATTGTCGACAGAAATTAAGCGATATGTTGTCCATATTCCAAAAGGTTGGACAAACGAATCCAAGCAGACCACAAATGAATGGTTGTTCAATTTCAACCAGGAAGGAACCGTTTGGATTTGGATGCCGAAGTTTGAAATAAGCGATGTAGATACTTCTTATTCAGAAGCTCCTGAAGATATAGAAGGTCAGATTTCAACAGTTGAATCCAACTTTAAACAGCGTGCTGATTCACTCGAAGCTGGTGTAAGCCGTCTGACTGAAGGCCTTAGAACCAAAGCCGATATCAGCTCACTCAATGTGACTGCTGAAAATATCCGGCAATCTGTGAAGAGTCTTGAGACAGACACGCAGAACAAACTAAATCAGAAGTTGAGTCAGGCTGAATTTGAGGTGCGAGCTGGCTCTATTCGTCAGGAAATCCTGAACGTAACCAAGGATAAAGCCAGCAAGTCAGAACTTACGCAGACAGCTGAGGAGCTCTCTAGTAAGATAGCGAGTGTGCAGGTCGGAGGAATCAACCTCTTGCGTAATACTGCGAGTTTGTTGATTGGCGATCGTTCAAAAGGATGTTGGATGAGTGCAAGCGGAGGAAATGGGCGAGCGATTAGCGTAGAAGTTTTGGATCCTCCCAAAAAAATGATAAAAAACATGATTCGTGTTATTGAAAATACGAATGGTGGAAATAAAGATTTAACTCAACTTGTTAGATTGCGAATTGGTGAAAAGTACACGATTTCTTGTTATGCAAGGATTGCTAGCGATAGCCCAAATGCAAACGTGAACTTGCTATTTCGTTCGTGGGCAAATAATACCGATTTAAATCGCAAATTTCAGAAATCCATCTCTCATAAAAATTGGCAAAAATATTCATTTACATTTACTGCTGATGCAATTGAAAATTCAATTCAATTTGGACAATCTGGCGCAGGAATTATCGAAATATGCGCTCCGAAAATCGAATCAGGAACGTTAGCGACTGATTACAGCGAAGCTCCTGAAGATATAGAAGGTCAGATTTCAACAGTTGAATCGACCTTCAAACAACGAGCCAACTCACTCGACGCTGGTGTAAGCCGTCTGACTGAAGGCCTTAGAACTAAAGTGGATATCAGCGCACTCAACGTGACTGCTGAAAATATTAGGCAGTCGGTGAAGAGTCTTGAGACAGACACGCAGAACAAACTAAATCAGAAGTTGAGTCAGGCTGAATTTGAGGTGCGAGCCGGCTCTATCCGTCAGGAAATCCTGAACGCAACCAAGGATAAAGCAGATAAGACTTTAGTTGTATCTGAAGCCGGGAAATTGCGTGAAGAATTTTCAAAAATGAAGGTGGGAGGCCGGAATCTATGGATAAAATCCAAGACGGTTGGAGCTGTAATTGAAAAATTACCTGAAAACCACGTCACAGGTCAAAAAGAATGCTATAGGCTAGAGAACAACTCTACTTTAACGTTCAACCTTGAACCAGATTTCAGCTCAAGGTTGTACCAAAAAGTTACTTTTAGCGCTTGGATCAAGTACGAAAATGTAGTCCAAGGTCGAAATTTTTGGAATGTATTTAATTGCTTCAAACATTATCTTTTTAGAAAAAATAGTGAGACCGGAGTACAGAGTGGTCCAGATTATGCTACGCTTGGTATGTATAAAGGTTCGGCAGATTGGAAATATATTACATTCACTTATGACTACTCTGAAAAAACAAATTTTGATCAATTGAAGACATCATTGCGATTCAATCTTGAAGGTGCTACAAGCGGTACAGCTTGGGTAACAGGAATCAAGGTTGAAATCGGTAGTGTGGCGACGGACTGGAGTCCTGCGCTTGAGGACGCTGATGGTCTCATTACTGAAGCTAAGGCTACCTTTGAGCGGACAGCTCAGGGCTTGCGAACCGACTTATCAGCTATTCAGGAATATGTAAATAAAGACGGTCAGCGACAGGAAGCCCTACAGCGCTATACTCGTGAGGAGAGCGCGAGACAAGCGACAGCAGTCCGTGAGCTGGTCAATCGTGATTTCGTTGGTAAGGCTACTTATCAAGAAGATGTTAAGGGTATCAATCAAAGGATTGAAGCTGTTAAAACTAGTGCGAATAAAGACATCGCTAGTCAAATCGCTAGCTATCGTCAATCTGTAGATGGTAAGTTCACGGATATTTCAAGTCAGATAACTACTTATAAGCAAGATGTGGGCGGTCAAATCAGTGGTCTATCAAATAGACTTACAAGCAGTGAGCAAGGAACCACTACTCAGATTTCAAATATTTCAAATCGGATAAACAGTAATAAGCAAGGCACAGATAATAAGATTTCAAATTTAAAGACTCAGGTCGCTACAAACAAGGATAATGCTGAACGACAAATGGGTAGAATATCTGATCAGGTTTCTGCAAACAAAGCGAATGCTGATAGTCAATTTGCGAATGTGACCAATCAACTAGCACGAAAAGTAGAGACTACTGACTTCCAGCGTGTTAAGGAAACCAGTAAACTTTACGAGCGGATTTTGGGTAATACTGAAAATGGAATTGCGGATAAGGTTGCTCGCATGGCTCTGACTAATCAACTGTTTCAGGTTGAGGTGGCTAAAAATGCCAGCAATGGTCAAAATTTGTTGAAAGGCACAAAAGACTTCTCAGGGGGTTGGAAAAACAAGGGTGCAAATTGGAAAAAGCACGCTGAAAAATACAAAGGTGTTGATGTCCTATTTAAAAATAATTCGTGGAATGGCGTTGGACAAGAGATTGATGCAAAAATTGGTGAAGTCTATACATTCAGCTTATGGATGAAGAGCGACTGGAAGAATGATACAGTAAATTTCTATGTAAATAGAAATGGATCTGTTGAGAAAGGTTGGGGTGTTCCATCTGAAACATCGGTCGCTATAACAAGTGAATGGAAACGTTACTCATTTACCTTCAAAATTACTGTGGACGGCTTCATCTTTCCTCGTGTAGAACGACTTAATCAAAATACAAATCTATATATTGCAGGTCTTAAACTTGAAAAAGGATCGTATGCAACACCGTACACCGAAGCTCCTGAAGACACGGACGAAGCGATTCGCTCTGTTCAAAGCCAACTAACTGGCTCATGGGCAGTTCAAAACATCAACTCGGCTGGAGATATCATCTCTGGAATCAATCTTGGCGCCAATGGACATAACCGCTTTGTTGGGAAATTGACCCACATCACTGGAGAGACCCTGATTGACAGAGCAGTCATCAAGTCTGCCATGGTTGATAAGCTCAAAACGGCCAATTTTGAAGCTGGTTCGGTCACGACTACGATATTAGACGCTGAAGCGGTAACTGCTGAGAAGTTGAAAGTTGACGATGCGCTTATTAGAAAATTAACTGCAAAAGATGCTTTTATTGACCGACTGACATCTAAACGTATCTTCTCTACTAAGGTTGAGTCCGTCATTTCTAGCTCAACCTTCCTAGAAGCCTATCAAGGCCGAATCGGTGGATTCACACTTGGTCAATTTGACCAGGGTGGCGGTCGCTGGATTTCAGGTGTCAATCAGTTCTCTGTTGGTATGGGGAATGGTGCCGGGCATGGAGTCCGGACAGCCTTCTGGGCGAACTGGGGAAATAATTGGAACTATGCTGGACCTAAAGCATGGAACGTCAATACTGATGGGAAAATGTACTGTAGGAATGAAGTCGGTTTTTATGATCAAGTGGATTTTTCGAATTCATCGAGAGCAAACTTCTATGGGAATACTACTTTTTCTCGTTCTCCTGTGTTTTCAAATGGTATCGAACTTGGAAGTAAAGATGTGCTTGGTGATGGCTGGAATCCCAAAGGAGGAAGGAATGCGGTTGTTTGGTGGAATCAGGTCGGTAGCGGTAGCGTGAAGTATTGGATGGAACAAAAATCAGACAGACGCTTAAAAGAGAACATCACAGATACAGCTGTGAAAGCCTTGGACAAAATCAACAGATTAAGAATGGTTGCATTTGATTTCATCGAAAATAAGAAACATGAGGAGATTGGTCTAATAGCTCAAGAGGCTGAAACCATCGTTCCAAGAATTGTCTCACGAGATCCTGAGAATCCAGATGGCTATCTGCATATTGACTATACCGCTTTAGTTCCTTACTTAATCAAGGCTATTCAAGAATTAAATCAAAAAATAGAAAAAATGGAGAAAACAATAGCATGAATAACAACATGTTGACCAATATCGCACTTAAAGCAATTCAGGAGTTTGCTCTTGAAAATAGAAAACGAACACACAGATTGGAGAACTTAGAAAATGAACACAGAACAGCTTAACCAAGCCTTACAAATGACAATTCGTGAAATGTCAACAACTTCAACAGATTCGATGATTGCAAGTAATTTCTTGAGTATTCAGTTAAATGAGCAAAGGGAAGAGAATCAAAGACTTCAAGCACGAGTGGATGAGCTGGAAGCTCTGCTTGATGAACAAACTAAACCAGCAGACAAAGGAGAATAGACATGGCAGAAACAATTCAAAACACAGATAACTTACTAGACCTTACAAAAATCACAGAACCATTTGATCTTGCGAGCGCTTTGCGCTACATGAAAGAAAATGGAGAGTTCATTCGTTGCAAGAATGTAAGCGATGACTTCTATATGTATCGTGATGTTCAAAAACGTCCTGTGATCGTAAATGGCCGTCGCCAACTCAAGGATGTTGAAACCGTTTGGGCGTTCAACCAGTGGGGTGGTACAATCGCAACAATCAACGTCGCCGTTCTGTTGAATCATGAATTCTATATCATGAAATTTGATGCAGAGGGCAATCCTGACTGGACGGTTCCAACGGTAGAACCTAAAGAATAGGAGGTTGTATGCCAATTGAAGAAGCTGAAAAAATCGCTCAAAGTCAGGTAGCTTGGGCGATTTTGTTTATCTTGCTTTTTTTTATTATCATTCGATATCTTATCAAGACTTCGGACAAGCGAGAGAAGAAGATTATGGATTTGCACGAGCAATCAAAGGCCGACTCTAATAGACGAGAAGAGCGTTTGATGACTCACCTAGAAAAGACCACTACAGAATTAACCACAATCACTCACACGGTTGGAGACATTCAAAAAGAAATGGTTCGCATGAACGACCGCATGGAAGAAATCGAAAAAGGAGAATAACAAATGCAACAAATTACTGAAATCATTACTAATGGAGCAATCAGCATCCTAGTCATTTTGGCAGGGGTGGTAGTTAGGTCAGTCAAGGACTACCTGGTTCAAAAAGGTGGAGAAAAGACCATCAAAATCGTTGAAATCTTGGCCAAAAATGCGGTCAATGCGGTTGAGCAGGTCGCAGCTGAAACTGGCTACAAGGGAGATGAAAAACTGGCACAGGCTCGCGCTAAAGTCCGTGCTGAGCTTACAAAATACAATATTAGCATGACTGACAAAGACTTAGACACCTTCGTAGAGTCAGCAGTGAAACAGATGAACGACGCTTGGAAAGGACAAGAGTAATGGATATCGATACAAGCAGACTACGAACAGGATTGCCCCAGGTTGGGGTGCAGCCTTATCGACAAGTACATGCTCACTCAACAGGCAACCGTAACTCAACCGCTCAAAATGAAGCTGATTACCACTATAGAAAGGACCCTGAACTAGGGTTCTTTTCACATGTTGTCGGAAACGGCCGTGTCATGCAAGTAGGTCCTGTGAACAACGGAAGTTGGGATGTTGGGGGCGGTTGGAATGCTGAGACCTATGCAGCGGTTGAACTGATTGAAAGCCATTCAACCAAAGAAGAGTTCATGACGGACTACCGCCTTTATATCGAACTCTTACGCAATCTAGCAGATGAAGCAGGTTTGCCGAAGACTCTTGATACAGACGACTTGGCAGGTATCAAGACGCACGAGTATTGCACGAATAACCAACCAAACAACCACTCAGACCATGTGGATCCATATCCATATCTTGCTAAATGGGGCATTAGCCGTGAACAGTTTAAGCATGATATTGAAAACGGTTTGAGCGTTGAAGCAGGTTGGAAGAAGAACGACACTGGCTACTGGTACGTACATTTAGACGGCTCTTATCCAAAAGATAAGTTTGAGAAAATCAACGGTACCTGGTATTATTTCGATGGCTCAGGCTATATGCTTTCAGACCGCTGGAAGAAGCACACAGACGGTAATTGGTACTACTTTGACCAATCAGGCGAAATGGCTACAGGCTGGAAGAAAATCGCTGAGAAGTGGTACTATTTTGATGTAGAAGGTGCCATGAAGACAGGCTGGGTCAAGTACAAGGACACTTGGTACTACTTAGACGCTAAAGAAGGCGCCATGGTATCAAATGCCTTTATCCAGTCAGCGGACGGAACAGGCTGGTACTACCTCAAACCAGACGGAACACTGGCAGACAAGCCAGAGTTCACAGTAGAGCCAGATGGCTTGATTACAGTTAAATAAATAGAAAGGAAACTTTCTAAATTGTTCTTTCACCGCAGGCTCAGGCTTGCGGTTTTTTTGTTTGCTCAAAAGGGGCAAAAAAGGGGCAAAAGTGTCGTAAATCTCTGTAAAATGATGTAAAAACATTTATTTAAAAGCTCAAAATATAGCTGTTTTAAAAGGTATTGTAAGATATAGTAAAACGATGTAAAGGTATTTTTAAATGCGGATGAATTATAAAACCACGAATCCTATGTGACTCGTGGTTCTTTTTTATAAACTGGTAGAGTGTTTTGGTTGTACTTTTTGTTCAGGGTCAATGTAGTTGATAGCGTTGTTGACAGCAGTTGGAGCTTCTCCGAGGCCTGTCGCAATCAGATCAATTTTTCCGTCATAGTAGCAGCAGTCACCGATAGCATAGATACCTGCTTGGCTGGATTCCTGTTTGCTGTTGACGATAATCTTGTGACGGTTGAGGTCGAGCCCCCAGTTTTTAAGGTTACCGACAGAAGATTTGAAACCATAGTTGACAAAGAGGTGGTCTAGATCAATGGTTTCAGTTTCATCAGATTTGACTTTTGTGATTTCAAGTTTATCAAGTGTTTTTCCATTTCCAAGGAGTTGGCTAGGGGCGAATGGTGTCTTGATGGTTACAGATGATTCTTGCAAGGCTTGAACACTGTGTTCCAAGGCACGGAAATTATCTCTGCGGTGAACAAGGGTAGTTGGTGCGATTTTTTCAAAAGCCAAAGCCCAATCCACAGCCGAGTCTCCCCCACCAAGAATCGTCACTTTCTTACCAGCGTATTGCTGAATGTTAGAAACGTGGTAGTGGATATTTTCATAGCCCTCAACCCCTTCAAGTTCCAGTGGACGTGGTTTGAAGGCACCGCCACCCATAGCGATGATAACTGTTTTAGTCAGGTGACTTCCTTTAGAAGTTGTGATGGCAAATTCTTCTTCTTGTTTGTCAATCTCAAGAACCGTTTCATTGAGATGAATAGGGGTATCAAATCCATTTAGCTGTTCAATCAAGCGGTTAGTCAACTCTTCTCCAGTCAGGTTTGGGAAGCCTGGTACGTCTAGGATTTCCTTTTCAGGGTAGAGAATAGCAGGTTGTCCACCTAGCTGGGGAAGAGAGTCGATGATTTGAACCTTGGCTTGGCGTAGGTGGGCATAAAAGGCTGCAAAAAGCCCGACAGGACCACCACCCACAATGGTAATATCATAGAGTTGAGACATAGTTTCTCCTTTGTTTTTTCTAGTCAGTTTATTTTATCATATTTTTGTTCAATGTAAAATGGACTAGGATAGGGAAAAAAATGCCCGAAAATGGTATAATAGGACGAAAGTGTTTTGATAGGGAGGATATCAGGGATGAATTTTCAACAATTATCCAATCTGCAATATTGGACCAGTTTGTTTGCAAGTCCATGGACGATAGCTATCAATCTGATTGATATTTTGATTGTTGCTTATATTTTATACCATTTTACAAAAGCTATTGCAGGAACCAAGATTATGATTTTGGTACGTGGAGTTTTGGTATTTATTTTAGCTCAAATCCTTGCAAATATGATTGGTTTGACTACGATTTCTTGGTTAATCAATCAAATTATTACTTATGGGGTTATTGCGGCGGTTGTTATCTTCTCTCCAGAGATTCGGACTGGTTTGGAACGTTTGGGAAGAGCGACAGATTTCTTTTCCAATGCCCCTATTAGTGCTGAGGAACAGATGATTCGTGCCTTTGTTAAGTCTGTTGAATACATGAGTCCTCGTAAAATCGGGGCCTTGGTTGCTATTCAGCGTGTACGTACCTTGCAGGAGTATATTTCGACAGGAATCCCCTTGGATGCTAAGATTTCTGCAGAACTTCTCATTAACATTTTTATTCCCAACACTCCCCTACATGACGGTGCGGTGATTATCAAAGAAGAACGTATCGCTGTGACGTCTGCCTATCTGCCCTTGACAAAAAACACAGGTATTTCCAAGGAATTTGGGACCAGACACCGGGCGGCTATCGGTTTATCAGAAGTCTCAGATGCCTTGACTTTTGTCGTATCAGAGGAAACGGGAGGAATTTCGATAACCTATAATGGAAGGTTTAAGCACAACCTAACACTTGATGAATTTGAAACAGAATTACGTGAAATCTTACTTCCAAAAGAGGAAGTGGGTCTTAGTTTTAAAGAACGATGGCTAGGAGGATGGAAACATGAAAAAAAATAGTTTATATATCATATCCTCACTCTTTTTTGCTTGTGTCTTATTTGTCTATGCTACGGCGACGAATTTTCAAAACAGTACCAGTGCTAGGCAGGTAAAAACGGAAACCTATACTAATACAGTAACAAATGTCCCTATTGACATACGCTATAATAGTGATAAGTATTTTATTAGCGGTTTTGCTTCAGAAGTATCAGTGGTCTTGACTGGTGCAAATCGCCTATCGCTAGCTAGTGAAATGCAAGAAAGTACACGTAAATTCAAGGTTACTGCTGACCTAACAGATGCCGGTGTTGGAACGATTGAAGTTCCTTTGAGCATTGAAGATTTACCCAATGGGCTGACCGCTGTGGCGACTCCGCAAAAAATTACAGTCAAGATTGGTAAGAAGGCTCAGAAGGATAAGGTAAAGATTGTACCAGAGATTGACCCTAGTCAAATTGATAGTCGGGTACAAATTGAAAATGTCATGGTGTCAGATAAAGAAGTGTCTATTACGAGTGACCAAGAGACATTGGATAGAATTGATAAGATTATCGCTGTCTTGCCAACTAGCGAACGCATAACAGGTAATTACAGTGGTTCAGTACCTTTGCAGGCAATCGACCGCAATGGTGTTGTCTTACCGGCAGTTATCACTCCGTTTGATACAATAATGAAGGTGACTACAAAACCAGTAGCACCAAGTTCAAGCACATCAAATTCAAGTACAAGCAGTTCATCGGAGACATCTTCGTCAACGAAAGCAACTAGTTCAAAAACGAATTAAAAATAGAAAAGGATTTTATAACAATGGGTAAATATTTTGGGACTGATGGAGTCCGTGGAGAAGCTAACCTAGAACTAACACCAGAATTAGCCTTTAAACTAGGACGTTTTGGAGGCTATGTTCTTAGTCAACATGAAACGGAAGCGCCGAAAGTCTTTGTAGGACGTGACACACGTATTTCAGGGGAAATGCTGGAATCGGCCTTGGTGGCAGGTCTCCTTTCAGTAGGGATTCACGTATACAAACTTGGTGTCCTTGCAACACCAGCAGTAGCTTACTTGGTTGAAACTGAAGGAGCAAGTGCCGGTGTCATGATTTCTGCTAGCCACAACCCAGCCCTTGATAACGGAATCAAGTTCTTTGGCGGTGATGGCTTCAAACTAGATGATGAAAAAGAAGCAGAAATTGAAGCCTTGCTAGATGCTGAGGAAGACACTCTTCCTCGTCCAAGTGCAGAAGGCTTAGGAATTTTGGTAGATTATCCAGAAGGCTTGCGTAAGTATGAAGGATACCTTGTTTCAACTGGAACTCCTCTTGATGGAATGAAGGTTGCCTTGGATACAGCTAATGGAGCAGCTTCTACCAGTGCCCGTCAAATCTTTGCAGACCTTGGTGCCCAATTGACGGTTATCGGGGAAACACCAGACGGTCTTAACATCAACCTTAATGTTGGTTCAACACATCCAGAAGCCCTTCAAGAAGTGGTCAAAGAAAGTGGGTCAGCTATTGGTTTGGCCTTTGATGGAGACAGTGACCGCTTGATTGCTGTTGATGAGAATGGTGACATCGTCGATGGTGACAAGATTATGTACATCATCGGAAAATACCTTTCTGAAAAAGGACAATTGGCTCAAAATACAATTGTGACAACTGTTATGTCTAACCTTGGTTTCCACAAGGCCTTGAATCGCGAAGGTATTAACAAGGCAGTTACTGCAGTTGGTGACCGCTACGTTGTTGAAGAAATGAGAAAATCAGGCTACAACCTTGGTGGTGAACAGTCTGGTCACGTTATCTTGATGGATTACAATACCACAGGTGATGGTCAATTATCAGCAGTTCAATTGACTAAAATCATGAAGGAAACTGGTAAGAGCTTATCAGAGTTGGCGGCAGAAGTAACGATTTATCCACAAAAATTAGTTAATATCCGAGTGGAAAACGTCATGAAGGAAAAGGCCATGGAAGTGCCAGCTATCAAGGCCATCATCGAGAAGATGGAAGAAGAAATGGCGGGGAACGGCCGTATCCTTGTTCGTCCAAGTGGAACAGAACCCCTCTTGCGTGTTATGGCAGAAGCGCCTACAACAGAAGAAGTAGACTACTATGTTGATACCATCACAGATGTAGTTCGTGCTGAAATTGGGATTGACTAAATCCTAGAAAACTAGATGAAAATAAAAAATTATGGTACAATAGCTTATAATATTGTAGCCGATGGAGAAAGACATGAATCTTAAACGTGAACAAGAATTTGTTAGTCAGTATCATTTTGATGCGCGTAATTTTGAATGGGAAAATGAAAATGGAGCTCCTGAAACCAAGGTGGATGTGAATTTCCAATTGCTCCAACATGACCAAGAAAATCAAGTGACTTCCTTGATTGTCATCTTGAGCTTTATGATTGTATTTGATAAGTTTGTCATTAGTGGAACAATCTCACAAGTAAACCATATCGATGGCCGTATTGTCAATGAACCAAGTGAATTGAACCAAGAAGAGGTGGAAACCTTGGCTCGTCCATGTTTGAACATGCTCAATCGTTTGACTTACGAAGTGACTGAAATTGCATTAGACTTACCAGGAATTAATTTGGAGTTCTAATATGAAATTAGCTGTTTTCACAGATTCCTCTGCTTATCTCAGTGCAGAGATCTTGCAAAGAGAAGACTTGTTTGTCTTGGATATTCCTGTCAATATTGATGGTGAGGAATATGTCGAAGGCATCAATCTGTCTGCTGAGGAATTTTACCAAAAAATGGCTCAGGCTTCTGAATTGCCTAAGACCAGTCAACCAAGTATTGCCAAGTTAGATGAAATCTTAACTTCGCTCAAAGAACAAGGCTATACACATGCCTTGGGGCTTTTCCTATCTTCTGGAATTTCAGGTTTTTACCAAAATATCCAGTATATGGTCGATGACTATGAGGGCTTAACCATTGCTTTCCCAGACACTTTGATTACAAGTGCTCCCCTAGGCATCATGGTTGAAAGCGTCTTTAATTGGCGTGATCAGGGCGATGATTTTGCCAGCATTCAGGATAAGCTAGCCATTCAAATCAGCCGTACGTCAGCCTTTATCATGGTAGATGACTTGGATCATTTGGTAAAAGGTGGACGCCTTTCAAATGGGGCTGCCATTTTGGGCAATTTGCTTAGCATTAAGCCAATCCTTTATTTTAACGATCAAGGTGTGATTGAAGTTTACGAAAAAGTTCGTACTGAAAAGAAGGCCACCAAACGCTTAATTGAAATTATCAAGGAAACAACGGCTTCAGGTCAATACCGGGTCATTGTCATTCATGGGAATGCTCCTGAAAAGGCTGAAGAATTGCGTCAGCATTTGCTTGATTTTGGCTTGGGTTCGGATGTTTCACTTGCTACATTTGGTAGTGTCATTGGAACGCACCTAGGAGCAGGAAGTATTGCTCTGGGTTATATTCCAGTGATTTAGTAGGCACTTCTAGGCTAGTTAATCTTAGCAATTGAACACGGACTACCTGCCTCTTGAAAAAAGATGTCTGTCTTGCCTTTCGTGGAAAGTCAGTGCCATTCCCTATTTTTCATGGGTGGCTAAGATCCTTTGTATCTTGATAATTGAACACGCCTGGAACCCTGTGTGAAAAAGATAGTTCTTCCAAGGAGTAGACACTTCTTGATCAGAATTCCTATTTTCACTTTGTGTTCTTACAGGCTTTGTATCTTAGACAGGAGTAGAGATGAGTATTCGAGTAATTATTGCCGGTTTTAAGGGAAAGATGGGTCAAGCTGCTTGCCAGATGGTCTTGACTGATTCAGATTTGGACTTGGTAGCAGTTTTGGATCCTTTTGAGTCTGAGTCAGAATGGCAGGGTATTCCTGTTTTCAAGGATAAGGCTGATTTAGCTGGTTTTGAAGCGGATGTCTGGGTAGACTTTACTACTCCAGCTGTTGCCTACGAAAATACACGTTTTGCTCTTGAAAATGGCTTTGCTCCAGTAGTTGGAACGACTGGTTTCACGAGTGAAGAAATTGCAGAGCTAAAAGAATTTTCTCGTGCCCAAGACTTGGGTGGCCTGATTGCCCCTAACTTTGCCTTGGGTGCTGTCTTACTCATGCAATTTGCGACGCAGGCTGCCAAATATTTCCCAAATGTGGAGATTATTGAGCTCCATCATGACAAGAAAAAGGATGCTCCGAGTGGAACAGCCATTAAAACAGCTGAGTTGATGGCAGAGGTTCGAGAGTCAATTCAGAAAGGTGCAGCAGATGAGGAAGAGCTGATTGCTGGTGCTCGTGGTGCTGACTTTGATGGTATGCGCATCCACTCAGTTCGTTTGCCAGGCTTGGTAGCTCATCAGGAAGTCATCTTTGGCAATCAGGGAGAAGGGTTGACCCTCCGTCATGACTCCTATGATCGCATCTCCTTCATGACAGGAGTCAATTTGGGAATTAAAGAAGTTGTCAAGCGTCATGAGCTTGTCTATGGATTAGAACACTTATTATGAGATTAACGCAAATGCCTTCTGAATTTCAGAAGGCTTTACCAGTATTAGAAAAAATTAAAGAAGCAGGCTTTGAGGCTTATTTTGTTGGGGGCTCTGTTCGAGATGCCCTTCTCCATAGCCCTATCCACGATGTGGATATTGCGACGTCTTCTTATCCAGAAGAGACCAAGCAGATTTTTCCGCGAACAGCCGATATCGGAATCGAGCATGGAACCGTCTTGGTCTTAGATGGGGATGAGGAGTATGAGGTAACAACCTTTCGGACAGAGGATGTCTATGTGGACTATCGCAGACCCAGTGCGGTTTCCTTTGTGCGCTCGCTAGAAGAAGACCTCAAACGTCGTGATTTCACAGTCAACGCCTTTGCCTTGGATGAGACAGGAGAAATCGTTGACTTGTTCCATGGTTTAGAAGATTTGGAAAAGCAAGTCTTGCGAGCAGTTGGAGTGGCTAGTGAGCGTTTCAACGAAGATGCTTTACGGATTATGCGTGGTTTCCGTTTTCAGGCTAGTCTTGGTTTTGCACTTGAGCCAGAAACATTTAAAGCTATGAAGACCTTGACGCCGCTTTTGGAGAAAATTTCTGTAGAGCGTACCTTCGTCGAATTTGATAAACTCTTGCTGGCTCCATTTTGGAGAAGGGGCTTGGCTTCCATGATTGAGAGTCAAGCTTATGACTATCTCCCTGATATGGCATCTAGCCAGGACAAGCTCAACAGACTGTTTGATTTGGAGACTGATTTTACTTTTGAATCCTCTGAACAAGCCTGGGCGGCTTTACTATGGGCTTTGGAGATTGAAAATGCGCAGTCATTTTTGAAATCTTGGAAGACCTCACGCCAGTTTGCCAAGCAAGTTCAGGATTTGCTGATTATTTTGGCTCTGCGTGAAAATGGAGAATTGAGCAAGCGAGATTGTTATCGCTTTGACATAGATTTGCTTTTACAGGCTGAAAATCTTCGTCAAGCTCAAGGAAAAGAAGTCAACCCACAAGCCATCACAGAAAAATACCAAAGCTTGACTATCCATGACAAGAAAGAGATTCAGATTAATGGCGATATTTTGATCAAGGAATATGGCTATCAGCCAGGCCCAGACTTGGGAGAGATTTTAACAGAGATTGAGTTTGCCATTGTCGATGGAGAATTGGAGAATAATCGTGAAGCCATCCATGCTTACCTGAGGGAGAAAAAATGAGTGATTTTATCGTTGAAAAACTAAGTAAATCCGTTGGTGACAAGACCGTTTTTAGGGATATTTCCTTTATTATCCATGACTTAGACAGAATTGGTTTAATCGGTGTCAATGGGACTGGCAAGACCACCCTTTTGGACGTCCTTTCTGGTGTTTCTGGATTTGATGGGGATGTCAGTCCTTTTTCAGCTAAAAATGATTACCAGATTGGTTATTTGACTCAGGATCCTGATTTTGATGATAGAAAGACAGTTTTGGATACGGTTCTATCTAGTGAACTCAAGGAAATCCAGCTCATTCGTGAGTATGAATTGATTATGCTCGACTATAGTGAGGACAAGCAGGCGCGTTTGGAACGTGTCATGGCAGAGATGGACTCTCTCCAAGCTTGGGAAATCGAGAGTCAGGTCAAGACCGTTCTTAGCAAATTGGGCATTCAAGACTTATCTACTCCTGTTGGGGAATTGTCAGGTGGTCTGAGAAGACGGGTACAGTTGGCACAAGTCTTACTTGGCAACCACGACCTTTTGCTTTTGGATGAGCCGACCAACCATCTGGATATTGCGATTATTGAGTGGCTGACCCTCTTTTTGAAAAATTCTAAGAAGACCGTCCTTTTTATCACTCACGATCGTTATTTCTTAGACGCTTTGTCAACACGGATTTTCGAGTTGGAGCGAGCAGGCTTGACAGAATATCAGGGCAATTACCAGGACTATGTTCGCCTTAAGGCAGAACAGGACGAGCGCGATGCAGCTCTACTTCATAAAAAAGAACAACTCTACAAACAAGAACTGGCCTGGATGAGCAGACAACCGCAGGCGCGTGCGACCAAGCAACAAGCTCGTATCAATCGTTTCCATGATCTGAAAAAGGAAGTTTCAGGCAGTAGTGCTGAGACAGACTTGACTATGAACTTTGAAACCAGTCGGATTGGGAAGAAAGTCATCGAGTTTCAGGCTGTTTCCTTTGCCTATGAAAATAAGCCCATTTTGCAAGATTTTAATCTCTTAGTTCAGGCTAAAGACCGTATTGGAATTGTTGGGGACAATGGTGTTGGAAAATCAACCCTACTTAACCTGATTGCAGGAAGTCTTGAGCCGACAGCAGGACAAGTTGTGATTGGGGAAACTGTTCGCATCGCCTATTTCTCTCAACAAATTGAGGGTTTGGATGAAAGCAAGCGTGTGATCAATTACCTGCAGGAAGTGGCAGAGGAGGTCAAGACCAGTGGTGGTTCTACGACTTCCATCGCTGAGTTGCTGGAGCAATTCCTCTTCCCACGTTCGACGCATGGGACCTTGATTGAGAAGTTGTCAGGGGGTGAGAAAAAACGTCTTTATCTCCTCAAACTGCTTTTGGAAAAACCAAATGTTCTTCTTTTAGACGAGCCAACCAATGACCTAGATATTGCAACTTTGACAGTCTTAGAGAATTTCTTGCAAGGTTTTGCAGGTCCCGTTTTAACAGTCAGTCACGACCGCTATTTCTTGGATAAGGTAGCGACCAAGATTCTCGCTTTTGAGGATGGCAAGATTCGTCCTTTCTTTGGTCATTACACCGACTATCTTGATGAAAAAGCTTTTGAAACAGATATGGCCAATCAAGTGCAAAAGGCCGAAAAGGAAAAAGTGGTCAAGGTTCGAGAAGACAAGAAACGCATGACCTACCAAGAAAAGCAGGAGTGGGCAAGTATTGAAGGTGATATTGAAACCTTGGAAAAACGTATCGCTGCTATTGAAGAGGAAATGCAGGCTAACGGCTCTGACTTTGGTAAGCTGGCTACTCTCCAAAAAGAATTGGATGAGAAAAATGAAGCACTCCTTGAAAAATACGAACGCTATGAGTATCTCAGTGAATTTGATAGTTAAGACTATTCGAAAATCAAAGTGCAAACTATGTCGGCTTCACATTGCCGACTCAAGTACAGCCTGCGACCGGCTTCCTAATTTGCACTTTGATTTTTATTGAGTATAAACGAATAGAAAAATCTCGTCTCATGAAAGGATTTCTCTATTCTTTTTTGGTTTCTTGATGAAAGATATTTTGCCAGGTTTCGTGGCGACGCCAGATACTGGTATGGATGATACCATCTAACTCATAGCAGATGAGTTTGGTTTTTTGACTGATGGAAGTAATTTGAATGTCCTTGATAGCAGAATTTAACTCTTTTTTGGTCTTATAAGCCTCTTTATCCATCTGCTCTCCATCTTGGCGAATATAGACAAAATCATCAGTCAAGAGTTCTTCTAGTTGGTTTCCTTGGTCAATCAATTGTTCACGCATAAGCAATTTTTTATAGACATTGTCTAAAATTTCATCCTCAAGGATAGGTGCTGGTTCGATATGGACATCGGTATCAAAGACGCCAAAACGCTCCTCCAGCATAGACTCGACCTGATCCGCGATTTCATGGCTTTCAAAAACAGACAAGTCAGGATTCATCTCTAGTGTAATATCCAGGTAGATGTTGCTACCGTAGGTGCGACCTCTTTGCGATTTGACCTTGCTGATTTTGGGAATTTCCATGATAGCCTTTTGGTAGTCCTCGAGCAGGCGGTCGTCAAAGCCATCTGAAAGACTAAAGGAAGACTCGATGAAGATATCATAGGCAGTCTTCAAGATAAAGAAAGTGATGATGATAGCAACCAGTTTATCCACAATCGGATAATTGAAACTACTAGCTAGGATGGCAATGGCGGTTCCAAGTGAGGTAACAGCGTCAGAAAGATTGTCCTTAGCAGCTGCCTTCAGCGCCTTGGAGTTGGATTTCTTACTGAGGCGAGTATTGTAGAGATAGACCACAAACATAATCGCTGCAGAAATGATTCCTAGAGTTGCACCAAGAGGATCAATGACCGTTTCTTCCCGACTGAGAATCTTTTGAATGGTATCTCTTAGAACATCGAAACCGACATAGAACATGATGATAGAAGTGATCAAGCTTGCCAAATCTTCAATCTTCCAATGACCAAAACGGTGGTCACGGTCTGCAGGCTGGCGCGCCATCCGAATCCCGATTAAGAGGGCCACATTTCCAATGATGTCCGATACGTTATTAAAACCATCGGCCACCAAACTGGATGAATGAAGGAGATGACCAGCTGCTAATTTGGCTGCAGACAAGATCAAATAGGTCGAAATACTGATAATGGCTCCACGCTCAGCTAACTTGAGATTTGAGATAGATTGCTTCATTCAACTTCCTTTCTAGTCACATAGCATTCTACCATTATACTGGTTTTCAAGGAAAAATTCAAATAAGGCAGTTTTTACTCTTTGAAAACTCCCCAAAATTTGGTATAATGGTACTACTCAAGGGAGTAGCTGGCAGAAACCTGTGATAGTGTCGTCATTCCGAATTTTATGCTGAAAAGTATGCTTTCCGGCCCTATCTTAAACAGCGAGACTTGTTATGATTAACAGGTCTCTTTTTGTTTGTCGTGAAAAGATATGACAGAAAGAGAGTCTGTTTTGCACACAATGTCAAGGAGGAGACACATGTCAAAAGAACAAAAACGCCAAGCGTTTTATACTCAGAGCCCTGAAGAGGTCTTGCAGGCTGTGGATGCGACCGAGCAAGGTTTGTCATCAAGTGAGGCGGAAAAGCGCCTTGCCGAATTTGGGCACAATGAACTCGAAGAAGGCGAGAAACGATCAATCTTGGTCAAATTCATCGAGCAATTTAAGGATTTGATGATTATCATCCTAGTTGCGGCAGCAATCTTGTCAGTCGTGACTTCTGGTGGGGAAGATATCGCAGATGCCATTATCATCCTAGCTGTGGTTATCATCAACGCTGCCTTTGGTGTTTACCAAGAAGGAAAAGCTGAAGAAGCTATTGAAGCCCTCAAATCCATGTCTAGTCCAGTTGCCCGCGTTCTTCGTGATGGACACATGGCAGAGATTGACTCTAAAGAATTGGTACCAGGCGATATCGTTGCCCTTGAAGCAGGTGACGTGGTACCAGCGGACCTACGTTTGCTAGAAGCCAACTCTCTTAAAATTGAAGAAGCAGCCTTGACAGGTGAATCTGTACCAGTCGAAAAAGACTTGTCAGTCGAGCTTGCGACAGATGCTGGTATTGGTGACCGTGTCAACATGGCCTTCCAAAACTCAAACGTAACCTATGGTCGTGGGATGGGTGTTGTTGTCAATACAGGTATGTATACTGAAGTTGGTCATATTGCTGGTATGCTTCAAGATGCGGATGAGACTGATACACCACTCAAACAAAACTTGAACAACCTTTCTAAGGTCTTGACCTATGCTATCTTGGTCATTGCCCTTGTTACTTTTGTAGTGGGTGTCTTCATTCAAGGGAAAAATCCACTTGGTGAGTTGTTGACTTCTGTTGCCCTTGCCGTTGCAGCCATTCCAGAAGGACTTCCTGCTATCGTTACCATCGTTCTTTCTCTTGGTACTCAAGTTTTGGCCAAACGACATTCCATCGTTCGTAAGTTGCCAGCAGTTGAAACACTTGGTTCAACTGAAATCATCGCTTCTGATAAGACTGGTACGCTGACTATGAACAAGATGACAGTCGAAAAAGTCTTCTACGATGCGGTTCTACATGACTCAGCTGATGATATTGAACTAGGTCTTGAAATGCCACTACTTCGTTCAGTTGTCTTGGCCAATGATACGAAAATCGATGTGGAAGGTAACTTGATTGGTGACCCAACAGAAACAGCCTTTATCCAATATGCCTTGGACAAGGGCTATGATGTCAAAGGTTTCTTAGAGAAATATCCTCGTGTAGCTGAATTGCCATTTGACTCTGACCGTAAGCTCATGTCAACAGTTCACCCATTGCCAGATGGTCGTTTCCTTGTAGCAGTCAAGGGTGCGCCAGACCAACTCTTAAAACGTTGTCTTCTTCGTGATAAGGCTGGGGATATTGCTCCGATTGATGAGAAGGTTACAAATCTCATTCATACAAACAATTCTGAAATGGCTCATCAAGCCTTGCGTGTCCTTGCAGGTGCTTATAAGATTATCGATAGTATTCCAGAAAATCTCACTTCTGAAGAGCTTGAAAATGATTTAATTTTTACTGGTTTGATTGGGATGATTGACCCTGAACGTCCTGAAGCCGCTGAGGCTGTTCGTGTGGCTAAGGAAGCGGGAATCCGTCCAATTATGATTACAGGTGACCACCAAGACACAGCGGAAGCCATTGCCAAACGTTTGGGAATCATTGACGCAAACGATACAGAAGGTCACGTTTTAACTGGTGCTGAACTCAATGAACTGTCAGATGAAGAATTTGAAAAAGTTGTTGGTCAATACTCTGTTTATGCCCGTGTGTCTCCAGAACACAAGGTTCGTATCGTCAAGGCTTGGCAAAAACAAGGTAAAGTCGTTGCCATGACAGGTGACGGTGTCAATGACGCGCCAGCTCTGAAAACAGCCGATATCGGTATCGGTATGGGAATCACTGGTACAGAGGTTTCTAAGGGGGCTTCTGATATGATTCTTGCAGATGATAACTTTGCGACTATTATCGTCGCAGTGGAAGAAGGACGTAAGGTCTTCTCAAACATTCAAAAGACTATTCAGTACCTACTTTCTGCTAATACTGCTGAAGTATTAACCATCTTCCTATCAACCTTGTTTGGTTGGGATGTCTTACAGCCGGTTCATCTTTTGTGGATTAACTTGGTAACGGATACCTTCCCAGCTATCGCTCTTGGTGTTGAACCTGCGGAACCTGGTGTCATGAATCATAAACCACGTGGACGCAAGGCAAGCTTCTTCTCAGGTGGTGTTTTGAGTTCTATCATTTATCAAGGTGTACTCCAAGCAGCTCTTGTTATGAGTGTTTATGGCCTTGCGATTGCTTACCCAGTTCATGTGGGTGACAATCATGCTATTCATGCAGATGCCCTAACGATGGCCTTTGCAACCCTTGGTTTGATTCAGCTCTTCCATGCCTACAATGTCAAGTCTGTCTACCAATCCATCTTGACAGTTGGCCCATTCAAGTCTAAGACCTTTAACTGGTCCATCTTGGTATCCTTTATCCTTCTCATGGCAACAATCGTTGTAGAACCGCTTGAAGGAATCTTCCACGTAACCAAACTAGACTTGTCACAATGGGGAATTGTTATGGCTGGAAGCTTCTCAATGATTATCATCGTCGAAATCGTTAAGTTTATTCAACGCAAACTCGGTTTTGACAAGAATGCGATTTAAGGGAGGTTTCGGATGTCAGCATATCAATTACCGACCGTATGGCAGGATGAAGCTAGTAATCAAGGAGCTTTTACGGGGCTAAACAGACCAACAGCAGGTGCCCGTTTCGAACAAAACTTGCCAAAAGGAGAACAAGCTTTTCAGCTTTATTCACTGGGAACACCAAATGGTGTGAAGGTTACTATCTTATTGGAAGAATTACTAGAAGCTGGTTTTAAGGAAGCGGCTTACGACTTGTATAAGATTGCTATCATGGATGGGGATCAATTCGGCTCAGACTTTGTGAAGCTCAATCCAAATTCCAAGATTCCAGCCTTATTGGACCAGTCAGGTACTGAAAACGTAAGAGTCTTTGAGTCTGCTCATATTCTTCTTTACCTTGCTGAGAAATTTGGAGCCTTTTTACCAAGTAATCCTGTGGAAAAGGTAGAAGTTTTGAATTGGCTATTCTGGCAAGCAGGTGCAGCACCTTTTCTAGGTGGGGGATTTGGACATTTCTTCAATTATGCTCCTGAAAAATTGGAATATCCTATTAACCGTTTTACGATGGAAGTGAAACGCCAGTTGGATTTATTGGATAAGGAATTGGCTCAGAAACCTTATATTGCAGGCAATGACTATACGATTGCAGATATTGCTATCTGGTCTTGGTATGGACAGTTAGTTCAAGGAAATCTTTACCAAGGTTCTGCAAAATTCTTGGATGCCTCAAGTTATCAAAATCTAGTAAAATGGGCAGAAAAAATTGCCAATCGTCCAGCTGTTAAGCGTGGATTGGAAGTAACTTATACAGAAATTAAATAGCAAAAAAGTCATCTTCGGATGGCTTTTTGCTACAGTTGAGGGAAAGGGTTTGCAGTTATCGGCTTTTGTGCTATAATTGCTATAATATAGTAAAAAGCAAGAGGAGTGTGAGGAAGTGGAAAAGAAAATTGTGAAGGATATCTTATTTTTATCTCAAGTGTCTCAGCCGGCAAGTCAGGAGGACCTTTATCTTGCCAGAGATTTGCAGGATACACTCTTAGCAAATCGTGATACCTGTGTTGGTCTAGCTGCCAATATGATTGGGGTGCAGAAGCGCGTGATTATCTTTAATCTTGGCTTGGTTCCTGTGGTCATGTTTAACCCAGTGCTTCTGTCCTTTGAAGGATCCTATGAGGCAGAAGAAGGCTGTTTGTCCTTGGTAGGTGTGAGATCAACTAAGCGTTATGAAACCATAAGGCTTGCCTATCGTGACAGCAAGTGGCAGGAACAGACCATTACCTTGACAGGCTTCCCAGCTCAGATTTGCCAGCATGAGCTGGATCACTTGGAAGGACGAATCATTTAGGAGGAAAGCAAATGAAACGAATAGTCTTTGAACTTATTTTTATCGCAACGACCTGGTATATCTTTTTACCGCCCCTTAACCTGACCAGCTGGGAATTTCTCTTCTTCCTCTGTGGGCATTTGTTAGTTGTGGCAATCTTATTTGGCTTTGGCAAGGGGATAAACCTTGTCAAAACGGTTCATGTGCGCCACGGTAAGGCGGAAGCTGCCTTAAATCTTGAGGGTTTCAAAATCAATCGGTTAGGGAAAATTCTGTTAGCTTCGATTGGAGGAATTCTTCTCTTGGCAGCTTTGGTTTCCTTGGTAACTTCCAGCATGTTTCAGGCTAAAAATTATGCCAATGTAGTCACGGTTACGGAAAAAGACTTTACTGAATTTCCTAAGAGTGACACCAGTAAGGTTCCTATCCTAGATAGAAGTACTGCTGAAAAAATTGGAGACCGCTACTTGGGTTCCCTAACCGATAAGGTGTCGCAATACGTAGCGGCAGATACCTATACCCAATTGACAATTGATGGGAAACCTTATCGGGTCACACCACTAGAATATGCAGACCCTATCAAATGGTTTAACAATCAAGCCAAGGGAATCGGTGAGTATATTAAGGTGGACATGGTAACTGGAAATGCGGATTTGGTGGACTTGAAGACACCAATCAAGTATTCAGACTCGGAGTATTTTAACCGTGATGTCAAACGTCACCTGCGCTTGAAGTACCCGACCAAAATCTTTAAAACTCCATCTTTTGAGGTGGACGATGAGGGCAATCCTTTCTATGTAGCAACGGTTTACCAAAAGCAATTTGGACTTGCTGTTCCTCGTCCTGCTTCAGTCATTATCTTGGATGCTACAAATGGAGAAACCAAGGAATACAGCTTATCAGATGTTCCAGAATGGGTGGACAGGATCTATCCAGCAGAGGAAACCATTGAGCAAATCAACTACAACGGCAAGTACAAGGACGGTTTCTTGAATGCCATGATTTCCAAGAAAAACGTGACCCAGACTACCAATGGCTATAATTACTTGTCTATCGGTAATGACATCTATCTCTACACAGGTGTGACGTCGGCTAATGCGGATGAGAGTAATCTTGGTTTCATCCTTGAAAATATGCGAACAGGAGAAATCACTAAGTATAGCTTGGCTTCTGCGACAGAAGAATCAGCCCGTGAATCAGCAGAAGGTGCTGTTCAGGAGAAATCCTACAAAGCAACCTTCCCAATCCTCATCAACCTCAATGACAAGCCTCTCTACATCATGGGCTTGAAGGACAATGCTGGCTTGGTCAAAGAGTACGCCCTGGTAGACGCAGTCGAGTACCAAAATGTTATCGTTGCTACTACAGTGGAAGAGATGCTCAGCAAGTATGCCAATAAAAACGACCTTGAAATTGACAATGCAACGACAGAAAGCATCAATGGAGTAGTAGCAGACCTCAAATCAGCTGTTATCAAGGGAGACACTGTCTACTTCTTTAAAGTTGATGGCAAGATATACAAGGTCAAGGCTTCAGTATCCGATGACCTTCCTTACCTTGAAAATGGTAAAACCTTCGAAGGTCAAGTAGGAAAAGACAATTATCTCAAGACCTTTAAGCTACGGTAAAAATAGGTTTTTTTCAGAAAGTATATGTTATAATAAGGTAAATTAAGCCTAATGGAGGACAAAGAAATGGGTTTTTATTTGATGGTTGCTTCAATGCTACTCGGACTGCTCGCTTTGAAGATAGGTTTTTCTCAGTTCAAGGAGAAAAAAGATAAATTCTTATCTATCTTAACAAGTTTAGCTGGCACAGCCCTTGTTCTCGTGGCTGTCTGGTTAGGATGGCCCAAATAAATAGAAAAACCTCGGTCAAACCGAGGTTTTTCAAATGAATTTCTTGGTTGTGGCTAAAAAATATGCTACACTATCAATATGAAAATTTTAATCCCAACAGCAAAAGAAATGAACACAGACTTGCCAAGTATCGAGGCAATTCCTTTAAAACCAGAAAGTCAGGCCGTGCTTGATGCCTTGGCTCTCTATTCTGCCAGTCAATTGGAGAGTTTCTACAAGGTATCAGCTGAGAAAGCGGCGGAAGAATTTCAAAATATTCAAGCTTTGAAAAGGCAAACTGCTCAACACTATCCAGCCTTGAAACTTTTTGATGGGCTTATGTACCGCAACATTAAGAGAGATAAGCTGACCGAGGCGGAACAAGATTATCTTGAAAATCATGTTTTCATTACCTCGGCTTTGTACGGTGTTGTTCCAGTCTTGTCACCCATGGCTCCTCACCGTTTGGATTTTTTGATGAAATTAAAAGTCGCTGGTAAGACTTTGAAGAGCCATTGGAAGGCAGCCTATGATGAAACTCTGAAGAAGGAAGAAGTGATTTTCTCTCTCTTGTCATCAGAGTTTGAGACTGTATTTTCTAAGGAAATCAGAGCAAAGATGGTGACCTTCAAATTCATGGAGGATAGAGGCGGTCAGCTGAAGATTCACTCAACTATCTCCAAGAAAGCGCGCGGGGCCTTTCTAACAGCTTTAATAGAAAATCAAGTACAAACTGTGGGGGAAGCACGTCGCTTGAACTTTGCTGGATTTGTTTACCGAGAAGATTTGTCACAACCACAGGGATTGGTTTTTGTAAAGGAAGTATAGAAATCAGATATTTTGTATTTTGCAATATGTATCATCAGCTATTTTAGTTTATAAATGAGAAAAAAGCGAACAAGCTAGTCTTCTGAGTGTCAGAAAAGTAGTCTTGTTCGCTTTTATTATGTTATACTCTTCGAAAATCTCTTCAAGCCACGTCAGTGTCGCCTTACCGTATATATGTTACTGACTTCGTCAGTTCTATTTACAACCTCAAAGCAGTGCTTTGAGTAGCTTGCGGCTAGCTTCCTAGTTTGCTTTTTGAATTTTATTGAGTGTTAGTTACTTGATAGCTTCGACCAAGTCTTGAGCTTGTTTTTCAAGTGAGTTTAGGACTGTTTCTTCAAGAACCAATTTTCCGTCTGCCCAGGCAGAGTCATTAACACGTGCAGCAGTGAAATCACCAACGCCTTGTGTACGGATAAATGGCAAGAGGTCTTTGTAGATAGCGAAAAGTTGATCGTGCCCTGCATTGGCTACAGATGATACTGTGACAAACTTGTCTTGAAGGGCAGAAACGCCACGTGTATCAGACAAGTCAAGGGCACGAGATAGCCAGTCAAGCAAGTTTTTCACTGTACCAGGGATAGAGAAGTTGTAGACTGGAGAGAAAATCCAGATAGCATCCGCAACGAGAACTGCTTCACGAGCGGCAGCTACAGCTGGATGTGTTGGGACTTCCAAATCTTGGCTGAAGAGAGGAAGGGCTGAATAATCAAGGTAGCTAACTTCCGCTTTACTAGCAAGTGCTTTCTCAGCTTCGAGCGCCATTTGGTGGTTGAAAGAACCTTGACGTAGTGATCCGACGATAAATAATACTTTTTTAGACATGATGTGTCTCCTTTTTCTTAAAATTTCGAGAACTCTCTCGTTGTTATAAAATATATTACAACAAAACAAAAGAACTTGCAAGAAATTTGCTCAGAGTTTATTTGAAAATTGTAAAATTTCGGAAACTCTAATCATTTGTGACTGAAAAAGTAAGAACTGTTTCACTTTAAAAATCGGTTTTGTTTGAAGGGAGAAATAGAATTGGTTGCTCAAAGCACAGCTTTGAGGTTGCAGATAAAGCTGACGTGGTTTGAAGAGATTTTCGAAGAGTATTCTTATATTCACTTGTAATAAAGCTTAATAGATGGTAAAATAGACGAGTGAAAAAAAGACAAAACAAAGCAAAAAATAATCTACTGTGGCAGTATGGTCTAGGGATGACGATTTTGTTTGTGGTTATCAGTGGTTCCTTTCTGTATATGGTTTCTCTTAGCATGAAACCCTATCAAACAGCTAAAAGTGAAGGAGAAAAATTAGCTCAGCAGTATGCAGGATTAGAGCAGGTCGATCAGGTTGATTTATACAATGGCTTGGAATCTTATTACAGCGTTCTTGGTCGTAATAAACAGCAAGAAGCGCTTGCTGTCCTGATTGGTAAAGATGATCATAAGATTTACGTTTATCAGCTAAATCAGGGTGTTTCACAAGAAAAAGCAGAAACGGTTTCTAAGGAAAAGGGAGCTGGCGAAATTGACAAGATTATCTTTGGTCGTTATCAAGATAAGCCAATCTGGGAAGTCAAGTCAGGATCTGATTTTTATCTAGTAGATTTTGAAACAGGAGCATTGGTCAACAAGGAGGGCCTATGAAATTATCCAACCGTGTTTTAGAAATGGAAGAAAGTGTGACTTTGGCTGCTGGAGCCCGTGCCAAAGCACTGAAGGCTGAGGGTAGAGATATTTTGTCTCTAACCTTGGGTGAGCCAGATTTCACTACTCCCAAAAATATCCAAGATGCCGCCATTGCATCGATTCGAGATGGGCGTGCTTCTTTTTATACAGTAACCTCAGGTCTGCCAGAGCTTAAGGCGGCGGTCAATAGCTACTTTGAGCGCTTTTACGGCTATTCTGTAGCGTCAAATCAAGTGACAGTCGCTGCGGGAGCCAAATATTCTCTCTATACCTTCTTTATGGCTGTGGTCAATCCAGGTGATGAAGTCATCATCCCAACCCCATACTGGGTTAGCTATGGAGATCAGGTCAAGATGGCAGAAGGCGTTCCCGTCTTTGTTTCTGCTAAGGAAGACAATCACTTTAAGGTGACCGTAGAGCAGTTAGAAGCAGCTCGCACTGACAAGACCAAGGTTTTGGTGCTGAATTCGCCATCTAATCCCACAGGTATGATTTACACCCGTGAGGAACTCTTGGCAATTGGAAACTGGGCTGTAGAAAATGATATTCTCATCCTAGCAGACGATATCTATGGCCGCTTGGTTTATAATGGTCATGAGTTCACACCGATTTCTAGCCTATCGGAAGCGATTCGCAAGCAAACAGTGGTCATCAATGGTGTGTCTAAAACTTATGCCATGACTGGTTGGCGGATTGGTTATGCCGTTGGAGAAGCAGATATTATCGCTGCCATGTCCAAGATTGCAGGTCAAACAACTTCGAATCCGTCAACAGTAGCCCAATATGCAGCAGTTGAGGCTCTATCAGGTGAGCAAGATACTGTAGAAAGCATGCGTCAGGCCTTTGAAGAACGTCTTAATACCATCTATCCCCTCCTTGCAGAGGTACCAGGATTTGAAGTGGTCAAACCGCAAGGGGCCTTCTATCTCTTCCCAAATGTCAAAAAGGCCATGGAGATGAAAGGCTACACGGATGTGACAGACTTTACAACTGCTATCTTAGAAGAAGCCGAAGTGGCCTTGGTAACAGGAGCTGGATTTGGAGCACCAGAAAATGTCCGCCTCAGCTATGCGACAGACCTAGACACGCTTAAAGAAGCAGTCGAACGCTTGAAAGCATTTATGGGTAGTGAGAATGATTGATCATTTTGAGATTAAGGTAAAGGATTTACAAATTTCAGAAGGATTTTATAGGAGTTTTCTCGCTCCTTTGGACTATAAATTGGCTTTTAAGACTAGTTCTCTAATTAGTTTTCTATCCCCGAACAGCCCTCATCCTGGTGGTGATTTTTGGCTGACTCAAGGAACACAAGATCCTGTTCATTTTGCTTTTTTAGCAGAAAATAAGGAAGAAGTTTAGGCTTGTTATGAGGCTGGCTTAGAGGCAGGTGGGCGAGACAATGGGGCTCCTGGTTATCGAAGTGAGCGTCCGATTTACTATGCTGCTTTTATGATTGACCTGGATGGGAACAATATAGAGGTGGTTTGCCATAAAGAATAAAAAAGAAAAGGAAAAATAATGACAAAACGTGTAACGATTATTGACGTAAAAGACTATGTTGGTCAGGAAGTGACGATTGGCGCTTGGGTTGCCAATAAATCAGGAAAAGGGAAAATCGCTTTCTTACAATTGCGTGATGGAACAGCCTTCTTTCAAGGTGTGGCTTTTAAACCAAACTTTGTCGAAAAATTTGGTGAAGAAGTGGGACTTGAGAAGTTTGATGTTATCAAACGCTTGAGCCAAGAAACGTCTGTTTATGTGACAGGTATTGTCAAAGAGGACGAACGTTCTAAATTTGGCTATGAGTTGGACATCACAGACATCGAAGTGATCGGTGAATCTCAAGACTACCCAATCACACCAAAAGAACACGGAACAGACTTTTTGATGGATAACCGTCACTTGTGGTTACGCTCTCGTAAGCAAGTAGCTGTGTTGCAAATCCGTAACGCTATTATCTATGCAACTTATGAGTTCTTTGACAAGAACGGTTTTATGAAGTTTGACAGCCCAATTCTTTCAGGAAATGCGGCAGAAGATTCTACAGAACTCTTTGAAACTGACTACTTCGGAACGCCAGCCTACTTGAGCCAATCAGGTCAACTTTACCTAGAAGCAGGGGCTATGGCTCTTGGTCGTGTCTTTGACTTTGGTCCAGTTTTCCGTGCTGAAAAATCAAAAACACGCCGTCACTTGACTGAGTTCTGGATGATGGATGCTGAGTACTCATACTTGACACATGATGAGTCGCTTGACTTGCAAGAAGCTTATGTGAAAGCTCTTCTACAAGGTGTTCTTGACCGCGCGCCTCAAGCCTTGGAAACCTTGGAACGTGATACAGAACTCTTGAAACGCTACATTGCAGAGCCATTCAAACGTATCACTTACGATCAAGCCATTGACCTCTTGCAAGAGCATGAAAATGATGAAGATGCTGACTACGAGCATCTTGAGCATGGTGATGACTTTGGGTCACCACACGAAACTTGGATTTCAAACCACTTTGGTGTGCCAACATTTGTCATGAACTATCCAGCAGCCATCAAGGCTTTCTACATGAAACCAGTTCCTGGAAATCCAGAGCGCGTGCTTTGTGCAGACTTGCTTGCTCCAGAAGGCTATGGAGAAATTATCGGTGGGTCTATGCGTGAGGAAGATTACGATGCCCTTGTCGCTAAGATGGATGAACTTGGCATGGATCGTACAGAATATGAATTCTACCTTGACCTTCGTAAATACGGTACAGTTCCACACGGAGGATTTGGTATCGGTATCGAACGTATGGTAACCTTCGCAGCAGGAACAAAACATATCCGTGAAGCTATTCCATTCCCACGTATGTTGCACCGTATCAAACCATAAGAACAGGAAAACGCCCATGTGGCGTTTTTTCGAATTCTAGTGTTTTTACTTGCGTAAAAAAATTTTTTCTAGTATAATAGTTTATTGTGAGCGAACCTCACTTACCCCTTGCAAAGTCTTGGGGTCATTAGACCAAAAGGAGGAACATATCAATGGCTAAATACGAAATTCTTTATATCATTCGTCCAAACATTGAAGAAGAAGCTAAAAACGCTTTGGTAGCACGTTTTGACTCTATTTTGACTGACAACGGTGCAACTGTTGTTGAATCAAAAACTTGGGAAAAACGTCGTCTTGCATACGAAATCCAAGATTTCCGTGAAGGACTTTACCACATCGTTAACGTTGAAGCAAATGACGATGCAGCTCTTAAAGAGTTTGACCGTCTTTCAAAAATCAACGCTGACATTCTTCGTCACATGATCGTCAAAATTGACGCGTAAGAAGGTAAACTATGATTAACAATGTTGTACTTGTAGGGCGTATGACACGTGACGCTGAGTTGCGTTATACCCCATCAAATGTAGCAGTTGCGACTTTTACTCTTGCAGTAAACCGTACATTTAAGAGTCAAAATGGTGAACGTGAGGCTGATTTTATCAATGTCGTTATGTGGCGCCAACAGGCTGAAAATCTTGCTAACTGGGCTAAAAAAGGCTCACTTATCGGGGTGACAGGTCGTATCCAGACTCGTAGTTACGATAATCAGCAAGGACAACGTGTCTACGTGACAGAGGTCGTGGCTGAGAATTTCCAAATGTTGGAAAGCCGTAGTGTGCGTGAGGGTCACACAGGTGGAGCTTACTCTGCACCAACTGCAAACTATTCAGCACCTACAAATTCAGTACCAGACTTTTCACGTAATGAAAATCCATTTGGAGCAACAAACCCATTGGATATTTCAGATGATGATTTACCATTCTAATGGACAACTAAACTTATAAAGGAGAAAAAACATGGCTCAACAACGTCGTGGCGGATTCAAACGCCGTAAAAAAGTTGATTACATCGCAGCAAACAAAATTGAATATGTTGATTACAAAGATACTGAGCTTCTTAGCCGTTTCGTTTCAGAACGTGGGAAAATCCTTCCTCGTCGTGTAACAGGAACTTCAGCTAAAAACCAACGTAAAGTAACAACAGCTATCAAACGCGCTCGCGTAATGGCTTTGATGCCTTTCGTAAACGAAGATTAAAGAAAAGACCCGGTTGGGTCTCTTTTTCATGAGCTTGAAAACAAGAAAGCGAATTAAGACCCCAACGGGTCTTTTTTCACAAGCTTTGAAATGAGAGAGCGAGTTAGGCTCAGTGGCTCCCTTTTTACGAGTTTGAAAACAAGAGAACACATTAAAAGCACGATGGAGCTTTTTCATAAATATGTCTTTTTTTCATCCAAGAAATTAAAATAAAAATGATAAACTTTTTGAAAATAGGGGATTTGCCTACTTTATGATATAATGGAAAGAGTTAGATTGAAAGAGGTAGTGAGATGGACGCGAAATTAAGATACAAGGCAAAGAAGATCAAGATTGTCTTTTTTGATATTGATGATACATTGCGGAATTCAAAGACAGGGTTTATTCCAACTACAATTCCCACTGTTTTTAAACAGTTGCGTGAAAAAGGAATTTTAACAGGAATCGCCTCTGGACGTGGCATTTTTGGTGTTGTTCCAGAGATTCGTGATCTCAAGCCTGACTTTTTTGTAACTTTGAATGGGGCTTATATCGAAGATAAAAAAGGTCAGGTCATTTATCAGCATCAGATTGAAAAGTCAGATGTTGAGGAGTATATCTCTTGGGCTAAGCAAGAAGGAATTGAGTATGGCTTGGTTGGGAGTCATGATGCCAAGTTGTCGACTCGCACCGATATGATGAGTGAAGCTATCAATCCAATTTATCCCGACTTAGATGTAGATCCCGATTTCCATGAAAAAGAAGATATCTATCAGATGTGGACTTTTGAAGATAAGGGAGATGACTTGCACTTGCCTGATAGTCTCTCAGACAAACTTCGCATGGTTCGTTGGCATCAACATTCGTCTGATATTGTGCCGATTTCAGGCTCCAAAGCGACGGGGGTGGAAAAAGTTGTGGAACACCTTGGCTTGAAACCAGAGAAGGTCATGGTTTTTGGAGATGGTCTCAACGACTTGGAACTCTTTGATTATGCTGGAATCAGCGTTGCCATGGGAATTTCTCATGATAAAATCAAAGAAAAAGCAGATTATATTACAAAAACATTAGAAGAAGATGGCATTTTTGATGCCTTAGAAGTATTTGGTATGGTAGAAAAAGAATTGCATTTTCCACAAGTAGACATTGAAACAGTAGAAGGTCCTCTTGCGACTATTAAGACCAATCACGGAGACTTACGTATCAAGCTTTTCCCTGAACATGCTCCTAAAACAGTGGCTAACTTTGTATCTCTTTCAAAAGATGGCTACTATGATGGTGTCATTTTCCACCGTATTATCAAGGACTTTATGATCCAAGGTGGAGACCCAACTGGAACTGGTATGGGTGGCGAGTCAATCTACGGCGAATCTTTTGAGGATGAATTCTCAGAAGAGCTTTACAATATCCGTGGTGCTCTTTCCATGGCAAATGCTGGTCCAAATACCAACGGCAGCCAGTTCTTTATCGTGCAAAACCAACACCTACCTTATTCTAAGAAAGAAATTACTCGTGGTGGTTGGCCAGAACCGATTGCAGAAATCTATGCCAATCAAGGTGGGACACCTCACCTAGACCGTCGTCACACGGTTTTTGGTCAGTTAGCTGATGAAGCATCTTACGCTGTCTTGGATGCCATTGCTGCTGTTGAGACAGGAGCTATGGACAAGCCAGTTGAAGATGTTGTAATTGAAACTATTGAAATCGAGGACTAAGATGAAAATCGGTGATAAGCTAAAGGGGCGTATTACAGGGATTCAGCCCTACGGTGCCTTTGTTGAGTTAGAGACGGGTGATACGGGGCTGATTCACATTTCAGAAATTCGGACAGGATTTATTGAAAATATTCATGAAACCTTGAAAGTCGATGAAGAGGTTCAAGTTCAGGTAGTGGATTTAGATGAATTTACGGGGAAAGCCAGTCTTTCTATCCGTACTTTGGAGGAAGAAAAGTACCAGTTTCCTAGACGGAGACGCTTTTCAAGCGACCGCTTTAACTACGGTTTTGCTCCCTTTCGACGAATGCTACCAATCTGGACTGGAGAAGCTCTGCACCATTTAAAAAAGAAGAAGTAGTTTAGAGTTTTATATTTTTTGTAATGTTAATATAAATTTGCTATAATAGGACCATGGAAGAAGAACAATTATTAAAATCAGGAGAGCGCATTAACCAGCTCTTTTCGACAGATATCAAAATCATTCAAAATAGAGAGGTTTTTAGCTATTCGGTGGATAGTGTTCTCTTATCACGATTTCCACGTTTTCCTAAGAAGGGGTTGATTGTGGATTTCTGTGCTGGGAATGGAGCAGTGGGGCTTTTTGCTAGCACTCGTACTCAAGCACAGATATTGTCTGTTGAGATTCAGGAGCGTTTGGCGGATATGGCTGAACGCTCTGTCCGTTTGAATGGATTAGAGGAGCAAATGCAGGTCATCTGCGATGATTTGAAAAATATGCCTGCTCACATTCAGGGGAGTAAGGTGGATATGATTTTGTGTAATCCACCCTATTTCAAGGTGGATCCTTATTCTAATCTGAACGAGAGTGAACATTATCTCTTGGCTCGACACGAAATCACGACTAATTTGGAAGAAATCTGTCGTAGTGCCCAGAGTATTCTCAAGTCTAATGGGCGTTTGGCCATGGTTCATCGTCCTGATCGACTTCTGGATATTTTGGATACGTTAAAACGACATAATCTAGCCCCTAAGCGCCTGCAGTTTGTTTATCCAAAAAGAGAAAAGGAAGCCAATATGCTTTTGATTGAGGCGATAAAGGATGGCTCAACAAGTGGCTTTAAGGTCTTACCTCCTTTGATTGTCCACAATGATGATGGCTCTTATACGCCCGAAATCGAAGAGATTTATTATGGATCATAAGGCTTATATGTACATTCTGGAGTGTCATGATGGATCCTACTATATAGGCTATACGACTGATGTGAGAAGACGCCTCGCTATCCACAATAGTGGGAAGGGAGCCAAATATACACGAGCACGCTTGCCAGTCAAACTTATCTATGCTCAAGGTTTTGCCAGTAAGGAAGAAGCCATGTCGGCTGAAGCTCTTCTCAAGCGTAAGAAGAGGCCACAGAAGGAAGAATTTTTATCTGAAAATCAAGATAGAAATTTACTCAGTTATTTTGAAGAATCGTGGGGAGTCCTTTGACTCCTCTTACCTTTGTCAAAAAGCGAAAAAAATGCTACAATAAAGAAAATAAACAAAATGAGGTATTATCATGTCCAAGATTCTAGTATTTGGTCACCAAAATCCAGACTCAGATGCCATCGGATCATCTGTAGCTTTTGCCTACCTTGCAAAAGAAGCTTACGGTTTGGATACGGAAGCTGTTGCCCTTGGAACTCCAAATGAAGAAACAGCCTTTGTCTTGAACTATTTTGGTGTGGAAGCACCACGTGTTATCACTTCTGCCAAAGCAGAGGGGGCAGAGCAAGTTATCTTGACTGACCACAATGAATTCCAACAATCTGTATCAGATATCGCTGAAGTAGAAGTTTACGGTGTTGTAGACCACCACCGTGTGGCTAACTTTGAAACTGCAAGCCCACTTTACATGCGTTTGGAGCCAGTTGGATCAGCGTCTTCAATCGTTTACCGTATGTTCAAAGAACATGGTGTAGCTGTGCCTAAAGAGATTGCAGGTTTGATGCTTTCAGGTTTGATTTCAGATACCCTTCTTTTGAAATCACCAACAACACACCCAACAGATAAAATCATTGCTCCTGAATTGGCTGAATTGGCTGGTGTAAACTTGGAAGAATATGGTTTGGCAATGTTGAAAGCTGGTACCAACTTGGCTAGCAAATCTGCTGAAGAATTGATTGACATCGATGCTAAGACTTTTGAACTCAACGGAAATAATGTCCGTGTTGCCCAAGTGAACACAGTTGACATCGCTGAAGTTTTGGAACGCCAAGCAGAAATTGAAGCTGCAATGCAAGCTGCCAACGAATCAAACGGCTACTCTGACTTTGTCTTGATGATTACAGATATCGTCAACTCAAACTCAGAAATATTGGCTCTTGGTGCCAATATGGACAAGGTCGAAGCGGCTTTCAATTTCAAACTTGAAAACAATCATGCCTTCCTTGCTGGTGCCGTTTCACGTAAGAAACAAGTGGTACCTCAATTAACTGAAAGCTTTAATGCGTAAGATTTTGGGTGTCAGCTCAAAATCGGAAAGTCTAGTTTGCCTTATATCGAAAGGAGTTTCGGCTCCTTTTTTTCTAGGAGTGAAGTATGTTAGAAAATGGCGATTTGATTTTTGTGAGAGATGGGTCAGACATGGGACAGGCCATCCAGACTTCCACAGGTAACTATAGCCATGTTGCCATTTATTTGGATGGGATGATTTATCATGCTAGTGGACAGGCTGGTGTTGTCTGTCAAGAACCGGCAGACTTCTTTGAGTCCAATCATTTGTACGACCTCTATGTTTACCCAGAAATGGATATCCAGTCGGTGAAGGAAAGAGCTTGCAGACATCTTGGAGCACCCTACAATGCTTCTTTCTATCCAGATGCAGCTGGTTTCTACTGCTCCCAGTATATAGCAGAAATCCTACCTATTTTTGAAACTATTCCTATGAAATTTGGAGATGGGGAACAGGAGATTAGTGATTTTTGGAGGGAGTATTACATAGAACTAGGTCTGCCTGTTCCTCTGAACCAAGCTGGGACCAATCCTAGTCAGTTGGCAGCATCGCCTCTGTTACAATGTAAAGAAAGGAATCTTCATGATTCAGATTTTTAATCCATCTCGTTTGACGAGACAGCCATTTTTGGAGAATTGATCCGCTATCTGGACCAGTATGAGGATGTGATTCTACGGGAAATTAAGGCTCAATTTCCAGATGTTGCAGTTGATAAACTCATGGAAGAGTATATAAAGGCAAGCTTGATTCTACGTGAAAATAAGCGCTATTACCTCAATTTTCCTACGCTTGAATCACTTGATAGTCTTGAACTGGATCAAGAGATTTTTGTCAGAGAAGCTAGTCCGGTCTATCAAGCCTTGTTGGAGCAGAGTTTTGAGACGGAATTGCGCAATCAAATCAATGCAGCTATTTTAGTTGAAAGACGGACTTTGCGCGCATTAAAATGACCCTGTCCAATTATTTTTACAAGGTCAAACAGCAGTATCCTTTGACAGAAAAACAGCAGGAGCTCTATGACATTTTAGGAGATGTTAATCCTGAGTATGCACTCAAGTATATGACGGCTTTTTTGTTGAAATTTCTCAAAAAAGACCAGCTTATGCAGAAATGCCGTGATATCTTTGTGGACAGTTTGGTTGTCTTAGGCTATATTGTGCAAAATGAAGATAGAAAGTATGAGTTGGCTATCGATTTTGATAAGGAGAGATTAACTTTCTACTTAGCGTGATTTCTTGTTTCTGAGCACATTGTTTGACTTTCCTTAGTATTCGGTATAAACTATATGTAACCGGTAACACATATCGGAATAAACTAAAGGAGACAATCATATGTCACTTGAAAACAAATTGGAACAAGCAACAGGCGCTGTCAAAGAAGGTTTTGGTAAAGTTACTGGAGACAGCAAGACAGAACTTGAAGGAGCTGTTGAAAAAACAGTTGCTAAGGCAAAAGACGTTGTAGAAGACGCAAAAGGTGCTGTAGAAGGTGCCGTTGAAGGTTTGAAAAACGTTTTTACTAAATAATAGGAAAAAATCAAGGGTTTCATTTTCCCTTGATTTTTTCTATTCTTATAAATAATTTTCTGCGACGGCTGTATCTCCTGGGTAGGATTCTTTCTTGCCCTGGATGATTTGGTAACAATCGGCTCCCTTACCCGCAATAATAACTGCATCTAATTCGTGATTTGTGATAGCCATTGCCGCCTTGATGGCTTCTTGGCGATCCGCAATCTTTTCAACAGGATGATTGATGTAGCTACTAATTTCATCTGCAATGGCCATTGGGTCTTCATAGTTAGGGTCATCAGCAGTCAGAAAGACTTGAATCTCAGGGTGTTGATTGAGGAGGAGGCCAAAGTCCTTACGACGACTTTCTCCCTTGTTTCCTGTTGATCCCAGAACCAGAGCAATCTTTCCGGTTTGATGAGTTTCAACCACATTGATGAGTTTTTTCAGACTATCCCCATTGTGGGCATAGTCGATGAAGACCTTGGCTCCATTTTTCTGAGTGAGGACTTCCATACGACCAGGAACGCGGGTTGCAGCGATGCCTTTTTTGATGTCCTCAAGACTTGCTCCGAGACGGAGACAAGCAAGTCCAGCAGCAACTGCATTTTCTTGGTTGAAGTTGCCAATGAGTTGGATATCATAATCTCCAGCGAGTTTACCCGTAGCTGAAAAGCTAAAGGCTTTGGAATTCTCGATTTGGTTATCAAATTGGCTACCATAGAAATCATGGTCTTGATCTTCAACCTGTTCTTTCAAGACTGAGAAGTGGTCCATGTCACTGTTAATGATGACTGCTCGGCTATTTTCCATCAAGAGACGCTTGTGGTAGAAATAGTCTTCAAAGCTAGGGTGTTCAATCGGGCCGATATGGTCTGGGCTGATATTGAGGAAAACTCCCACATCAAAGGTTAGACCATAGACACGTTTGACCAGATAGGATTGACTGGAGACTTCCATGATGAGGTGGGTACGGTCATTTTGCACAGCCTGATTCATCATGTCAAAGAGGTCAATACTCTCAGGGGTTGTCAACGCTGACTTAAAGAAAGTCTCGCCATCAAGAGTTGTGTTCATGGTCGACAACATAGCAGGTCTATGCCCTTGAGATAAGATGTTATAGGCGAAATAGGTTGCTGTTGTCTTGCCCTTAGTACCAGTAAAGGCAAGGAGTTTGAGTTTCTCTTGTGGATTACCATAGAACTCCATGGCAATCAAACTCATGGCTTTCTTTATATCGTTCACAATGATGACAGGGATATCGACTTCGTAGTCCTTTTCAGCTACATACCAAGCTAAACCTTGTGTTATAGCAGAAAGAAGGTATTCTTTTTTAAAGGCAGCGCCTTTTGCAAAAAAAAGAGTGTCTTCTGTTACTTTTCGGCTGTCGTAGCTGATGCTATCAAAAACAACTTTGCTGTAGTTGTAGTGGTAATGACCTTGGTCAATAATTTCGCGAAAAAGGCCATCTTTCTTTAAAATATCTAATACGGTTTCAATCTTAATCATACTTTCTATTGTAAACCGAAAGTCGTAAATTTACAAGTAACAAGGAAAAGTTTATAATGGAAGATAAGGAGTTTTTCCTAGTTATCAAAATTGAATGAGGAATCTATGTCGCACGAAAACAATCACCAGCAGGCCCAGATGTTACGGGGGACTGCTTGGCTAACGGCTAGTAACTTTATCAGTCGCCTACTCGGGGCTGTTTACATTATCCCTTGGTACATCTGGATGGGGGCTTATGCAGCTAAGGCAAATGGTCTCTTTACCATGGGTTACAATATCTATGCTTGGTTCTTGTTGGTTTCAACAGCGGGGATTCCAGTTGCGGTGGCCAAGCAAGTTGCCAAGTATAATACCATGCGAGAAGAAGAGCACAGCTTTGCCCTGATTCGGAGCTTCTTAGGCTTTATGACAGGACTAGGCCTGGTTTTTGCTTTAGTCTTGTATGTCTTTGCTCCTTGGCTAGCAGACTTGTCTGGCGTGGGCAAAGACTTGATCCCAATCATGCAAAGCTTGGCTTGGGGAGTCTTGATTTTCCCGTCTATGAGTGTTATCCGAGGATTTTTCCAAGGGATGAATAACCTCAAACCCTATGCCATGAGCCAAATTGCTGAGCAGGTCATTCGTGTTATCTGGATGCTCCTAGCAACCTTTATCATTATGAAGATCGGTTCAGGAGATTATCTAGCAGCCGTTACCCAATCAACCTTTGCTGCCTTTGTCGGTATGGTAGCCAGTTTTGCAGTCTTGATTTATTTCCTTGCCCAAGAAGGTTCACTCAAAAGAGTCTTTGAAACAAGAGATAAGATTAACAGTAAGCGTCTCTTGGTTGATACCATTAAGGAAGCCATTCCTTTTATCCTGACAGGGTCTGCCATCCAGCTCTTCCAGATTTTGGATCAGCTGACCTTTATCAATAGTATGAGCTGGTTTACCAACTACAGCAATGAGGACTTGGTTGTCATGTTTTCTTATTTCTCAGCCAATCCTAATAAAATCACGATGATTTTGATTTCTGTAGGGGTTTCGATTGGGAGTGTTGGTTTGCCACTTTTGACGGAAAACTATGTCAAGGGGGACTTGAAAGCAGCTTCTCGTCTCGTTCAGGACAGTCTCACCCTACTCTTTATGTTCTTGCTACCAGCAACGGTTGGAGTGGTTATGGTAGGAGAACCTCTTTATACGGTCTTCTATGGTAAGCCAGATAGTTTGGCTCTGGGCTTATTTGTCTTTGCAGTTTTGCAGTCTATTATTTTAGGCTTGTACATGGTCTTGTCTCCAATGCTTCAGGCCATGTTCCGCAACCGCAATGCCGTTCTCTATTTTATCTATGGTTCTATTGCCAAGCTAGTCTTGCAACTACCTACCATCGCCCTCTTCCACAGTTATGGTCCTTTGATTTCAACAACCATTGCTCTCATCATTCCTAACGTCTTGATGTATCGGGATATTTGTAAAGTAACTGGTGTCAAGCGCAAGGTGATTTTGAAGCGAACCATTTTAATCAGTTTGCTGACCCTAGTCATGTTTCTGTTAATAGGAACCATCCAGTGGCTGTTAGGATTTTTCTTCCAACCAAGTGGACGTTTGTGGAGCTTCTTTTATGTAGCTCTTGTCGGTGCCATGGGGGGTGGACTTTATATGGTTATGAGTCTGCGTACCTATTTATTAGATAAGGTAATAGGAAAAGCCCAAGCAGATCGCCTGCGAGCAAAATTTAAGCTTTCGTAAGGTAGCATTTATAAATAAAAGGAATAAGTTGAACAATCTTTTAGGAGAACTTGAAGCTTATTCCTTTTTTAGCGTAAAAATAGCTAAAATTATATTTCAAAAATAGAAAATGAGGCTTTTTTCGATTTTTTGGAAAAAATCATTGACTAAACAAACTAAACGTTGTATAATAAAACAAATATTTAAAGCAGGAGGTTCCGGAAATGAAAAAGTCTAAGAGCAAATATCTAACCTTGGCAGGTCTTGTCCTGGGTACAGGAGTTTTATTGAGCGCGTGTGGAAATTCTAGCACGGCGTCAAAAACCTACAACTATGTTTATTCAAGTGATCCATCTAGCTTGAACTATCTAGCAGAAAACCGCGCAGCAACATCCGATATTGTTGCAAATTTGGTAGACGGGTTATTAGAAAATGACCAATATGGGAATATTATTCCATCATTAGCAGAGGATTGGACTGTTTCTCAGGACGGTTTGACCTATACCTACAAACTTCGTAAGGATGCCAAGTGGTTTACTTCTGAGGGAGAAGAATATGCGCCTGTAACTGCCCAGGATTTTGTGACAGGTTTGCAATATGCAGCTGATAAAAAATCAGAAGCCTTGTATCTAGTGCAGGACTCTGTTGCTGGTTTGGATGACTATATCACTGGTAAAACAAGCGACTTTTCAACTGTCGGTGTCAAGGCACTTGATGACCAAACGGTTCAATATACTTTGGTTAAACCAGAACTTTACTGGAATTCAAAAACACTTGCAACGATACTTTTTCCTGTTAATGCAGATTTCCTGAAATCAAAAGGGGATGATTTTGGGAAGGCGGATCCATCTAGTATTTTGTACAATGGACCTTTCTTGATGAAAGCACTTGTCTCAAAATCTGCTATTGAATATAAGAAAAACCCTAATTACTGGGATGCTAAGAATGTCTTTGTAGACGATGTGAAATTGACCTACTATGATGGTAGCGACCAAGAATCACTGGAACGTAATTTTACAGCTGGTGCTTATACTACGGCTCGTCTTTTTCCTAACAGCTCCAGCTATGAAGGGATTAAAGAAAAATACAAAAACAATATCATCTATAGTATGCAAAATTCAACTTCATATTTCTTTAATTTTAACCTAGATAGGAAGTCTTACAATTATACTTCTAAAACAAGTGACATTGAAAAGAAATCGACTCAGGAAGCAGTTCTCAATAAAAACTTCCGTCAGGCTATCAATTTTGCTTTTGACAGAACATCTTATGGGGCTCAGTCTGAAGGGAAAGAAGGTGCAACAAAGATTTTGCGTAACCTAGTGGTTCCTCCAAACTTTGTCAGTATCAAGGGAAAAGACTTTGGTGAAGTTGTAGCCTCTAAGATGGTCAACTATGGTAAGGAATGGCAAGGTATCAACTTTGCGGATGGTCAAGACCCTTACTACAATCCTGATAAAGCCAAGGCTAAGTTTGCGGAAGCTAAGAAAGAACTCGAAGCAAAAGGTGTTCAATTCCCAATCCACTTGGATAAGACTGTGGAAGTAACAGATAAAGTAGGCATACAAGGAGTTAGTTCTATCAAACAATCAATTGAATCTGTTTTAGGTTCTGATAATGTAGTGATTGACATTCAGCAATTAACATCAGATGAGTTTGACAGTTCAGGCTACTTTGCTCAAACAGCTGCTCAGAAAGACTATGATTTATATCATGGCGGTTGGGGACCTGATTATCAAGACCCGTCAACCTATCTCGATATTTTTAATACTAATAGTGGAGGAGTTCTACAAAATCTTGGACTAGAGCCTGGAGAAGCCAATGACAAGGCTAAGGCAGTTGGACTGGATGTCTATACTCAAATGTTGGAAGAAGCTAATAAAGAGCAAGATCCAGCCAAACGTTATGAGAAATATGCTGATATTCAAGCTTGGTTGATTGATAGTTCTTTAGTTCTTCCAAGTGTTTCGCGTGGGGGAACACCATCATTGAGAAGAACCGTACCATTTGCTGCTGCCTATGGTTTAACCGGTACAAAAGGGGTTGAATCATATAAATACCTCAAAGTACAAGATAAGATTGTCACAACAGACGAATATGCAAAAGCCAGAGAAAAATGGTTGAAAGAAAAAGAAGAATCCAATAAAAAAGCCCAAGAAGAATTGGCAAAACATGTCAAATAAAATCTAATTGTAGATAAGTTTGTGTAAGAAGTCTTTGTGCTTAAAAACGCATAATATCAGGTATATAAAATCCTAGATGTTATGCGTTTTGTTATAGGAAGATTTATTAGATTTTATCCTCAAATTGAGTTATTCCCGACTTTATCCGTTGAAATATTATAAGGAGTATTTATGAAATTAAAATTATTAAGAGTAGATACTAAGGTGATTATGGGGAGTTTCTTATTTGTTCTGTCTAGTCTACTTGCTTTGTTGCTTCCCCTTATCTTAAAGGGTTTAATAGATGGGAGTTCTATTGAAAATATAGGTTTCAAAGTATTTCAATCGTTTTTGATTTTTATTGGTCAAGCCTTGTTTTCTTCTATTGGTTACTATCTGTTTAGTCAATCGGGTGAAAAAAGATAGCAAAAATCAGGAAAAAAGTGATAGAGGGGTTGATTTATGCAGAGAAATCCTTCTTTGATAAGAGCCAAAGTGGGGAGTTGACTTCTGCCATTGTCAATGACATGAGTGTCATTCGTGAGTTTTTAATTACGACTTTCCCAAATATTATTCTGAGTTTAGTTATGGTACTTGGTTCCATTGTAGTCTTATTTAGTCTTGATTGGAATCTTTCTCTACTTTTATTCATCACTCTTCCTTGTATGATGTTTATTATCTTGCCCCTTTCCAATATCAGTGAAAAGTATAGTCGTCGTTTACAGGAGGAAATCGGATTTTTAACAGGGCAATTGACTGAAAAGATTCAAGAACATGAATTAATTAAGACTAACCAAGCAGAGAAAAGTGTACAGGATGTTTTGGATAATTGTATTGAAAGGGTACAAAACAATTCACTGAAATCAGATAGGGTTACTTCTTTTGAGACCCCGTTTGCTCTCTTATTTATCTTTGCGACTATAGTTGTGATGCTAACCTATGGGGGTTATCGGGTCAGCGCAGGATATATATCTGTGGGAACCTTGGTTTCGTTTTTGATTTACCTCTTTCAATTACTTAATCCTATTAGTAATATAGCTAATTTTGTAACTATTTATTCTAGGAGCAAGGGATCTTCAGTTGCACTGGAGAACTTGCTTGCAGTTCCTAAAGAAAAATTTGAGTGAGGAAAATCGGTATCAGGACAAGGGTTGAATTTTAACCATGTCTATTTTGGTTATGATGAAAATCGACCTGTCTTAAAGGATATTACTTGTTCAATTTTCAAGGGGCAAAAAATTGCTTTTGTTGGACCATCTGGATCAGGAAAATCAACGATTGTGCGTTTGTTAGAGCAGTTTTATAAACCGCTTTCAGGAGATATTCTAATGGAGCAATCAAGTATATATGATTTTAACTTAAAAGAATGGAGAAGTAAAATCGCTTGGGTTTCACAAAATAATGCAGTCTTATCTGGCAGTATTCGTGACAATCTTTGTCTCGGTTTGAATCGCTTAGTAACTGATGATGAATTGATGAAAGTGCTAGACTTAGTATCACTAGGTGATGAGATTCGCTCCATGAAAGAGGGACTAGATACTGAAGTTGGTGAACGCGGACGATTCTTGTCAGGGGGCAAAGCCAAAGACTTCAAATAGCTAGAACCTACTTAAAAGATGCTGAAATTCTTATATTTGATGAAGCCACTGCTAATCTTGATGCGGATTCTGAGTATGCGATTATCAGTAGCCTCTATTCTGCATTAAAGGAGAAGACGGTTGTGATTATAGCGCATCGTTTGTCAACGGTAAAAGATGTGGATTGTATTTTCTTCTTAGAGGAGGGGAAAATCACTGGCTCAGGAACTCATAAGGAACTACTGGAAAATCATGAGCGTTATGCTCGTTTTGTGCAGGAGCAAATGATAGAGTGAAGGTGTCTTTTGAGATTCACCATTTTATAGTCTATTAAAGGGAGCAGGAAAAACTCCCTTTTTATATAGTTTGAAACTATAACTAGCTCTTGAAAAGAAGAAAATGAGTTGATGAAAATAAGTGGTACAATAGTTACTATAGATTTGGAGGTATTGTATGAGCAAGGAATTACACATTAACACAATTTTGGCTCAGGCGGGTATTAAGTCAGATGAAGCGACAGGTGCATTGGTGACACCGCTTCATTTTTCAACGACCTATCAGCATCCAGAGTTTGGTCGATCTACTGGGTTTGACTATACGCGCACTAAAAATCCAACTCGTAGTAAGGCTGAGGAAGTCTTGGCGGCTATTGAGTCAGCAGACTATGCCCTAGCGACTAGCTCAGGGATGTCAGCTATTGTACTGACCTTTAGCGTCTTTCCAGTAGGAAGTAAGGTCTTGGCAGTGCGTGATCTTTACGGTGGTTCTTTTCGCTGGTTTAACCAAGTGGAGCAGGAAGGTCGTTTCCATTTTACCTATGCCAATACAGAAGAAGAGTTGATTGCCGAGTTAGAAAAGGATGTGGATGTTCTCTATATCGAAACCCCAACCAATCCCTTGATGTTGGAATTTGATATCGAAAAACTAGCAAAATTGGCTCATGCTAAGGGTGCCAAAGTGGTGGTGGACAATACCTTCTATAGCCCTATCTACCAACGTCCGATTGAAGATGGAGCAGATATCGTTCTCCATTCAGCAACCAAGTATCTAGCAGGCCACAATGATGTCTTGGCTGGAGTGGTTGTGACCAATAGTTTAGAACTATACGAGAAGCTTTTTTACAATCTCAATACAACAGGGGCAGTCTTGTCTCCATTTGACAGCTACCAGTTGCTTCGTGGTCTCAAGACCTTGTCTCTTCGTATGGAGCGCTCAACAGCTAACGCCCAAGAAGTGGTTGCCTTTTTTAAGGATTCTCCAGCAGTTAAGGAAGTTCTCTACACTGGTCGTGGAGGCATGATTTCCTTTAAAGTAGCCGATGAAACACGCATTCCTCATATTTTGAACAGTCTCAAGGTCTTCTCTTTTGCTGAAAGTTTGGGTGGAGTGGAAAGTCTTATTACTTATCCAACGACTCAAACTCATGCTGATATTCCAGCAGAAGTACGCCATTCTTATGGTTTGACAGATGACCTCTTGCGTTTGTCTATTGGGATTGAGGATGCTAGAGATTTGATTGCAGATTTGCGCCAAGCCTTAGAAGGATAAGACAAAGATGGGAAAATATGATTTTACAAGCCTGCCCAACCGTTTAGGGCACCATACCTATAAATGGAAAGAAACAGAAACGGATAGTGAAGTTCTACCAGCTTGGATAGCGGATATGGACTTTGTGGTCTTGCCTGAAATCCACCAAGCCGTGCAAACTTACGCAGACCAACTGGTTTATGGTTATACCTATGCCAGTGAAGACTTAATTAAGGAAGTTCAAAAGTGGGAAGCTACACAATACGCTTACAACTTTGACAAAGAGGCTCTTGTCTTTATCGAGGGTGTGGTACCAGCCATCTCAACAGCTATTCAAACCTTTACAAAAGAAGGCGAGGCGGTTTTAATTAACACGCCTGTCTACCCACCCTTTGCTCGCAGTGTCAAGTTGAATAATCGTAGATTGATTACCAATTCTTTGGTGGAAAAGGATGGTCTGTTTGAGATTGACTTTGACCAACTTGAAAAGGATTTGGTGGAAGAGGAGGTTAAACTCTATATTCTTTGCAACCCTCACAATCCTGGTGGACGTGTTTGGGAAAAAGAAGTGTTGGAGAAGATTGGCCAACTCTGCCAAAAACACGGTGTTTTGTTAGTTTCGGATGAGATTCACCAAGATTTGACCCTCTTTGGTCACAAACACCAGTCTTTCAATACCATCAATCCTGCCTTCAAAAATTTTGCTATCGTCTTGAGCAGTGCCACTAAAACATTTAATATTGCTGGAACAAAAAATTCCTATGCAGTCATTGAAAATCCTAAGTTGAGACTGGCTTTCCAGAAACGCCTGTTGGCCAATAATCAGCATGAAATTTCAGGCTTGGGTTATTTGGCGACAGAAGCTGCCTATCGATACGGTAAAGATTGGCTAGAGGAACTCAAGCAAGTCTTTGAAGACCACATCAATTATGTGGTGGATCTATTTGGAAAAGAGACTAAAATCAAGGTCATGAAACCGCAAGGTACCTACTTGATTTGGCTTGACTTTTCAGCTTATGACCTGACTGATGAAACATTGCAAGAGTTGTTGAGAAATGAAGCCAAGGTTATCCTCAACCGTGGTTTGGATTTTGGAGAGGAAGGAAGTCTCCATGCCCGCATCAATATAGCTATGCCCAAATCTCTGTTGCAAGAAGTCTGTCAGCGGATTGTGGCTACTTTTGCCAAACGTTAAAAATCCAGCCTTCTAGGAGAAAAGTCTTCCTAGAAGGCTATTTTCATAGGCGAAAATATGGTATAATAAAAAGATAAGGTAAAGGTGAAAATATGGCTAAATTGATTCCGGGGAAAGTTCGTATCGAAGGTGTTGCCCTTTATGAAACTGGTAAGGTTGATATCATCAAGGAAAAGAACAATCGGCTCTACGCTCGCGTTGCAGAAGAAGAACTGCGCTATAGTTTAGAGGATGATTTGGTTTTTTGTGCCTGTGATTCTTTTCAAAAGAGGGGCTACTGTGTGCATTTGGCAGCGCTAGAGCATTTTCTGAAAAATGATGAGCGTGGTCAGGAAATCTTGTGGAGTCTGGAAGAAGGTCATGAAGAAAAAGAGGCCGTTGAAACCAAGGTGACCTTGGGTGGCAAGTTTTTGGATCGAATTTTATCTCCAAAATCAGAATGCGCCTATGAGTTATCAGCTGTGGGTCAGGTGGAAGCAGGAACCAATCATATCTTGTGGACTCTGAGAATCGGCCAAATCAATAGCCAAAAATACTATATCATTCGGGATATTCCACTTTTTTTAAGGATTGTCGAGCAGAGAAAGTCGTATATGATTGGCAAGATTTATGAGGAGTCTCTTTCTTGGGAAACCTTTGATGATGCCAGCCAAGAACTTTTGACTTTCTTGCACGGACTAACGGAGGAAGGGCTGGTTCCAGACCTCTTTTTCCAAAACCAAGGTCGGCACCTCTTTTTCCCTCTGACCTTTTTTGAGCAGGGTGTGAATTTACTGATGGCCTTGCCCCATTTTCAATTTGACCATCAAGTGGATAGCTACCAAACCCTGCTTTTTCAGGATATGCATGCTGATGCCAATCTATTTGCCTTTGCAGTAACAGAATACTCGGATTATTTTGAAATGGAAATCAGTGAGAGTCCTAGGGTCAATGTCTTTTATCAGGGAGCAGTACTTTTCCATAAAGGTCAGGTTTATTTTTTAACAGACCAGCAGATGCGTCTTCTCAAGGAAATTAAAGCGTTACCTGTGGGTCAACAAGGAAAGAAATACCTGCAATTTGATAGCAGTGATCGAGACAAATTGGCCTCCTGTCTGACTCTTTTTATCCAGATGGGCACCGTTTCAGCTCCAGAACGTCTACAAATCAAAACTTTTGCGCCCTCTTTTTACTTTGACAGGGAAGAAGATAATCGGATTCGTTTAGAAATTCAGTTTGATTATGGAAATAGACAGGTATCTAGCCGACAAGAGCTAGAAGAATTACCCTTTTCAAGTGACGCAGACTTAGAAGAAAGAATTTTCCAAGTCTGTTTGGCTGCGGGCTTTGAAGCCGATTTTCAATCTTGGCGTCAGGCCTTAAAAGCGGAGTCTGTCTATCATTTTTTTCATGATATCATTCCAGTCTTTGAAAAACTCGGGCATGTTGACCTATCAGATAAACTAGAAGAGCTTTATAGCCTAGCGAGTCCTCAGGTGCAGATTGCCTCCAAGGGAGGTCTCTTGGAAATCCAGTTTGATTTTCAAAATATTGCCCAGGAGGAAATCGACCAAGCCATGCAGGCCTTGGTTGCCAATCAGGATTTTTATATTGATTCGTCTAATCAAGTTTACTTTTTCGATGAAGAAACCAAGAAAATTCGCCAAAATCTACAGGAACTGGGGCAATTTGAATTAAAAGATGGGACCTTGCAGGCTCGGAAATCCTTGGCCTACAGTTTAGCTCATCTCTTTGAAGGGCGAGACCGTGTTTCTTTTTCACAAGAATTCCAGAATCTGGCCCAGGATTTGACGCATCCAGAGGACTTTCCTTTGCAAGCAACTCAGGTCAAGGCTGACTTGCGAGATTATCAGGAAAAGGGAATTGGCTGGTTGCAGATGCTCCATCATTATGGTTTTGGTGGGATTTTGGCTGATGATATGGGACTTGGGAAAACCCTTCAGACCATTGCTTTTTTGACTAGTCAAGTGACAAAAGAAAGTCGGGTTTTGATTCTCGCTCCGTCGGGTTTGATTTACAACTGGGCAGATGAGTTTCAGAAATTTGCTCCACAGTTGGATGTGGCTGTTGTTCATGGTTTGAAAGCAAGTCGTGAGGAGATTCTTGCCGAGAGCCATCAAATCTATGTGACTAGCTATGCCACCTTCCGTCAGGACAGTGAGCTTTATCAGGGGATGGCCTTTGACTTCCTTTTCTTAGATGAAGCTCAGGTCATGAAAAATGCCCAGACCAAGATTGCCCAGACCTTGAGACAATTTGTGGTGCCGTCGGTCTTTGCCTTGTCAGGAACTCCGATTGAAAACCATCTGGGTGAGTTGTGGTCTATTTTTCAAATCGTCATGCCCGGACTTTTGCCAAGCAAGAAAGAATTTATGAAATTGCCAGCAGAGCGAGTGGATCAGTTTATCAAGCCTTTCGTGATGCGACGCAAGAAAGAAGAAGTTCTGACTGAATTGCCAGACTTGATTGAGGTGGTTTATAAAAATGAACTGGAAGACCAGCAAAAGGCTATTTACCTTGCCCAGTTACAACAGATGCGAGACCATCTGGCTCAAGTGTCAGAACAGGAATTTCAGCGAAGTCGTGTGGAAATTTTATCTGGTTTGATGCGCTTGCGTCAAATATGTGACACTCCTGCCCTGTTTATGGAAGATTATCAGGGAGCCAGCGGCAAACTAGATAGTCTCCGAGACCTACTGGTACAGGTGGCAGACGGCGGACACCGTGTCTTGATTTTCTCTCAGTTCAAGGGAATGTTGGAAAAAATTGAACAAGAACTGCCAGACTTGGGCCTGACATCCTTTAAAATTACGGGTTCAACCCCAGCCAAGGAAAGACAAGACATGACCAAGGCCTTTAACCAAGGAGAAAGAGATGCCTTTCTGATTTCCCTCAAGGCTGGTGGGGTCGGTCTGAACCTGACAGGTGCAGATACAGTGATCTTGGTTGACCTTTGGTGGAATCCTGCGGTGGAAGCGCAAGCCATTGGCCGTGCCCATCGGATGGGTCAGGAAGAAACGGTTGAGGTCTATCGCTTGGTGACCAAGGGAACCATTGAAGAAAAAATTCAGGAACTCCAAGAACAAAAGAAACATCTGGTGTCACAAGTATTGGATGGCACAGAGTCACGTGGTAGTCTGACCCTAGCAGAAATTAGAGAAATTTTGGGAATTTCTGAAGCCAGCACTTGAAAAATCAAGACAATACGCTATAATGAAGTGTTGAAAGGAAATAGAAAATGAAACAAGAACGATTTCCATTGGTGTCAGATGACGAGGTCATGTTGACTGAAATGCCAGTCATGAATCTCTATGATGAGTCTGATCTGATCAGTAATATCAAGGGTGAGTATCGAGATAAAAATTATTTAGAATGGGCTCCTATTACTGAAGAAAAACCAGTAAAACCGATTGAAAAGCAAGTCGAAAAACCTAAAAAGGCTCCTTTAGGGGTTAAAAAAGAAGGAAAGAGCTATGCGGAGGTGGCGCGTGAAGAAGCGCGTGCGGACTTGAAAAAGAAACGCTCTGCTAACTACCTAACTCAGGATTTCAGCCTTGCGAGACGTCATTCTCAGCCCAGTCTAGTTAGACAGGGCAATCAACCGACAACTCCTTTCCAAAAGGAAAATCCTGGTGAATTTGTCAAATATAGCCAAAAATTGACCCAGTCTCATTATATCTTGGCGGAAGAAGTTCATTCTATCCCTACCAAGAATGAAGAAGTGTCAGCACCTGCTCCAAAGAAAAACAATTATGATTTTCTAAAGAAGAGCCAAATCTACAATAAAAAAAGTAAACAAACAGAACAAGAACGTCGGGTTGCCCAAGAGTTGAATCTGACCAGAATGACAGAATAGGGGAGAAAACATGTCAAAGACATATCATTTTATCGGAATTAAGGGATCAGGGATGAGTGCCTTGGCCTTGATGTTGCACCAGATGGGGCACAAGGTTCAGGGATCAGATGTTGAAAAGTACTACTTTACCCAACGCGGTCTTGAGCAGGCAGGAATTACCATTCTTCCTTTTGATGAAAAGAATCTAGACGGTGATATGGAAATTATCGCTGGAAATGCCTTTCGTCCAGATAACAACGTCGAAATTGCCTATGCGGACCAAAATGGTATCAGCTACAAACGTTACCATGAGTTTCTAGGTAGCTTTATGCGTGACTTTGTTAGCATGGGAGTAGCAGGAGCACATGGAAAAACTTCAACGACAGGTATGTTGTCTCATGTCTTGTCTCACATTACAGATACCAGCTTCTTGATTGGAGATGGGACAGGTCGTGGTTCGGCTAATGCCAAATATTTTGTCTTTGAATCTGACGAATATGAGCGTCACTTCATGCCTTACCACCCAGAATACTCTATTATCACCAACATTGACTTTGACCATTCAGATTATTTCACAAGTCTCGAGGATGTTTTCAATGCCTTTAACGACTATGCCAAACAAATTACCAAGGGTCTTTTTGTCTATGGTGAAGATGCTGAATTGCGTAAGATTACGTCTGATGCACCAATTTATTATTATGGTTTTGAAGCTGAAGGCAATGACTTTGTAGCTAGTGATCTTCTTCGTTCAACAACTGGTTCAACCTTCACCGTTCATTTCCGTGGACAAAACTTGGGGCAATTCCACATTCCAACCTTTGGTCGTCACAATATCATGAATGCGACAGCCGTTATTGGTCTTCTTTACACAGCAGGATTTGATTTGAACTTGGTGCGTGAGCACTTGAAAACATTTGCCGGTGTTAAACGTCGTTTCACTGAGAAAATTGTCAATGATACAGTGATTATCGATGACTTTGCCCACCATCCAACAGAAATTATTGCGACCTTGGATGCGGCTCGTCAGAAATACCCAAGCAAGGAAATTGTAGCAGTCTTTCAACCGCATACCTTTACAAGAACCATTGCCTTGTTGGACGACTTTGCCCATGCTTTAAACCAAGCAGAGGCTGTTTATCTAGCGCAAATTTATGGCTCGGCTCGTGAAGTAGATCATGGTGACGTTAAGGTAGAAGACCTAGCCAATAAAATCAACAAAAAACACCAAGTGATTACTGTTGAAAATGTTTCTCCACTCCTAGACCATGACAATGCTGTTTACGTCTTTATGGGAGCAGGAGACATCCAAACCTATGAATACTCATTTGAGCGTCTCTTGTCTAACTTGACAAGCAATGTTCAATAGGATGTTCCCATGGAAATTCCAATTAAGATCATTCAGGCAAGCAAGTCTGATTTGCCTGAGATAGGGGCACTTCAGACCTCGTCTTTTCCAGCTGAAAAGCAGCAACTTTCCCATATTTTAGAAGAAAGTATCCGTAAGTGTGCGGATACCTTTCTTCTAGCTAGGGATGAAAATCAACTTTTAGGCTATATTTTATCAAGTCCCCAGTCAGACAATCCGCAATGTCTAAAAGTACATTCTTTAGTCATCGAGTCTGACCATCAGAGACAGGGCTTGGGAACACTTCTTCTTGCAGCCTTGAAAGAGGTGGCAGTTGAGCTGGATTACAAAGGGATTCGTTTGGAGAGTCCTGATGAGCTGCTTTCCTATTTTGAAATGAACGGTTTTGTTGATGAAGAAGCAACTTTGCTCTATGCAACTAGCCAGGGCTATAGTATGATTTGGTTTAATCCCTTTTATCTGGAGGAACAATGAAAATCAGACAAGCAAGATTAGAAGATTTGGATCGGATTGTTGAACTTGAATTTGAAAATTTTTCGGTCGAAGAAGCCATTCCTCCTTCTGTCTTTGAAGCACATTTGAGAGAAATTCAGACCTCTTTTCTGGTTGCTGAAAAAGAAGGAAGAATCATGGGTTATATCGAAGGACCAGTTGGCCTGCACCGCCATCTGCAAGACCAGTCTTTTACAGAAGAAATAAAAGACTATAGTCATGAACCTGGTGGTTATATCTCTGTGACCTGTCTGTCTATTGCCAAGGAGGCACAGGGACTCGGACTGGGTCAGAAATTGCTGACAGCCTTGAAAGAAGTTGCTCTTGAAGATGAGAGAGATGGCATTAATCTAACCTGTCATGACTATCTCATCGCCTATTATGAAAAACATGGATTTGTCAACGAAGGCCAGTCCCAGTCAACCTTTGCAGGGGAAACATGGTATGATATGGTCTGGGAAATGAAAAAATAAGTTAGGAAAAGTATCATAGATTGCTTTTTTTGGACTTTTAAGATATAATATTATGGATTATCAACAAGGAGGAAAAACTTTTGAGTGAAAAGTCAAGAGAAGAAGAGAAATTAAGCTTTAAAGAGCAGATTCTGAGAGATTTAGAAAAAGTAAAAGGCTATGATGAAGTTCTGAAAGAAGATGAGGCAGTAGTTCGCACTCCTGCAAATGAACCTTCAGCTGAAGAACTCATGGCTGATTCCTTGTCAACGGTAGAGGAGATTATGAGAAAAGCTCCTACCGTGCCTACTCACCCAAGTCAAGGTGTACCAGCTTCTCCAGCAGATGAGATTCAAAGAGAAACTCCTGGTGTTCCAAGTCATCCAAGTCAAGATGTACCTTCTTCTCCAGCGGAAGAAAGTGGATCAAGACCAGGTCCAGGTCCTGTTAGACCTAAGAAACTTGAAAGAGAATACAATGAAACCCCAACAAGGGTAGCTGTTTCCTATACGACGGCAGAGAAAAAAGCAGAACAAGCAGGTCCAGAAACACCTACGCCTGCTACAGAAACAGTGGATATCATCAGAGATACATCACGTCGTAGCCGTAGAGAAGGAGCAAAACCCGTTAAGCCTAAGAAAGAGAAGAAGTCACATGTGAAAGCTTTTGTGATTTCATTCCTTGTATTCCTTGCCTTGCTCTCAGCAGGTGGTTACTTTGGTTACCAGTACGTGCTAGATTCCTTATTACCTATCGATGCTAATTCTAAGAAATATGTGACGGTTGGAATTCCAGAAGGTTCAAACGTTCAAGAAATCGGTACGACGCTTGAAAAAGCTGGTTTGGTAAAGCATGGTCTGATTTTTAGTTTTTATGCCAAGTATAAAAATTATACCGACTTGAAAGCAGGTTACTACAATTTGCAAAAGAGTATGAGTACAGAAGACTTACTCAAAGAGTTGCAAAAAGGTGGAACAGATGAACCGCAAGAACCTGTACTTGCGACTTTGACAATTCCAGAAGGTTATACCTTGGATCAGATTGCTCAAACTGTGGGTCAATTGCAAGGTGACTTCAAAGAGTCTTTGACAGCGGAGGCTTTCTTGGCTAAAGTTCAAGATGAGACGTTTATCAGTCAAGCAGTAGCGAAATATCCTACTTTACTGGAAAGTTTGCCTGTAAAAGACAGCGGTGCGCGTTATCGTTTGGAAGGATACCTTTTCCCAGCTACATACTCTATCAAGGAAAGCACAACTATTGAGAGCTTGATTGATGAGATGTTAGCTGCTATGGATAAGAACCTATCTCCTTACTATAGTACTATCAAATCTAAAAACTTGACTGTCAATGAGTTGTTGACCATTGCTTCCTTGGTCGAAAAAGAAGGTGCCAAGACAGAAGATCGTAAGCTCATTGCAGGTGTATTCTACAATCGTTTGAATCGTGATATGCCACTTCAAAGTAATATTGCAATCTTGTATGCCCAAGGAAAACTGGGGCAAAATATCAGTCTAGCTGAGGATGTTGCGATTGATACCAACATTGATTCACCTTATAATGTTTATAAAAATGTAGGTCTCATGCCTGGTCCAGTCGATAGTCCAAGTCTGGATGCGATTGAGTCAAGCATCAATCAAACTAAGAGCGATAACCTCTACTTTGTAGCAGATGTCACAGAAGGCAAGGTCTACTATGCTAACAATCAAGAAGACCACGACCGCAATGTCGCTGAACATGTCAACAGCAAATTAAACTAAACAAACTAAAATTATGTGATACTTCACATAATTTTCTTTAGAAAATATTATCAGAAGAAAGTTGAGAAAAATGGCAGAAAAAACATATCCTATGACCCTTGAGGAAAAGGAAAAACTTGAAAAAGAATTAGAAGAATTGAAATTGGTTCGTCGACCAGAAGTGGTAGAACGCATTAAGATTGCCCGTTCATACGGTGACCTTTCAGAAAACAGTGAGTACGAAGCAGCTAAGGATGAACAAGCCTTTGTCGAAGGACAAATCTCTAGCTTAGAAACAAAAATCCGCTATGCTGAAATCGTCAATAGCGACGCAGTTGCCCAGGACGAAGTAGCGATTGGTAAAACAGTCACCATCCAAGAAATTGGTGAGGACGAAGAAGAAGTTTATATTATCGTAGGTTCAGCTGGTGCGGATGCCTTTGCAGGTAAGGTTTCAAATGAAAGCCCAATTGGGCAGGCCTTGATTGGCAAGAAAACAGGTGATACAGCAACCATTGAAACGCCTGTTGGTAGCTATGATGTAAAAATCTTGAAGGTTGAAAAAACAGCCTAAAAACAGAAAAAGGAGTGGGGAGGCGATGTGCTTCACTCACTCCTTTTTCCATTTTGCTACTCTTCGAAAATCTCTTCAAACCACGTCAGCGTCGCCTTGCCGTATGTATGGTTACTGACTTCGTCAGTTTCATCTACAACCTCAAAACAGTGTTTTGAGCAACCTGCGGCTAGTTTCCTAGTTTGCTCTTTGATTTTTATTGAGTATTAGATGTATAGTGCATTGAAGTTAAAATAGTACACTTTGATTTCTAAGACATTGTTAGAAATTAGATTAAATTCCTTAATCGATTTGCGCATGTTTTATTTCATTTCACTATACTTTAGATTGGAAAATAAGGAATCACATAAATCGCAAGAAATAGGGAATCTGATTCGTGTTTATAACCGTTCAAAAAGAGAAGAGGCTGAAAGTGAGCCACTTAATCTTTATGTCGAAGATGAAAAGGGCAATCTCCTGGCAGGTTTGATAGCAGAGACTTTTGGAAATTGGCTAGAACTAGAAATCGAGTATTTGTTTGTAAAAGAGGAACTGCGAGGACAAGGAATCGGTTCAAAACTATTGCAACAGGCAGAAAGTGAAGCTAAGAATCGAAATTGTTGTTTTGCCTTTGTCAATACTTACCAGTTCCAGGCACCGGACTTTTATCAGAAACATGGCTACAAGGAAGTTTTTTCTTTGCAAGACTATCTCTACATTAGGCAAAGATATTATTACCAAAAGAATCTGTAAGGTGAGTATGGAGGTATAATACAAAGAGAGGCTCGCACATAAGTATGGAGGTGGACTGATGTATATGAGTAACTATCGATAAATACCAGTTATAACCTAGAAATTGTGTCTTTCTAGACGATATTGAGGACAATATAATCGTAGCCCCAAAATTAGGAATCAAGACTTATCAGGTTAAGAAAAGAAGTGATGTTGTTGATATTTTAAACAATTTATTTAAACTAAAAACTCTCTATCTATTAATCCGAGATTCCCCTCTCGGATTTTGTGTTGCTTTCATTAAATTTACAGGTAAGACTTGCTAGCTTCAGTAAATATACACAAGTTTTTCAGAATAGAGTGAAATCCAAAAGAAAATGGAAATAATGAAAGCTCTTGTAGGCATAAGAAAACACCTCTGTGTTATACTTGTTGTTCAACCACAA
>ERZ1023461.6-NODE-6-length-167348-cov-53.122534_pt1 | contig 167348 bp, 179 predicted proteins | sample MGYA00380528_ERZ1023461 | MGnify/ENA primary metagenome ERZ1023461 (study PRJEB33173, sample SAMEA4830392) | metagenome | study: EMG produced TPA metagenomics assembly of the PRJEB25223 data set... | reverse complement strand
AGGCATGGCTCACCACGAACGGTTTTCTTTAATTTGGGGTTTTGCAGGAAGTCTAATTTGCAAATATTTTAAAATAACCATAATTTGACAAATGCTTATTTTTAAAAACAGCTTTAACTTACCCAAATTTTTACATCCATTTTAGCAAATCAATCCATCATTGCCAATCCACGCCCATGCCATGTCCAGACCGCCTTTAAAAATGACAAAACCCTATCAACGACAAGGGTTTATGGCGACAACCATACCCCCATGCCTTGATTTTTGTCATCGCTTTTTACCTTGAAATAAGGTAAAATATCCCAATTTATTTTCATATTTTTATAAAAATAGGCAAGCCATGACCGTCCAAACCTACACCCCAAGCCCAAAACCCGCCCCAAAAAAAGCCGTTCAAGGCGAAAAACTGCGTGGCTATGACAAAGTCGCCCGTATTCCCATTAAGGTTATCCCCACCGTTGAAGCCCCCAAAAAGCCCGACTGGATTCGTGTCAAATTATCTAGCCCTGCCGAAGTAGAGCGTATCAAAGGCACGCTACGCAAACAAAAACTCTACACCGTCTGCGAAGAAGCCGCCTGCCCCAACCTGCCCCAGTGTTTTGGGGACGGTACCGCCACTTTTATGATTATGGGCGACATTTGTACACGCCGTTGTCCGTTTTGTGAAGTGGCACACGGTCGTCCCAACCCCCTTGATGTGGACGAGCCACGCCACACGGCTGAGACCATTTTGGGGCTTGGTTTAAAATATGCCGTCATCACAAGCGTAGACAGGGACGACCTAAAAGACGGCGGAGCGGGGCATTTTGTGGAAGTTATCCAAGAATCCAAAGCCCTAAGCCCCAACTGCTTGATTGAAATTCTTGTGCCTGATTTTCGTGGACGTGAAAAAATCGCCATTGACCTGCTTGCCGAGACCGCTCCCGATGTCTTTAACCACAACATCGAGACCGTACCACGCCTATACAAGGCATTTCGCCCCGGCTCGGACTATCAGCACTCACTAAACCTACTAAAAGAATACAAGGCACGCCGTCCTGACGTTGCCACCAAATGCGGATTTATGGTGGGGCTTGGCGAGACCGAAGAAGAGGTTTATGCCCTGCTTGACGACCTAAAAGCCCATGATGTAGACATCATCACAATCGGGCAGTACCTTGCCCCCAGCAAAAACCACGCCCCTGTGGACAGATATGTACATCCTGATGAGTTCGCCCGTTATACCGAATATGGCAAAAAGCTGGGCTTTTTTAACATTTGGGCAAATCCTATGGTGCGTTCAAGCTACTTTGCTGACCGCCAATACTATGGCGAAGACTGCCCACCGCCTGTGCGTAGCTCAAAAGCCCTAGCCGAAGAGAAATTAGCAAAGGCGGAGCGTGGTGAAAAAGTTGGGTGTTTTTAGGTACTAAACATGGAGTAAATGGTCTTTTGCCCTACTTGACTTTAATTTAAGGAATTTGTATGAATGTCCTAAAAAACTGTATTAAATCTCTTTCCAAACTAAAAATAAACCCTTATAAGTATTGGGGTTGAAGTTTTTAAAAATCCATAAAAATCAGGGTTTGGAAAGAAGTCTATTATCGGATTAATTGCTATATTGCCTACAATGACTTATGCAAACAGTCATTTAGGTTTATATACAAATGACTTAGCCAAATGTATGGTTTCATCATTATCAGCCAATGATAAAAAAATCTTTCAAAACGCCACCTTGCAAGGCATGTTCTCTCATCCTAGCTTGAACCAAAAAAATCCATACTCCCAATATGAAATCAATCAAACCCAACAACAATTTGGCAGGCTAGTAACACGCTTGTTTGCCAAAGATTGCACCAAAGAGCTGATGATTGCCATGTACTATGATAACAAAGCCGTAGAGCGGGCAAGTGAAACTCTTGGCGTTTATGTCATGCAGGATTTGATAAATCACCCAAACTATGAGCGTTATTGGTTGGGTGTTGAGCACTACATGAATAAACAAGAGTTAGAACACGCCATTCAAGATGTCTTAAAAGATTAAATGCCACCATGACCCAAATTATCCTATCATCCAACCAAATCCACCGCCTGCATCATGCGTTTTTTGTGCCACAAGGTGAAATAAAAGCCACTTTGCTTATCGTGCATGGCATGAGCGAGCATAGTGGGCGTTATGCTGATTTTGCCAAATTTTTGGCGGATAATGGCGTACTTGTGGCAACTTATGACCAGCTTGGGCATGGGCAGACGGTCAAGGACAAATATGAGCTTGGTTTTATTGACGAAAAACACCCCGTCCAAGTCCTGTGCAAAGATGTCATCATCATGGCGGATAAATTAAAAGACAAGGCACGCACGCTGACCAACCGCCCCATTGCCCACTATATCATGGGGCATTCTATGGGGTCATTCATTGTGCGGACGGTACTGACCCATCATGCCATTGCCTTTGATGGGGTTATTTTGATGGGAACAGGCAACAGCTTTGGACTGATTAACCGTGTTGCTCTGATGACACTTGGGGTGATGAATCATCTTAACCCAAAACGTCCCAATGTTCGCTTTGCCGCCTTGCTCAATCATCATCTACTTTCTCAAATCCGTTCACCCATCTGTGCCTCGCCCTTTGCATGGCTGACTGAGAACACTCAAAATGTCAAAAATTTTGAAAATGACCCTTTGTGTGGTTTTGCATTTACCAATAATGGTTTTGTCGCTTTGCAAGCTGTCATCAAAAAAGCCACATCGCCCACATGGTATGCCCACACACCCAAAGATTTTCGCATATTGCTTGTAAGTGGCAAAGACGACCCAGTCGGACGCATGGGGCAGGACATTGATGAACTCCAAAACGAACTCATCAAAGCAGGGCAAAACGTCCGCACGCACCTATATCCCAATATGCGACACGAACCACTACACGAGACGGATAAAGATAGGGTGTATGGGGATATTTTGGGGTGGCTGGCATTGTAACAATAAAAAAGAGAGTTGATTTAAACAACTCTCTTTTTTTATGCCTTAATTACTACATTTAGATTAATAGCAATTACAAATGCAAGGGGGGGGGTAAATCGCAAGTATCGCAACGAGTTTTGTGGTAACCGCCACACACTTCGCAAGTGTATTCACCATAAGGCACTGGCACTTGACCCATATAAATGGGTGTAAAGATTGACTTTGCACTGATAGAGAACTTTTTCATGATTGTTTCCTGTGGTAAAAATTTAGCTTAAAAACTAAGGATTACTTAGTTTTGATATATACTAAATTATCCTTAGTATAAAGTCAAGTTAAAAACTAAGAAAATTTTAGTTTTTAACTTGATGAAATAAAATGACCGCCCATCAATCAAACATCTTTGCCAAACGCCTAAACACCGCCCGCAAAGCCAAAAAACTTTCCCAGCAACAGCTTGGTATTTTATCAGGCATTGACCCGTCATCAGCCAGTGCCAGAATGAACCAATATGAGCGTGGCAAACATACACCTGATTTTTTAACCTTATCCAAAATCGCCGAAACACTCGGCGTGCCGACCGCTTATTTTTATGCCGAAAATGACGATTTGGCGGAGCTGATTTGTCTATTTGACCGAGCCGATTTTGATATGCAACAGCAGATTTTGCAAAGCGTTCATGCCTTATATAATCGTTAATTTTTAAAAAATAAATTTGCCAAATTGCCAAAAATAGGCGACAATAAGGCGTTATTTACTTCACTTAGGAAATTGTTATGTCTTTACAAAACATCATTGAAACCGCCTTTGACAACCGTGCCAACTTTGGGGCGAGCGACTGCCCTGCTGACGTGCGTTCTGCGGTTGAAGAAGTGCTTGCAGGTTTGGATAATGGTTCGCTTCGTGTTGCCGAAAAAATTGACGGCGAATGGGTAGTTCATCAATGGGTCAAAAAAGCGGTACTTCTATCCTTTAAAATCAATGACAACAAGCCGATTGAGTCTTGCGATTTACGCTTTTTTGACAAAGTGGACACCAAATTTACCGATTGGACAGAAGAAGATTTCAAAAACGCAGGCGTGCGTGTCGTTCCCCCTGCGGTGGCTCGTAAAGGCTCATTCATCGCCAAAAACGTGGTACTCATGCCGTCCTACACCAACATCGGTGCGTATGTGGACGAAGGCACCATGGTGGATACTTGGGCGACTGTTGGCTCATGTGCCCAAATCGGCAAAAACGTCCACCTATCAGGTGGTGTGGGTATCGGTGGCGTGCTAGAACCGCTACAAGCAAACCCAACCATCATCGAAGACAACTGCTTTATCGGTGCTCGTTCTGAAATCGTGGAAGGCGTGATTGTCGAAGAAGGTTCGGTCATCTCCATGGGCGTGTATATCGGTCAATCCACCAAAATCTACGACCGTGAAACAGGCGAAATCCACTACGGGCGTGTACCAGCAGGTTCGGTTGTCGTGCCAGGTAACCTACCAAGCCCATGCGGAAAATACAGTCTATACGCTGCTATTATCGTCAAAAAAGTAGATGCTCAAACTCGTGCTAAGACCAGTTTGAATGACTTATTGCGTACTGAGTGATTTAAATGGCACGACCGTCTTTTTAAAGCAAGCCCCAAGCGAGATGTTTGGGGTTTGTTTTATATTGGCGGTGTTGTTAGGGCTTATCAAAAAACACACTTCTAATCCGAAAAAATGCCACAACCACCAAGACAAGCCCCACCACGACCGCCACGCCTTTACTAATGGGGGCGATAAACTCTACCACTTGGTCATAGTTTGCCCCAAGTACGTAGCCGGCATACGCCAACAGGGTCGTCCAAATGGCAGAACCTAATGTCGTTAGCACCAAAAACGGCAACATCGGCATACGATTCATACCAGCAGGGATAGAGATGAGCGAGCGAATGGCAGGTATCATTCGCCCAAAAAATATCACCGCCTTGCCATGTTTGTTAAACCAATTGGTTGCATTGGTGATGTCAGACGGCTTAATCAGTAGGTATTTGCCGTATTTTTCGGTCAAACTGTACAGGCGTTTCTCATCAAACACCGTGCCTAGATAGTACAGTGGCAACGCCCCAAGCACCGACCCTGCCGTGCCTGCGATGATGACGGCAACGATGTTCATGTTACCCATGGCTGACCAAAATCCCGCCATCGGCATGATAAGCTCGCTCGGTATGGGCGGAAAGACGTTTTCCAAAAACATCATCAGCGTAACCCCTGCCAGTCCAAGCCTATCCATAATCGCCAAAATCCACGCACTCATGCTGTCCATGAATACCCTCAGTTTTTAAAAAAGGTCTTATCATAACAGAAAAAATACTTTGTTGGCAAAGGTAAATTTGATATAATGGACAACCAACCCTTTATTTATGATGAGAGCCTTATGACCATATTTACCGAACAAAAAAATGCCGTAACCCACATTGACGGTACCTTACATGACAATGCCAATCTGCGTATCGGGATTGCCGTGGGGCGGTTTAATGGCTTTTTGGTTGAGAGTTTGGTAGAAGGGGCGTTGGACGCTCTGCTACGTCATGGCGTGCTTGGCGAGAACATCACTGTGGTGCGTGTACCGGGGGCATTTGAGCTACCCCTGACCGCCAAACGCATGGCGGTAACGGGCAACTATGACGCCATTGTCGTGCTTGGGGCGATTATCCGTGGGGCGACACCGCATTTTGACATCGTGGCAAGCGAGTCTGCCAAAGGCTTATCGCACGTGGCTCTACATCATGACATTCCTGTGATTAATGGCATTTTGACGACCGAAAACATCGAGCAAACCATTGAACGTGCTGGCACCAAAGCAGGCAACAAAGGCTATGAAGCAGGTATGACCGCCATTGAAATGGTGAGCGTATTAAAGGCTTTGTAATCTTTATTACATCAATTTGGCATTGTTTTAAATTAAAAAATGTCGGGGCAAATTGCAATTTGCCCCAAATCATAAAACAACGCCCCATTTTCCTATTTTCCCATTAAAAGATGATTTTAATGCAGTATTATTTTAAGGCTAACTATGACCGCACCCAACCCCCAAAATGACCAATTTGACATCAACGAAACCGGCTATAAAACCAGCTACACCGCCATTCGCAAGGCTCGCCGTTTTGCCGTGCAGGGTTTGTATGAATGGCTGATGACCGATTATCGTTTTGCCAATGAAAGCCGTGATTTGCTTGGCGGTAATGAGCCACATACCATTGTTGCCCGTACCCGTAGTGAAAACGCCATGCACACTGTGCATTTGGGCTATTATCACGAGCTTATGCGTGAGATTCCCATGAAAGCAGGTGAGCTGATTGTGGATATTGCCCGTTATCTTGACCGCAGTTTTGAAAAGCTAGACACCATTGAAAAAGCGATTTTGCTGATTGGGGCGTATGAGTTAAAACACAGTCGCCATATCCCTTATAAAGTGGTGCTTGATGAAGCCATGCAATTAAATACCCATTTTGGGGCAACTGATGCTCATAAATTTATCAATGCCATTTTGGATAGATATGCCAAAGACGTGCGAGAATTGGAATATCAAGCCAACAAAGCTGAGAAAAAAGCCAAAAAAGAAAGTGAATAATGAAAAGGGCGGATAATTCTGCCCTTTTTTAAAACCATCAAACGGATTGACGCATGTCCGAATTTTCCCTAATCTACACCCATTTTAAACACGCCACCACACGCCATGCCAATACCGTTTTGGGCATTGGCGATGATTGTGCGGTAAGCCATATTCCGCCAAATAGCCAGCTTGTCAGCTGTGTGGATACGCTCGTGGCAGGACGGCATTTTGTTCATGAGACCGACCCGTACGCCATTGCCTACAAGTCGGTGGCGGTCAATCTGTCCGACCTTGCCAGCATGGGGGCAACACCTTACGCCATTTTGGTGGGATTGTCTTTACCAAAAGCCATGGCGAATGATGATTTTTGTCAAGCGTTTGCAGAGGGTTTGGCGGCGGCTTGCACACCGTTTGGGGTAGAGCTGATTGGGGGCGATACCACAGGCTCGCCCGTTTTGGCGATTTCGGTTACGGCTTTGGGTTTTGTTCCGTCAAGCCAAGCAATCACACGGCAAGGGGCGTGCGTGGGCGATATGGTGTGCGTAAGTGGCGTGGTGGGGCTTGCAAGCCTTGCCTTACATGGGATTTTGGACGATTTAAATGGAGATGGACACGCCAACCGACCGCCAGACAGTCTGCCCCACGACCTACGCCAAGCCATGCAATACCCTGCCCCACAGGTGGCACTTGGGGAGCGACTTATCGGCTTTGCAACTAGCATGATTGACATCTCGGACGGCTTGGGGCAGGATTTGGGGCATATTTTGACGGCAAGTGGTGTGGGGGCGGTGATTGACCTTGATGCCATACCAAGCCATGCCCTGCTCGATGCCTTGCCCCACGCCCAAAAATGGCAACATCAAATCAATGGGGGCGATGATTATCAGTTGTGCTTTACCATGCCTTCTGCTAAACTTGATTTATTTAAAACCCAAAATCCTGATATGGCTATTTATCCGATTGGGCAAATTGTGGCGGATAAGGGATTGGTGTTTTTACATGATAAAAAACAAGTGGAGTTATTGGTAAAAGGGTGGGAGCATTTTTGATAAATGCTTGTTAATTAAAAAGGCGTTAATCATGAATAAATTTATTTTGGTGGTTTTATTATCTTGTGGTTTATGCAATCAAGCATTTGCCAATAATCAATCTTTTCAAAAATTTATCCCCAAGGGATTTAAATTAACCGAAACACATTGCCAAGCTGATTTTAATAAAGACGGCAAAAAAGATTGCGTGTTACTCATCAAAGACACTAAAAAATCAGCATGGGAAAAAACATACTCTGGCGATATGGTGGATAGAAATCGGCGTGGGATTGTTATTTTATTTAAAACCAATCAAGGCTACCAAAAAGTTTTGGAAAATAAAGCATTATTTGCGTCCGAAAATGAAGATGGTGGCGTATATTTTGCCCCAGAATTGGAGATTGAAGCCGAAGGGAATAAACTTATCTTTTATTACGGTCATGGACGATATGGTAGTTGGCAATATCTTTTTGATTATCGCACCATTGATAATGATAAAGACTTTTATTTGATTGGCTATGATTTATCATCTAATCATGGTCCTTATATTGAATATACGCACAGTGTTAATTTTTTAACACACAAATTCCGCCATCAAGAAAATATGAATACTAACCAAGAAAATGATGTGCCAAATTTTAAAACAACTTGGCATACTTTGTCCAAAGCACCCATTCAAAAATTAAGCCAAATTGATGATATTGATGATGTGGGTTCTCGTTTGAGCGAAATACTTTATCATATCAAAACTCAATAAATAAGACCATAGAATGAGCCAAGCCACCAACCACAAACCCGACATTCGTAAATCAAACCCTTGTCCGCCCTGCCCGACCACCGCCACCACCTTTGAAAAATGCGTATATTGGCTGGGGATTGGCTTGGGTTCTGGTCTGCCCAAAAAAGCTGCTGGCACTTGGGGGACGGTAGGCGGAGTTATTATTGCCTTACCCATGCTTTTATTGGGGGTTTGGGGGTTTTTAATAATTACCATTATTGGTTGTCTGATTGGCAGTTATATTTGTGGCAAAACGTCTGATTTGATGAACACCCACGATGACCCGCATATCGTCTTTGATGAATGGGTAGGAATGTGGATTGCGTTATTGCCGATTTCCTACGATAAATTCTATGATTTTGGAGCAATCATAGAACATTATTATGGTTTTAAAATGTATGATATAACAAGCGATTATTTTATTGATGTTTGGGGTTATTTGATTATTCCATTTATTTTATTTCGCTTTTTTGATATTATCAAACCTTTTCCCATCAAATGGGTGGATAAAAATGTCTCTGGCGGATTTGGGATATTGATTGATGACATATTGGCAGGGGTGATGTCGGCGGTGGTATTTGTGGTTGTGATTTTATGAATTACCACCAAGATTAATTTGAGTATATTATTGATAAATGGCATTTCAAGCGGTTGTATAAATTTATCTGACTTTATGTTTTTCCACATTCCATGTTATAATAATTTTACCTATTTTAGTAAGGATTTACCATGTTAAACATCATCATTCTAGCAGGTGGTAAAGGCACTCGCATGAAGTCCGCCAACCCCAAAGTCTTGCAACCCTTAGCAGGCAAGCCCTTATTGGCACACGTCTTGGCAACCGCCAAACAGGTAAATAGCCAAAAAAATATCGTGGTCTATGGGTTTGAAGGGCAAAAGGTCAAGGACGCATTTGCTCATGAAACGATTGAATGGGTGGAGCAAGCCGAGCAATTGGGTACAGGTCATGCTGTTGCCATGACGTTGCCGGTGTTGCCAACGGACGGTAAAAGTCTGATTTTATCAGGCGATGTGCCTTTGATTGGCGTGGATACCTTACAAAAGCTGGTAAATAGCCAAAGCCCATTTGCCATGCTGACCATGAATCTGGATAATCCGTTTGGGCTTGGGCGAATTATTCGCAAAAATAGCCAAGTGGTTGCCATTGTGGAAGAAAAAGACGCCACAGACGCTCAAAAAGAGATTCAAGAAATTAATAGCGGTGTGTATTGTGTTGCTAATGAAATTTTACATAAATATTTAAAAAATCTAAATAATGACAATGCACAAGGCGAATATTATCTGACCGATATTGTCAAAATGGCGGTTGATGACGGCATTGATATTGATACGGTATCGCCCACATTCCAGTTTGAAATTGAAGGGGTGAATGACCGTGTACAACTTGCCCAATTAGAACGCACTTGGCAACAACATCAAGCCGAGCTGTTGATGAAACAAGGCGTGCATATCATTGACCCAAGCCGTTTTGATTTGCGTGGTACGCTGACGGTGGGGAAAGATGTGCAGATTGATATCAATGTGATTTTTGAAGGCGATTGTCAAATTGGCGATAATGTGCAAATCGGTGCAGGCTGTGTGATTAAAAACACAACCATTGCAAGTGGCACAGTCGTTGCTCCATATAGTATGTTTGATCATGCAACCGTTGGCGAAAATAACCAAATCGGACCTTTTGCCAGATTGCGTCCAAAGGCGGTAACGGCTGATGATGTGCATATTGGCAACTTTGTGGAGCTTAAAAACACGCAAATGGCAACAGGGGCAAAAGCCAATCATCTGGCATATTTGGGCGATAGCACCATTGGGCAAAAAACCAACATCGGAGCAGGAACCATTACCGCTAACTATGACGGCGTGAATAAATTTAAAACCGTCATCGGCGATGAAGTGCGAGTTGGTTCAAATGCGGTACTGGTTGCCCCTGTCAAGATTGGGGCAAATGCCACGATTGGGGCAGGGTCGGTAATTACCAAAGATTGTGCGGAAAATAAATTAGTGGTCGCTCGTGGCAAGCAAGTTACCATTGAAAATTGGGTCAGACCTGAAAAAGAGAAAAAATAAAATTTATGATAAAAAAACACGGCTCAGAGATAAGCCGTGTTTTTGTTTGGGGTAGGCTAGTCATTGACAGGCTCGCCGTCGCCTTCGGGGATAATCTCATCGCCAGAGCTTTCGGCAATGTCTGTGCCTAAGAACTCATCGGCAAGGGCTTGCTCGGCTTCTTCTCGTGCCAGCTCTTCTCTTTCTAGTTCGTCTTGGGCAATCTCTTCGATGGCTTCGGCTTCGTTGTCATCGGTGATGCTGATGACTTTTTGCTCGGTCTTTTTGCTTTTGGCGATATTGCCATCATCCACCCATTTGATGGGTTCGCCCCTTAGTTGGTGTCTCATAAAATCAGTCCAAATCGGCATGGCAAGTGTGCCACCAAAGGCACCTGAACCAAGTGATGCTGGCTCATCATAGCCCAGCCAAACCACTGCCACATGATTGCGTTGAATGCCCGCAAACCACACGTCTTTGGCTTGGTTGGTGGTGCCTGTCTTGCCCCCTAAGTCAGAGCGAAAGTTGCCCCTTCTGCCGGTGCCACTTGTCATCACGTCTTTTAACATGCTACTCATGTATCGAGTGGTACGCACCGATAGGATGCGTGGGGCTTGCTCTGAGATGCCGTACTGAATGGCTTGTTTGGGGTTTAGGCGGTCAAAGATGGGGGCGGCATCCAAAGTTGGGTGTTCGTTGCGATGGTCGTCTTGACGTGATTGCAATTCTTTTTTGGCGGCATTGGCACGAGCGATTAGAGCTTTGGTGCGGTCGGCACTTTGTGGTGGGTCTTGTTCTTTTTGATTGGATTGGCTGTCGGTGTTGTCGTCTTTGTCTTGGACTGATTTGTCATTTTCTGTATGACCAAAGCCATCTAGCAGGCGAGTATTTACCTTGCTTAGTTCTTTGTTAAAGCATACGGCACAGGCTTGGACGGGATTGGCTTGGAAAATGGTTTCGTTGTGAAAATTATAAATGCGTTCGATGATATAAGGTTGAATGCGATGACCGCCATTGGCAAATGTGGCATAAGCGGTTGCCATTTGTAAGGGTGTGGCATCGGTTGCCCCTAGTGCCAATGCCAAAGATTGTGGCAGACGGTCTTTTTCTAGGCTGAAATAAGACAACATCTCACGGGTGGGCTCAACCCCTGCTCGTTGCATCATGCGGATGGAAGGTAGGTTAAGTGAGCGTGCCAAAGCGTTAGAGATGGAGACAGCACCGCCTGCACCCCCGCCAGCATTTTTGGGTCGCCAGTTGCCGATAACGATGGGGTCATTTGAAATGATGTCGCTGGGGCTTAGTTTGGTGTTCTCAAAAGTGGCGGCATAGACCAATGGCTTGATGATGGAGCCCGGTTGGCGATAACCTTGGGTGGCACGGTTAAATTTACTTTGGTTAAAGTGAAAACCACCAACCACGGCTTCTAAGGCACCATTTTGGGGGTTCATCGCCACCAATGCCCCTTGGGTGCGTGGCGGTTGAGTCACATACCAGCTGTTGCCTTGTTTGCTGACTCTGATGATGTTACCCACTTCAATGGCGGGTTTTAGCTCTTTTCTATCACCAGCGACCAAATTGGTGCCAAAGCCACGACGCTTGCCCCCGACTCTGCTGTCAGCGTAATGCATGTTCATGATGACACGCACGGTCTCGCCTGATTGGAGCTCGGCTCGGATTTGACCGTTTTTGACTTCTACCACTTTGGCGGGGAGCATATCACGAAATCGCTCACCATCCCTAAACGTAAAGGGTTTAAAATTGGCTAAGTTGCCTGTCAATGCTTCAACACCACGATAAGTGGTATTGGCAGAAGCGTTGTGACCATAAGTGCCATTTAAAATGGATTGCCTTGCTTTGATTTGGTCGGTACTATCAATGGTCAGTTGCACTCGCCAACCACTGTCCATGACTTGCGTGCCATAGCGTTCAACCAAGGCGGAGCGTGCCATCTCAGCGATATAAGGCAAATTGACATCCAACCGCTCTTGATACATGTTTAGCCCGATGTCAGCAGACAGTGCTTCGTCGTGCTCGGCTTTGGTGATGTAACCTTCGGCAAGCATTCGCCCGATAATCCAGTTGCGTCGCTCTAAGGCACGTTTGGGGTTAATGACAGGATTAAAGTCGGATGGGGCTTTGGGCAAGCCTGCCAGCATCGCCATCTCTGCCACGGTTAGGTTATCTAGCGATTTGCTATAATAACGTTTGGCAGCAGCACGGATGCCATATGCCCCTTGACCTAAATAAATCTTATTGACATATAAGGTCATGATTTCTTGTTTGTTGAGTTCGTTTTCGATTTTTCGGGCGATGAACATCTCATTGAGTTTGCGTTCAAAGGTCTGTTCAGGACTTAAAAAGTAGTTTTTGGCAACCTGCTGAGTGATGCTAGAGCCGCCCGTTTGTCCATCCGTGGTTGAAATCATCTCAGTAATGGCACGCCCAAGCCCCTTGACGCTAATGCCAGTATGTTCAAAAAAGGTGTCGTCTTCTGCCGCCAAAAACGCTTGAATCATGGTCTCAGGAATGTCTTCATATGCCACAGGCAGTGAATACCTGTTGCCATACTGCCCGATGAGTTTGTTGTCTGCGGTGTAGATTTGTAGGGGCATTTCTAGGGGCATGGTTTTTAATTCTTTGATGTTTGGCAAGCTCGGTTCAAGATACATTGCCATGCCATAAAACCCAATTGGAAAAGTTAGCACCAAGATTAAAATCAGTGCAAAAATTGCCAAAATTAGGTTTTTTAGGTAAGAAATCAGACGAACGGCAGAATTTTTTTGAGACATAGCGTTTCTAGGTGGTTAAAATTGTTGTCAAAATGTTGTATCATATTCTTTGTGTAAAGAATGCGTTACAAAGCATGTTAATTTTGAAAAATTCATGTTAAAATTACAGCTAAGTATAGCAGATTTCCAACAAAACTGGTAAATAAAACTGTGAAGTTGGCATCTTGATATAAAACAGTAACGCACTGTACTTTCAAAAGCCACTATTATAACCGAAACGATGCTGTTTTTGTTCGGTTGGCATCAAAAATATAAGGATAAAGTCTGTGGGACTATCTTTTTCTCCTAAGGGTCGGCATCTTCTCGGCTTAGATGTCAGTACCACTTCCGTTAAACTTGTTGAACTAACAAAGCAACAAGGAAGACTTCATTTGAAGTCTTATGGCGTTGAGCCATTAGAGCCGGGCTGGGTTGTTGATAAAAATATTGTCAATAGCGAAGAAGTGGGTGAGGTCATCGCTCGTTTGGTGCGTCGCTCTGGTGCTGATGCCAAAGATGCAGCAACGGCGGTATCAGGCTCAGCGGTCATCACCAAGGTTATTGACATGGAAGCAAACATGTCTGATGCTGACCGTGAGGCACAAATCAAGCTAGATGCTGAGCAGTATATTCCATATCCACTAGCAGAGGTGAATATGGATTTTGAGGTGCTAGGGCCTTCGGCGACCGACCCGAATTTGGTTCGGGTATTGCTTGCTGCTTCTCGTTCTGAGAATGTAGAACAACGTGTTGAAACGCTTTTGATGGGTGGATTGACAACCAAGGTGATGGACATTGAGTCTCATGCCATTGAGCGTGTCTTTGGTCTGATGGTGGATAATCTACCTAATGAACCACAGGTGGTGGCACTCATTGACCTAGGACATAAGCAGTCTACGCTATATATCGCCAAAGATGGAGAATTCATCTATAACCGTGAACAAAGTTTTGGCGGGGTTCAGCTGACCGAAGAGATTCAAGCACGTTATAGCATTCCTTATCATGATGCTACCATCGGTAAGCATGAACATACTTTGCCTACTGATTATCATGAGGGTGTGCTGATGCCTTTTATGGAAAATATCGTCCAACAAATCAGCCGTTCATTGCAATTTTATTTCTCATCTAGCGAATACAACAATGTTGATCACATCATTTTGTGTGGTGGTACTTCGGCATTGCCAGGATTGGCACAGATGGTGCAACAACGTGTTGGGGGCATGGTGTCGGTGGCAAATCCTTTTGAGGGCATGTCCATTGACTCACGCATTGATACCGTTATGCTCCAAAAAGATGCACCAAGCCTGATGGCAGCGTGTGGATTGGCTTTAAGGGGGTTTGACTGATGGCACGCATTAACTTATTACCATGGCGTAAAGAACAGCGTGAGCGTAGAAATAAAGAGTTTAATCTTCTAGCTACTGCCACCGCTGGACTTGCCATTTTAGCGACGATTTTGGTTTTGTCTATTTTAAATAGAGATTTAACCAATCAACAAAATGCCAATAAACGCATTGAAGATGCCAATGCTCAGCTTGATGTCGCCCTAAAATCGATTGAAGATTTGGAAGCTCAACGCGAGCAGATGCTATCTCAGATGAAAGTCATTCAAGATTTGCAGGGTCGCCGTTCGGTGCCTGTGCGTGTGTGGGATAACATTGCCCGAGCCATCCCAAGAGATACCATGTATTTAAATAACATTAAGCGTGAAGGTGATGTTATTAGATTGACAGGTTTTGCTGCCAACCCCAACGTTGTGGCAAACCTAGTGCGTAATCTAAATGCCAGTGAATGGCTGGATGGTTCGGCGGTAGTGAGCATTAAGAGTAAAATTGAAGCTTATCAAAATACACCCTCTCAACAGGTGGCCAGTGTGGGCGTGCGTTCCATCTACCCTGAGGACAGTTATGTAGAATTTGTGGTAACTACTAATATTCATTACCAAGACACCAAAGATGAATCTGATGATGCAACTGATGAAAACGTTACTCTGCCCCCCACTATTGTGGACGGTGAAGGCATGAGCAATCAAGAATTGCCCGAAGTACCAACCATTGGTATTGATAACGCCCCAGGTCAAACACCTTCAACCACAAGCGAGACAGCACCCACCCTTGAACCTGCTGATAGTGCGACAGGGACAGACACAGCTGATACGCCTAACACCCAAAATGTACAACCTGCACCTACAAATGGCAGTACTCAGGTAGGAGGTCAATCATGAAATCACCTTTTAAAAAATCCAAACCAGCAACCGATGCGACCGCTACCCCAGAAGAGAGTACCAACAAAAAAATCAAACTGGGTAAAGCAAATACATCAAAGCCAAAAGGTTTGGGTAAGTCTAAAATAAAAATCAAAGGTAAAAAAGTAGGTGCTAAGCCTAAAAAGCCTGCTTTTGATTCCAAAAAATTCATGGCCGAGGTCAATTCCTTAAATGCTCAAAACTACGGCTCTGCACCAATGCCGGTCAAGATCTTTATCTTAGCGATGTTGGTGGCATTCATTTTAGCACTTGCTTGGTTTGTATTGGTCTCTAAAAAACTTGATGAAATTAAACAGGCTGAAAATCAACAAGTTGGTTTGCTTGAAAGTTACAAAGAAAAAGAATCCAAAGCTCGCCATTTGCAAGCTTATGAAGAGCAAGTGGCACAAATGAAAACTGACTTTGCTGACTTACTAGCACAGCTACCCACCGATACTCGTGTGCCTGAATTGGTGGATGGTATTAACATGGTGGGCAGTGGTAGCGGTGTGCGATTCCAAGACATCTCAGTGCAGGCGGAGGTGGAACAAGAGTTTTTCATTGAACAGCCGATTCAAATCATTGGTTTGGGTGATTACCATCAATTTGGCTCGTTTGTGAGTGGTATTGCGGCATTGCCACGAATCATCACCATGCATGATTTTGAAATTAAAAACCCACAGCCATCGCTTGATAGAATGCCCGAGTTACAACTGGTGTTGCAAACTAAGACTTATCGCTCCAAAGGCGTGGATTTGAATGCAACAACCGAAGGAGGTCAATGATGATAAATAATTCTTCTAAGGTCGGTGTTGGTTTATTGCTGGCATTATTATTAATGACGGGTTGTACTGATCGCATTAGTATTGCTGAGTCTGAGATGCAAAAAATTCGCAGTCAAGGACCGCAAGCCATTGAGCCACCACCAGAGCCACTTCACATTGAAGATTTTGCTTATGCTGCTCAAAGTGAGCCTAGTCCTTTCGTGGCAAAAAGCCTGCGCGAACGCCAGCAAGTCAGAGAACAGGTACCTTCGGTGAAACCAGATGAGAATCGGACGAAAGAGCCACTTGAGTCTTATGAATTGACCGAACTGACCTATCGTGGCAAAGTAACCGCTCCCAATGGACAGGAATTTGGATTGGTACAAACACCAGATGGTATGGTTCATGATGTTCAAAAAAACAATTATTTGGGCAAAAACCATGGTCGCATTGCTGAGATTACAGCAACACAAATCAATCTTATTGAGATTGTCAAAGATGTTGATGAGCAATACGTTGAAAAAACCACTCCGTTGGTGTCACCAAATTAACAGAGCCAACTAGATTTATTCTGAGGACAAAATAATGAATTTTTTAACCAAAAAATCCGCCTTTGCTTACTCTGCGTTGGCAATCAGTTTTATGGCGATTGAGGCACATGCTTTAGCCATTCAAGGTTTATCAGCCAACCAAATCAGTGCTGACACCACACAAATTAAGGTTGCTTTTGATGGTCAGCCTGTAACCCCTGTTGCCTACCAGCAGGCAGGTGGCAAACAACTGACACTTGATTTTAACCAAGTCAGCAGTGGTGGATTGCCAAGAAGCATGCCCATTAACCGTGGTGTGGTCAATGAAGTAACTGCACTAAATAATGGTTCGATGACACGCTTGATGATTGATTTAAAAGAACAGGCAAGCTATACCAGCACCATTGAAGGCAATAATCTCCTTGTAAATGTCAAGCAGGGCAATCAAGTGGTGGTAAATCCATCTGTTGCCCCAGCATCTAATCAGCCAATGACAGTAAGGGTTAATCCGCTACTTGCACCGACCAGCTCTTCTTTGGCGACAAATTATGAAGGCATTTCGGCATTTAATTATACAGGTAATGCTCAAGGTGGCGATGTTGTTGTCAGCTTGACCAATGAATCTATTCCTGTAGATGTACAACGCCAAGGCAACAAATTGGTGATTCGCACCACTGGCACGACCATTCCACGCCATCTATTAAGACGTATTGCTGGCAATGGATTGGTTGCAGATGTTAATGCAACCAACCAAGGTCAAAACGGTGTGATTACCATCAACATGACAGGGGACTTTGAATACCAAGCGTATCAGTCAGGTTCCACCTTAAATGTATCAGTGCTACCACCTAAGATGTTGCGTGAACCTACCTTAGAAGAGAAGGTTTATACCGGTGAGCCCCTGTCTATGGAGTTTCAGGATGTCTCAGTGCGTACTGTTTTGGATGTGCTGGCTAAGTTTGTGAATGATAACGCCAGTGGCAATCAGGGTTATTTGAATATTGTTGCCAATGACAATGTACAGGGCAATATTACGCTACGACTGATGAATGTGCCATGGGATCAAGCTTTGGATATCATCCTAAAAAGTAAAGGCTTAGGTCAGCGTAAAAATGGTAATGTGATTTTGGTGGCACCTGCTAACGAGATAGCTGCTGCAGAAATCAAAGAGCTAGAAGATGCCAGAAAAGTAGATGAATTAGAGCCCATCCGTCAAGAGCATATTCGTCTGAACTATGCCAAGGCAGAAGACATTCATGGGTTATTAGATAGAGTTGGTAGTGCAAGTGGTTCTGGTAATAACCGTAACTCACTACTTAGCCCACGTGGCAATGCTACCTTTGATGGTCGTACCAACACCATCATCATCAATGATACGGCACGAAGCATTGCAAATGTACGCCAATTAATTGAAACCATTGACATTCCTGTAAAGCAAGTTATGATTGAGGCTCGCATTGTTAATGCGTCGGACTCTTTTTCTAAGCAATTGGGTGTAAGATGGGGTTTTAATAGAACGGGTAGTGAGTTTGATATCCGTGGAATGAATGGATTGTCTTCTTCAAATACCGAATCACGTTTTGGCAACTTTGCTGTTGATCTGGGTGTGACAGCGGCCACAAGTGGTATATCACTAGGACTATTAAATATTGATAATTATGCACTGGGCTTGGAGTTGTCAGCAATGCAGGCTGATAATAAAGGGGAGATCATCTCTTCACCAAAGGTCTTGACAGCTGATAAGCAACTAGCCAGAATTTCATCTGGGGTGGAGATTCCTTATCAAGAGGGATCAGCCAGTGGTGCAACAACCGTCAGTTTCAAAGAAGCAGCCTTAGTGCTATCTGCCACACCAAATATCACCCCAGAGGGGAAGATTGGTCTAGACCTAGAAATCACCAATTCGGCAGACTCTGGTAGTAGGGTATTGGGCGTGCCAATTCTTAATACAGATGAGATAAAAACTAATGTCATCTTAGAAGATGGTCAGACTGTGGTGCTGGGCGGTGTCTTTAAGAACACCATTGGTAACAACCAAAATAAAGTGCCTTTCTTGGGCGATTTACCAGGGGTGGGTCGTTTGTTTAGAAATGACGTTAGACTTAACAACAAAGAAGAGCTCCTTATCTTTGTTACACCACGCATCGTCAATGATGGCGTTAGTCGCTACTAATCTTGATGATTTAAATAAAAAGCAGGCGATTGGTCTGCTTTTTATTTTGCGTTCACAAAAAATCACTAGCCATAATCGCCCAAACCTTGTATGATAAAGCATTTATTTTTAGCGACATCATTATGAATGTAGAAGAATCGGCAGTGATTGAAGAAGTTTTGGTTGAAAGACCCATTCATCACTATGCCCATCTATTGCCATCCATCTTTTTGGTGGGACCCATGGGGGCAGGCAAGACAACCATTGGTAAACTGCTTGCCAAACATCTAAAACGACCCTTTTTGGATGCAGATTGGTATATCAGCGAAAAGGCAGGGGCGGATATTCCTTGGATTTTTGCCAAAGAAGGAGAGTCGGGCTTTCGTGAGCGAGAAAGCCGTGCCATGGACGAGCTGTCTGCCATGCCAGATATTGTGCTAGCCACAGGTGGTGGCGTGGTAGAGCGTGAGTGCAACCGTGAGTATCTGCAACGTGGTTTGGTGATATTTTTAGATGCCAGTGTGGACACCCAAATTCATCGCACCAAAAAAGATAAAAATCGCCCTTTGTTAAAAAATGACAACCCCAGAGCGGTCTTGGAGATGCTTTACCAAAGGCGGGCTCCTTTATACAAAGAAGTGGCGGACATCACTGTTGCAACAGGACGTGCTTATCCTAAACAAATGATGAATGAGATATTAGACATCCTAATTGCTTATGTCAAAGATATTGAGAGTAAATCGAGTGTCATATAAATTAGCTTGATTTGTTTGTTTTAATCCACCCTTATTTTTCCATCATCACTCAGTAGTAAGTACCCATGACACACATTACCAGTACGCTTAGCGTTCATACCCAGAGCCATGATTACCCCATTTTTATCGGTGCCAGCCCCACAGGTCAGATAGATTTGGCAGGCCCTATTTTGCCTTTTATCAAGGGTAAGCAGGTGCTTATTGTTACCAACAGTACAGTTGCTCCTTTGTATTTGACTGATTTTAGCGAGTGTTTGATGGCGACAGGTTTGACGGTGGCGAGCTGTATTCTGCCTGACGGTGAACAGTACAAAAACCAAGAGCATGTCAATGCTATTTATGATGCGTTAATGAAAAATCATTTTGCCCGAGATTGTACGCTCATCGCCTTGGGTGGCGGAGTGATTGGTGACATGACAGGCTTTGCGGCGGCAAGTTTTATGCGTGGCGTGAATTTTATTCAGGTGCCGACCACGTTATTGGCACAGGTGGACTCGTCCGTAGGTGGCAAGACGGGCATCAATCATCCACTTGGCAAGAATATGATTGGGGCATTTTGGCAACCCGTGTGCGTACTGGCGGATATGACGACATTTGAGACATTGCCCAAAAGAGAGTTTGCAGCAGGACTGGCAGAAGTGGTAAAATACGCCCTGATTTTTGATAAAGATTTTTTGGATTGGCTTGAAACCAATGCCACCAAAATCAACGCTAGAGATGCCAACATACTCGGTGAAATGGTATATCGTTGCTGTGATTATAAAGCTCAAATTGTCGCCAGCGACGAGCGTGAATCAGGCGTGCGTGCTTTATTGAATTTTGGTCATACCTTTGGTCATGTTATCGAGACCCACATGGGCTATGGCAACTGGCTCCATGGCGAAGCGGTGGGGGTGGGCATGGTACAAGCATTGGCGATGTCGCATAAGCTGGGACTGATTGGTCGTGATGATGTGGTGCGTGTGGTGGCACTGCTTAGGACGTTTGATTTGCCAGTATGTCCGCCAGCCATTGACCCAGCAGTGGCACTCAACCTGATGGGGCATGATAAAAAGGTGCAAAATGGCTCCATCCGCTTGGTGTTGTTGGAGACGTTGGGTAAGGCGTTTGTCACCAAGGATTTTGAGATGGTACTGCTCGAACAAGTGTTAGATGGCATTGATGGGTATTTATCATAACTATTGCTCCATTCTCAACTTGATATAAGTGCTTGATTTATCAAGGGCGAATATGATTTGCCCCTACAATCCAAAAAATAATTATGAGACAATCAATAAGTTGCTATTTTAGGTTGAGTGTGAAGTATTTAGGGCGTGCTTGCCGTTGATAACATTTTTATAAGATAAGGTAAAAACTTAACATTTTAAATCAATTTTTGCATGAAAAATGGCTATCCGACTACTTAACTGTGTGATTTTAAGATTTGTTTATTTCATTTTTAAAATTAAGTGGTCGGATTGTGGCTCGAAGTCACAGCCCTTGTTGATATTTTAATATCAACTTGCGGACTTTTCCTTGAAAACGTGCGATTCCCCTGCTTTTTTAAACAGGTATTTTTTCATTGCAAATACCAAAGGCAGGCACGCCCTAATTATTGTTTTTAATTAATTTACATAACAAGGCAAAACCATGACCCAAAGTGTAGCGATGATTAACAAAAAGTCCAGAAGACAGACGGTGATGTGGCTTGTCATGGCAGGCATCATGTTGATATTGTGGTTCTTAATGTCGCTCTCCCATGGCACGCCAGCGACTGCCAAAGAGCGTCAAAAAACCCAAGCGGTTGCAGAAGACTTTGCTTTGCCGGTGACCATTGACAATTTAAATGAACTCTCCAAGGAAGTGCCACCCATTGATTTTGCGACGGTGGTGCGAGATTTGCGTAATTATCCTGCTGAGTTTAAAGGCAAGAAGTTTTTTGAAGATAACAAAAAACGTTGGACGGTGCAAGTGATGGACGTGGCTCAAAATGAGATTATTACCGAATATCTCAAAGGGCGGAGCGACCGTGAAAAATTTGCTTATTTTCGCTATCATAATGCCAATAACGAACAACGTTATATCCTAACCTATGGCATCATGGGTAGCACCCAAGAAGCATTGGGGACGATAAGAGTGATAGATTTTGGACTGCCAAAAAGCGTGACACCCATGCCTGAAGAAATGGGTCGCTATGTGAGCATGGTGGATAACTATGAACGTCCAGAGACGTTTGTGGATTTTTCTGAAGAAGCACCCCGTTCGGTAAAATTACAACCCACCAAAAAAGAAATCCCTGCCGAAGCACCAAAAGAAGAGAGCAGTCAAGAGACGGTCAAGCCTAAGGCAGTTAAAGAAGAGAATATTGCTGATTTTGGCGAAGAAGCCAAGCCAAATACCAAGCCCAATGCAAAATCTGGCAAGCCTGATGTTGGCGAACAGCCCAAAATGCCACCAACCATCATCCCCAAAGAGATACCAGAGCAGTCTAAGCCGAGTACAAGCAGCGAGACCAAGCCACAACAAGCTGAGCCTAAGCCTGAACAGCCTGTCCAAAGTGCAAATATTGCTGATTTGGCACCAGCACCATCCATGTCTGGTGTAGACACATCTGCCATTCCAGGTGATGAGTGATGAGCATATGGCAGAGCTAACAAGGAGTTGGAATGAAAAATTTAAACGCCCAAGCGGTGTTAGCACAATTAAAAGCGGGCAATTTGCGTTATGTAGAAAAAATCAAAAATGCCAAAGAGCATCATCAGCCCCCACCGATACTTGTGGAGGAACAACTGCCATCGGCGATTATTTTGGGGTGTTCGGACGCTCGTGTGCCAGTGGAGCTGATTTTTGACCAAAAATTAGGCGAATTATTTGTTATCCGAGTGGCGGGCAATGTCGTTGCCCCATCACAGATTGGTTCGGTGGAGTTTGCTGCCGAGAAATTCGGCACCGAGCTTGTGGTGGTGCTAGGGCATAGCCACTGTGGGGCGGTAACGGCGTGCGTGGAGACGCTCATTAACCCTGACCAATATTATTCGCCCAACTTGCAATCCATCGTTGATAGGATTCGCTCCAGCGTGTATAACCTGCATGAGATACTCACCGCCAGTGATGGCGAGATAGACATGGATGAGTTCATTGACCGTGCTGTACGTGCCAATGTGCGACTGTCGGTAAGCCAGTTAAAATCAGGCTCACGCAGTTTAGAGGACATGGTTAATAGTGGGCGATTGACCATTGTCGGAGCAGAATATGACGTGGCAACTGGCAAAGTGAATTTTTTTGAATAAGTTTGTTATTGCAAAAGTTTTTTAAAAATATTTTAAATCAAAAAGAGGAGTCGTTATGACGACCATTACCCAACCTACCCAAGCCTTGACCGCCAATGGTGTTAAAGACATTCCAACAGCGTCCGAAGGTTTTACCTTTAACCACACCATGCTACGTATCAAAGACCCTGTTAAGTCGCTAGAATTCTACACAGGCGTGCTTGGCATGACCCTACTTCGCCACAGTCAATTCCCTGATGCCAAATTTGACTTGTATTTTTTGGCAAAATTGACCAAAGATGAGCGTGAGAATTTGCCTGCCACAGAGAACCTGACCGCTTATGTCTCTCGCCAACGCGGTATTCTAGAACTTACGCACAACTACGGCACCGAAAATGATGCTGATTTTAGCTATCATGACGGCAACAGCGACCCCAGAGGCTTTGGACATATTTGCTTTGCCGTGCCTGATTTGGCAGAGGCGGTAGCGTGGTTTGATGAGAATAATGTCGTATTCCAAAAACGCCCCGAAGACGGTAGCATGAAAGACATCGCCTTTATCAAAGACCCAGACGGCTATTGGGTAGAGATTATTGAGCTAAAAGGCTAAACACAAAAAAACACGCTTTTGGGCGTGTTTTTTATGATAAATAAATGGCGTGCCTGGCGGGAATTGAACCCACGACCTTCAGCTTCGGAGGCTGACACTCTATCCAACTGAGCTACAGGCACATTTAAGGGCGATATTTTAGCAAATTTTTGCTAAAATTACCATGTTTTTGTAAAATTACCAAAAAATCTTGCTAATTTTTTACAAATTACATAAAAAACGTGGCATTTTATCCCTATTTTCCCTTATAATAGTAGGGTAAATTTCCCAAACCCAGAATAACAAGATTATTCAAGGCTAAACGAGATAAGACAATGAAAAAAATTGTAACTTTATCTTTTGCCACATTGTTGGCAATCTCTGGCGTGATGACCAGCCAAGCAAGTGAAGCACCTGCCAATGCAAAAGCAACGACCGAGACTCAGGCAGAGACCGCGATTGCAGAAGCACCAAAAGCAGAAGCCAAAAAAGAAGCCATCCCTGAGGATAGTGCTCAGGTCAAAAAGCTCATCGCCATGTACCCACAACTGGTGGCACGTATCGCCCCTGTGGGTAAAGTGTGCTTTGATGGTGAAGAATGTGATATCAACATCACCGTACTGGCTCCTGCGGTAGAGGGTGTGGCTCGTCCAGGTGACCAGCTTTATAAAGCCATCTGTGCCACTTGTCATGATGCAGGTTTGGTAGGAGCTCCTAAAATAGGTACCTCTGACTGGGCTCCACGTATTGCCAAAGGCAAGACAACTTTGTATGACCATGCCATCAATGGCTTTAATGCCATGCCTGCCCGTGGTGGTGCAGACATCTCTGATGATGAAGTAAAAAATGCGGTTGATTATATCATCACTCAATCTCAATAATTTATCTAATGACACCAAATGGCTTAGGTGGGCAACCACTTAGGCGATTTGTCTTTGCTGTGTTTTGGTAATTTTTATATCATATTTTTATACCATATAAGATAACACCCATGCAAAACATGACTGACCAAACACACCCAGCCTAAACATAATTTTAAAAACCATGACCATGCCAGCTTTAACAATATCCAACCTTAAAAAAACCTATCCTAACGGCTTTACCGCCCTAAAAGGTGTGGATTTGACTGTGCCACAAGGTGAATTTTTTGCTTTGCTTGGTGCTAATGGGGCGGGTAAATCCACCATGATTGGTATTATTAGCTCATTATTTCCACAAACAGATGGTACGGTGCAGATTTTTGGTGTGGATTTGCACAAAAATCCAAGCCTTGCCAAATCCTATTTGGGCATTGTTCCCCAAGAATTTAATTTTAATCAATTTGAAAAATGTTTGGACATTCTCATCATTCAAGCAGGCTATTACGGCATAAAAAAGAAAGATGCTCTACCTCGGGCACAATTTTTATTAAAAGAATTGGGGCTTTGGGATAAACAAGATGAAAAGGCTCGTTCGCTCTCTGGCGGTATGAAACGCCGTTTGATGATTGCTCGTGCCTTGATACACCGCCCCAAACTGCTCATATTAGATGAACCAACCGCAGGGGTAGATATTGAATTGCGTCGTTCTATGTGGGATTTTATTGAACACTTGAATAAAAATGAAGGCACTACCATTATTTTGACCACTCACTATTTAGAAGAAGCTGAACAGTTATGTAAATACATTGCCATATTAAATCATGGTGAGATTTTAATTAATACCGATATGAAATCACTACTTACGCAGTTATCATTAGAAACTTTTGTATTTGATTTAAAAGATGAATTAAATAACACGCCAACCATCAATAATATCAGCCACATAACTTTATCGGATAATAAAACCCTAGAAATTACACTTAATAAAAACCAAAATCTAAATGATGTATTTCGCCAATTAAATGATTTTAATATCCAAATTGTTAGCATGAGAAATAAAAACAACCGCCTAGAAGAATTATTTATGGGAGTGGTAGACAATCACTCTCAAAATAGCAAATAAATGACGGAAAAAATATATTAATATTATTAAGGAAAATCATGAACAGTCAATTAGTCGCTTTTAACACCTTACTATTTAAAGAAATAAAACGCATTGTCCGTATTTGGCCTCAAACTTTATTGCCCCCTGTTATTACCATGACGTTATATTTTGTAATATTTGGACAAATGATAGGCTCTCGTGTCGGAGAGATGGGAGGCGTGAGTTATATGCAATTTATCGTGCCTGGTCTTATCATGATGTCGGTCATTACCAACAGTTATTCTAATGTGGTTTCATCATTTTTTAGCACCAAATTTCATGGCAGTATTGATGAAATGCTGGTGTCGCCCATATCTAAGCACGCCATATTATTAGGCTATGTGGGCGGTGGCGTGTTTCGTGGGCTTGCCATTGCATTAATTGTGAGTATTGTGGCATTATTTTTTACCCAATTAACAATCAGTCATTTTCCGATCATGCTTATTACCATTATTGGCACATCTGTGTTGTTTTCATTGGGTGGATTTGTTAATGCAGTATTTGCCCATTCTTTTGATGATATTTCTATTGTGCCAAGTTTTATTTTAACGCCCTTAACTTATTTGGGCGGTGTATTTTATTCATTGGAGAATTTATCATCTTTTTGGCAAAATTTATCTTTGCTAAATCCCATTGTATATATGGTCAATGCTTTTCGTTATGGCATATTGGGGCATTCTGATGTCAATGTTGGTTATTCGTTATTGGCAATTTTGGTATTTTGTGTATTGTTTTACGGTGTGGCGTATAAAATACTAAAAGATGGCAAAAGAATTCGAATCTCTTGATATTACTAATACATATTTTCATACAATGGCAGATAATCATGTGATGATAAATTGAATGATATTAAACATTCGTCAAATTTTAATAAAAATGCCATCAATGGTAAATACTTCCACTGGATTGAGGTAAATATAATGAGTATTCATGGCGTATTAGGTGAGAGTACCACTTATTCAAAAACTTATGACCCTGCTATTTTATATCCCATATCTCGTCAAATTGGGCGAGATGAGATTTTAAAAGAGGTGAATTTTGATTTTAATGAATATGATGATGACTTAAAAAAAGGCGCTGATATTTGGCAAGCCTTTGAATTGTCGTGGCTAAACCCTATTGGTGTCTCACAAGTGGCAATGGCTCGCTTTATCATCCCTGCCAATTCACCAAATATTATAGAATCCAAATCATTAAAGCTGTATCTAAATAGCCTAAACTTTACCAAATTTCATCATATCAATGAATTAAAAAGCACTTTGCAAAAAGATTTATCCATTTGTGTGGGTGCTGATGTGGGTGTAGAGATTATTGAGATGGACAGTGATGAGCTGACCATTGCAAGACCGATGGGCATTTGTATTGATGAGGCGTTGCATGATTTTTCCGATGAGGTTATTTTAACCGATGATATTGATAGCAAATTTTTAAAAAATACCCAAAAAGGCGAATTAAAAGCCTATCAATTTTATAGCAATCTGTTACGTTCAAATTGCCCTGTTACCAATCAGCCAGATTGGGGAACGGTGCAAATTGAAATGGCGAGCGAATACGCATTAGATTTTGGCGAATTTTTAAAGTATATTTTATCATTTAGACAACACAACGGCTTTCATGAGCAATGCGTGGAGCGGATATTTGCCGACATGATGACGTATTTTAAACCAACTTCTTTAAGAGTGTTGGCGAATTACACCAGACGTGGCGGAATTGACATTAACCCTGTGCGGGTATTTCATGCGGATAAAGGGCAGATTAAACGGCTTATTCGTCAATAGCATAAATGTAAAAAATAAACCCTGCAATCACAGGGTTTATTCATATAATCAGCTAATCCCATGAGCCTTTAACAGAGCATCGTTTTGGGGTTTGCGACCCATAAACTGCTCAAACAGCTTCATCGGCTCATCCGCACCGCCTTGGGATAAAATGGCATTGACAAAATCTTGCCCTGTTTGTCGTTTAAGCAGTCCTTCTTTGTCAAAGCGAGTAAAGGCATCGCTTGCCAGCACTTCCGACCACAGATAGCTATAATACCCTGCCGAATAACCGCCTGAAAAAATATGGTTAAAACTGTGAGCCATCCGCACCCAGTCAGGTTCACCGAGTACCGAGACGTTTTGGCGGATGTCATCACGCAGACGAGAAAGTGTCTTTTTGTCGCCTTGCTTATGCTCAACGTGCAAACGAAAATCAAATAGGGCGTACTCTAACTGACGGACGATAGAAGTCGCCGATAGGTAGTTTTTGGCGGTTTGCATTTTTTGAACCATGTCCATAGGAATAGGTTCGCCTGTCTCATAATGAGCCGAGATAAGGGCAAGCACGTCTTTATCCCATGTCCAGTTTTCTAGCATTTGGCTTGGGAACTCTACCGCATCTCTTGGCACACGAGTACCCGACAGGGCAAGCACGTCCACCTGTGTGAGCATGTGATGTAAGCCATGCCCAAACTCATGAAACAGCGTTTCTACTTCGCTATGTAGTAGCAAGGCAGGTTTATCGCCAGTTGCTCCGCCAAAGTTACACACGAGCATGGAGACAGGTTTTTGGGTGTCGCCAGTGGATTTTTTAAAATGCCCAACCGCTCCGCTATGCCACGCACCGCCACGCTTGTTTTCACGGGCGAACAAATCCAGATAGAATGATGCGATGTGTTTGTCGTCTTGATACAGCTCAAAAAAGCGAGTGTCGGGGTGGGGCAAGGACACGCCTGTTTTTTCACGCACGTCCACGCCAAACAGACGGCGAGTAACTTCAAACATACCGCCCAACACTTTATCCACAGGAAAATACACCCGCAGGGCTTCTTTGTCAATGTTATAAAGTGCTTGCTTTTGTTTTTCAGACAAATAAGCAAAATCCCACGGCTCAATCTTATCATCTTGACCCAATACACCAATATCACGTCCGTATTTTTGTAAGTCCTGCATTTGTTTTTTGGCGGTGGGGCGAGTTTTGGCAAGTAAATCTTTTAAAAAGCCAAGCACTTCATCGGTGTCTTTTGCCATGCGTTTGGCAAGCACATATTGGGCGTAATTTTTGTAGCCGAGCAGTTGGGCAAGTTCCAACCGCAAATCAATAAGTTCGTTGATGATGGGGGGTGTTGTCCCATTTGCCAGCATTTTGACCTTTGTCGGATGCACGAGTGCGATAGGCTTCGTACATTTGCTTGCGTAGCTCTCTGTCATCGGCGTAGGTGGTGATTGCCAGATAGCTTGGCACGTTTAGCCCAAAACGGTAGCCCGTTTTGTTTTTGGATTTGGCGGATTGTTCTGCTTTTTGTAGGGCGATGTCGCTAAGTCCTGATAGCTTGGCTTTGTCGTCAATGACAAGCTCCCAACCCATGTCGGCATCTAGCACGTTGTTGCTAAATTGGGTGGATAGTTCAGACAAGCGAGCGACCACTTGGGTGTAGCGTTTGGCTTTGTCGCCTGTCAATGCCACGCCTGATAGTTTAAAATCCAGCAAGGCATCGTTTATCGCTTTTTGTTGGGCTTGGGTGTAGGTTTTGAACTCATCGCTTTTGGCGAGTTTTTTAAAGCCTTCGTATAAAGGGCGATACATGCCAAACCACGATTCATAGTCGCTTGTGCTTTTGGTGATGTCTTGGTACACCGCTCGCAGGGCATCTGAGTTTTTGATCGAATGCAAGTGAGCGACCACGCCCCACACACGGTCTAGTTTGTTTTGGGCATCTTCTATCGGGGCGTAGAAGTTGTCCCATGTGATACTTTTTTGGGCACAGACACGCTTGACCACGTCTTTGTTGTGTTTTAATAAAAAGTCAATGGCAGGCGTGATGTGCGAAATCTCAACCGCCCCAAAGTTGGGCAAGCCGTCAAAGTGTAGTAGGGGGTTGTCTTGTAAGGTGGTGGGCAAATCTAAGGGTAGGGGGTGTGCCATGCCAAATTTGGGTAGGCTCATGGCAAGAGCGGTTCCTAAGCTAAGTTGTAAAAATTGACGGCGTTCCATGATGTCTCCTGATAAAAAACTTTATCTTACGCAAAGTGATTTAAAAAATCAAGAATAGTTATGGATAAAAGGCAGTGATTGCGGGGCTTGATTAGGAATGACTTGGGCTGGGCATAAAAAAGCCCTGCAAATACAGGGCTTTTGGTTTTAGTCTCTATCAAGTTTGACCTGCAGATTTTTTAAGTTGGGATAATCTAGGCGAATGTCATATTTTTGCCGTTTTTGATGGCTTCGGTTTTGACATATAGCTTACCACGCTTCTCATCGATTTCTAGCTTATCGGTGATTTGGTAGCCTTGTGCTTCGATGATGGTGCGAGCTTTTTCAAGGTTTTGATGGACTGTTGGGTCTTGATAAGCGGTGCGTTCTAGATGGTTATCGTCTGCGTGAGCCATGCCGATACTTGCAGTGGTCAAGGCTAGGGCAATGGCTAGGGCTTTTGTAATTTTCATGATATTTCTCTATGTAATGAGTTGTAATGAGCCTAATTGGCTTGGTCTTATTATATAACAACACCAAGCCAATGATGAGTTATTTTTGTATAAAAAGTTATAATGATTGTTTCTTTAAAACTTCGCCAACAGCTCATCAAGCCCTAACAGCTCTTTATCACCACACCCACGCTTGGCGTATTCGTATTTGCCTTCTGCCAAGTTACGCTCGGACACGACAATGCGGTGTGGGATACCGATAAGCTCCAAATCGGCAAATTTCACGCCCGCCCGCTCGTCTCTGTCGTCTAATAGGACGTTTACGCCTTTGTCTTTTAGGGTGCTATACAGCTCGTCCGCTTTGGCTTCTGCCGAGCCGTCTTTGGATTTCATGGGGACGACCGCCACATAGAATGGGGCGATGTTGTCGGCAGGGTCTGGCGTGTCCGCCCACAAAATGCCCTTATCATCGTGGTTTTGTTCTAGGCTTGCCGAGATGATACGGCTCACGCCAATGCCATAACAGCCCATCATGAGCGTAACAGGCTTGCCTTCTTTACCAAGGACGGCACAGTTTAGGGCGTGCGAGTATTTATCGCCAAGCTGAAAGATGTGTCCGACTTCAATGCCACGCTTGATTTGTAGCACGCCTTTGCCGTCAGGGCTTGGGTCGCCGTCCACCACGTTGCGAATGTCGGCAACGTCTGCATAGACTGCATCACGCTCCCAGTTCATGCCTGTGGTGTGTTTGTCTGCCACATTTGCCCCACTCACAAAATCCGCCATGACGGACGCACTTCTATCAGCGATGACAGGTATGCCATATTTTGCCAAGTCCACGCTGATATAGCCTTTGATGAGACCTGCTTCTTTCATCTCATCTTCGCTTGCCATTTCTAGCGGTGCTTTGATTTGGGGCAACTTCTCCGCTTTTAGCTCGTTTAGGGTGTGGTCGCCACGCAGGACAAGGGCGACAAGTTTTGGCATATCGGGCGTGTCTTCTGAATACGAGCCTTTGACGATGAGCGTTTTTACCGTGCGTGATAGCTCAATGCCCAAATGCTCTGCCACTTCTTCACAAGTGGGCATATTTGGCGTATCTACGTCCGTGCGTGGCTCACTTGGGGACTGGCGTGTGGCGGTGCAGACGGCTTCGGCAAGCTCTACGTTGGCTGAATAATCCGACTCGGTGCTAAATGCGATGTCGTCTTCTCCGCTGTCGGCTAGGACGTGAAATTCATGACTGGCAAATCCGCCAATAGACCCCGTGTCCGCTTGCACCGCCCTAAAATCAAGCCCCAAACGGGTAAAAATGCGAGTGTAGGCTTCATAAAAGTCTTGATAAGTCTTGGCAAGGCTGTCTTTATCAATATGAAAAGAATAGGCGTCTTTCATGGTAAATTCCCTTGCTCTCATCACCCCAAAACGTGGGCGAATCTCATCACGGAATTTGGTTTGGATTTGATAATAAGTGGCAGGGAGCTGTTTGTAGCTTTTTAATTCGCCACGAGCGATGTCGGTGATGACTTCTTCGTGGGTAGGTCCTAGCACAAAATCACGGCTATGGCGGTCTTTAAAGCGAAGTAGCTCCGCCCCATAATCTTCCCAACGCCCACTCTCTTGCCACAGTTCGCCAGGTTGGGTGACGGGCATAAGTAGCTCTTGGGCACTGATGCGTTCCATCTCTTCACGGACGATTTTTTCCACTCGTTTTAGCACACGCAAGCCTGTTGGCATCCACACATACAAGCCTGAGGCAAGTTTGCGAATGAGTCCTGCTTTTATCATAAGCTGGGCAGAGATGATGTCGGCATCGCTTGGGGTGTTGCGAAGGGTGGCTAGGGTGAATTGACTGGCTTTCATAAAATTCTCGCTGATTGGTGTTTGGTATTGTGGATTGTCATGCTTTGGGCAGATTTGTAGGGGTAAATCACATTTGCCCTGTAAACGCATTGATTTTTTGAGCGAATACATTGCTCTTACGCATCCAAATTTTTTACAATATCTCTTGGTTAAACAATCCCAAATCTTAAATTTAGTAAAAACGTATTATATTAAAGTAAACTTTGGTAACTGTGCAAGTCTTTTTATAAAAATTTTAAAAATTTATTCCCATAAAGTGCTATGATGATCCAACTTATCAATCTTTCTCTTTCATTTTACTCCATCCAATCTTAAGGAGACACATGAGCATATCAACCCCAAAATCCAAAAAAGCCAATAAATTCACCCTATTTTGTATCGTGGCGGTCATGGCAATGATTGCATTTTTGGCAGTTTTTTGGACGTTAAAATTGACCGAAGAGCCTGCCGTATCCGCCATTAGCCGAGACGGTGTTGTTACCGAAATCCAAAAAATGGCTCGCCTAAATACCGTTGCTTTTGGCGTGGACACGGTCATCACTGCCCAAAAAGAAGGCAATTGGTACAAGCTATGGCAGGACGAACAAAAGGGGCTGTTTGTTGCTCGTGGGCGGGTTTTGGCAGGCGTGGATTTGGGTAAAATCACGGCGGACAACGTGCAAGTTACCTTTGACCCCCAGACCGACCCAAAAGTCGCCCCACACGCCAACATCACGGTAACACTCCCGCCATCGCAGGTGTTTGAGGTGTTCCTTGATGACATACAGGTCTATGACTGGAAAACAGGGCTGTTTGGCGTGGTGGATAACGACCCTGAGATTTTAAATCAAGCCCAAACATCCGCCAAAGCCGAAGTACTAAAAAAAGCGTGCCAAGGCGACATCATGACCCTTGCCACCGATAACGCCACCGAACAAATCAAGGGCTTATTTGCCTTGACAGGGGCGACTGTGGTGGTCAATGGCGATGTGGGGGCGTGTCGAATTTAAATAAATGTTATTAATGCATGACATTTAAAATGTTAAATAATAACATTTCATCAAATTGATAAAATGGATAAATGTGTCCATAAAATCATCAATTTGCCCAAATAATACACAAAACATACTTAATTTATACCCATAATATTTTTATGGGTATAAAAATATTGCTCAATGGTAAAATATTTTTACTGTTTGGTATAGCCGTAAACCAAATTATGTTATAAAATATAATCAGCAAATTAACAACCTAAATTTGCTGTTTTATCTCTGTTATTATTTAAAATTAATGTTTTGGCGTGATATCATGTCAAAATAGCCGTTAAATGTGCCTGATTTTGGTAATTTATTGATTAAAATTAATTTTTTATCAAATGCTAATCAATAGCGATAACGAATTTTTGATAAATTTTATAACTTATCGATAATTACTCTCATTTGTATCATGAAGCGACATCATTTTAAATAAAAAATAAAGCACTCATTCTAACTGCCATACCAAATTTTTTAACATGATATTAGATAATGGTATTTTATTAAATTTTAAAATTTTCTGACCGAATTTTTAAAATTTTATTTAAAATCAACAATTATCACCAATGGTCGTATTAATTAAATGTGATATTGGGATAAAAGAAAAACATAAATCAAATATTGATTTATGGTGTATCGGGTTACTTATAAAATTAAGCAGATATTTTCTTTATCAAAAAATATCAGGACAATGGCGTTAGGCAATTTAGACTAATAATCTCCAAGCAATTGCTTTGGTTGAGAGTAAATCATGACGAGTACTGATAGCAAAAATACGATGCGTATTGCCATGGTTGGTATCAGCCCTGCCGACCAAATTACTTTTAAGGGTTATCTGCGTGTTTTATTACGCTTGGATGTGGATTTGGATTGGGTATCTGCTCAGGTTGATGATGTGGATTTATATGTCATCAATCAAGATTTTAAACATTCTGCCAGCGTACAAAAACTAATAGAATTGCACCCACGCACACCCATCTTATACGTCAGTCGCAACCTGACAGGTGATGGTGGTATCGCTGGCGACTCACTGGTATTACCCCTAAAACAAATCAATGCCTTAAATGACTGGCTTCATGAAAAAGTGGATGTATTAAAGGGTCTGCCTTATCAAAAATCAAGCACGTCTGGTAAGCCTGACAAAACAAGCACCCAAACCAATCAGGAGAATCAAACCAGCCAGTCAGCCCAAACTGCTTACACAGCACAATCGCCACAGTCTACCACATCAAAGTTAGATGACATGATAGACTTGATTAAGACGTTGCACGCTCGTCCTAAGTCCTTATTTGAGCTGACCCAAGATGGAGAGGTGTTGGCTGTTATTGATGGGGTGCGCCAGCTGGTATGGCTAAAAAGTGCCAAAGTGGCAGACATGACGACATGGCGACTGCGTGTGTATGGCGGTGTGGCAGGCGAGCCTAAGCAAGCCATAGACATGAATCAGTGGCTGTATCAGATGGCATGGGCGAATGCTGAGATGTTATTACCACTCATCGATGGCAATGCCCGCTATCAGCTTCGTTCATGGGCAAAGCCTGATAATAATGCCGACAGACGCATTATCTTGCGGACAATGGTTGCCTTAGAAGATACAGCACGCACGGTAGATGAGATTGTGGCACGCACGGGACTAGGTCGTCCTATCGTCCAAAAAGTGATTGTCTCGCTACTGCTTTCTCAGCATTTGATGGATGATAACTACCAAAACGTGAATGCGACCATCATGCAGACATCGACCGTGGCACCAGTGACAGTCACAGCTCCTACACCTGTGAGCAAGCCTGAACCAAGACCTGAGCCAAAAACCGCCGAACAACAAGAGAAAATCGGTTTCTTGTCACGTCTGCGTCGTAAACTGGGGTTGTGATGACATGTCCTAATTGCAATGTTTGTATTTTTATCATACAATAAATTTATCATTATTTACATTTTCATGTTATTTATATTTAATATAGTTATTTAGGTAGCACTTATGCAACGTCTTAAAATTGTATTTAGTGGCCCTATGGGTGCAGGTAAGACCCAGGCCATCTCTAGTCTCTCTGACATTCCTGTGGTCTCAACCGAGGTCATGAATACCGACCTTGACACCAACGCCAAGCTTTTGACCACAGTCGGCATGGATTATGGCGAGCTGACCATTGATGGTGGGGCAAGTATTGGTCTTTACGGCACCCCAGGGCAGGAGCGTTTTAACTTCATTTGGCCCATCCTATCCCAAGGTGCTTTGGGCGTGGTGATTTTGATTGACCATTCGGCACCTGATTCTGTGGCAGATTTGGCACATTATTTAAAGATTTTTGATGGCATTTATGATGGTCGTATCGTGCTGGGTATCAGTCAAGTGGACAAAATGCCCGAGCGTGAATTCTCCATTTATCGTGATTATCTAGCGAGCATTGGGCGTAACTTACCACTATTCCCTGTGGACATGCGTAAACGTGAAGATGTCTTGTTACTCGTTGAGAGTATCATCGCTAGCCTAGAACAGTCTGAGTAAATCACTTGACAACACTGACATACAAATAAACATCTTGGAGTAAAATAATGAGTCTTAGCCCTTTTAAATTGGATTCTAATCGTGTCAAGCCTGCTGAGCAATTTGTGACACTTTCAAAAGAAGTGCTTCATGAGTTGGTGCATTCTACCACAGGCGTAGATGGTGTATTACTGGCATCGACCGATGGTTTTGAAGTATCATCTATCTTTCAAAAAAACTATGATGGCAATAAACTCTCAGCAGTCGGTTCATCCATCTTGGCACTGGTACAAGCCTTGACTGCTGAGGCTCAGCTGACTGGGTGTCGTTCGGTGATTTTGGATGCTGAAAATGGCAAAATTATGATTAGTGCCGTGCCAAATGTCAATCAGCCCATGATTTTGATTGTGGTTACCAAACAGCAGGTTCTACTCGGGCAAATCATGCACGCCATGAATAAAGCCACCACTCGTTTGGTGGAGCTTGACGGTCAGCATCACGGCAAATAAGCAAATGCTTGTCATAAAAACAGTCCAGACACATGGACTGTTTTTTTGTTGGGTGTGTTCATACAGGATTGGGCAGTTTTGTTATTGATTGATACACAAAAATGTATCATTTGTCAATTAATGTTAGGATAATTTGCTGTTTTGGTATAAAATAGGTAATTGTATCAGTTTGGCTGATGTTTATTGAAAAATAAGTACATCAATACACTAAAATCCATAAGTGCTGTGTACTTTTGTGTTAAAAAATGGGGCTTTAAAACATTTTAAGGTGTGTTTAGGGCGTGCCTACCATTGATAACATTTTATAAAATGCAAATATCAAAGGCAGGCACCCCTAAAAAGCATTGCTTTGGCAATCTGTTTTTACCATGATTTAAGGCACGTTATTTAACATGCATTAGGGCATGCCCTAAAAATAGAATAAATTAATTTTTAATTTTTAATTATTATTAAATTAATATCAAGTAATTTTTTAATAATTGTTTAACGATTGTTTAATAATAATTTAATTAGCATTTAAAATTCATCATGGCACATTGATGTGTTATATCATCGGTGTGCCAAATAGATAAGGTTGGTTATGGGCGGTTTATTAGGTTTACGCTATAAAAGTTTGCTGTTATCGCTGGCAGTCTTTTTGGCATTGGTCGCTGGCATTTTAGGGTTTAACTATCATGCCAACCAACAAGTTAACAAAATCTCTAACTTCTTTGATATCTTTGGTTATCTAAATGATGAGTATTATAATGTCAACTTATTGACCCAGCGATTGCAAGTTGCGACTGATGAAGAGAGACCCGAGGCAGTGGCAGCACTAAGAAAAAGTGTAGATGCGGTTGATGAGTACATGCGTCTTTATGAGACAGGCGTGAAGACAGAACGGTGCCTGTCGAAGTGCTCACGCACCCTGAGGATGTCCAAGCATTTAATGAATTAAAAGCATGGTGGATGGATTATAAACAGCGTCTAAATCCTGTGCTAGATGGCCAAGCGGACATCAATCCTGTGGCAAGACATATTTTTGATGAGTTTGACGAAAAAGTTTGTGGTCCGGTGTCGGTGGTGTGGGACAATCAAACAGTCAGAGGCTTGGAATGGACAGCACTTGCCAGAAACGTGATGATGGCGGGCTTTGTGCTGGCAGGTCTGTATTTTATTTGGTTTGTGTTTTATTTCTTGAAAAAACTGACCGCATCTGACCGTAACCTACAAATTGCCCGTCGCCAGACGACCAACATCCTAGGCACGGTACAAGAGGGTTTGTTCTTGATTGACAAAAACTTTGTCATCTCGGATGCTCACTCTAAGAATCTAGAAGTCATCTTGGGGCGTAAGGACATTGCAGGCATTACCTTGACCGAGCTGTTGCAAGGCATGGTAGGGCGTGATGATATTGAAGCAACCAAGCTGTTTGTTGAACAGCTTTATAATCCTTGGGTGGTATCAGAGTTGATTGGGGATTTGAACCCACTACGACAAATCAAAGTAAACGTCATGAACGAGCAGGGAGATACGGTGGTCAAATACCTGTCGTTTAGCTTCTTGCGTGTTCAAGAGAGCGACAACGATGAAGTCGAAGAAATCTTTGTGAGCGTTGTTGATGTGACCGACTCGGTATTACTTGAAAAAACTTTGGAGAGTGAAAAGGCGCAGCATGACCGTCAGATTGAGATGATTGGACACATCCTAAACGTCGATATCAACGTACTAAATCAATTCATCAATAACACTTATGAGCGTGTGAGTGAGATGAACGAGATTCTAAGAGTTGAAGGTCAGCTACATAACAAAGCCCAAGCCCTATTTAGAAAAATGCACAGTCTAAAAGGCGAAGCATCTGCCATTAAGATGGGTAGCTTTGTGCATCTTGCCGAGCAAGGCGAAGAGAATCTGGTGCTAATTCGCAATCAAAGCACGGTCTCAGGTCAGGACTTTTTGGGCTTTACGATTATTCTAAATGACATTTTGGATTTGAACCAATTTGTAGAAAAACTCTTGCAACGAATTAGCCGTGTGACAAAAGAAATAGACAAAGATGATGTCGGGCAAAGCGTACAAAGTGTGATGACGCAGACAGATGACAAATCTGTCACTGTCGCCCCAAGTAGTCATTCGCTAGATTGGCAAAGCTACTTTGGTGATTATGCTCAGCAAATCGCCGAACGTCAAGGCAAAAAAGTTAAGGTAAACTTAACAGGTTTTGAAGATATTTAGATGACTGATAAGCTCAAAAAGTTCTGCCAAGATGTCGGCATTCAGCTACTTAAAAATGCCATCGCTCATGGCATTGAACGCCCAGAACAGCGTATTTTGGTGGGCAAAAGCGAGGTGGGGCAAATCACGCTAATGCTCCTAAAATATGGCAATCAGCTACGTATGAGTATTATCGATGACGGGGCAGGCGTGGATTTACAAAAACTGCGTCAAAAAGCCATTGAGATGAATCTTATGAGTGCCGAACAAGCATCAAGCTTGCCCGACAGTCGTCTATACGCTATCATGTTCCGCTCAGGTGTCTCAACTGCCAATGGTGTCGATGAAGACAGTGGGCGTGGTGTGGGCATGGACATCGTGCGTGAGTGGGTCAAAGAAGTTAATGGTAAAATCAATGTCGAGAGTCAGCCAGGGCTAAATACAAAGATTGTCATCAACTTTGATGCACAGTAATATAAATAAAAACAGACCTGAGTGGGGCGTGCCTGCCTTTGATAACATTTTATTAAAATTTAATGAGAATTTTATAATTCAAATCAATTTTTGCATGAAAAATGGCTAAATCTTGTTTTTCATCGTCAAAAGCTTGTTTGATAGAATGACTATCAAACTTCACTTTTTCCTTGAAAAACGTGCGATTTTTCTCATTTTTCATTGCAAATACCAAAGGCGGACACGCCCCAGGTCTGTTTGTGATTTTTAGATTTTGGAGTAAAGAATGGCTTATCGTCTGATGATTGTTGATGATTCTAATATTATTCGTAACCGCATTGAGCGTTGTTTTGAGGGTAGTAGTATTGAGATTGTGGCGACCGCCAATAATGGCGTGGATGCCGTATTAAAATTTGATGAATTTCGTCCTGATTTTATTACCATGGACTTGACCATGCCACAGATGGATGGACTTGAATGCATCAAGCGTATCGTGGGCAAAGGAACGGGCGTGAGTATTTTGGTTGTCTCGGCACTCTCTGACCGTATGACGGCACTACAAGCCTTGCAAGTCGGGGCAAGGGGCTTTATTTATAAGCCGTTTAATGACGAAGAGCTGATTGCAGGCATGCAACGCTTGATTGAACTTAGTGCCAAAGCTAAGAAATAAGTAAAATAAGTAGCCAGTTGTGAGTATCGGGGTCATTGTCGTCATCGTTGCCGTGCTGTTTGTGCTTGGCAACATCATGGGCTTAAAGCCAAAGATGAGTGAAGTGCGAGTGGGAGACATGCGAATGTTTGCCCGCAAGATAGACTTGCACCCCAAACTGGTTGCCATGCCCGATTGGTTAAAACAGCACAAAGAGAGCAGGCAGGACAAACAGGTAGGTAATCACGGCATGATAGCCCAGTACACCGTCATCGATGACAGCTGGCAGTTGCCTGCCAAACGCCTGCTGTGGACGGGGGGCGACTGGCAAAACGAAGATGGCGTGCCCGTCAGTGTGGGCATGCCCCCCGAGTCGCTACTGTCCTATATCCAAGGACTGACCACCAAAGCCAACAGCGTAACCATCTACTGGCATGATGAAAAATACGCCAAAAGTTTTGCCATCAAAGACGAGCAAGCGATGGCAATCATGGAGCAGGATTTGCTCGCACTCAAAACTTTTTTACAAAGCGTGCAAAATATCAATGCCCCAAAATCGCCCCACTAAGCGACCACTTGTGTATAAAATTGTTAAAATATTTTACTAAACTATTGACAAAATGCCAAAGCCCCCTTATAAAGTGAACATTTTAACATTATAAGATAAATAGGCAACTCATGGCACTTCCCAAAAAACCCAGCACACGCACCAAAAATACCGTCAAAGCCACAAAAGCACCCACCAAAAAAACGACCAAAACCGCCAAAGACGACATGGCGGACACCCCTGTGTCGGGCAAAGGCAAAGCCCTAGTTATCGTGGAATCCCCTGCCAAAGCCAAAACCATTAACAAATATCTAGGCTCGGGCTATATCGTGCGTTCTAGCGTGGGTCATGTGCGTGATTTGCCTGTGTCGGGGACGGGCAAAGCCGAAAAAGCGGACGAGTCGGGACTGTCTCGTGAGCAAAAGGCGTATAACGCTCTGGTTCGCCGTATGGGGGTCAATCCTGAAAATGGCTGGCAGGCTCATTATGAGATTTTGCCCAACAAAACCAAAGTCATCAAAGAGTTAAAAGCCCTTGCCAAAGAGGCTGATACCATTTATCTGGCAACGGACCTAGACCGTGAGGGAGAGGCGATTGCGTGGCATTTAAAGGAAGTCATCGGCGGAGCGGACAGCAAATACAGCCGTGTGGTGTTTAACGAGATTACCAAATCCGCCATTACCGAAGCCTTTAAGCACCCCAGTAGCTTAAATTACGACCGTGTAAACGCCCAGCAAGCACGCCGTTTTTTAGACCGTGTGGTTGGTTTTATGGTGTCGCCCCTACTGTGGGCAAAGGTCGCTCGTGGCTTGTCGGCAGGGCGTGTGCAGTCGGTTGCCACTCGCCTTGTCGTAGAAAAAGAGCGTGAGATTCGTGCCTTTACGCCCACCGAATATTGGCAAATTCATGCCGATACATTAAGCAGTTCAAAAGAAAACATTTATCTAGAAGCCGTCCGCCAAAATGGCAAAGAGTTAAGCCTTGCCAATGAGAAAGAAGCTATGGCGGTGGTTGATATTTTAAATAATAACCCCTTTATCGTGTCCGACCGTGAGCAAAAGCCCACCCAGTCCAAGCCGTCCGCTCCCTTTATCACGTCCACCTTACAGCAGTCGGCAAGCACACGCCTTGGCTTTAACGTCAAAAAAACGATGATGCTCGCCCAACGCCTGTACGAAGCAGGCTATATCACTTATATGCGTACCGACAGCACGTTTTTGAGTGCGGACGCTTTATCAAGTGTACGAACGTACATTGAAACTAATTACGGCAGTCAATACCTGCCAAAAAATCCTAATGTTTATGGCAACAAACAAAACGCCCAAGAAGCCCACGAAGCCATTCGTCCGTCTGATGTGGCAGTCTTGTCCGCTCATCTAAAAGACATGGAGCGAGATGCCCAAAGGCTTTATGAGCTGATTTGGCGACAGTTTGTGGCGTGTCAAATGCCCCCTGCCCAGTACCTATCCATGACCTTGACCGTATCGTCTGGCAATGTGGAATTAAAGGCAAAAGGGCGTGTCATGACGTTTGACGGCTACACCAAAGCCCAGCCCCCTGCCAAAAGCGATGATGTGCTACTGCCCGATGTCAACGTGGGCGAGAGCTTGACGGTAAACGAGATTATCCCAAGCCAGCATTTTACCAAACCGCCAGCTCGTTATACCGAAGCCAGCCTTGTCAAAGAGCTTGAAAAACGTGGCATTGGGCGACCGTCTACCTATGCGTCTATCATCTCCACCATTCAAGAGCGTGGCTATGTCCGCACCGAAAACAAACGCCTATTTGCCGAAAAAATGGGCGACATTGTAACCGACCGCTTGACAGGCAGTTTCCCTGATTTAATGGATTACACTTTTACCGCCAATTTGGAAAACAAACTTGACCATGTGGCAGAGGGCGATGTGGATTATAAGGCAGTGCTGGATGAATTTTATGGCGATTTTAAGGGCAAATTAGAAACCGCCAAAGCCAAAGACGGCATGAAACCCAACGACCCCACCGATGTCCCTGATGTGCATTGCGATTTGTGCGGTCGCCCCATGCAGATTCGTACAGGCGGTACGGGCGTGTTTTTGGGCTGTACAGGCTATAACTTACCGCCAAAAGAACGCTGTAAAGGCACAAAAAATCTCATGGCGGTAGAAGCCTTTGCCAATCAGACGGCAGACGATGAGTCGGACGAGATTTTGTCGTTATTAGAAAAAAAGCGTTGCCCAAAATGCCACACGGCAATGGACGGCTATATCGTGGATGGGGGATTAAAGTTGCATGTTTGTGGTAATAACCCCGATTGCGATGGGTATTTGCTAGAAAAAGGCGTGTTTGAAACCCACAAAGGCAATGACGCACCAACCATTGACTGCGACAAATGCGATGGGCAAATGGAGCTAAAAACGGGGCGATTTGGGGCGTATTTTGCTTGCCAAAAATGCGACAACACCCGTAAAGTCCAAAAAGACGGACAACCTGCACCGCCACGCATGACGCCCATTTTAATGCCACATTTACGTTCAGTACGGTTTGATGACCATTATATCTTGCGAGAAGGAGCGGCTGGGCTGTTTTTGGCAGCGAGCAAGTTCCCCAAAATCCGTGAAACTCGTCCGCCCAAAGTGGCAGAATTGCAAGCCATACAAGGCGAGCTTGATCCCAAATTCCACTATCTACTATCCGCCCCCACAGCTGACAATGACGGCAATCCGACCATATTACGTTGGTCTCGCAAAAATGCCGAGCAATATGTTGGCTCAGAAAAGGACGGTAAGGCGACCAAGTTTGCGTTGGTGTGGAGAGATGGGGCTTGGGTGAGTGAGTGATATGAAAAAGTTGGCGGTACTCATTGATGCAGATAATACATCTCACAAGACCATAGAGCTTGTACTACAAGAGATTGCCAAATATGGTCTGCCAATCGTCAAGCGTGTCTATGGCGATTGGAGTAGCGAGATTAATGAAAACGGCAAGCCAACCAATCGCCTACACGTTTGGCGTGATGTTTCGCTATCGCATGCCATTACACCCATTCAGCAGTTTGCCTACACCAAAGGCAAAGATGCCACGGACATGATGCTTATCATCAATGCCATGGATTTGCTGTATGGCAATCAATTAGATGGCTTTTGTATTATATCAAGCGACAGTGATTTTACTCCGCTTGCCAGTCGTATTCGTGAAAGTGGCTTGACGGTTTATGGATTTGGCAAAACCCAAACACCAAGTGCTTTTATCCATGCCTAATCAACAAGTTGAGGTAGACGAGCCAACTTTGCAACTTATTTATAAATCCATCAAAGATGTTGCGGATGATGATGGTTGGGCAAATTTATCTACGCTAGGCAATCACTTGGCAACCATTAAGCCTGATTTTGATACAAGAACTTATAGGCGTGCCAAACTATCAGGATTACTGCAGGCATTAGATTTGTTTGAGATAAAATTAGAGGGTTCACAAAAATTTGTAAGGAAGAAACCCAGTATCAAAGTGCTAAAAATCGTTCATGATGTGATAATAGATTATCGTGGTTTAAATGAGTGGACTTCTATCAATCTTTTAGCAATTGAGATTGCTAAAAGAAACCCAGATTTGAATCCTAGAATTTTTGGCTATCAAAATATTCAAGAAATTATCAAAGCCATCGACAGTAAATATTTTGAATTAGATACAGATAAAACACAAATTAAACTGCTATCAATAAAAGAGAAATAATTGCAACAATATTACCTTGTATTTTATCCAATTTTTGCGTACAATGGTTGAATTAATTTTTAATTTTTAATTTTCTTTTTTATTTTAACCACGCTTCTAAGGAGCTGTCATGAAAAAACTTGCATTAGTACTAACGGCTGTTGCTCTTACACTAACAGGCTGTAACAATGCCAAAACACTTAACCAAACTGCCACATCAGCGGTTGTTTTGCCAGATTATCAACCATTTTCCAAGGTTTTCTCGTGCGATAACGGCATGACCCCATCTTTATACTATCCCAATGACAACCAAGTTGAACTGACTTTGCAAGGTGCGACCACTACTCTAAATGCTGCAACGAGAGGGTCAGGCTCACGTTATGTGTCAAATACTGGCATCTTCGGTCATGGTGGCGAATGGCATGAAAAAGGCGACATGGCAATATTTAGTTATCCAGGCGTACACGGCACAGCTGAGGTAAGCTGTACTGCACAATAAGGTACGCCCTAAGTTGTAAGATACCAACACAAAACACCGCTCGTTCGGTGTTTTGTTTTATCATTTGTTTTATTTTATCATTGATGAATAACGCTTTTTAAATCAGGAAAAATCATGACAAAGTTATTGCGTTTGGTGAGTTTTTTGGAGGGGGTATCCTTCATCCTGCTTTTGGGGATTGCCATGCCTTTAAAGTACATGATGGGCAAGCCATTTTTGGTATTATATGCAGGCATGTTCCATGGGGTGATGTTTGTGTTGTTTATTGTGCTGCTACTTTTGGCGTGTCAGGTAAAGGGCTGGTCATTAAAAGTTTTTGTCATCGGACTTGTGGCTTCTGTTTTGCCATTTGTTCCATTTTGGTTTGAAAGATACATTCATAAGCTAGAACTGGCAGATGCCAAACTGCTGGATGCGACACAGATGAGTAAAAAGCCCTGATGAGATTCAGGGCTTACAATATGGCGGTGACGGAGAGATTCGAACTCTCGATACGCTATTAACGTATACACACTTTCCAGGCGTGCGCTTTCAACCGCTCAGCCACGTCACCAATACCTAACAATTATAACAGGATTTTTTAGTTTTGTCATCTTTTTTATTCGTTATTGGACAAGATTTAAGAATTTAAGATGAAAAAATGCCCATCGCCAACTTGTTAATTTTATCAAATTAAGATAGAATATCAACCATTTTGATTTAAGAGAAAACCTGTGCCTAGCTTGCCTGATTTTCTAAGCCATATTCTACAAGATAAAAATCCAGACATTCCCATGGCGACCGTTATTGCAGTGGCGGTACATGTCTTTGTGATTTTTGGGGTGAGTTTTAATGCAGATGTGTTGCCCAATGAGATGGCACAAGAAGTGGCGACGGTTTTAAGTGATAATAAAGAGAAAAACAAAGAAGCACGTTTTGTGGCAAATGCCAGTCAAGAGGGTGGCGGAGAGGTGCGTCAGCAGTTACGCCAAGAAACAACCATGATCAGTCCTGATGTCAGTGATGACATGGAGGAGACCCAAGACATTATTAACTTGCAAAAACAAAGCCGTCAAGAGGCCTACCAAGAAAATTATCTACGTACCACACTGTCTGTCCGCTATGTAAACAACCAAAATGACAACAATACCAAAAAAAATCAAAACGATTTGGAGTCCCAAGAAGAACGTATTCGTAAAAAAATTCGTACACTTGAAGCTCAACTGTCTCAAAAACAGCAAGTTTTTTCATCCAAATCCAACATTCACACGGTTAATAGCAATGCAACCACACATGGGGTTGCGGCAGGATATTTGGAAAATTTTCGTCGCCATGTTGAGCGTATCGCCAATCAATATTATCCTAATGAAGCACGTCGCAATAATATCATGGGCGATGTTCGTTTGATGGTGATTATCTCACCCGATGGTTATGTCAAAGCGATTCGTCTGCTTGAATCGTCAGGTTCTGCCATATTAGACGAAGCTGCCAAGCAATCGGTTCGTCAATCTGCTCCTTATGGTCATTTTGATGAAGAGATGGGTAAGCTTAGCGAGATTAGAATCATTCGTACATGGCGATATAGTGATAAAATTGAAGTAACCAATTAACACAATTTTGATAAACTCTAAATTATGACAAAACAAACCCCCGATCCGATTCTTGACGAACTGAAAAATAGTGCCGAACAGTCCGCCGAACGCCTAGAAAGCACCGCATCAAAAACAGGCGAGATGGTGGCGGAGACTACCCGAGAGGTTGTTACGGGTACGACCAAAACCGTAGAGACCGCCAGTGATTATACCCTAGAATTGCTCGGTATTACGGTGGATACTCGCACGCTCATCGCCAACTCTGCTGAATTTGCCATCAAGGCCATGCTTGCCATCATCATATTTTATGTGGGTAAATGGATTGGTAAACGTATTGTCAATCTTGCCAAACATGCCATGGTACGTGGTTCAATAGATGCAACAGCAGTTAGCTTCTTGGGTAATCTGCTCTATGGGGTCATGTTGGCAGCGGTTACTTTGGCATCGCTAAACCAACTTGGTATTAGCACCACCTCTTTTGTGGCGGTACTTGGTGCCATGACTGTCGCCATTGGTGTGTCCTTAAAAGATCAGGTATCAAACTTAGCGGCAGGTGTGCTGATTGTGGTATTTCACCCTTTTCGCCGTGGCGACTATGTGGAGATTGGAGGGCATACAGGCACTGTTCAAGAGATTACCTTGGTAAGCACTCGCATACGAACGCCCAATAACCATGAGGTCATCATCCCTAACGGCGACATCATGACATCAGCAAGCACCAACTATTCATCTTTACCTAACCGCCGTGTGGAGGTGGCTGTGGGTATCGGTTATGACAGCGATATCAAGACCGCACGCCATCTTATGATACAAGTTGCAGATGAACATGAATTGGTATTAAAAGACCCCAAACCCATTGTGCGTGTAACGGAACTTGCTGACAGTTCGGTGAACCTTATCCTGTATCTGTGGACCGATAATGATAACTGGTGGGTGGTACACTGTGATCTGTTAGAACGCATCAAATATGTCTTTGATGAGGAGAATATCAACATTCCTTTTCCTGTTCGGACATTGCAGATTGATGGACTTGATGAGATGTTGATGACAGCCAAAGACATTGATAGCCATGAAGTAAAGATGAAATAAACAACAAAACAACTCACGTTTATCCCAGCTTACTCATCAATCACACAAACCCAACCCACATTCAATGAGTATAAAGTAGAATAAATACAAATTGCAGGTGTTCTATGGGTCATCTGTAATTTGTGATAAAATAACTTGTAACACCACTCATGTCCAGTGATTATCTCGGCTCATCCAAATAACCATCTAAGCAACCATCTATTACAATGGCTATCATCATGACTACCCAAAATCTGTTCTTTTTGTTTGTCTTGGCAATATTTGCCGAAGTCCGTCTGCCGAAGCCGTCATGACAAAACTTACCAAAAATCAAGGGCTTCGTATCCATTTTGACTCGGCAGGTACGGCAAATTATCACACAGGCGAACGCCCCGATCCACGAGCGATAGACGTTGGCAGTACGCTTGATTTTGACTTAACTTCTCTTAGAGCAAGACAGCTTACCACGCAGGATTTTTATGACTTTGATGTGATTTTTGCGATGGATAACAACAACTTAGCCAATATCAAAAAGGTGATGCCGTCCGATGCCACCGCCCAAGTTGTGCTATTTGACAAGTTCACCAAACAAGAAGTTGCCGACCCGTATTATGGCGATGTGAGCGACTTTCGGACGATGTTTGGGTATATCGAACGTGTCAGCCGTGCGTGGCTAGACCTTTGGCAAAGCGAAAAATAACATGGCTAACATTCTAAATAATCACGACCTATCGCACAACAACACCATGGCACTGTCCTGCACCGCTCGCCATGCGATGATTTTGGACGACATTGACACGCTTGGCGATGACATCACGACCGCCATAGCCTTTGCCAAACGCCACGATTTACCGCTGTTTGTGCTATCCTACGGCAGTAACGTGATTTTGCCAAGTGTGCTAAACGCCCTTGTTTTATTGCCCAAGATACAAGGCATTGAGATTTTGCAAGAAGATAATGAGCGTGTAACGTTGCAAGTCGCTTGCGGAGAAAATTGGCACGATTTTATCAAAACTTGCCTAGACAAGGGCTATTTTGGGCTTGAAAATCTTGCCCTGATTCCGGGGCTTGCGGGGGCGTGTCCTGTACAAAATATTGGAGCCTATGGCGTGCAAGTCTCTGATTTTATTACAAAAGTCATCGCTTACGATTTGACGGACGGTCAAAAATGCGAGTTTGACAACACCGCTTGCAAGTTTGATTATCGCCACAGTTTTTTTAAGGACAATGCAGGGCGGTATTTGATTAGCCATGTGGTATTCACGCTTCACAAACACCCAAAAACCCTAACCAATTATGGCGATTTGGCAAGTTTGGCACAAGAGCTTGCCAACAAAAACGGACGAGACACCCCCCACCCCATTGACGTGTTTTATGCGGTCATTGACATTCGCAACAGTAAATTGCCAAACCCTACCGTTTTGGCAAATTGCGGGTCGTTTTTTCAAAATCCGATTATCCCAATGAGCGAGTTTACCGCCCTAAAAGAACAATTTGCCGATTTGCCAAGCTATCCTATCAATGACGATGTTATCAAAATCCCCGCAGGGTGGCTCATTGACAAGGCAGGCTTAAAGGGCAAGGGGGTCGCTCCGATTTTGACACACGACAAGCAAGCCCTTGTGCTAACCAACCACGCCCAATACACCGCCACACAAGACGACATTCGCACGGCTCAGGAATTTATCGTGCGTGCCGTGCAGGACAAGTTTGGCATAACCTTGGTGCGTGAGCCTGTGTGGGTGGACTGATGAGCATAGGGCGGTGGATTTGGCGGACGGTCAAGACGGCAGTAGTGGTCGGTGGACTGACTGCCGTATCTATTTTTACGCCCATTTTTGCCAATGTGGGGGTATTTGCCCTTGATGTGTTTAGCAAAATTACCCTAGACACCGCCCACAATCCCACCGCCATGACGGTACTGGGGGGCGGACTTACCAAAAAAGATGGCGTGATTGTGCTAAATCATTATAGCCAAAGCCGTGCTGATACTGTCATTACATTGTACGCACAAACGCCCCTGCCCATCATCACAAGCGGAGCTGAGTCGCCGTGGCTACGAGAACACATAAAAACCGTCCACCCCGAAGCGGTCATCGTGAGCGACAACGCCAGCATGAACACCTGCGAGAATGCCACCTTTACCGCCAAACTCATGAGCCATCACGAACTGCCCAAAAGCGTCTATCTCATCACCGACCGCTACCACATGGCACGAGCAAGGCGACAATTTGCAAGGGCTGGCATTGCCACCGCCCCCATCATCGCCCCCCTTGCCATCGCCCCTGATTGGACGGATTGGAGTAATAACTGGGTGCATTCACGGCGGACGATTTATGAGATGGTGGCGTTGGCACGAGACATTTTTCGCCCACAGGACAACTGCCGTACAGCTGATGAGATTAGCTTAGAAGAGATTAGCACGCCCAGACGTGAACCAAAAATATTTTTCTAAGGCTGAATGCTTGCCACTTTAAAAATATTTTTAAAAAATTTACAAAAAAGGCTTGCATTATTTAAAAATTTAGCTATAATACGCACCCATGGAAGCTTGGCAGAGCGGTTGAATGCACCGGTCTTGAAAACCGGCGTGGGTTCATAGCCCACCGAGAGTTCGAATCTCTCAGCTTCCGCCATTATTTGAAAAACCGTCCTTTTGGGCGGTTTTTTGTGCTGACTGGGAAAGGATGATGTTTACGCATATTTTTCATGGATTTTGGGTGTCATTTGGGTTGATTGTGGCCATCGGAGCTCAAAACGCCCATGTTCTAAAACAAGGACTGCTAAAACGGCACGTTTTTTGGGTGTGTCTGACCTGCTTTTTGTGCGATGCGGTGCTGATAAGTGCAGGCGTACTGGGATTTGGCACGCTCATCGGACAGAGCAAGACTGCCTTGCTGAGCCTTGCCGTGGTTGGCGTGCTGTTTTTATTTTGGTATGGCTTGCGTGCGTTCAAATCAGCTTGGCAGGGTGGGGCAAATCTTATGGTGTCGGCTGAAAGTGATGAAGATGGCGGTGGCAAGAGCATCAAGCAGAGCGTGGGCATAACCTTGGCACTGACTCTGCTAAACCCCCCCATGTCTATTTGGATACGTTGGTGCTTGTCGGGAGTATTGCGTCGCCTTTGACCGCCGACCAAAAACAGTTATTCTTGCTGGGAGCGGTTGGAGCGTCAGGGGTGTGGTTTTTTGGGTTGGGTTATGGGGCAAGGCTGTTGACCCCCATTATTTAGTAAGCCTAAAACATGGCAAATATTAGATGCCATCATTGGTGTCATCATGTGGATAATTGCGTTGGGGCTGATAAAATATGCTTATGGGGTATGGGTGGGTTAAAATTATCATTATGATTTAAAGGTGTTTTAAAATAAAATCGCCTTTTAAATCAACCCAATCTGCCAAACCCAACCACACCATTTGGGATAAAGTCATTTATTTTTGGGCGGTTTTGGGCTAAAATGTGTGAAATTTTTCCCAAAAATCATCATGTCCCTTATCCGTAAACGCAGACTCACCAAAAACCAAACCCGCCAAATTCAAAAAAACCAAGAAACCATCATCGATGACGGCACCTTTGCCACAGGGGTGGTGGTCTCGCATTTTGGCAAACAGTTAGACGTGCAAATCACCGCCTTGCCTGACATCATGCCACAGACAGCGTTGGCACTCGGGCAGATATGGCGGTGTCATGTTCGCACCAATTTGCCCATGCTGACCACAGGCGATACGGTCAAGTTTAGCATTGATGATGTTGCAGGCACAGGACGCATTGAGCAACTCTTGCCACGCACAACCCTAATCACTCGCCCCGACCGTTATCATAAGGTCAAGCCTGTTGCCAGTAACGTGGCGATTTTGGCGATTATTTTTGCCCCCTTGCCAAAGCCTGCCACAGGGCTGATTGACCGTTATATTCTTGTGGCACGGCTGGCTGGCGTTACGCCCCTGCTTGTGCTAAATAAGGCGGATTTGTTAGATGAACACCCCGATGTGGTGCAGATTTATCAAGAATATCAAGCACTTGGGGGGCGATACGGCTTTGATGTTATCCAAAGTTCAAGCATGGATAGGACGGGGCTAGATACCCTGATGTCGCACATCACAGGCAAACTTGCCATTTTTGCAGGGCAGTCAGGGGTGGGTAAATCAAGCCTAATCAACCAAATCCTACCCCATGCCGAGCAGTCCACAAACATCATCTCGGTAGGCTCGCAGTTGGGTCAGCACACCACGACCACCAGTCGCCTTCTCGCCTATGATGTGAGTGATTTGACCCAAGGCGGGATTATTGACACCCCTGGTATTCGTGAATATGGCATTTGGCATTTGTCGGCAGATGATATCTTAAAGGGGTTTGATGAGTTAAATGATTTGCATGGGGCGTGCCAATTTCGAGATTGTGGCCATGCCCCCAATGCCAAAGGCTGTGCGTTTTGGCAGGCGGTGGCGGACGGGACGGTGCTGTCTCGGCGTGTGGGGAGCTTTAATGAGCTAATCGCAGAAGCCAAGCAAGGGGCGAGTGTGATAAAATAGCCCAAAATAAGTGCATTTATGACAAATAACAGGTATAATATCAGCTTTTGAAATTTTGGAGCAGTCATGGAGCGTTGGTTTGAGTTTATGGGCAATCACCCGTTTTTATTCGGGCTACTCTTTGTCCTTGCCATCATGTTTTTTAGTATTGAAAGTAAACGTAGCGGTAAAAAAATCGCCCCCCAAGCGTTGGGGCTACTGGTCAATAACGACAATGCGACGTTGATTGATATTCGCCCTGCCAATAAATTTGCCACAGGGCACATCGCAGGCTCTCGCAACATTCCTTTTACCGAGCTAAAAAATTATCTGTCCGAGTTACAAGCGATGACCACCCCCATTGTCTTTATTTGTGATATTGGTATGCAGGCAGGCATGGCGGTGCAACTGGTCGCCAAGCCCAATGCCATGCGACTAGAAGGGGGCATTGCCAATTATCAAGCACAAGGCTTGCCATTGGTTGGAGTGACAGACAAAAAAGGCAAAAAATAACCTGTTAGGATGTATCAATACCAAGATGAGTGGTCTTGAAGTTACGCCAATCGCCCCTATTTAAGAATCTGTACTTTTACCAAAAAGAGATAATATGAAACCTGTAACCATTTATGTCAAACAAACCTGCCCCTATTGCATTAACGCCAAGCGACTGCTAGAACACAAGGGCGTGATGTACACCGAGTTTGACGTTACCAAGATGAGCGAGACAGAGCTTGAAGAAGTTGCCGTTAAGACCAATCATTACCGCACCGTGCCAAAGATTTTTATTGGCGACACCTTTATCGGCGGTTTTGATAACCTAAACAAACTAGACAGAGAAGGTAAACTTGACGAGATGTTAAGTGCCTAAATGGTTTAATTTAGTTTTAATGTAAGTTTAATTTTAAATCAGAGGAGGCTATCATGGCTGACGAACAAACCGCCCCACAACTGGGTTTAGAGCGTATCTATGTCAAAGACATCTCACTTGAAGTTCCAAGTGCCGAAGTGTTCACCAAAGAGTGGCAACCTGAGCTGGACATCGGTCTGACCACCACCAGCTCTGACCTAGACGAAGACCACAAAGAAGTGGTATTGACCGTGAGCGTTACCGCCAAAAATGCAGGTAGCACCGCATTCATCGCTGAGGTACAACAAGCAGGTATTTTCTTGCTACGCAATATCCCAGAGGCGGACATGCCACATCTATTGAACGCCTACTGCCCGAACGTGCTGTTCCCTTATGCTCGTGAGGTCATCAGCGACATCATCGCTCGTGGTAGCTTCCCACAACTTCTGCTTGCTCCTGTCAATTTTGACCAAGCGTTCCTACAAAGCCAAGCCCAAGCCGAAGGCAATGCCTAATCGCTAGGCTATTTTATCATTTGATTGATAAAACAAAAACCCAAAAGTCTCATGCTTTTGGGTTTTTTTCGTGCGTGATAATATCAAGCAACAATCTCTACCGCACCGTGGTCATCGCAGTGGTCGCCATGCTGATAGTGCAAACGTCCGTTCACGATATAGCAAATGTGGTCACCATGTGGCACGGCTTCATGTCCACAGCCTTCGCCATGAACGTGACCCGTGCAGTGGTGAGCTTGGTTGCACTCGGCAGGGTTTTGCTCGCTGACTTCTAGGACGTGTTCGTCCACGTGGTCGCCATGCACATGGTGCAAATGTCCGTCATGCAGATAATCTACATGGTCGCCATGACGAATGGCGGTGTGTCCACAGCCTGTGCCGTGAACGTGGTCGTGATTGGCGTGAATGGTGCAAGTCATGATGTATTCCTTAGAGTGATGAAAAATAAACGGTATTGATGATAATCAATGTCAGTATTCTAAGCACATCATGCCACAAAGTAAAGGTTATAGAATTTCAAAAGGGTGAATTTTTGAGATATTCATAATAACTTTTCATGTATTTTTATTTTTAAAAATAAAAAATTATAGCTCTGGTAGTTCCTCGCCAATACTAACAAGTTTTTTTAAAACCTGAATATAATCCTCTTTTTGTTTTAATAATTCATCCCTGTGAGCGATGATTAAATTTAATTTTTCCATTTCTAGTTTTAATTTGTCAATTTCGGTTTGTAGTTTTTCGTTATTATTATAATAATTGTTGTTGCCGTGATAATTTTCGCCAATTTGATAAACGACATTTTGACCATCTAATTTTAATAATTCAAACAATTTCACCCCAAATAAGCCTGCGATTTCATCCAATCGTTCAAGACTGGGCATGCTTTTTCCTGTTTCTATTTTGGCATAGCCGTTGCGAGTTAGCCCCAATTTCTCTGCCATTTGTTCTTGTGTCCATTGGCGTTGTTCTCGAAGTTCACGAATGGTGTCAAAATCAATCATAAAAAACCTATTTTTAATAAAAGACCACTGTCAGTTGGCAGATGTAGAGTGTGGGTTGGTTTAACTTTTTAGTAAATTATTGTAACATAAGGGAAATTTTTTGGCAAATAAAATCCTGCATGGATGAATAACGCATCTTAAACCATCACATTGCCGATAAGATATATAAAAGTTAATTACCAGTCAATTGATGATGTCTGGTCATCAAAATATGATGTTTGGTTTTAGGGCGTTATTTTTGGTTGTTTTTAGTCATGTGGTTAGGAGACTTATTGGGGCAGTTTATGAAAAAATTTCGCACGCATTATGACAATCTAAATGTTGCCAGAAACGCTGACATTGCGGTGATTAAGGCTGCCTATAAAGCCCTTGCCCAAAAATATCACCCTGACAAAAACCCTGATAACCCAAACGCCCAAAAGATTATGCAAGTTATCAATAAGGCATATGAAGTTTTATCAGACCCAATTAAGCGAGCAGAGCATGACAGATGGATAGCCGAGCAAGAAAAAAAGGCGGAGCAATCTTATCAAGGTAATCAAAACTCTCATGCTTATGAAAATACAGCCAATGGTTCATCATCTGCCAGCCACTCAAATGAGCGTGCCAGTCAAAACACGCATAATCAAACAAATGGCTACCAAAGATATTATGAATATACTAATGGCAATCAAGACAATCGTAATTATCGTAATGATAAGCCCAACTCAAACAATCGCAAAAAACATCATGACCAACATAATAAACAGACAGTAGATAAACCATCATTTTGGTCTTTTGGGAGAATGAGGCGGACGACTTATATTTTATTGTCTATACCTACAATATTTATTTTATTGATTGTTCGTATAGGAATACAGGGTGGTCTTGATTTATCATCATCGTTGCCATCATTTGAATATTTATTACTTGCGACTATGATTGAGTTAGTGCCTTGGTCTTTTTTGGTATTTATTGGTATTAAAAGGTTGCACGATTGCGATTATAAAGGTTGGTGGATTTTAGTACCGTTTGTGGTTGCCGTTATTTGGTTTGTTCGCCCGACACAAGGGACAAATCGCTTTGGTGCTGATCCGAGAGATGGTTATTTTGATGATGAAATAGAAGTAAAAAAAGACAATTCTTTTTGGGGTGTGGTTGTCATTGCATTACTTTATAACTTTGCCTTAATTTCTAAGGTGATTGATAAGCAAAATCAAGCCATTAATTATCAAGATAATACAACTTATCAAGATAATCAGTCTAACAATATACAGACACCGAGCATTTCACCTAATGACATTAAAATACCAAATGTCAATCATCAGCCACCATTAAATCCACAGCTTGTTTTGGCAGAGGCTCAAAAAAGATATGAAAAATCTGTTACCAATATCAATGCGGTATGGAATAGTCTGCACCCTAGCACCCAAGACTTTTTGCGAGCAGAACAGCGAGCGATAAATAAAAAACGAGAGGCTGATTGCACCGCCTACGGCAATAGCCAAAGTAGCGACAAAGATTTGGCAAAGGCTTATCGCTATCTTTGTGAAGTGCTACAACTAAATGAGTGGGCAGAATATCTAAAGATGCAGGTAAATACGGTGGTTACACCGCCTGAGCCTATGATTGAAGTTCAACCGTTGCCAGAGACAGGGGCAACCAACAAACCTAATTTGTATGGCGATCCACCTTTACAAATAAAAACCAACCCAGGAAGCCATTATTGGGTAAAAATTGTCAATGCTTATAATGAGCGAGAAGAGGTGGTGAGTTATTTTATTCGTGGTGGAGAAACATTAGATGTTAATCTGCCCATGGGAAGCTATGTCGTGAAATATGCCTATGGAGATACGTGGTATGGCAGAGAACATTTATTTGGCGAAAATACAGGTTATTCCAAGGCAGATGAAGTATTGGAATTTTATCGCAATCAAGGCTATGTCATTGAGCTTATTCAACAATTAAATGGCAATTTACACACAACCGCAATTGACGAAAGTCAGTTTTAGGAGCTTTTATGAAAAAATTTTTCTTAGTATTAACGGCGTTATTTTTGATAAATAATGCCCACGCCTATGAAGTTAAAAATGTCTGTGCTAAATATATGACCAATTATAGTTGGTCACAGGCATATCAAGTACAGACACAGATTTATACAGGGCAAGAGTTAAATCAAGCCACAGGCAATCCCTATTTTGGCAATTATGACATGTTTAGCCATTATGCCGTCATTTGGTGGGATAGAGGTCAAGCCAGTATTATTAAAATCAATGATATTTATGTTGCTGGCGGTATGTTATTTAATACCAATGGCATAGACCAAAATGGTCGCCAGTGGCAGTTGTCTGATGACAGTTATGGTTTTTGTTATTAATTTTCACAATTTTTTATTTAGGAGCTTTTATGAAAAAGTTGGTTTTAGCAAGTTTATTTTTGGCAGTTAGTCAAATGGCAATGGCGGTGAATTGGCTTGAAATGCCTAGCGATGGAAGAAATGGCAGGATAATGATAGATGTTGATAGTATGAAAAAACATTATTTTTCCCACAAGAGCAAACGTTTTTATCTTACAGCTTGGATAAAAAGAATTTATCCAAATATACAAATAGCTTCCAATGGAAAGTCTTATAATATAAGTAGAGAGTTTATGTATTTTGATTGTGAAAATAGAAAATCTATGTTAGGAGAAATTATTAATTACTACAACAGTGATAATCAAGCAGTAGAGAGTGGGAGATTTTATGTGAATACGACTTCATCAAGCGATTGGGGTAATGTTGTCCCTGAGACAGCTGGCGAAGCTAGATTGCATTTAGCCTGCGATGCCTATGAAATAGGTACAAAATACGGTTATCAATTTTAAGGAAATATTTTATGAAAAATTTATCAAAAATTAGTTTATTATCTCTACTATTATTCACTCTAACCGTTCATGCCTTTTATGTTCCTGACCTATTTGGTGCATACGAACAAGGGGCAAATCGTGCCAGATATGAAAATCAGCAGGATGCTTATTATTATGAGGAGATAAGACGCCAGCAGTTAGAAAGGCAACGACAAGAACAGCAAATACAACAAAGAATGGGCAGGCAAAGTGGTTATTATGAATACAGCTATCAAGACAGCTTGCCAGAACCTAGATTGTATGTGCAAGTCATCAATCAAAAAACAGGCAAACCCAAAGGTCATATGAATCTATCCTTAAAGAAAAATGACATGCTGTGTTGGGCGGTTACCCCTGTCAATGGCTCTCAAACTTATGAAGTCGGCGAGCTATTTACCATGCCAGTTCATGCAAGCTTTACAGGCAATGCAGGACAAAATGACAATAATCAATTAACCAGTAGCGTACAAACAAGCTCAAATACCGCCAAATTTGGCAGACAAATTTACGCCACCCAAAATCAGATAGATGCTTGTTGGTTTTTTGCCGCCAATACCCCAAAAGGCATTTATCATATCCGAGTTGGCGTGGGGGGTGCTGAGTTTGGCACGCAGTCGTTTAAAGTGGTTGATTAAGTGTTGATAAAATAAACGCATTCACATTTTTATCATCTTATTTATATGGTCTATTTGGATTGGTATTGGCATGTTTAAGCAGATTTGGTATTTTTTGACCTTTAAGATTTATCAAGGTAATTTATTAACAGCAGGGGGTGCAAATTACCTGACGGTCATCTCGGTGATTGTTTTTTTGGCGGCTCTATCAGAGGGTTTTGCTTGGGGTCATTTTGGCAGTACCTTTACACCTGACAATCCTTATTTGGGGGGTGTGGTACTTGGGTCGTTTATCTTTATGTTGTTTTGGTTTTTTGACCGCACCATGGTAACCCAAGACATGATGACCGAAGAACATGCCAAAACCTTAGACGGTGAAGATTATGTTCCCAATTTTTGGGAAAAATACAAACCTTATTTTGTTTTTATGGCACGCTTGGGCATTGTCATCACATCGCTTTATATTACTGCACCTTTTTTGACGCAGCTTGTGTTTAAAACCGACATTGAAAATGAAATGGCAATTCAATATCAAAATAGCATCAATCAAGCCAAAGATGAAACGCTGGGAAAAATTGAAAGGAAAATTAATGAACAGCAAACCTACATTCAAACCTTGCACGATAAATTACAAAATGAGATTGCAGGTAAAAAAGGTTCAAAATACGGCAAAGGCCCTGTGGCACAAAGCATTCAACAAGAGATTGATGAGGCAAATACACATCTTGATGAATTAAAAACAAATTTTGAAAATGACAAATTAAAACTAGAAACCGCAATTGTCAATAATGATGAGCAAACATTAAAAAGTTTTGGCATTTTAATGGTAAAAGACAGTCCTATTTTTCGTGAAAATGCCATTAATAAATTCAAACAAGAACCTGCCTTTAAAAATACTCAATATGCTGTTGATGGATTTTTGATATTGGTGGGGGTTATTTTGATTTTATCTAAATTGTTGCAGCCAAAATCTTTAAAAATGTATTATTCTTCCAGATTACAAGAGGCGTGGTCAAGTTATGTCGATGGCAACTATGATGATTATCTGCCAGAGAGTGAAAAAAGCAGTCATATGGCTCATATGCCAATGCCACAAACTTTTGAAAATATCGCCATTCGCTATGCTAAGACCATTGATGAGAGAGAAAAAGATAATTTGGACAAAAGACAAAAGCAAAAACAAGCCATGTTAGATGAAGAAAATCACATGAAAGCACTAAAAAATGGTGAAAAATCCCATTATGAACGCTATGCCAAAGAAGCTCAAAACTATGAATACCAAAACAAAGTGGTTAAGGATAAAAAACAAAGAATAGAAAAAGCACTCAAAGAAGCCTGTAACCAAAAAGAGCAGTTTTTACAAGAGAGTACACCGCAAAGAGAGCAGCTTAACATAGAAAAAAAGCAGGTTGAGGAGCTGTATTTTGAGGCAGAAAGATTGTATCAAAGTAAAGGAGAGGACAGCGAAGCAAGGCATAAAAGAATGCAGGAGGCCAATAAAAAATTGCTTGAATTACAAGAGATTGTCAATGATTTTGCCAACAAAGACAGAAACAGCCCAGAGCGGGTGCGTGCTTATATTGCCGCAGAGGAGGCGGTATATGCCCAAAGCCAAACCATTAAAAATATGAAAGATAATTATCTAAGTTTTGAGCGAGACATGAATATCCACAAACAAAAGGTAGATGATTTAAAAAAGCAACTCGATGACATCATATCAAAGCTGGATAGAATTTCTCAAATTGAAAAATATTGGAATAAAACCATTTTAAATTTGGAATTAAAGCAGATAGAGTTATTATCAAGTTTTTCTGACATGGAAACGCCTTATATCAAGGGTGATGAGGCAGAGATTGCATTTATCGCCGAACAGCACAAAAAAGAAGGAAAATACAAATACACTTATTATGTCAATAAAGATGATGAACAGGACAAATAAATGATTTATTTTTTAATGCTCATTTTCTTTGCCATCGGAGCATATTGGCAAAGCATCAAAAATAAGCCATTGGCTATTATTGTAATATTGTCTGTATTTTTTGGTTATGTGTTTTTAAATAAAAAAGAAAACCATCAAAGAGACCATTATTATCACACCCAAAAAAATAAAGTAGAAGATACTTCATCAAGTAAGCATTATGGTTATGACAATCAATGTACCGCCATTTGTAATGACGGCACGTGTTCTAAAAGTTTGGGCAGGCGTGGTGTTTGTTCATCACATGGCGGTGTCAAGCATTGGCTTAGATAGGCTTTACATGCGTGGGGATAAAATGCCCCATTTTCGCCCCCTTAATCGCCAAATATTCGGCATTAAACTGATTAACCCCCACCAGTAACGGCACTCGCTCCACCACCTCAATCCCCAACGCCTGCAAATAGGCAAGTTTGTTTGGGTTGTTAGTCAACAGTCTGGCTTTATCAATGCCAACGTGTTTTAGCATAACCTCACACATCTCATAAGTGCGAGCATCCGTTGGCAGATTAAGCATGAGATTGGCATCTAGCGTATCATGTCCTTGGTCTTGTAGGGCATAGGCACGGATTTTATTCACAAGCCCAATGCCACGCCCCTCTTGACGCAGATAGAGTATCGCCCCACATCCGTGGGCTTGTATCATTTGCATGGCGGTATTAAGCTGAGGGCCACAGTCGCATTTTAATGAGCCAAAAGCATCCCCCGTCAGACATTCAGAATGAATGCGAATGAGTGGGATTTTGTCGGGGTCGGTGGACGGCAAGCCGACACTTAGTAAGACGTGTTCTTGACCGTGTTCATTTTCAAACGCATGAATGATAAAATCGCCATGCACGGTAGGCAGATTGGCTTTGCTGATAAATTGGTACAAAATTTTCCCCAAAAATGCAAATTTTTAAAAGTATTGTGGATTATTTGTGAATTAAATGGTGCTACTATGGCAAATTAAAAGGCTATCTTGTAAAATAACCCCTGATTCAAGTTTGGCTTTGCCATTGCCAAGTTTGGCATTATACCGCAAAAATTGTTATAAATTAACATAACTTTTTAAAGACAACTTTTAAAAAATCAAAATCTGGAACACTAGCCTTATGCCAACCTCTGTTCACATCCCACGCACCTTTACGCACCTGCCCATCTCTCGCCCAACGACACCACTTTTGGATAAAGTGAATTTACCCAGAGATTTAAAGACGTTAAGCACCGATGAGCTGTGCCAATTATCGGACGAACTCCGTGAATATTTGCTCTATTCGGTCGGTCAAAGTGGTGGACATTTTGGGGCAAATTTGGGTGTGGTGGAGCTGACAGTTGCCCTGCACGTCAGTTATGATACGCCTTATGATAAGCTCGTGTGGGACGTGGGTCATCAGGCGTACGCCCATAAGGTGCTGACGGGTCGGCGTGATGAGCTTGTGCGTATCCGTGCCAAGGGCGGTCTGACGGCATTTCCTGAGCGAGGTGAGAGTGAGTACGACACCTTTGGCGTGGGACATAGCTCTACCTCCATATCAGCAGGGCTTGGCATGAGTTTGGCAAGTCGTATCAAAGGCGAAAACCGCAAAGTGGTGGCAATCATCGGTGATGGGGCGATGACAGGGGGCATGGCGTTTGAAGCAATGAATGACGCTGTTCAGCAAAATGCTGATTTGACGGTGGTGCTAAACGATAATGACATGTCAATCTCGCAAGCCATTGGTGGATTTAGTCGCCATTTGGCACGTTTATGGCAACGTGGGCTGGCTTTTGACATTGATAAGCATGGCAATATCTTGATGATAAAGCGTGAGATTAGCCCTGATGACAGGCGGGTTCGCCATTATATACACATGGCAAATGGGGCAAAAGAAACCCTAGAAAAAATCCCTGCCAAACTCGGTGGCAATCTTGTGCAAAACATTGGCAATCTCTTTGGTAAAAATGCCCCGCCCATGCCCTTGTCTGATAAAATCGCTGAAAAAGTGCATGACCATATTTTCCCTGACAATCTATTTAAGGCGATTGGTTTTACTTACCTTGGACCCTTTGATGGGCATGATTTGCCAAAACTTTTGCAAGTGTTTGAACGTGCCAAACAGTTAAAAGGAGCGGTGCTGATTCATGTGCATACGGTCAAGGGCAAGGGTTTTTTGCCTGCCGAAGCTGACCCCATTACCTATCATGCCATTGGTAAATTGCCCAAAAATGAACTGCCAAAAAGTGAGTTGCTAAAAACAGACAAAATTGACAACACTCCCAAACCCAAAAAATATTCAGACGTTTTTGGCGACTGGCTTATGGACAAGGGGCAAGACCCCCACATGGTTGCCATTACCCCTGCCATGAGTGAGGGCTCTGGGATGGTGGCATTTGCCAAGGCTTATCCTGATAAATTTTTTGATGTGGCAATAGCCGAACAGCATGCTGTAACCTTAGCAGGGGGTATGGCGACAGGTGGATTAAAGCCTGTGGTGGCGATTTATTCTACTTTTTTACAACGTGGCTATGACCAACTCATTCATGACATTGCCTTACAAAATCTGGATGTAACTTTTGCCATAGACCGAGCGGGACTTGTGGGCGAAGATGGTGCAACTCATGCAGGCGTGTTTGATTTGGCGTATTTGCGTTGTGTGCCAAATGTTGTCATTGCTGCCCCAAGCGATGAACATGAATGCTATCATTTACTAAATGCTTGTTATGCCTATCAAGGCGCAAGTGCCATTCGCTATCCTAGGGGTGTGGGTGTGGGGCGACAGATTATCAAGGATATTGATGAGAGTTTCGCCATTGGTCGGGCGAGGGTGGTATGGCAATCAGACGGTTTTATCGCCAAAGATAAAAAAGCATCAGACAAAAAAATCGCCATGCTTGCCTTTGGTACACGCCTACATGACGCTCTGTCAGCAAGTCAAACATTCGCCCAAACGACAGACACGCCCATGACGGTGGTGGACATGCGGTGGGTCAAACCGCTTGACAATGAGCTGATAGATGAGCTTATCGGGCAGGGCGTTACGCATTTTATCACGGTAGAAGAACATCAGCGTATGGGTGGGGCAGGCTCTGCGGTGGGCGAGTACTTGGCAAGTGTGGGCTATGGTGGTTCTCTTGTGCAGATTGGTATCGATGATGTGTTTGTTGCCCATGGCAGTCATGAAGAGCAGTTGGCACAATGCAGGCTAGATGGGACAGGGATTTTGGAGTGGTTGAATAAACCAAAAAGATAGATTGATTTAAAAATTTTGTATAAAATAGCAATCCAATCAATTTGTTTTACAAAGGTGTGAATAAATGAACTATCCTGAAAAACCTGTAAAGGGTTTTAAGATTGAGCGTGTGTATTAAATGCGATAGCAAAGAAATGATGGAAATTGCGAAATTCAAAAAGAAGTCGGTTAATGCAGATGGTAGCAGTTGCTACACCATTCAAGCCACTTGCCCAAAATGTAACTATGTCAATGGAGAGTGGAAGCCTATGTGGTGGAACTTTTATGAATTAGGTGCAATGCAATGGTAGTTAAAGTATCTGGCATTGTTAATTACCCACGCCCAAAATAGATTTGTCAGGGTAAATCACATTTACCCTGACAAAATATCATCTTTTAAAAAAACACAAAACCCATCAGCCCTTATCGTCTAAATGCTCTTTTGCCATATCACGCATTTGTTGACGTAAATCATCATTATCCAGCACTGATTTGTCAATCAGACCATCCAAGTGTTTTTGATGGGTTTTGTCAAAATGTTGGTCATCATCGTGTTTTTGTACCATAAGGTCAAAGATTTGACGGCGACGTAGGCGTTCTTCTTTGATGATGTGGCGATTTTTTATCCAAGTGGTTGTCAAGACCAACAGCATGAGCATGCCAATATAGCCCAAAATCGGAAATACAGTCGCCACGAGTGTTTTAAAGCCTGCAAAACTTAGCCCAAAACCGACCGCCACAAAGATGACCATGAGCTTTTTAAAGCGAACATCATCCGCTCCTGAAAAACGTTTTGCCAGTGAATAATACAAACTGATGGCGGTATTAAAAATCATGCCAAAAATGATGATTGACATGAATGTGCCAAAGATGGGATGGATTTGGGCGACTAAGGCTTGCATGGGAATGGCAACTTGACTGGCAAGCTCAATGTTGGCAAGTAAGATAAAGGCGGTGCAAGTGGTAATCACGCCAATAATCGCCCCACCAATCAGTCCGCCTCGCCCCGCCTCGCCAACATACATCTCATTACCGCCCAGCACAAAGGACATCGCCGCCGCTGCCATGATACAAATGGCATAGTAGTTGACGACTGACACCCAAATATTTGGCAGAGCCTTTGGCAAGGTTTTGGCAAAACCATCTAAGGCTACCCAATCATAAGATTTTCCCCAAAATGTATAAATGGCAAGCAATACAATAATCCCCACAATGATGGGCGTAAATACACCAATGGCTTGGGTAACACGTTCAAAGTTCATCATACTCACAACGACGACCAACACCGAGCAGAGCAATGCCCCAACCCATGTGGGCAGACCAAACTCTTGGTTTAGATTCGCCCCAGCCCCTGCAATCATCACAAAGCCCAGCACAAATCCACTCAAAATCAGTGAAATATCCAGCAGGCGGTACACCAATTTGCCCGTAATTCGCTCTAAAACCGCACTGTGTTCACGAGCTCGGTAGTATGAGCCGAGTGTCAAAATAATCCGCCCAAAAATGGCGTGTAAAATGCCAACAAGTACCACACCAACCAAACCAATTGTACCAAAATTGACAAAGTACTGAAAAACTTCTTGACCAGATGACAGTCCTGCCCCTGTAACCACACCGACATATGCCAATGCAATCATGATAATGCGTTTGTAATTCATAAAAAACCTTAAAACTTTACATGCCCCAAAACTCTACATAAAACTATGATAAGCAAAGATTTGCAAAGCGGGTCTGGGTTGCAAATCTTGACCAAAATGAGCGTTTTATGGTGGGTTATCTATCATAAAAAAATATGAAATTATAGCATAAAATGATAAAATAGGGCAAATTAAGCATAAATTAGCATCAATCTGTTGCATAAAATGGCATGGGTGCTGGTGTTGAATAAAAGTCTTGGTATTGACGAATAAAGTTTGATAAAATCTGTTGTTATTGGCTGTTTGACTGATTTGGTCATGCCATTTGTACCACGCCACGTTTTATGTACCACGCCACTTTTACGCCACTTTTATGCCACTTTACTCATGTCAATAATCAAACCCCCTTTGCTGTGCCTGCCGATATTTGTTTTGTTAATGCCTGTTTTGAGTGCTTATCAAATGGCAATGGCTCATGACTGTGTCATGCCCAAAGTCAGCGATGAATATGACGGCGTTGAATGTGTGTTAGATGGGCTCATCAAAGTTGCCCAAAATGGCAAATATGGTATGATGGATGACAGAGGGATTATTATTGTGCCAATCATGTTTGATGAAATTGGTCAATTTAACCATCAACTGGCAAGGGTAAAATACCGAGAAAAATTTGGTTTTATCAATCATCAAGGACTGCTGGTTGTACCACTAAAATATGATGATGTGGGGTTTTTTAAAAATGGCATGGCATTAGTTCGCAAGGAGGATGAGTATTTTATGGTAGATGGGCAAGGTCAAAGGGTGTTAGATGATGCCCCCGCCCCGCCAATGGCAAAGATGGATGTCGCTACCGTGGATTTGGTTCATGAGTTGTTATTTGCTGAGCCTTTGATGCCAGAACCCAACCATTAATAGATGAGTTTTGACCAACTTTGATGGGTGGTAAATTTTGATCGCAATTTTACCCATTTTAGGCTATAATGACAGTCTTTGTATGATGAATACAAAAGCATTATTTACATTATTTAATAAACATTGGTAAGGTATATTATGGAACCTATGGTGGTGATTGCGTCCGAAGTGGCGAAAAAAGTCGGTCATGAGATTTTAAAGGCTCATGAGAACCGTCATCGTATTGATTTGGGTGTTGAGTCCAAAGGTTTGGATGGTTTGGTAACCAAGGTTGACCGTTATGCCGAAGAGCTGACCATTTCTTTGTTAAAAGAGAGTTACCCTAAGCATTCATTTTTGGGTGAAGAGTTTGGCTTGCAAGAGGGTAGGGGGGCAGATGCAGAGTGGTGTTTTGTCATTGACCCGCTAGATGGCACGCAGAATTTTGTGCATGGTGTGCCACATTTTTGTGTGTCTATTGGCATTCAGCACAAAGGTGTAACCGAGCATGGCGTGGTCTATGACCCTATGCGTGATGAATTGTTCACCGCCAGCCGTAATCGTGGAGCAAGACTTAACCAACGTCGTCTGTCAGTCTCGGGGCGTACCACGATAGCGGGCGGACTGTTTACCACAGGGCATCCTTATGAACGTATGATGGGCGAGAATCGCACGAGTTTTATCCGTCAGCATTTTGCCAGTTTGGCGGTGATTTGTGAGCAAGGCGGACAGGTTCGTCGCACAGGCTCAGCAGCACTGGATTTGTGTTATGTGGCAGCAGGGCGTTTTGATGGTTATTTTGAGATGAATATTAAGCCGTGGGATGTGTGTGCAGGCGAGCTGATTGCCAGTGAGGCCAAAGCGGTGGTGGTTGACCACAAGGGAGCAAATAACGCCATGCAGACAGGTTCAGTCTTTGCCTGTAATGCCAAACTGCTAAAACCGCTCATGCAAGCGGTCATCCCAACGTGGGAAAACGCACTGGCATGATAAGACATTGGTATTGTATTTAAAAATCAAAACCACCAAACAAGGCGTTTGGTGGTTTTTGATTGGGCTTATGCGTGCCTGCCCAAACGGATGAATATTATTTAACCAATTCAATCACGCCTTGGGCTTCATAATTAAGACGACTTTCACCGCCTTCATAGCTTTGGATGGCAACTGAGCTTTCGGGTGCTGCGGCTGCAGCATAACCCATCATGGGACTGACACTAAAACGACCGCCAGCATTATTCAAATTCACTTTTACGATTCTATAATCGCTCGCCCCAAAGGCGGTGCTGATGGTTTTGGCTTCATCGGTGAATTTTTGGATGGTTTGGGCTTTGAGTTCATTCTCTACTGCCTTTTGGGTGGCTTCGGACACGCCAAAGTCAAGACTGCTAAGCGTCATAAAGCCTTGTAGCTCAGCGATGAGTTCACTGGCTTCTTCGAAGTTTTGGCTTTGGATGTTGACTGATGATGAGCCTGTAAAGCCATTGATTTTGCCTTTGTTGTCATAGCGTGGGTAGGTGTGATGGCGACCTGTGGTGACTTTGACATTGGGGTATTTTTGGGCGATGGTTAGGGCTTTGTTGGCGGTGGTGTTTAAGGTATTTGCCAACGTTTTGGCATTGGCGTTGTCCGCTGATTTAGTGAGCGTGGCAGTCAGCTCATCGTTGGCGATGGTTTTAGCAGTCTCGACATTAAAGCTGATTTGGTTGTAGCTTTGAGCGTAGACGTGAGTGCCTGCCAGTGCCAGACCAAGCAGTAAGGGTAGTGTGAATGCACGCATGAATTACTCCGTGATAGAATATAACATAAGAAAAACCAACTTATTGTAATACAGTTTATTCTTGATTGTTGTGCTAATTTGTATCTGATTATTGCTTTTATTTAACAAATAACATGGATTTATTTTTTAAAATTATTTGTGGGATTTGAGCGTTTTATGGCCACAAAACTTTAAAATTGTTATGAATTTAAATGATGTATGAAGGCTCTACATGTCCTTTGATGGTGTTGTTTTTATAAGGTGTGCACAGCACGCCCCATCAAAGCCTGTGGCAAATATTAAGTTTGTTAGGCGTAAACTGATAAAATCCAGAAAATTTTCTTGCATTTTAAAAAAATTCATGTATAATTACTCTCGGCTTCATCGGTAGCTTCGCAACTTTGATTTATGAACCCCGCCAGGACCGGAAGGTAGCAACGGTAGTAATCCCAAAGTGTGCCGAAGATGTGCTGATGAAGTCATTTTTTTGCCTAAAACTTGGCAACTCTCTTTTTGTACATCTATTCTAATACCATTCTTTTGCTATACTCCTGCGTATAATCTTCACCAATTATTTTTAAATTTCTCAATGTCTCGACGCTGTTTTTTGTCAGGCTTGGTGATTGGTCTGGCAAGGTTTTGTAATTTGCGTTGCTCGGCAAAAAACTCACGGGTGGCAATGCTCTCATCTGTCTCATCGTACAGCGTTTGGGCGATGGTGGCATTGCCCCGATTGTCGGATAAGGCTTTGATAATTATCGTTTTTTGTTCTTGGACGCTGGCATGACCTTGACGAATGGTTAGCGTGTCGCCCACTTGTAGCTCTTTGCTCGTTTTGATTTTTTGACCGTTCATGTGGACTTTTCCGCCTTCTATCGCTTCTTTGGCAAGGGTGCGAGTGCGAAAAAATCGTGCCGCCCATAGCCATTTGTCGGCACGGACTTTATTTAGGGCTTGGGGTTCTTGATTGGTGTTTTTGTTTGTCATAAATTATCTCAACTATTTAAATAGGGCGTGTTGAATATTAGTATTTGCAATGAAAAATGAGAAAAATCGCACGTTTTTCAAGGAAAAAACGCAGGCTGATAGTCATTCTATCAGACAAATTTTATTATGAAAAACAATCCGACCACTTAATTTTAAAAAATTAAGTAAAAAATCTTAAAATCACACAGTTAAGTGGTCGGATAGCCATTTTTCATGCAAAAATTGATAAAAGCGTTAAATTTTCATCTTATTTTATAAAATGTTATCAATGTTCAACACGCCCTAAAATGCAGTCCCAATTCTATCATTGTAGAGCGTACATAATCAAGCTCAATAAATTCTTGTTCAAGGCGTATTTGATTATTTTTGAGATGATGAAATAATGCCAACTGTGTGTCATTTAATCCTATTGGTGTATTTTCTATACTTTTTGGCTCGGGAACGATTTTATGGCGATGGGCGTTTAATATATCGTGATCCATCAATATAGGCACGATGTGAGACTGGCAAGTTTGTGCTTTTGCCAATATCGCCATACCCCATGTGTCTATATCGCCCCAATAATAGAGTTTTTTGTGTTGCCATGATTTATTTTTTAACCATGATAGATTATTGCCTGCTCCTAATACCACCAATGTATTTTTTAGTGTTGGCAATTGTTTTAGACTGTGTTTATTTTCAACGATTAAAATATTATCGCAAATAATTTTATCAGGGTCTAATTCATGGTGGGGAGCATAAATCTGTGAAAATGGCAAATACAAAGGCTCATCACAGCATTCGGATAATAACAGCCAATGGGCGTTATTATCCACGCCCAAAAAATGGGCAAGACCCACGCTTTTTACTTCATTGGCAAATCTTAATTCCAATAATTGCTCAAATAGATAAGTATAACGCTCAAAAAATTTACTGTCAAAATGACTTTTGTAAAGATAATGTTTTTCGGATTCTGCACAACGATTGATAATGGTATTGATGTCAAAACTTCTTAATGAATATCCTGCCATGATATGTTTGTCAAGATATTTTGCTAAAATAATAATGCTAACCATGGTGTCCACGGATTCATCATAGTATTTATCAGAAGTGATGATTAAGGTTAATTGATGAAAGGTTAAATCATCATGTTTGGATAAATGATGTTTGATATATTCGTGTTCTAATAAATCAATTACCCATGATAATTGTTTGTCGGTTTCTGTCTGTCTTGTTTTTAATAAAAAAAGCCAGTCTTGATAAGAATTAAGTTGTAGATAATCAGGATAATCTACATTGCCTAAGGATTGATATTTTTTATTTTGCCAAATAAGTGCGATATTGCCATGATTTAAGATTTCTTTTTCAAAATTATACCATATGATAAAATGCTCACGCACCATAGCCAAATGATTTTTTAAATCATTGGCGGTTGGCGTACCAATCTTGATGGTTATGGGATAATGATGATTTAACAGCCTGTCTATTCTTTTGGATTTATTTTGCCAATCTTTGTGCAGAATATTGATAATATCATCAGGACTTTTTAAGCGTGTCATGATTGTTTTTCCTGATTTATTTTATCGGCTTCTTGTTGTAATCGCTCCCAAGAATAACTTTGAATGCTGGCATATTTACCCAATCTGTGTACCAATATCGCACTTTTGGTATATTGTCTTAATAGTCGCATTTCTTTATTTGGTGTAACAAATAAAGGATGTAAGCCAAATGCCCAAATTGCATTCACAATACGCCCTGCAACCACTTGCGAGCTTTTTGAAAAGGCTTCATCCAAAATAATGGTGGAGAATGTAGGTAGGCTCATGCCTTTTGGGTTTAGAGCATAACTTAAAGATGCGGTCAAAACATAACTGGCGATGATTTCTTTTTCACCGCCACTGCCACGCTGTGAGCCAACAAAACTGCTCAATTCAGTATCATCCATTCTGGATATGACCGAAATAGAAAACTGCAATCTAAACCGTGCGTCCAATAAAGAACGTGCCGATAATGTGTGTTTTTTATCCACGGCTTGACTTAATAAATCAATGAGCTGTTTTAGGGCTAAATAATGCCCTTCGGTATTGTCAGTTTTGATATTTAAATAAAAACCTTCTAATTTCTTTTTGGCTTGTTCAAATTCTAATAAAGACTGATGAATAACGGGTTTGGTATTTAATCTTAAATATTTATTTTTATCAAAATCCACACTTTTTAATACATGATTTAATTTGTCAATACGCTCTTTTATGTTGCCAACTTGATATTCAATGGCTTTTAATAATTGCCCCACGCTGTCAGTAGATGATGACACCAAATATTCATTAAACTTTTTCTCCTGAATAGGCAAGCCTTCGCTTTCTAAATAATCAAGCCGTGTCAAATACTCAGGCAAATCAATCATCTGTGTGCCACATTCGCTAAGACTGCCTGTATCTGCATTTTTGGCTTTTCCCATTTGTGAGACAATGCTTTTTTCATATTCATTTTTTTGTCGTTGATAATCATCTTTTTGATGATTTAGCTTTTCATAAGATGCCAATCTTTCCTTGTCAATATTGTGAATATTGTCTTTATTGATTGGCGGGCAATACTCTTTTAAGGCGATAAAGTTTTTGTGAGTGATGATTTCTTTCATATTGATGTTATTAAAGAAATGGTTAATTTTATCAATCTCTTGGGTGTATTTTTTGATGTCTTTTTCATTTTCTTTTAACTCTACCATGATGTCTGTAATTAGATTTTCTTGGTTGTTAATTTCATGGGCTAAGTCATCAATCTGTCTATTTAATTTTGCCAAATCGCCATCGGGTTTGGTTAATTTTTGATAATGACGATTGAGATTATTAAGTGTGTTTGATAATGAAATAACATCAATATCATCAAATGCCATGTCTTTTAATAATATAATACTTCGCTCTTTATTATTTAATTCTTTGATTATATCGGATAAATTCTGATATTGTTGATCGGCTATTTTGTATTCATCAGTTGATTGTTTTAATTTAGTGCTTAATTGATGAACCAAATTTTTATTATCAAATCCTGTTAGCCAATCATCTTTTAGGGATTTTTGGTCTTGTTTGTCAAAATAATGTTTTTTTATTGGACATCAAGCCTTCTTTAGTCATGGCGTGTGGGGTATGTTGCAGGGCATTGGTATCATTCACACAATGCCTATCAATGTCAGCCAATACATGAAATACTGATAATGACAAAGGATTGTCTTTAACGGTTAATTTATGAATAAAGCTGTCATGAAATATCTCTTTGTGAGTGGGTGTATTTGTGGCACTAAATAAACGCACGTGCAAACGATTTTGGCGATGATTTACCCATGCCAGTGCTGATTGTGTGAGATGTTCTGGCACAAATAATCTTAGGCGATGACTGCCAATGGCTCGCTCAATCGTCCCTTGCCATGCTTTGTCTTGCACTTCTATCAATTCTGCCAAATAATACAATTCATCACAAGCGATATTTAAATGCTCGGCAAGGCTCTCTTTAAATTTGATAAATTCTAAGGGAATATTAGATGTTTGTTTTTTGGCTTCATTTAATTGTGCGTTGATGTTTGTGATGTCATTTTGATGAGAGTGTCTTTTTGCACCGATTTCATGCAATTCTTGGGTTTTATTTTCAATGTTTTGACGAATTTGCTCTTGGATATTGGCTAATTGCTCTTTATTTTTCAAAAAGTCTTGTTGGCTGTCTTGATAAGTCAAACCAAAATAACGAATAAGCGAGAGATATTGCTTATGATATTTAGAAGTTTTATCAAGGTCTTTTTGGGTTTGCTCTATCTGTCTTTTTAGATGAGTAATGTCATTACCGCCTTTTTGATAATATTGGCTTTGTAATAACTCTTTTTGTTGTTTGGTATTTTCTTTTTCTTGTTCGGCGTGATTTAGTGTTATTTTTAATTGCTCATTATCTATTTTTAGTTCTTTTTGAATGTCATCATAAATACCATGAGCGTGATAGTTATACCAAATGGGCAAATAATCAATCAAAGTATTGATGTGCGTTATTCGATTGTCATTTTCTTGCCACTGTTTTTGTAGATTTCTAAGTGGCAATAAAGATTGTTGTTGTTTTTTGGCGGTTTGTACATCTTGGCGTATTTGACTTAAATCATCAAATTGCGTGATGATGTCATTAGCCTTTTCAAATAAAGACTCATCGTCTAATACCAATTCACGAAATATCTCATCAATGCTGTTTAATTGCTTTAAGCCCACGGTGCGATTTAATAATTTAAAGGCATTGTCTGATACACCAAAAAAGTTTTGGACTTTTGATAAATAACTGCTTTTGCTGTCAAATACATGAATATTGTCATGATTTTTAATCCATGCCTTAAAGCCACGTTTGCCACTTTGATGAAATTCTTGAATGTATTCTTTTAAAGAAAAATCATCATGAGAAAATATCCATAAATCATTTCTGTCTTTGGCGTGATTGCTATTACTGTCTATCCAAAAAATGGCGGTTAGTTGGACGGTATTTTTTGGTTGGTTTTGACTAACAAAAGTATCATCGCTAAATAACTCTTGCTGATAAATTTGTGTTGATGAATCTGTCTTAATGGGATAAAAATAAGCACGAATTGCCGTTATGGTTTTGCCTGTGCGATTGGTATCGTCTTTATCATCTGGATTGGCAATGCCACGAATATAACTCATCAAATCCCTATCGCTCTCATGTCCGCCTGTGGACGCAAGATTGTAATAAGGCTTGGCAACTAATAAAGTCATCAAGGCATCAATGAGTGTGGTTTTGCCACTGCCTGTTTGCCCAATAATCGCCGTGCCTTCTTTATCAATATGAGCGGTGTGCAATCCATAAAAACCGCCCCAATTATAGACATCTATTTGATGTAAAAAATAACTGCCATTATTCATCATATGCTCCATTTAGATTTTTTAATTGCATTAAAAACTGACCAAGATTTTCAGGATTTGCCAAATGGGCGATTAGGGGGCGAATGATAATTTTGCCTTGTTCGTCCATATCGCCAATAATGCCATAGTCTTTTAATTGGGATAATAAGCGTTTTAAAGAATCATCATCACTTTTTTCACTGCCACTATGATTGATGTAAGAAAAATATTGGTTTTTTAGGTCATCAAAATCTACCCAAACTGTATTTGTACCAACACCGCTTTGGCTTTCTATTTCCACAAATTTTTGTCTTAAAATTGCTATTAATAAAGACTGGTGCAAGGTTAATCTTTGACGGCGAATAAAAGGGTGCGACCACATTTTATCATAAGATGGTATTGGGCTATGACTATTATTGGTTGGATTGTCATCATGGTTATTTTCATCATGAGTTTCATGATTTGTCGTATCATCAATAATGATATCATAAATTTTTTGATAGACACCAACATAAATAACACCACGAATATCGTCAATGTGCATTGATAAATCCATGATGGACAAATAAGCATTGATAAAGTCTATATTGCCAAATAGCTGTTGATAAATATTGGGCTTTTGATGTTTTTCTATATAGCCATGTTTTAATAAATCTTGGATGGCATTTTTTAAGGTTTGGTTGGTATCATAAAGAAATTGCGTATCCATAATAATCCTTTTTTAAATATCATCTAATGATAATTCATCAAAATGGTGCTTTTGCAAGGCGATAACAGGTACTTTAAATTGCCATAATTCATCATGATTTGTATTGCGTTTTAGAATAATATATTCATAAGTGTCCGATATGGATGATGTGCGACACGCCATTTCAATCCATAAAGCAATCGCTTCTAAATCGTAATTATCAGGTATGGGTAATTGTTGGTGTAAATCAGCAATGGATAAGGGTTTGTCTGATTGGGATAATAAGGCTTTGGTTTTATCAAACCAATCTTGCCTGTCTAATCCGTCCAAGGCTTGCCAAAATGATGAATCTACGCTGTTTAAATCAATGCTTTGATTATCTAGATTTAATTGATGATTGTCATCTGTTTTATATTCATGAATTAAAAAACACTCAATACTGGCAATTTTATTTAACTCAATGGCAATGGGTGGTAGATGACTTGGCGTGTGTTTGGTGCTATTATCTTGCCAATCTATATTGAGAGCTTCTTTAAATATTTGATTTAATAAATCGCCAACCCTGTGATGTTCGGTTGCCAAGCCTGTTTGGATAAAACTTCTAACGTCTTTTTCCATATTTTGTTTGGCATGAATGACTTGACTGGCTTCTTTATTTAAAGAGCTAATTAGCGTGGATAAATTGAATAATTGAGTGGGTGTTAGGCTATCTTGGCTAATGCCATATGCTACCAGTTGTTTTATTTGATGATTGAGTTCGTCAATATGATTATGTTGTAAGGCATGATTAAATCCTTGAAATACCCGACCTTCTGGCGTGCTAATTAGTTCATCATGATAATCCAATAACGTGTGAATTACCTGCCCACGATGATATTGTTCACGAATGACTTTTTCTCTTAGTTCTTTATCCATTTGCCGATAAGAATCTTCCACACGGCGAAAATCATGATATAGACTCATGGCAAGTTCATAGATATTTTGGAGTATTTCTTTGGATGAATGCGTATCTAATAATTCAAAATCGCCATTTTTAACATTGGTTAATTCTTGATGTAATAGGTTTATTTGTTTTTGGAGATATTGTTCTCTTTCTTGTTGATTGGGATTTAGGCGGATATAGGCTTTTTCTATTTCTGATTGGACGGTTTGTAATCTTGACGCCGTAGAAGTCATGACGGTATCATCTTCTAAGCCTTTGATAAAATAAATGGCTTTTTGTAGGGCATCGGTTGCAAAAACTTCATTATTTCTTTCTATGATTAAGCCACGTTTTAGCCAATCTCTCTATTCTTGTTTGGCTAATGTGTGTGGGTCTTTATCAATCAATTCCTTGTCATGAATAAATTCATTAAAGCAATTGGTTAATAACTGCACCGCCATATCCATGGTGGGCGTTTGATTTTGGCTCATGAATAATTGTTCGGCACACGCCAAAATAATGGGAGCACGTTTGGCGGTTAATAATCGCCATGTGTCATTTCTTTGGAGTAATAAATGATAACGGCGTGATAGCGTTAAAGTGGGCGTATTCATGATAAGCGGATAATAAATGATTTATTATCATAGCATGATTGCATGATTTTGCAATGGCTAATCAAGGATTTTTATAACATCAAAAGTCTCAAACAATAACCACATTTTATCATCAAATACCCCAAACCGCTCAAAAAATTCTTGATGAGCCGTCCGCCAATAGGCAAGCGATAAATCGCCTTCACCTTCTTGGCGTGCCAACTTTTCGTCCACATCACAAAAGCGAATGATGAATTGGGCGGTGTTTTGGATAATACAGCGTGGGCGGTTTTGTCCGTCTGTGATGACTTGTAGGCTACCAACAGGGCAAACTGGCTCGTCCAAATGCCAATGCAGAGCGGTGCAAGTGGCTCGCTTTTTACCGTCTAGGACAAGCCCTATAAGCTCGTCCGCCATTTGTGGACTGTCGCCAAATGACCAATGGGGCAGGGCGGTAATGTCTAAATTGTCGGTGTTGATATTGCCAAATTTGTCAAACATAAGTGCGTCCAATTTAAAAAATTGCCATTAGGACAACCCCGATGGCAATCATGATTTTATCAATTACATCTTCTCAACCGTCTTAATACCGAGTAAATCCAGCCCCGTTTTTAAGGTCTTAGCGGTCAAATCTGCCAGTTGCAGACGGCTATTTTTGGTGTCGTCATCTGCCGACAGTATCGGGCAGGCTTCATAAAACGATGAAAAAATGCCAGCGAGTTCATACAGATAGCCACACAACACATGGGGCGTACCGTCTTTGGCGACTTGGCGTAGGGCTTCTTCAAATTGTAGCAATTTGACCGCCAACGCTCGCTCTTTATCGTCCGTGATGACAATCTTACCTGTTAGCGTGTCAGGATTTACCCCTGCTTTGGCAAAAATAGAACGCACACGGGTGTAAGCGTACTGCATATAAGGGGCGGTGTTGCCTTCAAAGTTTAACATACTGTCCCAGTCAAACACATAATCGGTCGTGCGGTGCTTGGATAGGTCGGCATATTTGACCGCCCCAATGGCAACCGCATCAATAAGTGCCGTCCGCTCATCGGCAGTTACGTCTGGGTTTTTGCTGTCTATCAAGACGGTGGCACGGGCAACCGCTTCATCAAGCAGGTCGGCAAGTTTGACCGTACCGCCTGTGCGAGTTTTGAACGGTTTGCCGTCTTTGCCAAGCATCATGCCAAAATTGTGATGTTCTAATTTGAACGTATCAGGCACAAATCCGCCAAGCCGTGCAATCGCCCACGCCTGTGCCATGTGCTGGGCTTGGCGAGTGTCAGAATAAACAATGGCACGGTCAGCGTGCAAAGTGTGATAGCGGTAGCTTGCGGCGGCGATGTCGGTGGTGGTGTACAAAAATCCGCCGTCTTTTTTCTGAATGATGATACCCAGTGGCTCACCTTCTTTGTTTTTAAATTCAGGCAGATACACCACGGTTGCCCCGTCATCTTCTACCGCCACGCCTTTTTCTTTTAGGGTTTTGACGATATCGGGGAGCATGGGGTTATAAAGGCTCTCGCCCATGATGTCTTTGTCCGTCAAGGTTACGTTTAGGCGTTCGTAACTGGCTTGGTTTTGGCTCATGGTAATGGCAACGAGTTTTTGCCACATGGCAAGGCAATACTCATCGCCACTTTGGAGCTTGACCACATAGCCACGAGCTTTTTCAGCAAAGGCTTCATCATTGTCATAAGTCGCTTTGGCATCACGATAAAAGGCTTCTAGGTCGGATAGCTCCATGTCGGAGGCGTTTTCGTTTTGCATTTTTTCAAGGTAGGCGATGAGCATACCAAACTGCGTCCCCCAGTCGCCCACATGGTTGGCACGAATGACGGTGTCACCCAAAAATTCAAGCACACGCACCGAGCTGTCGCCAATAATGGTAGAACGCAAATGCCCAACGTGCATCTCTTTGGCGACATTTGGCGATGAATAGTCAATGACAACCGTCTCGGTGTGGTCGGACGTAATGCCCAAGCGGTCGGACGTGCGGGCGGTGCGGGCGGATTTGGCAAGAAAATCCTTGTCAAGAAAGATGTTGATAAAGCCCGGCCCTGCGATTTCTAATTTGTCGGCAATACCGCCCAAGGCTTGGCTGTTTGCCAACTCATCAAGCACTTTTTGGGCAAATTCTCGTGGGTTTGTGCCAAGTTTTTTAGCAACGCTCATCACGCCATTGGCTTGGTAGTCGCCAAATTGGGGCTTGCCTGATTGCTTGATGACAGGGTCGGTATCTTTGTCCGCCCCTGCGTTTATCATGGCGGTTTGTAGGTGGGTGTGAAGTAGGGATTGGATAGTCATGACGGCTCTTAAAGTGATGTTAAAATAGGGCGTGCCTACCTTTTGTATTTGCAATGAAAAATGAGAAAAATCGCCCGTTTTTCAAGGAAAAAGTGAAGTTTGATAGTTATTCTATCAAACGAGCTTTTGACGATGAAAAACAAGATTTAGCCATTTTTCATGCAAAAACAGGGAATTATTTTTAAAATATTTGTAAATTTTAAATTGTGTTATAAAGGGTAGGCATGCCCTATATTATTATACTAAAAATAAAGCGGTTTTGGCAAAAATCATCACAAAAACGCTTGGGGCTAGTCTAGGCGTTTGCCTGTTTTGTCTATATGAAAGATTTCGCCATTTAGTCTCACTAGGGCTTTGCCATTTTTAAAATCCCAAGCATAATCATATTGAATAGGAATAATAACATTGCCTGTGTTATCAATATACCCCCTCTTATAATTTTGTTGTGCGATTGCCAGGCCTTCTAAAAACTCCCCGATATAGTCATATTGAATAGGCACAACCACCCTGCCTGTTTTATTAATATGCCCCCATTTGCCTTCTTGCTCTATATTTGCCAATCCTTCTGAAAAGCTCAAAACATTATCATAATGCATGGGAATAATGATTTGACCTGTTTTGTCAATAAAACCCCATTTACCGTTTTGCCCTATGCCTGCCAATCCTTCTGAAAAGCTCAAAACATTATCATAATGCATGGGAATAACCACTTCACCTGTTTTGTCAATAAAACCCCATTTGCCGTTTTGCTTTACATTTGCCAATCCTTCTACAAAAGACCAAGCATCATCATATTGAATGGGAATAACCACTTTACTTGTTTTGTCAATAAAGCCATATTTATTATTTTGTTCTACGAGTGCCAAGCCTTCTGAAAAACTGCGAGCATAATCATATTGAACAGGAATAACCACTTTGCCTGTTTTGTCAATAAAACCGTATTTGCTGTTATTTTTTGCAACCGCCAACCCGTCTTGCAAACAACCAGCTCCATCATACCCCGTCACCTGTGGTCTTTCACACGCCAAAGCAGGTAAGGATAAAAGGAATAGGGTGATGATAAGGGGGTTTAGAAATTTTTTCATAATTTTATCCTTTTAAAATAACTTTAAAAAATTGTCTTATTTGATTAGCCTGAACAATGGGTCATTTTGTTAATATTCATGGCGAGATTGCTTGTTGCTGTTTGGATATTTTCTTGATGATGTTGATTGGGGCTAATCTCATTACCCTTGCTGTCAAAATAGCCTGTTTGTATGCCAAATTTACCATTTGATAATTTATACACAATCTTGCTTAAAAAGCCTAAGGTATGTCGCCAAAACACTGCCAAGCCGTCATCATCTTCTGTAATATCATCATACCAAGTGGGTAAAATGGTTTGCTCTGGTTTATAAAACACGCCAAATTTGTCATGGTGCTTGATAATCATGAGCGTATCTGAAAAATCACGAATGTAGTCATATTCAATTGGTAAGACTTCTTTACCCGTGTTGTCAATCATGCCCGATTTGTTATTTTGCTCCACTTCAATCAACTCATCATCAAGACGTTCTGTTTTGTCATAAATGGTAGGAATGACGATACTGCCTGTTTTGTCATAAATGGTAGGAATGACGATACTGCCTGTTTTGTCGATATAGCCGTATTTGCCATTTTGCTTAACTTCTGCCATACCCCTGACAAATTCCCCCGCATAATCAAAGATTAAGGGAATGACCACCTTACCTGATTTGTCAATATATCCCCACTTGCCATTTTGTTCTACATTTACCACGCCTTCTGAAAAACCCCCAACCCAATCATACTGGACAGGAACAACCACCTTCCCTGTTTTATCAATAAATCCCCATGTTTTATCACTTGCCACACCTGCCAAGCCCTCCGAAAAACTGTTGGTGCGTCCATAATCCGTAGAAATAACCACCTTGCCGTTCTTATTGATAGAATTTAGGTTGCCGTGCTGTATCACCCATGCCAAACCTTCTGAAAAATCCCAAGCATCATCATATCCAATGGGGATAACCACTGTGCCTGTTTTATCAATAAAGCCATATTTTTCATTTAGTCTGATGACTGCCATGCCCTCTGAAAAACCAGAAGCATGCTCGTAGGTCAAATCAATGACAACTTCGCCTGTGGTGTCGGCATAGCCCCACTTGCTGTCTTTTTTTACCGCAAGAAGTCCTTCTGAATACTCCATATCCGTAGCGTCAAAATTGGGTAGCAACGGCTCAACACACGCCAAAACAGATAAGGGTAAAAGAGATAGGGCGATGAGAAGGGGGTTTAGAAGTGGTTTCATGGCTATCACCAAATTAAAATAAGTTAAGAGAAATAAGAGAAATCCTCCCTATCTTAGCGGATTTTGGGATAAGAGACAAGCCAAAATGTACCCACAAAAAACCCTGCCAATGGACAGAGTTTTGGGGTGTTTTAACTAGCTTTTTTAATCAGCTTCTTAACGTCTGCTCGTCCGCCTTAACGACCACGCTCGGCTTTAAGGGCATGAGCGGGGCGACTAGGGCGACTTTTAGGACTTCATCAATGGTCTCAACCGCTTGAATGGTCAAGCCCTCTTTGACGTTGTCAGGAATGTCGGCAAGGTCAGGCTCGTTGGATTTGGGGATAAGCACGTGCTTGATACCGCCACGATGAGCGGCGAGCAGTTTTTCTTTTAGACCGCCAATTTTTAGTACCTTACCACGCAAGGTAACTTCCCCTGTCATGGCAATGTCGGCACGAATGGCAATGCCTGTAAAAGCAGAAACCAAAGCGGTGGTCAGGGCAATGCCTGCGGATGGGCCGTCTTTGGGCGTGGCACCTTCGGGCATATGCACATGAATGTCTGTGTCTTTGAATTTGTCGTAGCTGATACCAAAACGCTCACCCCCAGCTCGCACCACGCTCATGGCGGCACGAATGGATTCTTTCATGACATCGCCAAGTGACCCTGTAAAGACAAGCTCGCCCTTGCCCTGCATGGTGGCGGTCTCAATGGTGAGTAGCTCACCGCCCACAGACGTCCATGCAAGTCCTGTAATACGACCGATTTCAGGTTCTTTTTCGGCAAGCCCAAAGTCAAACGGTTTAACACCCAGATAATCAGCGATGTTGTCGTCCGTTACTGATAACGGCTCAATTTTTGTGCCTTTTTTGGGCTTAACACCATAAGTCTCAACTTGCGAACGCACCGCCTTACGACTGATTTTGTTAATCTCACGTTCAAGGTTACGCACGCCTGCTTCACGAGTGTAGTGGCGGATAATGCTAAGCACCGCATCATCGGTAATGTCAAGCTCATCTTTGCCAAGCCCGTTTTGCTCTAGGGCTTTGGGGGTGAGATAATTTTGGGCGATGTTCATTTTTTCGTCTTCGGTGTAGCCCGGCAGACGAATGACTTCCATACGGTCAAGCAAAGCTGGCGGTATGTTCATGCTGTTGGCGGTACAGATAAACATCACCTCCGACAAATCCAAATCTAAGTCAAGATAATGGTCATTAAAGCTGTTGTTTTGCGATGGGTCAAGCACTTCTAGTAAGGCAGAAGCAGGGTCGCCACGATAGTCCTGTGCCATTTTGTCAATCTCATCAAGCAAAAACAGCGGATTTTTGACTTCTACTTTTGCCAAGGACTGTACGATTTTGCCGGGCATGGCTCCGATATAGGTGCGTCTATGCCCACGAATCTCAGCCTCATCACGCACACCGCCCAACGCCATACGCACAAACTTACGCCCTGTGGCGCGAGCGATACTCTCGCCAAGAGATGTTTTACCAACACCGGGTGGCCCGACTAGGCATAGGATAGGGCCACGCAGTTTTTTGACACGAGATTGTACTGCTAGGTACTCAACAATGCGGTCTTTGACATCGTCTAGCCCGTAGTGGTCTTTGTCTAGGGTTTCTTTGGCTTTATTTAGGTCAATGGATACCTTGCTTGCTTTTTTCCATGGGGTGTCAAGTATCCATTCCACATAGCCACGCACGACAGACGCCTCCGATGAGCTTGGGGGCATTTGCTTTAACTTTTTAAATTCGGTTTCGGCTTTTTTACGGACATCATCAGGCAGGTCAGCTTCTTTTAGGCGTTTTTCAAGTTCGCCATCTTCTTCGTCCGCCCCGTCATTTAAATCGGACAGCTCGGACTTAATCGCTTTCATTTTTTCATTTAAAAAATACTCACGATGATTATTTTCCATTTGCTTACGCACGGTTTCTTGGAGTTCATTTTCAAGCGACTGCTCGGCATGATTGCTCACAAAAAACTCGGTCAGTGTGTGGTAATAATCCATGATGTCGCCATCTTCAAGGAGCGTTTGTTTCTTGTCAAGGGGCATGGACACCCGAGTGGCGATAAAGTACATGAGTTCGGTCAAATCGCTAATCTTGCCTGCCACACGGGTAATCTCACGCCCGTTGCGTAGGTTTTCTTCGGCAAAGTTGGCAAAGAAATCCATCAACACCTTTTTGTGAGCGTCTTTGTCATCATCGCTTAGCGTGTCGGTAACAGCCTGTTCATGAAACACCGCCACAAAAGCGTTATGCGTCTCATCAATATCAACGCCTGCCACTTCGGCACGAGTTTGTCCTTCGATGAGTACTTTTAGGCAGTTTTCGTCAGCGTCGTGGGGCATGGTGCTAATGACCCTGCACACCGTGCCAAAGCGGTAGAGATTGTCGGTGTTAATCTCTTCTGACAGCGAGTCTTTTTGTGAGACCACAAGCAGATGACCATCAAAGCTCTCATCGGCAAGCTGTATGGCGTTAATGGACTGCTCACGTCCCACAAATAGGGCAATTTGCATGTGTGGATAGACCACGACATCACGCACGGCAAGTAGGGGCAAGGTTTGGTTATCAGACATGATAAACTCCAAATAAATTCTTATAATGTCAGCCTGTTATGGTGGCAGGCGTGGCAAATTGCAAGGCGGTGCGATGATTTTATGAAAAATTGGGTCAAAAATCGTATTATTGTTTATAATATGGTCAATGCCAAAAGCCAAATCATGCCATAAAGTACACTTGTCGGTTTTGCTTTATTTTGCTATATTATTCAAAACTCTAAAAATATCTATCAATTTTTTAAATGATGAAAGGAAAAAACCATGCAAATCATTAATAAACCAACATCGGCTTATGTCGGTGCGTCTTGGGCGATGCTGGGCGTGGGCGTGCTTGGCTTTTTGGTTGGTCTGTGGAATGCCGAGATGATGTTAAACGAGAAGGGCTATTATTTTGCGGTGTTGGCATTGGGGCTGTATGCGGCGATTAGCCTACAAAAAACCATTCGTGATAAAGCAGAAAATATCCCTGTGTCGGGCATTTATTATGGCATTAGTTGGTTGGCGTTGGGGCTTGCGGTGTTACTGATGACCGTGGGTCTATGGAACGCCACTTTGCTACTTAACGAAAAGGGCTATTATTTTATGGCGTTTACCTTGTCGCTCTTTGCGGTGATTACCATTCAAAAGAACATTCGGGATTTGCAAGTGGTTAAGGAATATGAAAATCCTTATGAGCAGGGCGATGTCTTTTTGGAAAAAGATGATTTTTTAAAAGAAAAAGAGTAAGTGTTTTTGGTGTCTTATCCCATTCTGACTTCTTATATAAGTGCTTTGTTTATCAAGGGCGAATTGCAATTCGTCCCTACAACCTAAAATAATTATCGAATAATCAATAAGTTGTTATTTTGATTCAAGAGTGAATTATCTTATCTTTTCGCCAAAATATGCAAGTACCGCCCCATTTGCCAAAAAGGGTGCGTTTGGGAGTAGTTAAGTTCCATCGCCATAACATCATCAGGATTACCCAGTCCGCCACGTTTTAAGGGAGTATAGTCAGAGAACACTCGTATCCCTGATTGGCAAATGATGGTGTATTTTTTATCATCAAGCCATGATTTGACCGTCTCATAAGGCACAGGATTGTTTGGGGTTAGACTTTTGTTATCGGCGGGTTTGGGGTGTTCTAATTGATAAAAATTACCCATGATAAGGTTGCGATAAATCATGCTGGCAGGATTGTAAAAGCATAAAGACAAATAACCATCATCGGCTAAAAATTCATCAAAAAACGCCATGATTTTGGCAGGTTCGCCAAGCCATTCTAGGACAGCATGGCATAGGATTAGGTCAAATTTTTGCCCTTTTAAAAGGTGTGTGAGTTCTTGATAAGGGGCAACGATAAAGCGGGGTGATACGTTAAGCTCACAAGCGGTGGCTTGGGCTTTTTGTAGCATCTCATCGGAGATGTCGCTGATAGTTACGTCATGACGGGTGGCAAGGTTTAGGCTAATCTGGGCAAGCCCTGCCCCCACGTCCAGCACCCGAAGTGGACGGTCGGGCAAATGCTCGGATAAGTCCCGCTCTAACACGGTAAGGCGGATTTGACCTTTTAGACCGCCATAGACTTTTTTGGCAAAATGGTCGGCAATGTCATTAAAATTACGGTCATTAATATGAGAATGGGAGATGGTATCATTCATGGTAAAAATAATTTGGCAAATGGGTTTGGCGTGGTATAATGGCTAAGTTTTGCCTTGATGATACCGCCTTGTTGGGCGTCATTGTATCAAGTGGCGACCACTTTTTAAAGTTATTTTATAAGTAAATTTGAAACCAAATTTGAGATAAGCCATGAAAACATTTAACTATTTAGCCTGTGTGTCTGCCGTTGCCCTTGCATTGACTGGCATGGTCGGTTGCACCAAAAAAGACAGTCCCGAGCCACAGGCACAGGCAGAGATTGAAGTTGCGACCCCCGAAGTGGTTGACCGCCCTGCTGCGGTCTGTGATGATGTCAGCCTAAAAAACCGTGTCGTCAGCCTTGTGCGTGATGAGCTTTATACTGCGTCTGTGCGTGGACTGGGCAATGGGGCGAGTGATGAGCTGTCATTGCAGTTAAAGGCACGCCTGTCGGGGCTGGACATTGACTTGCAAAACGTCAGCGAGGACGGTGGTGAGTGCCGTGGACAGCTTCATGTCGTCCTGCCTAACGAAGAGATTGCCTTTGCCAATAAGACGTTTAGCGGGGCAGGCGTGGCAAGCCTAGAAGAGCAAGCCATCGAAAAAGACGTGAGTCTCATGGGTGGTAACCGTCTGGTGGGAGATTTTGTGTTCCAAGCGGACGGTGAGGCACTTGCCATTGACAACAATACGCCTGTCATCGCACTGGCGTCTGAGACCATGGCGACAGCGGTGCGTTCGATGAATCGCCAAAACCAAGCCAATGCCAAACGTGAGACCGCCCAAATCGGCAAATCATCAAGCAACATCGTGCCTGCCCCCACGGTACAAATCCGCCCCGTGGAATTGCCATCGGTGCCTGAACCTACCCAGATACCAAGACCTGAGGAGGCGATTTTACAGCCTGAGGATGTCCCAAGTGGCACACCACAAAAGACTGAACCAAAGCCTGAGCCTAAACCTGAACCCAAGCCAAAAGCAGAACCTAAGGCAGAGCCAAAAGCGGATTCACAAGCTACAACAGAGTCCAAGCCAACAGCCGAACCCAAAACTGAGCCTAAGCCTGAATCCAAGCCCGAGCCTAAGGCAGAAAAGCCTGCCAGTAACGAGATTACCATCGTTGAGACTGATGAGACTTACTAATCTTTTATGGCAAGATAAAAAACGGCAAAATACCCCAAAGCGATTTGGGGTATTTTTGTGGTGCTTTTTAAAGTCAAATATTCATCGCATTTTATAAATGTTATCAGTGGTAGGCACGCCCTAATAGCACCCATAAATGTCAAGGGTTGGTCTGCTTTATAAGTTTGCCTGTGGCGTCATAAAAATAAACCCCGTCTTTTTTAATGGCTTTGATGTATCGTGGGTCATCATCCATATCAAGGTCGGATGCAAAACCTGTCAAAAATGAATAAATAACGTCATATTCAAAAGGTAATATCACGTTGCCAGTGGTGTCTATTAGCCCCACTTGACCGCTTGATTTATAAAAATCAGGAGCGATGATAAAAAAATCCTTCCCTTGAAATACATTAATGTCATCCCTAAAAATCCCATGCTCATCGGGGTAGGTTAATTCAAAAATTTTTTCGCCTTGACTGTTGTATAAATAAGACGTGTTGCCCATCACTGCATTAAAAAACATATCGCCACTGTCACTTTTAACCATATAAATGACGTTGTATTTAAAATCAATCACGGTTTGATTATTTAAATTGATGATGCCATATTTACCATTTTTATATAAACCTGAAAACCCTTGATAAAACATGACTGGGTTGTCATACATGGGTGTGATGATTTCATGACCGTGCGCGTCTATCACGCCATACAGCCCGTCTTTTTCGACAGTAAATACATCATCATATCCATTGATGATGTTATCATAACGCCCAAATGGCACAATCATTCTGCCTTTGCTATCAACCAAGGCGTATTGCATTCTTTTATCAATGACCATTGCAATATCAGACTCATCGTCTGCCTTTAACTCGTCTAAGCCGTCAAGGTCTAAGGTGGTAATGACAAAAGACTGGGAGCTGACATCGGTGGCGATGTCTTGTAAGATTATGGGGGTATGGATTTCGTGGTAAATATTATCTAGCAATAATTTGCCGTCTTTGTCTATCATGCCCAAAGGGTAGGGGGCTTGACCAAAAGGGGTCTGGACATAATTACCAACCCGAGCAAGTCCTTGGTGGTTTGGGCATTCTACAAATTCAAAATCAGCAGTAGGCTTCATGCAGGGTTCTGTATTTTGCAGTAGCACATGGTCAAAATGTACGCCATATAACACAACGTCTTTGACATTATCCAAGGTCTTGATATCGGATAAATCATTTGGGTTATAGACATTGACTGCCGATGCACACATGGCATAGCCAAGTAATGCCAATGGTAAATATCTCATGTGATGACCTTGGTTAATTTTTGGTAAATTATAGCACTTTCCCCCAAATTCTGCTATGATAAAGGCTTTTATTTACACCAGTTACCCAAAAGGCACACCATGAGCGATTTACACCTTTATAACACCCTATCGGCACAAAAAGAGCGGTTTGTTCCTATCCATGACGGCAAAGTGGGTATGTACGTCTGTGGCATGACGGTGTATGATTATTGTCATATCGGACACGCTCGGGTCATGGTGAGTTTTGATGTGATTTATCGTTGGTTGTCTCGTTATTTTGAGGTAAACTACGTCCGCAACATCACCGACATTGACGACAAAATCATCAAACGAGCAAACGAAAACGGCGAAACCATTGGCGAGCTGACCGAGCGTTTTATCAAAGCCATGCACGAAGATGCCGACCGTTTGGGGTGCTTACGTCCGACCAGCGAACCCAAAGCAACCGACCACATTCCGCAGATGCTGGATATGATAAATACCTTAGAGTCCAAAGACTTAGCCTATCAAGGGGCAAGTGGCGATGTGTATTATAAGGTGGCAAATTTCCCTGACTATGGCAAGCTCTCCAAACGCAAACTTGCCGATATGCAAGCAGGGGCAAGGGTTGAGACGGTGGACGACAAGGACAACCCTTTTGATTTTGTGCTGTGGAAATCTGCCAAATCGTCCGAACCGCATTGGCAAAGTCCGTGGGGCTTGGGTCGCCCTGGCTGGCACATTGAGTGCAGTGCGATGAGTACCTGCTGTTTGGGCGAGAGTTTTGACATTCATGGCGGTGGGCATGATTTGCAGTTTCCGCACCACGAAAACGAGATTGCCCAAAGCGAAGGGGCGACAGGCAAACAATACGCCAACAACTGGCTACACGTTGGTTTTGTCAATGTGGACGGCGAAAAAATGAGCAAATCCTTAAACAACTTCTTTACCATTCGTGAAGTGTTGCAGGATTTTCATGCCGAGACCATTCGCTTTTTTATCCTATCTAGCCATTATCGCAGTCCGATTAACTTCTCAGATACCGCCCTAAAAGAAAGCCACACCGCCTTATCACGCCTATATCACGCCCTAAAACCGTTTGACGTGGTAGGCATGGACGAGACAGCGTGGGGAAGCGAGTACGGGCAAGCCTTTGTGCGTGCGATGAATGACGACTTTAATACAGCCCAAGCGGTGAGTATCTTGTTTGAGATTGCAGGCGAGATAAATAAAGCGGTCAAGGCAGGCGACACAGCAGGCGGGCTACAATTTGCCGTGATATTAAAGACCTTGGCGAGCGTGCTAAACATCGCTCAAACCGCCCCCCAAGCCTTTTTGCAAGCCCAAATTGGCGATGAGAGTATTTCCGAGAGTGAGATTTTGGCGATGATTGATAAACGCAAACAAGCCAAAGCCGATAAGGATTTTGCCCTTGCCGACCAAATCCGTGCCGAGCTAAAAGAAAAAGGCGTGGAGCTAGAAGACAGCAGGGCAGGGACAAGCTGGCGGAGAATTTAGATTATTTTTGAGTTTGGTGGGGTGCGTATTAGCACCTTACGTCCAACTAATTAATGATAATTTTGAATAGATTTGTAGGGGTAAATTGCAATTTGCCCTTGTAAATTATCAAATTTAGATTCTTTGGTTAATGGATAAAAGAGAATATCAATGAAATATCTATTTTGGTTGTGTGGTATTGGTTTGGCTTTTGGTGTGGTAAATATGGCAAATGCCGATGAGTTTGATGCGTCATGTGTTAAACCAACCACACAAATTCCCTTTACTTATCAAGAATGCCTAAATCAAAAAGGCGTGGCACGAGTGGGTAATATGGTGCAAACGCCATTTGGCGACTTTCCTTATCCGATTGGGCTGATTGACAAGACAGGCAAGCTTATTTTACCTGCACTTTATCATGAGATTGATTTTCCTGATGATTGGGCGTATGACAGTAACACAGAGCCAAGCGATGTGCTGATTGTGGTTACGCAAAGAAACAGTCAAGAATCAATGTTTGGTAAGCTCGGTAAAAATGACACTTTTGGGCTTGTCAATGAACAAGGCGAGTTTGTCGTGCCAATGGGATTTTATGATGACATCGGTGGTTTTTATCGTGGTTTGTCAAGGGTAGCAAAGGACGGTAAATACGGTTATATAGATAGCCGTGCAAGCGTTGTCATTCCTGTTGTTTATGATTATGCTAGGTTGTCTTTTATAGACGGTTTTGCGAGTGTAAAGGGGCAAGGCAAATATGGTATTATTGACAAACAAAATCGCCCCGTCATTGCTTTTATTTATGACGGTGCAGAAGTTTTATCAGAGCGATTATTTGCCGTTGCCAAAGATGAACAGTACGCCCTGATGAGTCCTGACGGCAAATTTTTGTCCGATTATCAATATGAGATGATCATGCCAGCGTATTATGGGGATACTTATGTCGTACGACAACAGGGCAAATATGGCTTAATCAATGAGCAAGCCGAAGTGTTGATAGCGCCCAAATATGATTATGTTGGCGTGGATTTTGAGAAAACCTATGCCGATGATAATACAGATGATAAGATATATTTTAAAGCAGAGCTTGGCGATAGTACCGAGAGTTTTGCTATCACTCACAAATAAATCATGACAAAACCCATTTATAAACAAATTATTACCTATATCATCGCCTTGTTATTGGCGGGTGGTAGTGCATTTTTGGCAAATGATGTGATGACATTTGGCGGACTGATGGTGTTGGGTGTGATGATGTTTGTGATGACTGCTTATATTGTCTTTGCCAAAGAAGCCAAAAAGGTCGCTGACGGTATTTTTGCCGTGCTGTTTTTTATGGTGGGGTTTTGGGTGTTTTGGTTTGGTGGTACTTTATTTGGCTCTAACTGCTTTATCGATGATGCTGGAATACAACGCTGTGTCATGCCAACGGGTCATATGTTGGTAGGGTTTGTTATTGCATTTATCGCCACGCCTTTGTCTTGGCGGTTTTATAAAGCCAAACGCACTCAAAGAAATGAAATGATATGGCTGTTGGCGATAATGGTTGGTTGGGCGATGGGGCTATTGATAAATGTGTTGGGGGGTGTAGTGGTTTATTATTTAGTGATATTAATTTATGTCATTGTCTGTGGGTGATTTTAATGCATAAAACCGAATAATAAAAACCTTAATTTTCAATATCTATTTGGCTATTAAAAATTTGATACAGCTCGTCTTTCTTTTTTGGGTCCGGTATTTCATCTAATAAATCTTTTGATTTTTGAATATACGCCACATTTCCAGCGTTTATTTCAGCCAGATAGTAAGATAATATTTCTTTTGGGTTGTCTTTTTTGTTATAGTTATTTTTCTTAATTTCTTCTTTTGCTTTTTTGGCAATATGAGAAAAGCAATTTGTTACCTTATCATTGTCGTAATCATTGATTTTCATGAGTTGGCATTTATAAATAAGTAGCCAATGATCGGGGTTATCCCTAAGAACTTCATCAATAAAATCTATGGCTTTATGAACATCTGTTAATGCATATATTTGCAATAATGCTTTGTACTTTTCATTCTTATCATTCATGCGATTTGCTTCTGGCACCAAGTCCAACAATAACCTTTTCGTTTTTTCGTTATCATCAATGACACCATTTATTGCGACGTCATTTATTTTTTGTATGACATAATGGTCGTATTCGTCTGTACTGGCAACATTAATTTCCGAAATGACATGATGTTCAGTTTTATCATAACCGCAAGATAACAATGAAGTCATTAATATTGCTACAATAATAAATTTCATTATATTTTCTCCGTATTTATATAAAATTCATATATGGCAGGGCTTGCGATGGGAGATATCCAATAAACTTTAAAATTACTACAAATGCAATGATGTTTGGATGTGGGGGCGTGCTAAGCACACCTTGTGTAGTAATGCCATCAAAGGATGTGTCTTTTTATGGGATGCAGTTCTTGAGACTGATAGCCTTAACCACCATCAACGATTAAACCGAATCACAGGCTGTCTGCTTGGGTCGCAGTCGCCATCACGCACATCTATTACCTTGGTGTCATCGGGGATAAAGGTGTGGGCGGCACAACGATTGCCAAAGGTTTTTTCAAAGCGTTGTCCGTTTTGTTCAAGCGTGGCACATACAGGCATATATTCCATCGTGCAAACGGGCTGTTCGACATCAAGCGTGGGCTTTGAGGTGGTGGATGTATTGGTGTTATCCGTAGTGTTTGGGGCGGTGCAAGCGTTTAATACTAGGGCACAGGTAAGAATAAAGTGTCTCATAATTAGTCCAAAGTTGGTCTGTATTGGATGGGATGGTAAGCCCTATTATAAATCATAAAAAAACATTTGCCAAATCGGATAATCTGGCGTATAATGCACCGCTAATTTTACACGCACAAACCGATACACAATGCTAAAACGAACAAGCAACCGTATATCCAAAGGCTAGGCAGATGACTGCTTAGCCTTTTTCGGTTTTTTGATGTGTATTTTTATTCATTTTTTGCCATAAGGGGCTGTTATGTTAAGACTAAGTTATGAAGCACTGACCTTTGATGATGTATTGCTATTACCTGCTTATTCAGAAGTGTTACCCAAAGACGTGAATCTATCCACTCGCCTGGCCCGTGAGATTAACCTAAACTTGCCAATCCTATCGGCGGCAATGGACACCGTTACCGAATCAAAAATGGCAATCGCCATGGCACAGCTTGGCGGTATGGGTATTATCCACAAAAACATGGATATCTCCCGTCAAGCCAGTCGTGTCCGCCACGTCAAAAAGTTTGAAGCAGGCACCGTTGCCGACCCCATTACTGTAAGCCCTGAGACAAGTGTGGGCGAGCTACTTCGCATTACTCGTGAAAACCACATCTCGGGCGTGCCTGTGGTGGACGACAACCGTCAAGTGGTGGGGATTGTAACGCACCGTGATTTGCGTTTTGAGACCAATCTTGACCAACCTGTCAAAAATGTGATGACTCCAAAGGATAAGCTCGTTACCGTCAAAGAAGGCGAATCTACCGAGAACATCAAACGCTTACTGCACACGCACCGCATTGAAAAAGTGATTGTGATTGATGATGAATTTCGCCTAAAAGGGCTGATTACCGTCAATGATTTTAGCAAAGCCGAAAATAACCCGAACGCTGCCAAAGACGCCCAAGGCCGCTTGCGTGTGGGGGCGGCAGTCGGTACAGGGGCGGACACCGAAGCCCGTGTGGAAGCGTTGGTGGAAGCGAACGTGGACGTGATTGTGGTGGATACCGCTCACGGGCATAGTCGTGGCGTGATTGATAAAGTCGCCTTTGTCAAGAAAAAATACCCCCATATCCAAGTCATTGGCGGTAACATTGCCACAGGCGATGCCGCCCTCGCCCTGCTTGACGCTGGGGCGGACGCTGTCAAAGTGGGTATCGGGCCTGGCTCTATCTGTACCACTCGTATCATTGCAGGCATTGGCGTGCCACAGATTAGTGCCATTGACAACGTGGCAAGTGCCTTACAAGAGCGTATTCCGCTCATCGCTGACGGTGGTATCCGTTTTTCTGGCGACATGGCAAAGGCTTTGGCGGCAGGGGCAAGCTGTATCATGGTGGGCGGACTCTTAGCAGGGACAGAAGAAGCCCCTGGGGAGATGGAGCTGTATCAAGGTCGCTACTATAAGGCATATCGTGGCATGGGGTCGCTTGGGGCGATGAGCGGACAAAATGGTTCATCTGACCGTTATTTTCAAGATGCCAAAGAAGGCGTGGAAAAACTTGTTCCAGAAGGCATTGAAGGGCGTGTGCCATACAAAGGCTCGGTAACAGGCATCATCAATCAGCTCGCTGGCGGTCTGCGTTCGTCCATGGGCTATACAGGCTGTGCGACCATCGAAGAGCTACGAACTAAGCCACAGTTTATTAAGGTAACATCGGCAGGTATGAAAGAGTCGCACGTTCATGATGTGCAGATTACCAAAGAAGCTCCAAATTATCGTCAAAGTTAATCAAACTTATCAAAGCTAATTTGCAAGATGATAAAAATCCGCTCAATCAAGGTTGGGCGGATTTTTTTAAAAAAGGAAAAGGCTATCCTATTTTGTCATTTCATCAAATTAACAACAACCAACATCAACACCACAAAACCAATCATCAATAATCCCCATGTTGTCATGCGGTCGTGAATATCCATGTCAAAATCTTCAAACGTGGGCGGTATGTTGCCTTGATAAACTTGATTGATAAGATGAAAGATTTCTTTTTCATTGATTAGCACTGTTTCATATTTCATACTTCTAATAGGTAGGTATGATTTTTTGCCAGTATCTAGGGCGTGTTGAACCTTTATAACACAATTTGAAACTTAGAAATGTTTTAGAAATAAAATGATGTTTTTGCATGAAAAATGGCTAAATCTTGTTTTTCTGCGTCAAAAGCTCATTTGATAGAATAACTATCAAACTTCACTTTTTCCTTGAAAAACGTGCGATTTTTCTCATTTTTCATTGCAAATACAAAAGTCCAACACGCCCTAATAAAATGACGATATGCCAATGTTTCACGTCTTTATGAGTATGATAATCCAGTTCCAATGAGCGAATGTCTTTAAAAGCAATGGCATTATTTTTATTAAACCATCTTTTTAATAATCCATGCCCGCCATTGATATGATAACGGGTAATCATTAAAACGGGCTTAGGATTGATGAAAGAGATGATACATACCAAGACAACCAACGCCCCAAAAATCATAAGTACCATACATAAGGCAATAATAAACCATTCGTCAGCGATAACATTAACAGTCCGTCCAAGCCAACACATCGCACCGCCAAAAGCCAAAGAAAATATCAAAAATTTATTGGAATAATAAAGCTCTATCGGTAGGGGGATTTTATCGCTCATATTTTATCTATGGGTAATTTAAAATGTTATCATAAGGGCGAATAATCATATCCGCCCCTAACAATCTTTTTGAAATATCATTAATTTTAAAATATCATTAACACTATTTTTTAATCCCTGTATATTTCTCAAAATTCTCAGCATAATCATCAATATTGTCCGCCAGCATTTTTTGGTATTGCTCAGTATAAAAGGCGATGATGTCCGCTTTTTCTTTGGCAAAATCCGACCCCTTAACAAAACCAATGCTTGCTGCTGACACCGCAAAACGAGCGGCGGCATAACTCAAAGATGCTGCCACTTGCCCTGCGTGAGAGTTTGGTGATAATTGGCTGTTGGCAAGCGTAATGACACTGTCCGCCCGCTCAAAAAAGGCGTTGGCATCTTGGGGTAATTCGGCGGTGTTGTTGGTCATTTGTTCGTTAAGGTTTGACATAAGATTTCCATAAGGTTGATAAAAAATTAACAAAAGCCAGTTTTTGGATGGCTTTTATAGGGCGTGTTGAACTTTGGTATTTGCAATGAAAAATGAGAAAAATCGCACGTTTTTCAAGGAAAAAACGCAGGCTGATAGTCATTCTATCAGACAAGTTTTTGACGATGAAAAACAAGATTTAGCCATTTTTCATGCAAAAATTGATTGAAATCATCAAATTTTCATCTTATTTTATAAAATGTTATCAATGTTCAACACGCCCTAGATAAAGAACTTTAAATTACCACAAATTTATAATATGTGGGCGTAGGGACGTGCTGAGCACGTCCTATAAATCGCTATATCATCAGGGGCGTGTTCAACACGCCCCTACAAAGCGTGTGGCAAACATCAAATTCGTTAGATGTATTTTAGCAAATTACCAATTCGTATCCGCTTTAATCGCTTCTACTTTATCGGTCTTTTCCCAAGTAAAGGCATTGTCCGTACCATGTCGCCCAAAATGCCCGTAACTTGCCGTGATTTGATACATCGGTTGTAACAAGTTTAGCATGTCAGTGATGCCATAGGGGCGTAGGTCAAAATGGGTGCGGATAAGGCGGATAATCTCATCATTAGACACCTTGCCTGTATTAAAGGTATTGACCGAGATAGAAGTCGGCTCTGCCACGCCAATGGCATAGGACACTTGCACTTCAATGCGGTCGGCAAGCCCTGCCGCCACGATGTTTTTGGCGACATAACGCCCTGCATAGGCAGCCGAACGGTCAACTTTGGACGGGTCTTTTCCGCTAAACGCACCGCCCCCATGACGAGCCATACCGCCATAAGTATCTACGATGATTTTACGTCCAGTCAGACCTGCGTCCCCCACAGGCCCCCCAATGACGAATTTGCCCGTTGGGTTGATGTGGTATTTTGTGCCAGCGTGGAGCAGTTCGGCAGGAATGACTTGTTTGATAATCTCTTCCATGACCGCTTCATGCAGGTCAGCTTGGCTAATCTCGGGGTCGTGCTGAGTGGACAGCACCAACGCATCTACCGCCAATGGGCGATGATTGTCATCATAGCGTAGGCTTACCTGTGCCTTAGCGTCTGGGCGTAGCCATGAGAGCGTGCCGTTTTTACGCAGTTCGGCTTGGCGTTCCATTAGGCGGTGTGAGAGCTGAATGGGAGCAGGCATGAGTACGTCTGTCTCAACGCACGCATAGCCAAACATCAACCCTTGGTCGCCTGCCCCTTGGTCTTCGGGGCGTTGTCTGTCCACGCCTTGGGCAATCTCGGGCGACTGATTGCCAATCATGTTGATGACCGCACAGCTTGCCCCGTCAAAGCCCAAATCGCTATGGTTATAGCCGATTTTATTGACCGTACGGCGGACGATTGCTTCCACGTCAATGTTGGCATGGGTGGTGATTTCGCCTGCCAGTACTACCGCCCCTGTTTTGGTTAGGGTTTCGCACGCCACACGAGCGTCCTTGTCTTGGATCAAAATCTCATCAAGTATGGCATCTGAGATTTGGTCTGCCATTTTATCAGGGTGTCCTTCGGAAACGGACTCTGATGTAAATAATTGATAATTCATAAAAAATCACTTAAATAGATTAAAAAACTTACGACATTCTGGTGGCTTTTCATCATTTACAACGTAAATCTAGGCTTGACAGAATGAGTAAAACTTGACATCGTCAGGCGAGAATATCTGGATTTTACATAGATATTTGGCGGAAAATTATACCCCATTTTGGCAGATAAATGTAAAAAAAATAGATGAAAAAAATTTGGCAAACCATGAAAAATTTTGCAGTCGTTGTTATTTTTCATTATTTTTCCATGATTTTTTCACAATCATACAAAGAGCAAGTGATTATAATACTACCAATTTTATCAACACAAAAAGGCATACTATGACACAAAAATATGACATGACTGGGCTTTGGTCAAAATGGACGGCATTGGTATGGTTAAATGCTATTCTTGGGTTGTTTCTTGGTGGTTTTTTGGATCTTAAATCATGGACGTATAATATAGGTATCTTTTTTGGTATTTGGGTATTTGTGCCAATCTATGTATTTTTGGATAAATATGCGTTGGATTATCAGTATGAACACCTTAGAAAATCTTTATGGATTAGCGTGCTTATTCGGGCGTTGATGCAATTTATAATGATTGTGGATATATTTTCAGGTGGGATAGCATTTGAATTGGTTGGCGGTATTATGGGTTTTAATATAAGTACTCACCCAACGAACATAGGATTTTTTGGAGCGTTTTTCTTGACAGTGGTAACAGGTGGGTTATTATCCGTTGTGGTGGCGATATTGACGGCGGTAATTATGGCAATGATGACGTTTGGTGATTATTTAAAAAATAATGGGGCTAAAAGATGAATAATATTTGGCTAAAATGGACAGGTCTGGTATGCTCCAATGCAATCGTTGGGTTTTTATTTTTGAGTGCTTTTGGGGGTTATTTTAGTAATTGGCTAGAGACATTAAGTTTGATATTGGGCGTATTGGTATTTGTGCCTATTTATGTGATGATAGATAAATATGCCTTAGCACATTATCCAACATTTAGCCTGATATTGCATGATATGGTTATGGGTAGGATTTTAATACAATTTAGTATTCTTACATAATTTGTGGTGGCTTTATTGGCGATAAAAATTTTAACGATGATAACAGGGTTTTATTATACGCCTTATTTTAAAGGTTTTATGCTGATGTTTATATCGGGATTGTTGGTATCTACTTTTATTTTGGGATTGTCATGGATTATTTTTAAAATTAAAACATAAAATCCTGATAACTGCGTGTATTTTTGCCTAATAAATTGATAAAATCATTTTCATCAACCATTTGACTATTTTCTAATAATGTTAAATTATCCATAGAAAACAACGTATTTTTACATATTGGATAAATTATTTTTAAAAATAATTTAGCAAAATATACAGGGATATTGATGATAAAAACAGGCTGTTTTTGATAAAAATTAGTTGCCAGTATTTTTAAATAATCTGTTAATAAAATGGGCGAGCTTGCCATATTAACAACACCACTTTTTTGTAAAGATGTTTGAAAAGATAAAAGATGTAAAAACCCCAACGCCACATCATCAACATGAATGGGCTGTATGATAAAATGACCGCCATTAGGCAAAACCCAAATCGGTAATTTGGCAAGTCTTAAAAACAGCTCGGTACTTGCTCCGCCTTGCCCAAACACCAAAGACGGACGAATGACAGTTACCCTAAAATCATCATCTGCCAATGCCAATAACGCCTTATCGCCACGCCCTTTACTGCCCACGAAGGCAATGGGCGAATGCTTGTCCGCTCCGAGTGCTGAGAGATTTAGCCAATGCTTTACGCCATTTTGTTTGGCGATAGTGGCAAGGTAAACAGGCGTATGATGATGAGTATTTTCCATAAAGGCGGTATCATCACTCATCACGCCAACAGCGTTAATCACCACATCAATATCATCAAATAAATCGGGCGGTATGGTTGGATAATTAAAATCAAGCGTTTTTGATGATAGGGATTTGATGTGATATAAGGGATTTTGACTTAATAAATTATCAATCTTTTTGCCAATAAATCCTGTATGACCGAATAATAAAATGTTCATGGTTATCACATCGGCTTAAATACCATTAAAAACACAATCCCCAATACCGCCAAAAACGCAGGATAACCTGTCAATTCCCATTTTCTGGCATAGTCCCAATAGGATTGGGGTAGGGCGGTGTCGCCATTGTCGTGCGACTGTTTGGCGATGTCTCGCATTTTTAGTTGCCACACGACCACAGGAAGCCAGCACGCCCCCGTAAAGAAAAACAGCACAAGGCTCGCCCAAATCCAAGTGGCAGAAAACGGCATATTTAGGGCGTTCATGAGCCACAGCCCCGAGAAAAACTGAAAAAACACCGCAGGGGTCGTAAACCAAAAATCCGCCCGACACACCCAATGGCTGACGACTGATTGGGCAGGGACACAGCCACTGCGATTGGTTACGAACAGATAAAACGCTGTACCAAAACCTGTGCCTAAAATTATCATGGCGGATAAGATATGCAAGGTTTTGATGAGTTGATATAGGGTAAAGTCGCTCATGGTTTTTCCTTGGTTTACCATAATTTCTGTAAAAACAGAAATAAGTTAATAAAAAAATATTAGGCACGCCCTATCTTACAGCTAACAAAATTGAATTTTACTACGGAAACCGTTCACCCCGAGCTATGCCTGCGGATAAGTTTCCGTCATGGTTCGACAGGCTCACCAAGAACAGAAACCGTAGTACTTTTTCATTTTGTAGAGTGTATTTTGGGTTTGTGATACTCATATAAAAATATCACGATTGCCAAAATAGGTAGAGTTTTTATCATACTACCAAAGGGGTGTAATAATTGCTCTATCAGCAATGATTTTGGTAAAAGTGTTAAAATCAATGTATTATAGCCAATGATGACAATGATTTGGCTAAGCCAAAGCAGATAATGCGTGCGGTATTTAGTCATGATAAATAGGGCAAACATCACATCAATGCCACTGGCTCCGATAAATAACACATCAACAATCACGCCATAAAATCCCATGCCATGCAATAAATCAAGCGATGATGAATGATTAAAAACTATCGGGATAACGCCACTATATAACCATAATAAGGCAAGGGCGTGATAGATATAGTTGGGTATTTTCATAAAATGCCTTTGATTTAATCAGTAGCGTTGATTTTAATTTAAGCAAATAATTGCCGAATGGGGCAAGTGTCATTTTTATTGCCAAATATGTCTTGCAATGTCGGCACCACGCTATTTTTGCTAAAGTGTGGGGCGACTTTATCCAAACGTTTTGCCAATTTTGGTAAATTGTCCGTAGGAACAGCAGGGAATAAATGATGTTCGGCATGATAAAATAAATTAAAGGTCAGGGCATTAACAATCGGATTTCGCTCGGTGCGTCCAATTTCATCACAATCATGATGTAAACCCCATACCGCAATCAATCCTGAACTTGCGTTAATAAAAAACATCACAGCAAATTGATACAGAAATAAGGCAGATTGATAATAAAAAGCACAAAATGATAATAATAAAATACACAGGCTTTCAATGATGATTTTTGGTTTAAAATGTTTCGGGGCGAGATGATAGCCATGCCGATAAATCCGCACACGAAATAATAATCCCCCAAGCAGTGCTTGATACCATGTTTGATGAGCCAAATAATCTTCGGTATCATCATCACTTAATGGCTTGTAATGATGAAATAGATGACTGTATTTCATGCTATGCAAACTGCTAAATGACAATAAACTGATGATGAATAATAATGCCGTTGCCAAATGGCGATGAATGCCTAATGCCTGATGAAATAAATCATGACCTTGCCGATAGGCAGTAATCACAAAAAATACCGAGCAGATAAATGCAAACGCATAATGCGACTGATGAACCAAATACCAAGATACAAGCAAAAAAGGATAGGGCAATACCACGTTATAAACCTTTTGCCAAAATGTCAAATGGCGTAAATCTTGCCATTGGACTTGTTTTAGATAATTGGGTTTTTTTCATTTTGCTGTCCTATTTATCAAAGTTCTTTGGTAGTTTTGGTAAAAATAATTTACCACAAATCATCGCTGATATTCCGCCAATGATAGCTAATAATATGGTTATTATAGTATCATTAAAATCAAAGATAAATGGATTTGGGTCAGTTATGATGATTAAGATGGTGATAGAAAATAACACGGATAAACTACCAATTAAAAACAAAAATCCATAATCTTTCGCCTCAATGATAATAAATTCTTTTATAGATAAATAAATGCCTGTCAATAAAGCAGGAATAAAACCAAATAATGTTCCAAAAAATAGAAAGAGTGGGATTAGTCCAAATGAAAAAATAAAACTTTGAAAATAATCAATGGTACTACTTGAATTTCCAAGAATTGATATTAATAATTCCCATAGTTTCGTTAATAATAAGAAAACAAAACCACCTACCGCACCACCCAACAAGATAAATAATAAAATCACCTTTTCTTTTGGATAAATAAAGCCATGTTGTTTGGCATAAGCTAGGATTTCTTTTTTGGTTGCCATTTTATTGCTCGCTTATTTTTATTTCAAAAATTTTTGCACCGTTGCCCCAAGTTTTAGGATTTTATTGAGTGTCGTTGTAGAGAGTTTTAGCATTTCATTTGCCCAAGTGGTGAGCGTATCCACAAAGCCGTGCGTATCCTTAATGCGTTGTTTGACCCCTTCATTTTCCAGTTCAAATTCAGGCGTATTCATGAGTTCATCTAAAAACTGCACGGTAGGGGCAAGCTCTCTTTTGTAGCGTTCTTCTACGATGACCCGAGCGAGCGTCCATACATCGCTATTGGTGGTAAAATAATCCCGTCTGTCGCCTAATATGTGCGTGGTCTGCACAAGATTTAGGCTTTGCAGTTCCTTAATGCTGTTTGAGACGTTGGAGCGGGCGACCCCGAGCGTATCTACGATTTGTTCGGCATTCATCGGCTTTGCCGTGATGAATAGTAGGGCGTGGATTTGGGCGACTGTGCGGTTTACGCCCCATTTACTGCCCATTTCGCCCCAATGCAGGACAAATTTTTCGGTGGTGGGGGAGAGTTTCATGATAGTTGCCTTTTTAACGTTTTTGGATATTTTAGAAGTTTTTATAATTTCTGTCAATACTGAAATTTAAAAATTTACCATGCGGTTAAAATTTTTAAAGTCGGCAAAATCTGCCTTTGTCCATGATAGCTTTCTTATTTATTCATGATAGCTTAGCAATTTACAATCTCATAACATTTCGCCCTTGCAATTTGAGAGAATTTAAGCTAATTTACAACTGTACATATCGCTCTTTGCTGTGTGTGGTATGTACCACAAGGCAGTATCATTCACTTTAACCAACTTTAACCAACATAAGGAAATCTCTATGCGTTACGCCAATCCCAATACAGACGGCTCAAAAGTCAACTTCAAATCCCAATACGAAAACTTCATCGGTGGCGAATGGGTTGCCCCTGTCAAAGGCGAGTATTTTGACGACATCTCGCCTGTGGACGGCAAAGCCTTTGCCAAAGTGCCAGACTCAACCAGCGAAGACATTGAGCTTGCCCTAGACGCTGCCCACAAAGCCAAAGACGCTTGGGGCAAGACATCGCCCATGGAGCGAAGCAATCTCTTATTAAAAATCGCTGACCGCCTAGAAGAGAACTTGGAGACGCTTGCCGTTGCCGAGACATGGGAGAATGGCAAGCCTGTGCGTGAGACGTTGGCGGCGGACATTCCCCTTGCCATTGACCATTTTCGCTATTTTGCAGGGTGTATCCGAGCCCAAGAAGGTGGTATCAGCGAGATTGACCATGACACGGTGGCTTATCATTTTCATGAGCCGTTGGGCGTGGTTGGGCAAATCATTCCTTGGAACTTCCCCATTCTTATGGCGGCGTGGAAAATCGCCCCTGCCTTGGCAGCAGGGAACTGTATCGTGCTAAAACCTGCCGAGCAAACGCCCGTGAGTATTCTTGTACTGACCGAGCTCATCGAAGACATCTTACCAAAAGGCGTGCTAAATATCGTCAATGGCGATGGCTTGAAGGTGGGTAAACCGCTTGCCACGAACCCACGCATTAGCAAAATCGCCTTTACAGGCTCGACCGAAGTCGGTCAATACATCATGCAATACGCAACCGAAAACATCATTCCTGTAACCTTGGAGCTTGGTGGTAAATCGCCCAATGTGTTCTTTGCCGATGTCATGGACAAAGACGATGAGTTTTTGGATAAAGCCCTAGAAGGCTTTGCCATGTTCGCCCTAAACCAAGGCGAAGTCTGCACTTGTCCGTCTCGTGCGTTGGTGCATGAGAGTATCGCCGATGAGTTTATCAAGCGTGCCATTGACCGAGTCAAAAACATCAAAACAGGACATCCGCTTGACACCGAGACGATGATTGGGGCTCAGGCAAGCCAAGAACAGCAGGACAAAATCCTAAAATACATCGACATCGGTCAAAAAGAAGGGGCAGAGCTACTAACAGGTGGCGGTGAGCGTAAAGAGAACGAAGATGGTGGATTTTATATTGAGCCGACTGTATTTAAGGGTACTAATGAAATGCAGGTGTTCCGTGATGAAATCTTTGGCCCTGTCTTGACCGTTACGACCTTTAAGGACTTTGATGAAGCTATGCAAATTGCCAATGATACCATGTACGGCTTGGGTGCAGGCGTGTGGTCTCGTGATGGCACGACCGCTTATCGTGCAGGGCGTGCGATACAGGCAGGACGTGTGTGGACAAACTGCTATCACATCTATCCTGCCCACGCTGCCTTTGGTGGCTACAAAAAATCAGGGATTGGGCGTGAAAACCACAAGATGATGTTAAGCCATTATCAGCAAACCAAAAACCTGTTGGTGAGCTACTCGCCTAAGGCAATGGGATTTTTCTAAGTTTTTGATTGGTTTTTGATTAGCCTTTAAAACAAAAACAGACAATGAAAGTTGTCTGTTTTTTATTTGCTTATCAAGCCAAGAGTAAAAACAATAATAAGGAAACATTTGTATCATTTTTGTAAAACCGATACACAATAACAAAAATTCATGCTATTATCAAAACTAGATACAGCCCCCAATGCAAGAGATGGGTGCTACTAGGTTGCTGTGTCTTAGGTATGGTGCAAGGATAGGCAAACTATACTCAATCTAGTACCCCATCTGTCAGCCATATCTATTCATCAATCCATAGATTAAGGAAGAAAATTATGACATTTAAACCAATCGCAGACCACACCAACGGATTTTATATCCCATGCGTATCCCTATTCGGGCCCGGTTGCTCCAAAGAAATTGGCAATCAAGCCAAAGAACTCGGTGCCAAAAAAGCCCTGATTGTTACCGATGAAGGGCTATTTAAGGCAGGCGTGGCGGACATTTTGGTGGGTTATCTAGACGAGACAGGCGTGAGTAGTCATGTCTATGCAGGGGCAGAGCCCAACCCAACGGACAAGAACGTCCATGATGGGGTATCAGCTTATGAAGACAATGGCTGCGACTTTATCATCTCACTGGGCGGTGGCTCATCACATGACTGTGCCAAAGGGATTGGTTTGGTAACGGCAGGTGGTGGTCATATCCGTGATTATGAGGGTGTCAATCAGAGCAAAGTGCCAATGACCCCGCTCATCTCGGTCAATACTACCGCAGGTACGGCATCAGAGATGACGCGATTCTGTATCATCACCAACACCGAGACGATGGTTAAGATGGCGATTGTGGATTGGCGTTGTACACCGCTCATTGCTATTAATGACCCACGCCTGATGGTCGCTAAGCCCGCAGGATTGACCGCCGCCACAGGCATGGACGCACTAACTCATGCCATTGAGGCGTATGTTTCAACAGCTGCCAACCCGATTACTGATGCCTGTGCCGAAAAAGCCATTCGCATGATTCAACAGTGGTTACGTCAAGCGGTGGCAAATGGCGAGAACATCGAGGCTCGTGAGGCGATGAGTTATGCTCAGTATTTGGCAGGTATGGCATTTAACAATGCTTCGCTAGGCTATGTGCATGCGATGGCTCATCAGTTGGGCGGATTCTACAAAACTTGCCACATGGCGTGTGTAATGCAGTGCTACTGCCACATGTGTGTGAGTTTAATCTCATCGCTTGTCCAGAGCGTTATGCCGACATCGCTCGCTTGCTTGGTGTGCATACAGAGGGGCTTAGCGACATGGAAGCAGGCTATGCTGCCATTGATGCGATTCGTGCATTGGCAGAAGATGTGGGTATTCCGGCAGGCTTGTCTGAGCTTGGGGTTAAAGAAAAAGACCTTGCGGTCATGGCAACCAATGCCCAGAACGATGCGTGTATGCTCACTAACCCACGCCAAGCCACGCATGAGCAAGTGGTAGAGATTTTTAAAGCCGCCATGTAGTTTTTTATTTAAAATCCACTGTTTCAAACCCCATTCAAGTGCTTGGATGGGGTTTGTTGCATGGCGGTAAAGTCAAAAACGGGGGTTTAAAAAAGCATTCATAAAATGTATCACGATGGTAGGCTTGATAATGATGGTGGCAATCACGCCAAATGCCGCCCCTGATAAGTGAGCAAGATGGTTAATCCGTCCTGTGCCGCGTCTGTCCGCCCAAATGCTATAACTGATGTAGCCAATGGCAAAAATAATCGCAGGAATGGGGATAAAGAATAGGTAAATGGTCTGCCATGGTGCCAGTAGAATAAAAGCAAATAGCACCGCTGACACCCCACCTGATGCTCCAAGACTGGCAAAGCGTGGGTTGTTTTTGTGGCGGATATAGTCAGGAATGCTAGATGCGATGATGGCAAGGGTGTAAAAGCCCACAAAACCCAACGCCCCCAACTCATGGATATAAAACCGTTCCATGGTTCGCCCAAAAAAGTATAGCGTAATCATGTTAAACAGCAGGTGCATGCCGTCACCATGAACAAAGCCACTGGTCAAAAAACGGTCGTATTGTTTATGGCGAGCGATGGAGATGGGGTCAAAGACGAGCCTGCCGAGAAACGTTTTGTTTTGCCATGCCATCAGGCTGACAGCGACAGTAATAATGATGATGACGGTGGTGTGATTCATGATAAATGATGATAGATAGAAAATGACAGTCAGTATATCAAATTTGCACAGGGGTGCAACCATCATTACAATTTGCAACAAATAAAAATGCCATCACTAGGACGGCATTTTTAACATCACGGTTTGATGGGTCTGTTTTAGCCCAATTTGGCGATGATGTCGTTAAAGGTAGCACTTGGACGCATGGCTTTGTCAAGCAACTCACGGTTGGCAAAGTAGTAGCCTTCGGTCTCAACGGCCCCGCCTTGTACGCCGTTTAGCTCGCTCACGATTGTCTCTTCTTGTTCGTTCAATGCTTTGGCAATGGGGGCGAACTCATCGGCTAGGGCTTTGTCGTCTGTTTGCTTGGACAAGGCTTCTGCCCAGTATTTGGCAAGGTAGTAATGACTGCCACGGTTGTCGATAGAACCCAGTTTACGCTGTGGCGATTTGTCATTAAGTAGTAGCTCTTCGGTTGCCTTGTCTAGGGTGCTGGCAAGCACTTGGGCTTTGGTGTTATTTTCACGCTCAGCCAAATGTTCAAGCGACACCGCCAATGCCAAAAACTCGCCCAAGCTGTCCCAACGCAGGTAGTTTTCTTTGTTAAACTGTTGAACGTGCTTAGGTGCAGAACCACCCGCCCCCGTCTCAAACATGCCGCCCCCATTCATAAGCGGTACGATAGAGAGCATTTTGGCGGACGTGCCAAGCTCTAAGATGGGGAATAGGTCGGTCAGATAATCACGCATGACGTTACCTGTTACGCCAATGGTGTCTTTGCCGTCTTTTAGGCGGGTTAGCGTGAAGTTGGTGGCTTCAACCAATGGCATGATGTGGATGTCTAGACCATCGGTGTCAAGCTCAGCAAGGTAGGTTTTGACTTTTTTGATAAGCTCGGCATCGTGAGCTCGGTTTTCGTCCAACCAAAATACCGCAGGCGTGTCGGACAATCTGGCACGTTTTACCGCCAAACCTACCCAGTCCTTGACAGGGGCATCTTTGGTTTGGCACGCACGCCAAATATCACCCGCTTCTACGTTGTGTGATAGTAGGACATTGCCATTTTCGTCAATGACTTCTACTTTGCCGTCCGCACTGATTTCAAAAGTTTTGTCGTGCGAGCCGTACTCTTCGGCTTTTTGAGCCATGAGACCCACGTTCGGTACGGTACCCATGGTGGTCGGGTCAAACGCACCGTTTGCTTTACAAAACTCAACGGTGGCATGATATAGCGGAGCATAGGTGCTGTCAGGAATGATGATTTTGGTGTCTTGTTGTTTGCCGTCTTTGTCCCACATCTGACCTGATGCACGTACCATCGCAGGGATGGACGCATCAATAATGATGTCGCTAGGCACATGTAGGTTGGTGATGCCTTTGTCGCTGTCCACCATCGCCACATCAGGGTTGTTGGCGTAGGTCTCATTGATAAGGGCTTCTACGCCTGCTTTGGTGGTGGCATCTAGTTTGTCAAGGTTGGCAAGTAGATTGCCAAAACCGTTATTAACGTTCACGCCAGCATCAGCCAGCTCTTTGCCATATTTGTCAAACACAGGTTTGAAAAATGACTTAACCGCATGACCGAAGATGATGGGATCAGACACTTTCATCATGGTGGCTTTCATGTGTAGGCTGTATAGCACGCCTTTTTCTTTGGCATCTTTGACTTGCTCGTCCAAGAAAGCGACTAGGGCGTTTTTGCTCATAAAAGTCGCATCTAGGATTTCGCCTGCTTTTAGGGCAAGTGGTTTGCGTAGGTCGGTGCTGTTGCCATCTTTGTCAGTAAAGACAAAACGCACGGTGGTGGCGTTTGGCACAGTTACTGATTTTTCATTGGCAAAAAAGTCGTTACCACTCATGGTGGAGACGTGGGTTTTGCTGTCGGCTGACCATGCACCCATGCTGTGTGGGTATTTTTTGGCAAAGTTTTTGACTGCTTTGGGAGCACGGCGGTCAGAGTTGCCTTCACGCAGGATGGGGTTTACGGCTGAACCTTTGACACGGTCGTAGCGAGCTTGGATGTCACGCTCTTTGTCGTCTTGGGGTTCGGCAGGATAGTCAGGTACGCCATAGCCATCATCTTGTAACTCTTTGATGGTTGCCAAAAGCTGTGGCATGGATGCTGAGATGTTGGGCAGTTTGATGACGTTGGCGTGTGGCTCGGTCACAAGTTTGCCAAGTTCGGCAAGGGCGTCGGTTTGGCGTTGATCTTCTTTTAAAAACTCGGGGAATTGAGATAGGATACGGCTTGCCAAAGAGATGTCGCTGGTGGTGATGTCGATGCCTGAGCTTTTGGTAAAGGCTTGAATGATTGGTAATAAAGAGTGCGTGGCAAGGGCAGGGGCTTCATCAGTATAGGTATAAACAATGGTCGGTTTTGACATAAAAACTCCGAGTTTGGTGATTGTAAATGCAAGTTCGCTTTGCAAAGGGGAATGTTTTATTTCGGGTGTAACAGTCGTTCACAGATAACCCAAAATTAGTGCCTATTATGCCATATTTTTGCCAATTTTCCTAACTTTTTTTGCGAAATAAGTCAAGTATTATTTTAAAATAAAATACCAAACATAAGTCATTTTTGATGATTAGGACGTGGCATTTGATTTTTTTGACTCGCCCCTATCCCCAACTTCACCCAACAACACAGCTCATCGGCATCATCCAAGGCAAATTCAGGAAGCTGATAATAGCCCAATGCGACTTGTTTTTTTAACGCCTGCTCGGCTTGTCCAATAAGTGAACTTTTCACAGTTTTCATCAATAAAGGCTTGGCGATTGTTATCATCAGCTTTTAGATAAAGCGTATCATCGCTGATAATGCCAAACATTTTGCCATGTTTAAAAAGACATTCCGCCCTGAACATTCGCTTAACCGTAATGGGGGCGAGTGGCGTTAATTGGTCTAGGATAAAGGCGGTAAATTCACTATATGCGGTCATGATGTACAAAAACTTGATAAAATCGTGTCTTACTCTAAATCAAAGCTGACCATTTTGCAATGTGTGAATGTGTGGTATTTTGGTTAAATCAGGCTTTTGTCAAAGCTCGTTTTGTGTGTTATAATCATCGCCATGTCTTTTTTATTTCCATAAGGAAAAATTATGTCTCTGGTAAACCCCGCCCTAGTCCTAAACTGTGGCTCATCATCCATCAAATACGCCCTTATCAGCGAAGACGGCAACACTCGCATTGAAGGTCTTGCCGAAGCACTGGGCAATACTGATGCCCGTATCAAGCACAAAAACCTAGACGGCTCAAAAGTAGAGATCAACATCCCAAATTCAGGGGCTCATACCGAAGCCTTGCAAATCATCCTAGGCGAGCTTATCGCCGAGCATAAGCCTGTGGCGGTGGGTCATCGTGTGGTACACGGTGGCGACAAATTCAAATCAGCAACTGTCATCACCCCAGAAGTCTTGGCGACCATTGAAGAGCTGGCAAGCCTTGCCCCACTTCACAACCCTGCTAATGCGTCTGGCATTAAGGCGATTAACGCCATTTACCCTGACCTACCCCAAGTGGCGATTTTTGACACGGCATTCCACCAAACCATGCCTGCACACGCTTACCGCTATGCTGTACCAAAAGAGCTATACACCGAACACCAAATCCGCCGTTATGGTTTTCACGGTTCATCACACGCCTATGTGTCAAACCGTGCCAGCGAGCTGACCGAGCAAGCAGGCGAACATGGTTGGGTAATTGCCCACTTGGGTAACGGCTGTTCAGCCACCGCAGTTTATAATGGCAAAAGCCTAGACACGTCTATGGGTATCACACCGCTAGAAGGCTTGATGATGGGTACTCGCTCAGGCGACATCGACCCAAGCATTCACTTGCATTTGCACCGTACATTGGGTCTGTCTGTCCAAGAAATTGATACCCTATTGAACAAAAAGAGCGGTCTTTTGGGCGTGTCGGGCGTATCTAACGACATGCGTAACCTAGAACAAGCCGACAAAGAAGGCAATGAAGATGCCATGCTTGCCCTAGAAATGTTCGCCTATCGCACCGCCAAATACTTGCTTAGTTTGACCGCAGGTTTGCCAGTATTGACAGGTTTTGCCTTTACAGGTGGCGTGGGCGAAAACGGTGCGGACATGCGTGCTAAGATTGTCGGTTACATGAAGCATTTGGGTCTAAAAATTGACACCGCCAAAAATGCCGAGTTGTTCCGTGGGGCGGAAGGCAGTTTCCATGCGGACGGCTCATCAGCAGAATTGTGGGTTATCCCAACCGATGAAGAATTCCAAATCGCCAGCGAATCTCGTGCGGTATTGGGTTTGTAATAAAAAGAAAAGTCAGGCAAACGTCTGGCTTTTCTTAAAAAACCTGTGATTTTTTAATTAAATTAAAAGACATTGTTAAATCAAAATACATTTTAAAATTGGACGTTATAGGGCAAATACCACGCCCAAGTATTTATGTGTTACAAAGGGCAAATGTAATTTGCCCCTACAAATCCATTTAAAGGTATTGTGATTGACAATGGCAAATTTAAAAATCTTACTAAAACTGATAAAAAGGTAACTTATGAAAACACTACTGCTTATCCCCACCACCAGCCAAATCAACATGGAAACGTTGGCTCAAAATGTCGCAAACTTAGTCGGTGGCGAGATTGTCGCCATTCCAAGCCATGATGAGTTGGTGAGTGCCATTAGCGATAATAACCTTGATGACCTGCTAGAAACCGTCATCGCCAAACAATCCGCCCCTATAAGCGTGGTGGTGGGCGTGCTTGCTGATGAAAGCCGTCCTTATGCCAACCGTGTGAACCGTGAGTTGGGAACAGGTTTTGATGCGGACGTGATTTTGGTGGGTGATAATGACGTGCGTCTGCCTGTGTTTGCGTCTGTGTTTGGCGGTATCAAAGGTGAGCGTATTTGGGGCGTGATTGGCACAGCCGAACTGTCTGGTAAAGTGCAAGTCGTGGCACGCACCGACAAAGGCGGTCATCTATCTGAGATTGACGGTGGGGCGTTTGAAAGCTACAAAACGTCTGAGCGTACCCAAAAATTATCGCCTTATGCATTTCGTAACCAAGTGGTTCGCCTTGCCCAAAACGCCAAAAAACGTATCGTTCTACCAGAGGGCGATGAGCCACGCACCATTGAAGCGGCGGCGATTTGCCAAAGACGTGGCATTGCCCAATGCGTGCTGTTGGGCGACCCTGCCAAAATCCGTGCAGTAGCGGATGAGCGTGGTGTTACCTTGCCTGATGACATTGAAATCATTGAGCCATCTACCGTCATCGAAAAATATGTCGCTCCCATGGTAGAACGCCGTAAGGGCAAATTGGACGAAGCAGGGGCGAGAGAGGCTCTACAAGACACCGTATATCTAGGCACGATGATGCTACAAGTGGGCGATGTGGACGGCTTGGTATCAGGTGCGGTACACACCACGGCAGACACCATTCGCCCAGCGTTCCAGCTTATCAAGACCGCTCCACAGTATAGCCTAGTATCCAGCGTGTTCTTTATGCTACTGCCCGAGCAAGTGGTCGTCTATGGCGACTGTGCGGTGAATCCAAACCCTACTGCCGAGCAACTTGCTGAGATTGCCATTCAATCGGCTGAGTCTGCCAAAGCGTTTGGTATTGACCCCAAAGTTGCCTTGATTAGCTACTCTACCATGAACTCAGGTTCAGGCCCTGACGTGGATACGGTCAAAGGTGCATTGGAAATCGTCCGTGAAAAAGCTCCTGAGCTAAAAGTGGACGGTCCCTTGCAATTTGACGCAGCCTCTGTGCCAAGCGTGGGCAAGCAAAAAGCCCCAAATTCAGCGGTGGCAGGCGAAGCCAACGTGTTTATTTTCCCTGATTTGAACACCGGCAACACCACTTATAAAGCCGTGCAACGTACCGCAGGCGTGATTAGTGTAGGCCCTATGCTACAAGGTCTTAACAAACCTGTTAATGACTTATCTCGTGGCTGTTTGGTGGATGACATTGTTTATACCATTGCCTTGACAGCGATTCAAGCGGTGTAAATTGACTGATAAGGCATATAAAAGGGCGGTTTTTTCCGCTCTTTTATTTTATCAATGTAAAGTTTTGCAAAAGGGTATTGTATTTACCCAAAAAAGTATTACTAAAAAGGTGTTATATTTAAGTTGTTTTCATATAAATTTAAATTTACACCTAATGAATTTGATATTTGCCACAGGCTTTGTAGGGACTGGCTCCGCACGCTCTTTGATAACATGCCAATTTTTATGGGCGTGCACAGCACACCCCTACACCGAAACACCATTACGTTTGTGGTAATTTTAAAGTTTTTTGGGTATATACACATTTTAAAAGGAAAAGATAGCCCATGACTCATCATACCAGCCCTGACCATGCCAGACTTACACGCACCAAGCCCAAGCTTATCCGCTTGCACCGTTCAAAACGTCATCGCCTGATGGCAGGGGTGTTCGGCGGGATTGCTGAATACATGGGGTGGTCGCCTGCGGTGCTACGGTGGCTGTTTGTGTTGTCCATTCCACTGACAGCAACCATTACATTGTTTGGTGGGATTTTGTTTTATCTTATCATGTGGCTCATCATGCCAGAGGCGAGCGATGAGTCTTATATTTATGAGCCATATTAATTTGAATTTACCCCTTACCCAAAGACAACTTTGGGTATTTTTACGACAAAAAGCATACTTAGCCTTTAACATGAGATGTTATTTGTGGTAAAATACCCTGCTATTTTCTGTAACGTTGGTGTAAATGGGCATGACAAAAAAGCGTGGGCTTGGCACGAAACGTGGCTTAGAAGCCTTAATGGGTAATATTAAACGAGAAAGAGATTTGACCGCAGAAGCCATCATGCCGACAGCGGAATCTGTCCCTACCCCCAAGTCAGCCAGCCCCAAAAAAACTGGCACAAAAGCCAATGCCGACAAAAGCATCGCCCAAGTAGCCAGTAAATCTGCCAAGACCACCCAACCTCAGCCCACCCAAGATGGTGAACAGGTCACGCTCATTCAAATCGACCCTGCCAGATTGCAATCAGGTAAATATCAGCCCAGACGAGACATTAAAGAAGAAGCCTTGCAGGAGCTTGCCGAATCGGTACGTCAGCATGGGGTCATGCAACCCATCGTTATCCGTCCTTTGTTAGATGGCGAGAGTAAGACGGATGGTATTACCCATGAGATTATCGCAGGCGAGCGACGTTGGCGAGCTGCCAAACTGGCAGGGCTTACCACCATCCCTGCCATCGAGCGTGTGCTGTCTGATGAAGTAGCGATTGCCTTGGCACTCATTGAGAATATTCAGCGTGAAGACTTGACGGTGCTAGAACAGGCGGCGGCGTTGGAGCGGTTTCATACCGAGTTTGGCATGAGTCATGCGATGATTGCCGATGTCGTGGGCAAGGCACGCACGACTGTGTCCAACCTGCTACGCCTGAATGCTTTGCATGATGAAGTCAAGGCGTTTATGATGGATAACCTGCTTGACATGGGTCATGCCCGCACTTTGTTGTCTTTGTCCAAAGACCAACAGCCCGTCATCGCCAAAAAAATCATTCATGCAGACATGACGGTGCGTGAAGCAGAAAAACTGGTCAAGTCTATCTTACACCCCGAGCCAAAGGCGGTCTCGGTCAACAGTCGTGAAGTCATCGCCCTAAACCAACAGCTCTCGGACGCATTGGGGGCGACGGTCAAGCTAAAACAAGGCAAAGACGGCAAGGGCAGTGTGGAGATATTTTTTCATAGCCATGATGAGCTAAGCGGGCTGATGGCACAGCTTGGCGTGGCAAAGTCTTGATGTTTAACTAATAATTGTAGTAACGGTGTAAATTATGTGGGAGCTTGTCAAAGCAGGCGGTTGGCTGATGTTGCCAATCATCGTGTGTTCTATTGTGGCACTGGTCATCATCATCGAGCGTGGCAAAGTGTTACGCATGGGTTTGCTTGCCCCAAGTGGACTCAGAGAACAGCTGATTAGCCAGTTACGCACCAAAGGTGACATCAATAAAAACACCCTGCTTGCCATCAAAGGCGAGTCGCCATTGGGCGATATTTTGGCAACAGGACTTTTGTATCGCCAGTATGGGCTAGACAGTATGACCATGCACATGCAAAACCGTGCCAGCGTGCAGATTCACACCTTAGAGAAGAACATTAACATGCTCGGCACGATTGGGGCGATTGCACCGCTTTTGGGTCTGTTGGGGACGGTACTCGGTATTATTATCTCATTTTTGGCGGTAACAGATGGCTCTATGCAAGACCCTGCCATGCTTGCAGGCGGTGTCTCTCAGGCTTTGATTACCACCGCAGGCGGTATGTTTGTTGCCATTCCTGCCTTGATGGCGTATCGTTATTTCCAAAGACGTATTGTGGATATTAATGCCAAATTTGAGAGTGAAGCAGGGCTACTCATCCAAGAGATGTATGACTATGGGCTGATGAAAGATGATTTGCAAAAAGAGCCAAGCCAAGCCAGTGAGCCTGTCGCCCATTCCCAACACCAAGAGCAGTCATAGCCGAGTAGCGTCATGAGATTTCGTAAACCGACCGTTGAACCTTTGGAAATCAATCTGACCCCCATGATTGATTGCTTGCTGTTTTTGATTGTATTTTTGCTGATGGCGACGACCTTTAACCATTTTAGCCGCATTAACATTGTCTTGCCCGAAGCCGAAGGTGTGGCAGTGACCAACGAAGGCAAACAGATAGAAGTGGCGGTACAAAAAGACGGCACTTATTTGGTTAATGGACTTGCCTTAGGGTCTAGCACCGAAGCGGAGCTTATTAATATGCTCCAAAAAGAAGCAGGCACTGACCGCAAACAACTGTTTGTCATCGCCGCCGATGCCGAAGCGTCACACCAAGCGGTGGTGCGTGTCATGGATGTGGCAGGCAAAATGGGCTTTTTAAACCTAAACATCAGCACCGTCGTGCCAGCACCACAAAGCAGTAGCAAGTAAGGCTACGATTTATGCGGTGCGATGTGGCATTTTGTGTTAAAATGCCAAAAAACTTTTCTTTAAAAAATCATGTCAAAACCTACCCCCCAAACCAACTTTGACCCCAATGACAAATTGGCGGTCTTTTTGCGTCTGATGTCTTACCTAAAACCCTACTGGTGGGCGGCGATTTTTATGGTGATTGGCATGGTGTTAAGTGCAGGCTCTGAGGTCGCCAGTGCCAAGCTTTTTGAGTTTATCATTGATGCTATTAACAATGATGATGAAAAGGGCAAATTTTGGTTTCCTTTTTTGGTGATTGCTCTGTTTTTCTTTCGGGGGGTTGGGGCGTTTTTGGGAGGGTATTATTCGGCGTATATCTCTCGTAATCTTGTCTATCATTTGCGTGTGTCGGTGTTTGAAAAGCTGTTGCGTTTGCCGTCCGATTTTTATCTAAAAAACCCTGCTGGTACTATATCGTCCAAACTTATCTTTGATGTGGAGCAAGTTACCGCAGGCAGTAATGAGGCGATTACCACGCTACTAAAAGAAGGTTTGACGGTCATTGCGTTGTTTGGCTATCTATTTTATAGCAACTGGCGACTTACGCTTGTTTTGATGATAGTTGTACCACCGATTTTTTGGATTGTCAAAAAAGTATCCAAGAAATTTGCCATGCTGTCAATAGGCATCCAAGAATCCATGAGTGCGGTAAGCCATATCACTAACGAAGCCGTGGCAGGTTATCAAGTCGTTAAAAATTATGGCGGTCAGGCGTACGAAGCTGATAGGTTTAATAAAGCCAGTTTGGACAATCTACAAAAGGGCATGAAAATCACCGTGCTTGCCAGTATCAATTCACCACTCATTCAGCTACTTATGGCGACAGGGATGTGCTTTGTGGTGTGGCTCTCCTTGCGTCCTGAAGTGCTTGGCGGTATGACGGCAGGGCAGTTTGCATCTTTTCTTATCGCCGCAGGACTGCTTGCCCGTCCTGTCAAAGCCTTAACCGATGTCAATCAAAAGTTGCAACGGGGCTTGGCAGGGGGTGCGTCTGTCTTTAAACTGTTAGACACGCCTGAGGAGCGTGATACAGGCACGCTAACCCCCGTCATTCATGGTAATATCCGTTTTGATGATGTCAGCTTGACCTATGATAGTGGTGTGCAAGCGATAAAGGGCTTCAACCTTGACATCAAGGCAGGCGAGACAGTGGCGGTGGTCGGGCGGTCAGGCTCGGGCAAGACCACGCTGGTGAACCTGCTTACTCGTTCGCTTACCCCGACATCGGGGCAGATATTGATAGATGGTACGCCCATTGATGAGATTAAATTATCATCACTGCGTGAACAGATTGCCATGGTCAATCAGCAGGTTACGCTGTTTTTGGATACGGTTGCTCATAACATCGCTTATGGGGCGTTATCTGCCAAATCTCATGATGACATCATACAAGCGAGCAAATCCGCCTATGCTCATGATTTTATTATGGCGTTGCCAAATGGCTATGACAGTTTTATCGGTTCGGACGGCTTGCAATTATCGGGCGGACAACGCCAACGGCTCTCCATCGCACGAGCATTATTAAAAGACGCACCAATTTTGATATTAGACGAAGCCACGTCCGCCCTTGATAACGAAAGCGAATACTATATCCAAAAGGCGTTAGAAACCGTCATGCAAGGTCGTACCACGCTTGTCATCGCTCATCGCTTATCAACCATTCAAAACGCCGACCGTATCATCGTCATGGATAAAGGGCAAATTGTGGAAATGGGTACGCATGACGAACTGTTTGCCAAAGGCGGTATGTATCGCACCATGTACGAACGTACCTTTGATGAGCAAAGTGAGCCGACCGCCCCATGAAAAATCTAGAACTTCTCATTACCAAGGCATGGCAAGAAAAATCCCCCATACTAACCACGCTCGCTCCGCTGTCCGCCCTGTATGGCGTGGTGGGGCGTGTGCGTAAGTCCTTGTATGATAACGATAAGCTTACCAAATACCACGCCCCCATTCCTGTGATGATTATCGGTAATATCACGGTGGGCGGTAGTGGCAAAACCCCACTTATTATCGCCCTTGTTAAATATTTACAAGATAAAGGCGTGAACGTGGGCGTGATAAGCCGTGGCTATGGACGGGCAGACAGTAGCCCTGCAATGGTTTGTGCTGATAGCACCCCCAAAGAAGTGGGCGATGAGCCATGCCTTATCGTCCAAAGTACAAACGTGCCAATGGCGGTGGGGGCAAATCGTGGGCAAGTCATTGATTTACTACTACAAAATCACCCAGCTCTACAACTCATCATCAGTGATGACGGACTACAACACTACGCCCTACACCGAGATGTGGAGTGGATAGTGGTGGACGGGGTGCGTGGCTTTGGTAATGGCAAATTATTCCCACAGGGCTTTTTGCGTGAACCGCTTGACCGCCTGACAGGGGCGACTGTGATTTATCACGATAGCCGAACTGAGCATTATGATGATAACGCCCTGCTTATGCACTTAGCTCCAAGTAAACCCGTATCGCTTTTGACAGGCGAAAAATCAGAGAATGATAAAAATTTACCACCCCAAAAGGTCTATGCCGTCAGCGGTATCGGCTATCCTGCACGATTTTTTAAGACGTTAAGCGAGCTTGGTTTTGACGTGGTGGAGCGTGCCTTTGGCGACCATCATGATTTTAGCCTTGATGATTTGGCCGATTTGACCGATTTGCCAATCATTACAACCAGTAAAGACGCGGTTAAATTGCGTGAACTTGCCAAACGTCATAATCATGCAATTTTTGATAATATTTGGGTGCTACCTGTGCAAGCGGTGTTGTCAGAAAGTGTCTATGAGGAAATGGATAAGGTGCTTGGGGAGTTGGGGGTGGTATAAATGAATACTTTGGCTGAACGTTTAAAATATATTCGCAACCTAAGAAAATTATCTCAACAAGAAGTTGCGGATTTGGCAAATATATCCCAACCTACTTATTTTAAAATTGAAAGTGGCATTACAAAAAGAACTGGAAGTATTTTAGAGCTCGCCAATGTCTTAAATGTCAATCCCACTTGGCTTGCCACAGGTCAAGGCGATATGGAGTTGGGAGCAGTATTTAATGGAGAAAATACTTTGGCGGAGAGATTAAAATTTGCCCGTAAATTGAAATCTTTTAGTCAAGCAGATATTTCTCATTTTATTGACGGATTATCACAATCGGCTTATAGTCAGCTTGAAAGTGGACGAAGTAAAACAACCAATAAAATGATAGAGCTTGCCGATTTGTTTGGCGTCAATCCCACTTGGCTTGCCACAGGACAAGGTGATATTTATCAAGACAATAACCCTATTTTGGATAATAAAAATCAACTCATCATCAATTATCCGTCTGCTACCATTTCTAAAAAACAGCATTTATCCCTAGCTGATTTGTTGTTTAAACAATCCGATAATTTGGATAATTTATTTATCACGCCAATCATTGGCGATGACATGAACCCTATTTTGGGTCATTTATCTATGGTTGTGGTGGATAAAAACAAATCAACTTTGCCAATTATTAACGGTATGATTTATGCTATCGGTTTTGATGATAGGATTTTATGCCGTTATTTAAGGCAAAATATCAATAACACCATACAAACTTATAGTGAATTGGATAAGCAAGGCGAGACATTGCCAACCGATGAATTTTTTAACCGTTATCAGATTATGGGCGGTGTGATTCAATATATCCAATCGTATCAATGGCAATAAGGAGCACCCATGACTACCCCTAAAACCCACATCATTATCCCTGCCCGTTACAAATCCACTCGCCTACCTGCCAAGCCTTTGCTAGATTTGCATGGTAAGCCCATGATTTTATGGACAGCACAAAAGGCTTTGCAAGCAACCTTTGCCGACAGCGTGTGCGTGGCAACGGACGATGAGCGGATTTTTTCGGTGTGTGAGCGTGCCAATATACCTGTCATCATGACGGGCGAGCATGCATCAGGCACGGACAGACTGGGGGAGGTGGCACGGCTTTTGAGCTTGGCGGACGATGACATTGTCATCAATATGCAAGGCGATGAACCGCTTGTACCGCCTGTGCTACTAGAACAAGCCAAAAATCTGCTCCTTGCTAATGACGACTGTGTCATGGCGACTTTGTGCGAAGTGATTGATAATTATGATGATTTTTATAAAAATTCGGTGGTAAAAGTCGTCCACGCTCGCCAAAACGCCCTATATTTTAGCCGTAGCCCCATACCGTACGACAGAGATGCTCATTTGGCAGGCGAGCTTGGCGATGTACCAAAAAACGCCTATCGCCATTTGGGGCTTTATGCGTATCGGGTCAAATTATTAAAAGAATTTGGCACATGGGAGCAGGGCGTGCTTGAACGCTTGGAGAGTCTAGAACAGCTCCGCATTTTAGAAAATGGACAAAAAATCGCCATAGATGTCGCCAAAGTCGCCTTACCGCTTGGGGTGGATACCAAGGAGGATTTGGATAGGCTAAATGCCATGCCGATTGATGAGTTTTTGAAGTTCTGATATGAGCGAGCAAGAGCAGTTGCCCTATTTTGCCCCGTTATTGCCGTGGCAAACACAGGCGTGGGGGCAGGTGGTCGGTCAGTTTTATGACGGCAAATTACCGCATGGACTGTTGGCGTGTGGCATGGCAGGCATTGGCAAGCGTGAATTTGTGTGGCGGTTTGTGGCGTGGCTACTGTGCCAACATAAGGGCGAGCAGGGGGCGTGTGGGGCGTGCGACAGCTGTCATTGGCTCATGGCGGGGACGCACCCTGATGTCATGGTGTTACCGTCTGAGAGCCTGCCTACGTCTGATGAGAGCGAACGTTCGTCCATTAAGATTGATGACGTGCGAGCCTTGCAGGAGTATAGCCACGTCAAGGGGCATGGCGTTCGGCTCATCGTGCTGGATAATGCTGACATGCTCACGATTGGGGCGAGCAATGCCCTGCTAAAAACCTTAGAAGAGCCACGGGCAGGCGTGCATTTGATACTCATCAGCGATAACCCTGCCAAACTCATGCCTACGATAAAAAGCCGTGTGCAAGCCCTACCGCTTGGGGCTGTTGCTCATGATGTGGCATTGGCTTATGTGGGTGGGGTGTTGGGCGATGAGAGCCTTGCCAGCCTTGCCTTGACACTCACGGACGGGGCGGTATTAAAGGCGGTGGAGCTGCCAAATGCGGTGTGGTTCGACAAGCGTGCATTATGGCTAAAAACATGGCTTACCCTAAGGCATGGCGAGCGGTCGGCGGTGAGTGCCAGCGACTATTGGCAGGGCGTGATGAGTTTTGGTGATTTTGCGGTTTTGACACGGCTTATGCTCATGGACGTGGTGCGAGTGGGGCTTGGGCTTGATAGCATTCATACCGACATGGACGTGGCAGGGCTGATAAATGGGGCGGACAATCTTAGTCTTGATAGGGTAGAAAATTTCCTAGCAAGCCTTGATGACATGACGGTGGCGGTGGGGCAAAACGTACAAGAAAAAATGGCGTATGATGAGCTGTTTTGTCGGTTGGTGGCGTTGTGATGTTTGATTTTGGTTGCTTGCGACATTACAAGTCCAAATATGGTCAATACCAAAACTGTGTTTTTTACTTTGCAAAAGGTTATTTAAATAAACTTTACTCTCAACTTAAAATAGTAACTTGTTGATTTTTCAATAATTATTTTTGGTTGTAGGGGCGAATATGATTCGCCCTTGATAAATCAATCACTCACACCTAACAAATTTGACATTCAACATAGGCTTTGTAGGGGGAGTGTTGAACACACCCTTTGATGACATTACTGCACAAGGCGTGCTCAGCACACCCCTACATCCAAACATCATTGTGTTTGTAGTAATTTTAAAGTTTCTTGGGTATATGTAAAGTTGAGAATGGGGTATTCATTTGTTATTTAAAGGAAAATATCATGACTGTTTCATTAGAACAATTACAAGGCTTGGAAAATAAGCATGGATTTAATTATCCCATGATTTATAAAACATTATGCCAAGATAATATGCTAACGTGGGGCGAAGTGAATATTCATTGGAAAAAAGAAATTTATCCTACTTTAAAGGATAATCCGCCTTTGTCATTATATATTAATCACATAGAAGTTATGGATTTTGACGATATTGAGCATATTACAGATATGTTTTTAAATCAAAGATGACCATATGGCAATCAACCCAAATTATTTATTTGTGCCATTTTTGCAAGACGGCTTAGGGGATTATTACTGTTTTTGATATCATCATGATTTGCCATATTTATCAAAAGATGATGTGCCGATTGTGCTATTTCATCATGATTATGATGAAGCCGATATTTTAGCAAAAGATTTACAGGATTTTATTTTTTATTTGATGTTGTATGGCGTTGTTGATATTGAGTCTGATAGCGAGCTTATGCAGGATATTGAGACAAATTTAGCCAATTATCTAAAAAGTCATAAAAAATACCTAAAACCAGAGCATTACGGTGTCATCAAGAAAATTTATGGGTATAATTTTGATGATAATAAAGAAGGATTGATTGATGAAGGTGAATTCATAAAAATGTTACATGAGCATATCGGCTTTAAAGGATTATTGACAAGTTTTGATTGTCGGTAAATTATTTGATATTAAAAATTGGTATTATTAAGATGTATTTTTTATAAAAAGATATCAACTTTCTTATAAGAATATATTTATCCAATCTTTTTAAACTCCCCATTTAATGATAAAATAAATTTCTTTTTAAAAAACTAAACCCCATGCCAAAACTTCTACCCCTACTTTGCACCGCCTTAGCCCTATCTGCTTGTGTAAGTACACATACTTCACAGAATAATTCGCAAGGCAATTTGTGGCAATCGCCCACGCCCACATTTGCCCCACACACCCCAAAAGCCGAGCGTATCGCCCAAATCGCCCTGCGTGAACACAAGGCATGGGGCGAGCCGTTTATCACCACAAACGGACAAATCGCCAAATATAGCCATTATGAGTCCGAAAACGCACGCCTGACGGACGGTTCACGAGCGTGGGAGCGTGTGGTGGCGTATTGGCGTGATAGTGGGGCGTTGGCACGGCTTGATAGGGCGTTGCCTTATGAGCGTTGCGACAAGGCGGACAGGGGCGAGAACGCCAGCACCAACATTTGCCGAGCCTTTGCAAGCGATGTGGCATGGTCGGCAGGCTTTGTGTCGTATGTGATGAGACAGGCGGGTGTGGATTTTTATGTGTCGCCACGCCATTTTGATTATATCGCCACATCTTGGCAGGGCGTGGGCGATTATCGCACGGCAGACCCTTTGGCAAACCCCCTAAAACAGGGCGATATGCTGTGCTATGTGCGAAGTTATGGGCGTGAGCTGATTGGTAGTTATCAGGCGTTGGACGAATATTTGGCGGATAATGGACGTGGTTTGCCTGCTCATTGTGATATCGTGGTCAAGACCGATAAGGAAAATCAAGAGATTTGGCTCATCGGCGGAAATGTGCTACATACCGTCATGTTACGCAAAATGCCTATGGACGATGACGGCAACGTAATATTGCCTGCCCCAAGCGAGATAGAATGCAATCCCAATCATGAAACGGCGTGTAATTTTAATCGGCAAAATTGGGTGGTGGCGTTGGTGTTGCAGGAGTAAATCAAAGAATCATTTTAAATTTGGACGTGTAGGAGCGAATCACATTCGCCCAACCGTATCATTTTTAAATTTCTTTGGATGTATTGTCCGAATTATCTTTAATCGGTTTACTTAATGCTAATAAAGCGATTAATTCATCATTGGGTTTTCTGTCATTTTCTAATAATGCTATAAGGTTTTTGCTATCAGCTTTACCTATTTGCCATATCAATTTTTGAGATATGGACTTATTGTTTGTCATCGTTTGAATTAAATTAAGCATAGGCAAAGTTGGATTGGATTTTTAAAGCGTGTATGATTTTATGCACGGTCGCCCATGTTGGTTGTGTTTGCCCTTTCACGGTTTTGTATAGGCTTTCACGGTTTAGTCCTGTTAATTTGGCAACTTCTGCAACGCCTTTTTTCTCTATCAAATGTGATAAGGCGGTAACAAATAATTGTGGGTCGTCATCATTAAAGCAATCACTTAAATAATCCAAAATCTCATCATCACTTTCAAAATAATCAAATGCGTTAAATTTAGTGGTTTTCATTGCTATTCTCCCAAGTTTTTGCAATTTCTTTGGCTTTAATAATATCGGCTTGCTGGGTGGGTTTATCTCTGCCTGATAATACTAAAATAAAAGTTTCGCCCTTTTGTATGGCGTACACTCTAATACCAACATTAACATGAATGCGAAGTTCAAAAACACCTTCGCCAACATTATCAATGTCGCCAAAATGCCTCATTTCAAGTCGTAACAAACGGCTAATAACTGCCTTTTTGGCGATTGGGTTTTTGAGTGATTTTAGCCACTCATCAAACTGTTCCGTCTTTTCAATCGTAAACATAAAATTACTCTTTTTGAGTATTGTAGCCTACAAGCTACAAAATTACAAGCCAGTATTTCAATTTTTTCAAAACCCCAAAAAACATTTGCCCAAACCCCCAATATTCATGTATCATTAGCCTATTTTTAGCACACAAAAAAGGACAGACATGAGCGAACAAACCCCCAAAGCCAACCTAGACACCAACCAAATTACCGATTTGCGTGGCAAAATTGACAGTATTGATGAACAAATTCAACGACTTATCAACGAGCGAGCAGGCATCGCCCAACAGGTCGCCATTGCCAAAAAGAGCCATGAAGATCACCCCATTTTTTATCGCCCTGAACGTGAAGCCCAAGTGCTAAAAGCGGTCATGGCTCGCAACACAGGACCTTTGAGCGGTGAGAAAATGGCACGCCTGTTCCGGGAGATTATGTCGGTGTGTTTGGAGCTAGAAGCCCCGCAAAAGGTCGCTTTTTTGGGGCCTGTTGGCACGTTTACCCACGCTGCTGCCCTAAAACATTTTGGCAAGGCAGCGACAACCGTACCGCTTGCCACGATTACCGATGTGTTTCGTGAAGTGGAGGCAGGCTCTGCCATGTATGGCGTGGTGCCTGTGGAAAACTCATCCGAGGGCGTGGTCAATCATACGTTGGACGCATTTTTGGGGTCAAGCCTAAAAATCATCGGCGAGGTGGAGTTGTCCATTCATCATAACTTTTTGGTGGCAGAACACACCAAAGTGGACAGCCTAAGTCGCATTTATTCGCACCAGCAGTCGCTTGCCCAGTGCCGTCATTGGCTTGATGTCAATTTCCCCAATGTGGAGCGTGTGGCGGTATCCAGTAATGGCGAGGCGGCAAAACGCCTACAAAATGAATGGCATTCGGCAGCCATTGCAGGTGATGTGGCAGTGGCAGAATACGGCTTGCACAAGTTGTACGAAAACATTGAGGATAACCCCAACAACACCACTCGCTTTCTTATCATCGGGCATGAAGCGGTCGCCCCAAGCGGGCAGGACAAAACGTCCATAGTCGTATCAAGCCCAGACCGTGCAGGGGCGTTGATTGAGCTACTAGAACCCCTAAAAAAACATGGCGTATCCATGACGAGCATTGAGACCCGCCCCGAGCGTCCGAACAAATGGGCGTATGTGTTCTTTATTGACATGACGGGGCATATCACTGACGACAACGTCAAAAACGCCATTGATGACATTGCTAAAATCGCCAAAGACGTGCGAGTATTGGGGTCATATCCCAAGGCGGTTTTATAAAATCATGATGATAAAATTGCCCTGTTTTGGGGTGATTTGGTATTGTTAATTAACCCTACCTTTGGGTGGATTTGTAGAGGCAAATTGCAATTTGCCCTGTATTAAAATCTGATAATTGGACGAATGTAATTTACCCCTACACGCCCGAATTTTAAAATATATCTTTATTAAACAATACCAGTAATTTTAAATAGGGAGCAACTAATGATTACTGATACGGTAACGATTAACGAATACGGGCAAGTAACATTGCCGATTTGGTTTTTTGAAAAAATCGGAGCAAAAAAAGGGTCGCCATTAACCATTCAATTTGATGAACAAAGTGGCAATTTCCAATTTTTATCGCCCACTCATCAAGACGAACCAAAAAAGCAAATTAAATCAGGGTTTGGTATGCTAAAAACCAATATTCCTGCCGTTCCTGCCGTTCCTGTGGATATTGTGCCAAGTGAATGAAATGACTACCAAACCATTATTCAACAAAACCGCCATTATCGGACTTGGGCTTATCGGTGCAAGCCTTGCAACCGCCATGCTTGACAAAAAGCTCACCCATGAGATTGTGGCGTGCGATGACAATGCCGACACCCTAAAAACCGCCCAAGAGATTGGGCTTATCTCGCACGGCTCGTCCATGCTCACGGACGTGCTACAAGGGTGCGATTTGGTGGTGATTTGTGTGCCTGTGCAAGCGGTGTTACCGATTTTTCGTACGCTCGCCCACGCCAAAAAAAGCGGACTTTTAGCGGACGACTGTATCGTAAGCGACGTGTGTAGCACCAAAATGAACGTCATCACCGCTTGCAACACCGCCCAAGATGAGACGGGCATTGACCTAAATTTTGTCCCTGCTCACCCCATTGCAGGGGCGGAGCGGTCTGGGGTACTCTCTCGTAAGGCGGATTTGTTTGTCAATCACGCCCTTATCATCTGCCCCAATCAAGCGGACGATATTTATACCAATAAAATCATAGACTTATGGCAAAATATCGGAGCGGTCGTCAGTCTCATGACCCCACAAAAGCACGATGAAATCCTAAGCCTAACCAGTCATTTGCCCCATTTATTGTCTTATGCTTTGACTTATCAGCTTGCCAAAGATGATGAGAATTTAAATATTTTTCGCTATGCAGCGGGCGGATTTCGGGATTTTAGTCGTATTTCGGCAAGTAGTCCGATTATGTGGCACGACATTTTTTTGGCAAATAAACAAGCGGTATTAAAAGGGCTGGATAATTATCAAACCATTTTAAATCAATTAAAATCCGCCATTGAAAATGACAATTCCGATGATTTATTAAAAACTTTTGAAATTGCCAAAAATGCTCGGGAATATTTTGGGCGGTTGTTGATAGAGAAAGAGAAGTTAAAGAGTGATAAGTAAGGTGCGGGTTATGCACCATTTACAAAGTATGGTTATTGTATTTAGCAGTAATTCAAAAGGTTAAATAATGAAAGAAATTCAAAATTTGCTAAAAACAGTGAGTAATGAAATACAGCTTATCAATACGTCAAAAAGACTATATGCCAAACAACTTGCTCCAAATTTTAGCATTTTTAATTATATTGCAACCAATGAGACCAATTTAAGTTATATTTTGGCGGATTTATTAAATCCCAAAGGTTCTCATCAGCAAGATGATTTATTTTTAAAACACTTTATAAAAATCTGCTTGCCAAGTTTACAATGCCCAGAATGGAATGAATTTTTGGATAATCTTTCAAAGGTTAATGTTGAAACAGAAGTTACTACTAAATCATCTCGGCGTATGGATATTTATTTAACTGACGGCAAACAATATGGCATTTGCATTGAAAACAAACCTTATGCAAGAGACCAAAAAGAACAATTAAGTGATTACTATCAAGAGTTAATTAAAAAACACCCTTACAAACATTTGGTTTATTTGTCCCAAAATTTACCAAGTGATTATAGCGTAAAAACAGAAGATTTAGAACAATGGCAAATGAATAATGAATTTAGTCATATTAGCTATAATGATTTGGTTGATTGGTTAAATGCGTGTAAGGCGGATTGTCAAAATGCCAGTGTTTTAGAATTTATTAACCAATTTATAAAATTTATTCAAAAGCAATTTATGGGAATAAGTGATATGAGCGAGCAAAATGCAATTATTAATTCAATTTTAGAAAGCAATGAAAGTATTGTTTCAGCGATTAAAATCGCCAATCAAATTCCCACATTACAAAGAAATTTGATTGAAAAATTGAATAGGCAATTAACTGAAAAAATCAATCAAAACCAAAATTATCATTTACACAAAAATAAGTCCGTTTCTCTTAATGAGAAAAATAGGGGTTTTTATATAAAAGTAAAAGATTATAATTTATACATTGCATTTGAATTTTAAGGTGGTAATTACAACAACCTAATAATTGGTTATAAATCACTTGATAAAAATTTGAGAAAAGGAAATGAAGTTTACGATAAAGTTTCTAAGGAAATCGTTAACTCTTTGCCTGATAAAAATATAAAAACATCTAAGATTTGGTTTGCTTACTATTACCCAAAAAATTTGCGTTATTGGCAATACAACTCTGATATTTGGATAAAAATCAATGACGGTAGTTTGGCGGATTTAATTATGAAAGAAGTTGAATTATTGTATAATAATATTGTAAAGAACAATATTAAAATTGAACCTTGATTTAATATTGGTGCATAATACACACCTTACCTACCAAAACTTTCTTTTTACCTTAGGAATTAGCAATGAAATACCACATCACCCCAAGCAATACCTTTACTGGCACGCATTCGGTTGCCCCTGACAAATCCATTTCGCACCGCTCTATTATGTTTGGCAGTTTAGCAAATGGCGTAACCCGTGTTACCAATTTTTTGGAAGGCGAAGACGCATTATCTACCTTGCAAGCCTTTGCCGATATGGGCGTTGAGATTCACCGAGACGGCGACAAAGTTACCATTCATGGCGTGGGAATGCACGGCTTGACCGCCCCACAAAAAGAGCTTGATATGGGTAACTCTGGCACGAGTATGCGACTATTATCAGGGATTTTGTCCGCCCAAAAATTTGACAGCACCATGATAGGGGACGCAAGTTTATCCAAACGCCCCATGGAGCGAGTGGCAAAGCCCCTGCGTGAAATGGGGGCGGTCGTGGCAACCACAGGCGAGCGTGGCACACCGCCAATCACAATCACAGGCAATCAGACCCTAAATGCTATCACCTATGATATGCCTATGGCGTCCGCTCAGGTCAAATCCTGCCTGCTTTTGGCAGGGCTATGGGCAAATGGCGAGACGGTCGTAACCGAGCCTGAGATTACCCGAGACCACACCGAGCAAATGCTTAGGGCGTTTGGTTATGATGTCGCTGTCAAAAAGCTGGATAAGGGCAATGAGATTCGCATCAAAGGCGGTGGCGAGCTTGTGGCGTGTGATATTGAAGTGCCTGCGGATATTTCAAGTTCGGCGTTTTTTATGGTGGCAGGGGCGATTGCCAAGCATGGCGATGTGGTACTGCCAAAGGTGGGGATTAACCCAACTCGCACGGGCGTGATTGACATTCTAAAACTTATGGGGGCGGACATTCGCCTGACCAATGAGGCGGTGGTAGGCGGTGAGCCTGTGGCGGATATTTGCGTCAAGGCGAGCGAGCTACACGGCATTGAGATACCGCTACACCTTGTACCGCTTGCCATTGATGAATTTCCAGTGCTGTTTGTGGCAAGTGCGTGTGCCACAGGCAAGACGATTTTGCGTGGGGCAGAAGAGCTTAGAGTCAAAGAATCTGACCGCATTCAAGTCATGGCGGACGGTCTTGCCACGCTTGGTATTGACTGCACGGTGCTAGATGACGGCATTGAGATTGTCGGTAAGGGCGGGGCACAATTTGTGTTTGGTGGGGGCGAGATTGACTCTCATCATGACCATAGAATTGCGATGAGCTTTACGGTGGCAAGCCTGCGTGCGTCTGATACAATTATTATCAATGGTACAGAAACGGTTAATACGAGCTTTCCAAAATTTGCCGAATTGGTCAATAAGGCAGGGCTGAATGTGGAAGTGGTGGAGTAAGCCATGTTAAGTATTGATTTGGGTTCTACCAGCGGTCAATTTATTGATTGGCAAGCGGTGCAAAACGCCCTATTAAAGGGCGAGACCATATCGGTTAAGCAATCAGGCAAGGAAATTGGGCAATTTTTGCCCAATACCGCCAAGCCCACGCCCAAAAAACGCCAATTAGGATTTATGATTGGTGAAGGGGTCGTGCCTGATGATATTCATTGGGGTGATGATGAGATTATGGCAATGTTTGAAGAAAGTTTTGATGAGAATATTGAATGAATTATTTATTAGATACTCATATTGTCATTTGGCTTGCCAAAGAACCACATAAATTATCCGATAAAGTCAAAAATATATTAAATCTCTTTCCAAACTAAAAATAAACCCTTATAAGTATTGGGGTTGAAGTTTTTAAAAATCCATAAAAATCAGGGTTTGGAAAGAAGTCTATTGGAAAATACCGAAAACACCATTTATTTTAGCACGGTTAATTTATGGGAAATTGCCTTAAAAACCAATTTGAACAAAGACGGTTTCAAATTTGATACACTCTACAAAATGAAAAAGTACTACGGTTCCCGTTCGTGGTGAGCCTGTCGAACCATAACGGAAACCGACCCTTCGACAAGTTTAGGGCGAACGGTTTCCGTAGTAAAATTCAATTTTATTAGCTGTACTATAAAATTATATCAAAGGTTGCCTGAAAATGGGTTTATCGAATTGGATATTAACCATAAATACACCAAAATTTTGGAGAATTTACCAATCATTCATAAAGACCCTTTTGATAGAATGCTAATTGCTCAATCAATGATTGATAATTTGTGTCTGATTACCAATGATGACAAAATCATTCAATATCAAGGCTTAAAATTTTTAACAAATGATTGATAAAAAATGAGCAATAAACTAACCATAACCACAACCCCAAAAGGGCTAATGACGGCTCTTTTGGCGTTTTTGATGTGGGGTAATTTTCCTTTTTATTTTAAGCTGTTGGACGGTTATCACGCTGTTGAAGTCATCACTCATCGGGTGGTATGGACGTTTGTGGTGTTAAGCCTTATCATCATCATTGGCAAAAGAACGGCTTGGCTTGCCCAAATCCGCCAAAATCCCAAATGGCTAGGTTTGACCTTTGTGTCGGCTCTCTTGATTGGCTCAAACTGGCTGACCTATGTGTGGGCGGTGGCAAATGATAGGGTGCTTGAAGCAAGCCTTGGTTATTTTATCAATCCCTTAATGGGCGTGGGGCTGTCGCTTGTCATCTTTAAAGAACGCCTGCGACTTTTGCAAAAAATCGCTGTCGCTCTTGCCGTGCTTGCCGTTGGCATTCAGGTGGTGCTGTTTGGTGGCGTGCCGTGGGTGAGTTTGATTTTGGCGTTGTCCTTTGCTTTTTATGGGGTGTTGCAACGCCAAACGCCTTTTAATGCCATTGACGGTTTATTTATTGAAACGGCTTTGCTGTTACCTTTGTGCTTGATGTGGCTTGTCGGTGCCGATGTGGCAAGTTCAACTTTGGCATTTTGGGTATCTTCTGATATTTGGCTACTGGCTTTGGCAGGCCCGATTACTTTATTGCCACTTTTATTGTACAACCAATCAACCAAACTTGTGAGTTTTAATACCTTATCCTTTTTGGGTTATTTAACGCCAAGTATTGTGTTTATGATTGCGGTGTTTTATTATCATGAACCGATTGATTTAAAACGCTTGATGATTTTTGGACTGATTTGGCTTGGACTGTTGGTGTTTAGTGTAGATATGGTGAAACATAGAAAACATTGATTTGATATAATTTGACATTGTAGGGGCAAATCATATTTGCCCTATGTTAATAGTTAATATTTGGAAATATAATTTCCCTACCCATTTTATAAAAGAGACAGATAATGAACGACATTGTTTTTATTCAAGGTTTAAAGATTAATACCCTTATCGGTGTCTATGATTGGGAGCGAGCCATTAAACAATCACTGGTGATAGATTGTGAAATGGTGTGCGACATGACACGGGCAAGCCAAAGCGATGATGTGGCATATGCCATAAATTATAAAACGGTGTGCGAAGACATAGAACGTCTATGCCATGAGATACAGGCAAAGTTATTGGAAAAACTTGCCGAAGAGATTTGTGTCTATTTACTCGCCCATTATCCTTGCCAAACCATTACGCTTACCATTCATAAGCCCAACGCCATAAAACAAGCCGACAGCGTGGGCGTAAAAATCGTTCGCCATAAATCTGCATAAGTGTTTTAAATTGCCATAAATTATAAATAAAAAATGATACACCAATATATCATCGCCTTAGGCAGTAATCATGACAGCGAGATAAGTTTTAACATTGCCCTTGATGAATTAAAGTTATGGGGCAATGTGGATTTATCGTCCATGATAATTGGTAAGGACTTTACAGGAAAAACAGAGCTGATTTATCATAATGCCGTGATGATGATAAAGTTATACAAGCCGATGAATTATGATAATTTTAATGAATTATTAAAAAGCATAGAAACACAATGCGGACGAGAACATGATAATAGTTTTAAAAAAGTGCCTATGGATTTGGATATTTTGGCGTATTATGAAAATGATAAATGGTGTATTATTAAAAAAAGATTGCCTTTTAAAAATCATGAAAAAACGGGACTGATTGAAGTTGCCCCGTTTTTATTAATTGATTAATTGGTATTGTTAATTAACCATACCTTTGGGTAGATTTGTAGGGGCAAATCACATTTGCCCTGTGATAAAGTGTTGATTTTTGGGCGAATGTAATTCGCCCCTACACGTCCAAATTTTAAAATATATCTTTATTGAACAATACCGATTAATTAATTTACGAATAAAACCTATTCATCAATTTATCTGTTCAACATTTCGCTCATTTAATGCGTCTCGCCATTCATTGACATAACCGCCACTGTGCAAGAATTTGACGATTACCCCATAATCGCTATTTTGGCGAATCAAATCCACTTTCCTAAGTACGCCCCTATCGGGTAGGATACGGCAGTCCACGCCGAGCAGGATTTGGGCGTGTAAGGTGCCGGCGATTTGGGTAAGATACAGCACGTCTTCTTTGGTATCAACCGCCCCTAAGTTTTTGACATCATCACTCAGTCCGTGCCACAGCTCATCATTACTTACCCATTCTAGGGTTGCCACGACTTTTTTGTGAGTGCTAAGAGTGGTTTTGGTGGGTGTTGGCGTGCGTGGGGTGAAGTCGTCTTTATCAACAATGGTTTGGTTGAAGGTGCGAAGTAGGTTTTCGTAATAATACAAATTGGGGTCAATGGCAAAACGCTCACGAGCATTAAAATGGCACAGCAGGTAAGCACACAGGCGGGGTATCATGCCATAGACCACAACGGACAACATCATGAGTGTGGCAAGGCGAGCAGGGGGGACATCGCCCCGAGACAGGCTAATTTGGCTGGGTAGTTCAAAACCAAACAGGCTTGGCACAAAGCCCAAACCCTTTAAAATCATGGCAAAATGGCTTTGGGATAACAGCGTGGATTCCCACATAAAGGCATAGCTTTTGAACAAAAACAGCATGAGTAGGGCAAGCACACTGCCTGCCAAGCCACAGAGCCACGCCTTGTGAATGACTTTGCCGATTTGCCATGCGGTGTTTTTTTGAAATTCTTCTTGGTAGATGTCAAAGGCTTCGCTTTCTATGGCGGATTTGGGGCGAAGTCGGTCTAGTATGCCATAAATGCCAGAATAGCGGTTGGGATTATTTAGCCCCACAAACCACAAAACGAGCGTAACCGTATGCCAACCGAGTAGCCCAAGCAGTACATAGAAAAAATTAACCACGTGCGTGCTAAGTAGCCCAAGCACCCCCACAAACCCAACCACGAACGAGATACCTGCATAGAGCCTGCCGACACCCTTCACCAAAAAATCGCCTTTGTGTAGGGCGGTTTGTAAGTCGCCTTGACTGTCCATGAGCGTGGCACGATAGATGAGCTTATCGGTGGGTGTGCCGTCTGATGAGCGGGCAAGGTCGGTGGCGACTTTGGGGTCGGTGGCAAAGATAAAACCTGACTTCTCTAAGCGTCTGACTAGGTCAAGCTGTTTGTGTGTGGCAGGGTCTATCTCATGGGCATTATCCAGACTTTCTAGGCGGATATTTTCTAATGACATGGCGTGGCTCGTGGGGTTATTGCTCTAATTCTCGCAATTTCTGCGTTAAATTGTCAAGCTCATCTTGTATGGTAGGACTGTTTTTTACGCTTAGCTGTTTGGTGAGTTTTTTGATTTGGGTGCGGATTTTGGCAAGTTCAATGGCGTTTTTGGCGGTGTCTTTGTCCATGGGCGTGCCACTTGGCTCGCTCATGACGTTTGCCATGACCGACTCAACCGAGCTAACCACAGGCTTGGTGCCGTCTGTGATACTTTGGGCGACACGGTCAAGATGGCGATGATAGCGAGTGCGTAGATGTGCCTGCTCGTCTGCTCGCTCGCTGGGCGTGATGGTGCGTGGGTGTACTTCTAGGCGAATGCAGTCCACAGGGCAGGGCGGTAGGCACAGCTCGCACCCTGTGCATAGGTCGGTGATGATGGTGTGCATGTGCTTGGCGGTGCCGATGATGGCGTCCACAGGGCAGGCAGGGATACATTTGGTACAGCCGATACAGTCGTTCTCATCGATGACGGCTCGCACTTCGGTGGGGCGGTCGGTGGCAGGGTCGGTTGCCCATTTGCTGGCGGTGGCAGGCAGGGTGGGGCGTGGGTCGCCATGCTTGGCAAGCACCGTGCCGATGGCGTCCGTTACCGCTTGACCGCCCGGCACGCATAAGTTGTGGGACTCGCCACGCACCGCCACGCCATAGGCATAGGGCAGACAGCCGTCTGGGTGTCCGCACAGACCGCACTGGGTTTGGGGCAAAAGTTCGTCTATCTGCTCGACGATGATTTTTTGGGTGGGGGTCAGGCGGTCAAGGGCTAGGGTGTTAAATAAAATCGGTAGGCAGGCTAAGCGGTCATTCATGGCGACAGGCTGTGAATAAAAGGAGGTATTATAGCAAGTTTTGGCAGGTTGTGCGACCATTGTGGGATGGCGTGTGGCAGGGATGATGTTAGATGGCGGATTTTATTTGCCAAAATGGGTAAAATTTTTTATAATCCAAACACGCTTTTTATTTAGGAAAACCCATGTCAAAAATTAACGTTGCTATCATTGGCGGTACAGGCTATACAGGCGTTGAGCTGATACGCCTATTATCCCGCCACCCCCATGTTACCATCAGTCATCTCACGTCCCGCAGTGAAAAGGGGCGGGCGGTGAGCGAGATTTTCCCAAGTCTGCTTGGCGTGTGTGATGTCGTGTACAGCGACATGACGGACAGCGTCATGGACGAGATTGGTAAGGCGTGCGATGTTGTGTTTTTTGCCACGCCACACGGGGTTGCCATGAGCCACACGCCAAAGCTCATTGCACAAGGGGTGAAGGTCATTGATTTGGGGGCGGATTTTCGTTTGCAGGATTTGGGCGAGTTTGGCAAATGGTATGGTTTGGAACATACTTGCCCTGACGTGTTGGCGGAGGCGGTGTATGGCTTGCCCGAGATTCACCGTGAAAAAATCAAATCCGCCAAGGTCATCGCCAACCCCGGTTGTTATCCCACCACCGCCATTTTGGGGCTAAAACCTGTGATAGACACCCAAAACGGTGCCGACAGCCCCTTGATTTTGCCGAACATTATCATCGATGCCAAGTCGGGTGTATCAGGGGCAGGGCGTAATGCCAAGATGAACCTGCTGTTTAGCGAGTTATCTGATAATTTCTCTGCCTATGGCGTGGTAGGTCATCGCCATACCCCTGAGATAAGTCAAGGCGTGCATACATTTTTGGGGTCTAAATTTGCCCAAAAAGTGCGGTTTGTCCCCCACCTTGTACCGATGATTCGGGGAATGTTTAGCACCATTCATCTGACCCTAAGCGATGACGGCAAGGCGTTAAACTGGCAAGAGATTTTTGAAAAAGTGTATCAAAACGAGCCATTCGTGGACGTGCTTGCCAAAGGGATGTTTCCCGATACTCGTTCGGTGCGAGCATCCAACCGCCTAAAAATCGCCGTTCATCAAGATGATGATACCTTGACTATCCTAGTCGTCCAAGATAACCTTGTCAAAGGGGCGAGCGGTCAAGCGGTGCAAAACATGAATATCCTGTGCGGATTTGATGAGATGTGTGGATTGGGTGTGGAGTTTGGTGGTTGTGCGGTGGTGCCTTGAAAAATATTCACCAACCCCAACATAAGACACACCACTTGATTTTACCAGTTTAATTTACCAGTTTATTTTAGCAAAGGAGCGTATCATGGCAGTTGAAACCCTAACCCTAAAAGTCTTTGGCATGACCTGTGATGGCTGTGTGCAAAGCGTGCATAACGCCATTAATGACATTGCAGGCGTGCAAAATGTGGAAGTCAATCTACCCTTAGAGCAGGCTGTCATTGAGTATGACGACACGCAAGTGGATAAGATTGAGCTGATTCGTGCGGTAGAAGACGCAGGATTTAGCACGACCTAAAAACATAGACATAAATAAAAGGCTAATCCAATAGGTTAGCCTTTTTTGTTGACAGCTAAATTTAGGCAGTCCACACCAGACTTCTCACATCATCTGCCGCATCTAGCCGATACAGCACGGTGTTATGCATGGGCATGGCGGTCTGAAAAGCACGAAATCGCCTGATGTCGGCATTATCACGCACAGGCAGATTCATGAGCCGATAGGCAAGCAGTCCAAGCCAAATCCCATGCCCAAAAAACAGCGTATTATCAGCAAATTCATCAATCCTACCGATGAATGTATCCACCCGCCCCATGAACTCGCCAAAGCTGTCCGCTCCCACGCCATGCCTATCATCTAGTCCCGCCGTTTGCCACCAATTGGTATTCATCAGACGGCGTGCGTCCACCGAGATGTCTTTGATGGCATCAAAGGCAAGGGTGTTTAACTCATCAAGCAGGTCAAGTGTGTTTGCGGTCATGCCATAATACCGACAAAAGGGCAGGGCGGTCTGCTGTGTGCGAAGCATGGCAGAATGATAAATATGGCTTGGGCGTATGCCCAGCTGTTGCCAATGAGTAAGGCGGTCTTTGGCTTGGGTGTGTCCTTTTTCGGTCAAAGGAATATCAGCATTGGGCAGGGGCGTGCCACCAGCGTTGGCAAGGCTTTCGCCATGACGGATAAAATATAGACTTTTCATGGTGTTTGTACCTATTAAAAAAGCGGAACTTTGCCCGCCTTTTAGATTCATATCAAATTTTAGATTTATCCCAAAACCGTCTGTTTAATCAAATCATACTCCGCTTTGGGCAGTCTTGCCCCAAACTGGCTTACCACACGGCTTGCCACACCCCCTGCCAGTGCGATACATCTCTTATAATCCGCCCCTTGTGCTAAGGCATATAAGAACGCCCCTGCAAAGTTATCGCCTGCCCCATTGGTGTCTATCACGTTGGCAGGGGCAACATCATACATATAAATACCATCTTTGTCCGCCACAGTGGTGGGATTTGCCCCATCTGTGATGACAACCAAAGCGGCGTGAGCGAGTAAGGCATGCACCGCTTGGGTGTTATCGTCTGTGCCAGCAAAGAGTTTGGCTTCATCCATGTTACAAAAAATCACATCCACACCATCTGTCAGCCATGATAATACACCGTCTTTGGCAAAACGAATCACCGCGGGGTCAGCAAAGCTTACCACGATTTTAACACCTTGCGTTTTGGCGACTTGACACAATTGGGTAATGGCACTTTGTACCGATGGCGTCATGGCAAGATAACCTTCTAGATACAGATATTTTGCTTTGCTTAAAACATCAAAATCCACATTGCTTTGGTCAATTTCACCACTTACCCCCAAATTGGTCTGCATGGTACGTTCACCATCGTCTGTAACCAATACCACACAGGTGCCTGTTGCCCCCACCACTTCGGCTTTGCCAGCGTCTATCGCCACGCCCATATTTTGCATGTCAGACAAATAAAATGCACCACGTTTGTCACGCCCTACTCGGCAGCAGTAAAAGGACGTGCCACCCAGTGCTGAAAAGCATGCCACCGTATTGCCTGCTGAACCACCTCCTGCTTGTTTGGTGGGGGTAAGTCCATGCGTGTTTAACATGTCAAATAAGGCGGTTTGTTCATCCGTGTCAGCAAGGGTCATATTGCTTTTGGTTAATCCTGTTTGGGTCAAAATCTCATCACAGAGCTTAAATTCGGTATCAACAAGAGCGTTACCAATGGCGACAAGTTGGTACATGGTTTTTCCTTGTAATTTAAAATGAACTGTCATTATAACAAAATTTGCCAAAATTACCTGTTAAATTCATGACTTTATCGGATTTTTTTTGTATAATAAGCGGTTAATTTTTAAAAAAACAATACCATGACCGCCAAAATCCCTGTTGTTTACACCCCCGATACAACCACCTTTGACAAAAAAAACCAAAAAACCAATCTTTTGGGCATGTCAAAAGATGAACTTTCCCAATTTTTTGTGGGTATGGGTGAAAAGTCGTTTCGTGCCACTCAGGTGATGAAGTGGATTTATCAGTTTGGCGTTACTGATTTTTTTGAGATGACCAACCTATCCAAAGCCTTGCAAGCGAAACTTGATAAAGTTGCGTGCGTGGTACCACCTGTGGTTAAGTTCAAGAAGTTTGGCGAAGATGGTACTCGTAAGTGGGTGTTTGAAGTGGCGGGCGGTTCGCTTGTTGAGACAGTGCTAATCCCTGCCGAAGATGGCAAACAGTTTGGGCGTAAGACTCTGTGTGTGTCCAGTCAGGTCGGCTGTGCGTTGGACTGCTCATTTTGTAGTACAGGTAAGCAAGGTTTTGAGCGAGACTTAACAGCAAGCGAGATTATCGGGCAGTTGTGGGTTGCCAATCAGTCCTATATGCAGGGCGTTGCCCCGACCGAGCGTGAAAACCGTGTTACCAATGTCGTGATGATGGGCATGGGCGAGCCACTTTTAAATTATCATCCTGTTGTGGCGAGCATGAGTCTCATGCTTGATGACCACGCCTTTGGCTTATCCAAACGCCGTGTTACGCTATCTACGTCGGGCATTGTGCCAAAAATGTATGATTTGGCAAAGGACATTGATGTCGCTCTTGCCATCAGCTTGCACGCCCCCAATGATGAGCTAAGAAATGAACTTGTACCCATCAATAAAAAATATCCTTTGGCTGAACTCATAAAAGCTGCCAAGGCGTATGTTTATGATGAAAATCCACGTCACAAAAAACACGTTACCATTGAATATGTCATGCTACACGGGGTAAATGACAGCGACAAACACGCTCATGAATTGGTGGCACTACTGGCGGATTTGCCAAGCAAAATCAACTTAATCCCCTTTAATCCCTTTCCGCACGCTCCTTATGGACGCTCAAGCAATAACCGCATTCATGCGTTTAGTGATATTTTAAATAATGCAGGTTTTGTATGTACGGTGCGTCAAACTCGTGGCGATGACATTGATGCTGCGTGCGGTCAGCTTGTTGGGCAAGTGGCGGACAGAACACGGCGAGCCAAAAAATGGCAAGAGAGCATCAAAAAACGCCAAGCATGATTTGCCAATGATGGTTTATTTTATCAAAAAGGGCTTTGTTAAAAAGGTGTTTGGGCGTGAAATAAAGGCATTTTATCCCATGTTGTTATTGATTTTTGTGAAAATCTGATGAAATGGCAATATTTTGGCGGGAAAAGGGCAAAAACATTGGCAAAAATTGTTGATAATTGTTAGAATGGCGATTATTTGTCTGCCGTGTTTGTATCAAAAGCGTGCAAGTCTTGGATGGTTGTCAGTATGGATTTGACTCTTGCACCATCAATGCAAAGATGGCACGACTTATGTAACTGTTTATTATGGTAATTATGGTAAGGTCATGAAATATTTAGTCATATCGATGGCGTTGGCTGTTTTATTAACGGGCTGTCAAAGCACTTCACAAAACACAACATCGGTCTATCAAGGTACTGACCCATCACAACGTAAACGTGATAAGATGGAGCTTGCCCAAGCACGCACCGCTTTGGCAGGGCAGTATATCGCCCAAAGACAGCTGGATACTGCCAAAAGACAGTTGGATGAAGCGATAGAGGCACAGCCAAATTATGCCCCTGCTTATGATATGATGGGCAACTTGCTCAAAATAGAGGGCAGTCCCAGCAATGTCGCCAAAGCCGAAGAGTATTTTAAAAGGGCGATTAGCTTGGATCCGAATTTTACCCAAGCACGCAATAACTATGGGGTATATCTGTCTGAGCTTGGACGTCATCAAGAAGCGATTGAGCAGTTTAATGTCGCAGGCAGTACGCTGGGCTATCGTAACCGTGTGGGTGCATTAGAAAACCTAGGTCTGACTTATCTTAAAATGAACAACCCAGCGGCGGCAGAAGCGGCGTTTAACAAAGCGATGGAAACCGAGCGTGGGGCGGTCGTGGCAAAGATGGAGATGATTGACATCTTGATTAACAGGCGTGAATCGCTAAAAGCCAAAGAGTATTTTGACGACCTAAGAGCGATGGCACAGCTACACAACCAGCCCATACCCCCACGCTTGATATATCAAGGCATCCGCCTAAATATTTTACAAAACAATCGCCAAGAAATTCAGCGATTATCCAGTCAGCTTTTGTCGCAGTATCCACTGTCTGATGAAGCGAAAAAACTAAAACAATGGCTAAATAATCCAACGGGAGCATTACAGTGAGCCAAACCAACGACAAACCAGCATCAAACACAGGTTTTGGCGGTAAGCTAAGAAGTGCCAGAACGTCTCGGGGCTACTCACTAGATGCGGCGGCAGGCGAGCTTAACATCCTAAAACGCCATGTGCAGGCGATGGAAGAAGAGAATTTTGATGCTCTGCCCCAGTTCGCTTTTGCTCGGGGATTTGTGGTGAACTATGCCAAGTTTTTGGGGCTTGATGCTGATGAATTCGCCCGAGAATTTGAGAGTATCTATCCTGAGAGCAAACGCACCAAGAGTGTCAATGACATCAAGGCACCACTGGCACCCATGGGGACGATTGAGCGTGGGCGTGGGGGCATGCGGTTTAATCCGTGGCTCATTGCAGGGGTGATTGCTTTGGTAATTTTTGGTTTTGTGTTATTAAAAATCATATCCAGTGCGATAGGCAAATCAGATGAGACAAGCCCAATCACCCAAACACAAATGCTAAGCCCGAGCGAACAAGCCCAAGGAGCAGCGGTCGGTGCATCAGGTTCGGCATTAAACCTAGGTACAAATGATGGCGAACCTACCACCCAAGCCGTGGCAGGACAAGGCGTGATTGACATCTGGTCAAAGGGCGATGTGAACATCAAAATCACCGACAAAAATGGCAATGTCCTGATGCAGGGCTTGCAGTCTCGTGGCGGTTATCAGTTAAAGGGCGAGACACCGTTTACCATTGAGATTGACAATCCTGCACAGGTAGATTTGAATTTTAATCAACGCCCCATTCGTTTGGGTGAGCATACCCAAAATGGCAAAGCCACTTTAACGCTACAATAAGCGAGTTATCATGCACCACAGTCCCATCAAACGTCGCCCCACTCGTCAAATCATGGTTGGTCATGTCGCCATCGGTGGCAACGCACCCATCAGCGTGCAGAGCATGACCAACACCAACACTTGCGATGTGGATGCCACAGTCGCCCAGATACGACGCTGTATGGACGCAGGGGCGGATTTGATGAGAGTATCCACGCCTACCATGGAGTCTGTGGAGGCGTTCGCCCAAATCAAAAAACAGGTAAACATTCCGCTCATCGCTGACATTCATTTTGATTATAAAATCGCCCTAGCGGTGGCGGACGTAGGGGCGGATTGCCTACGCATTAACCCTGGTAACATCGGCAACGACCAAAAGGTGCGTGAAGTGGTGGCTTGTGCCAGACATCATAACGTGCCTATCCGTATTGGGGTCAATGCAGGCTCGCTTGAAAAGGATTTGCAAAAAAAATATGGTGAACCGACAGGGCAAGCCATGTTGGAGTCGGCATTACGCCATATTGATATTTTAGAAAAACTCAACTTTCAAGACTACAAAATCTCGGTCAAGGCGTCTAACGTCTTTTTAACCTTGGACGCTTATCGGCTTATCTCGGCGGAGGTGGATTGCCCGTTGCATTTGGGTGTTACCGAAGCAGGCGTGTATCGTACAGGCACGGTAAAATCCGCCATTGCCCTAGGCGGTCTTTTGCTTGACGGCATTGGCGATACCATGCGAATATCCTTGGCAAGTCCGCCTGAGGAGGAGATTAAAATCGGTTTTGATATTTTAAAATCGCTAAACATTCGCTCCAATGGTGTAAACTTTATCGCTTGTCCGTCTTGTAGTCGTCAAGAATTTGACGTCATCAAGGTCATGAATGAGCTAGAATCTCGCCTAGAAGACATCAGAGAACCGCTTGATTTGTCGGTCATCGGCTGTAAAGTCAATGGGCCAGGGGAAGCCAAAGAAGCAACCATTGGCGTGGTGGGGGCAAGTCCAAATTCACTGGTGTATAAAATGGGACAAAAAAGCCATTTGATTGATACCAAAAATTTGGTGGACGAAATAGAACAAATGGTGCGTGAAAAAGCCAAAGAGTTGGCAGATAAACGAGCCAATGAGATTGTTAGAGTGGCTCAATAAAATTATCATTTGGCATTTTAAGGCACGCTTGCATTTTGCATTTGTTAATGATGGATATTCTCCGATACATAAATGCTCTTGCCGACTTTAATAGATTATTTTTTTAATTTTATGTTTTTATATGAGGTAATGTGATGAAACATACTTTTGTTTTGGGTATTCTTATCCTATCATTTGGCATGTATGGTTGTGCCAAAGAAGAAAATTTTGCCGAACAGCCTGCTGTGGAGAGTAACCCCCCGCATGGTGTCCAAATGACAGAGAAGTCAAATGCCTTATCTCATTGGATTTTAGAAGAGGCGGACATTAGATTTTATAGCACAAAGACCGATAAGAATGATAATGACATTGTCGAGGAGGGTGTTTTTAATACCTATTCTGGCTATTTGGATAAGCAAGGTAACCTAAAAATGGAGATAGAGCTTGACAGTGTTGATACAGACATCTCTATCAGAGACCAAAGAATTAAAGAATGGCTTTTTGAGACAGCAAGATTTCCAAAGGTAGAGATTCAATCCCAAATGGATCATGACTGGATAAATGCTCTTGGTGTTCATGAAGAAGCAAGTAAAGTACAGCCATTGACCATCTCTTTTCATGGCAAGACAATACAAACCGAGGCTTCCCTTAAAATCATAAAGTTGGATGACAATACAATAAATGTGATGACACAAGAGCCTGTGCATGTAAATCTGCTAGAACTTGAAATGATGCAGGGCTTAAATAGCTTAACAGAGGTGATGGATTTAAAGAGCATCAGTTATTTGGTGCCAGTCAAATTTCAAGGAAAATTTAAAAAACCTTAAATGATATTTGGTCAAATCATACATAAAATGACTTTGCACCTAATTGGTCATATTGATATAAAATTTTATGCCTTAATAACGCCCTAAGATAATAATGCAACCCAATCATACGATGATTTATAAATGTTTATCTCGTATTTCTGTGCATTTAATGACTCTTACTTTTTGGAATTTATTTTATGAAAAAAAATATATCATCATTCATGACAGTTTTATCATGTTCTTTATTGATGGCTTCTTGTTCTAATGCTGACAATTCATTAAAGAATGATGAAAATAAACAATCAAGCATTAATGTTGATGCCAATACCATCCAAAAACCATCTGCCCAAAAACCATCTGCCCAAAAATCATCTTTTGATGTTAAAGTGGGTCTTATGTCATCTTCAACTGGTAATGCACCACTGATTTTTATTGACGAAAAGGGGGGTATTCAAGGTTTTGAGTATGACATTTTAAAAGAAATAGATGAACGTTCTGATTATAATTTTCAATATGAATATCAGCCAAGAGATGACCTTTTTAATGGCATGAATGATAAAGAGATAGACATGATTGCAGGTATTGAGATTAGCAAAGAACGAACTCAAAAATATAATATGACCAACTCTTATTTGGATGTTTATCCAATAACTTTACTGAGCAAAAATCCCAAAATCAAGAAATTGGAGGATATTGATAAGAATTATACAGCTGTTAAAGAAGATTCAATGCAAACCACATTCACCATAGTCAAAGATTATGAAAATAATCATGACAATACCAACATAGATTATACGGTCAGTGATTGGATTTCTGTGCAGGCTCTTTTAAGAGATGATGTTAAAATTGCCATTGGTAATTCTGTTGCCATGCCTTATTTTTATTCAAAATATTCAACAAAAAAAGACCCTTTATATTTTTCCATTGATTATGATTATCCACAACAATCTTATGGATTTTTGATAAATAAAGAAAATGTGGACATGATGAATGACATGAATAAGCACATCCTAGATATGAAAAGTGATGGCACTTATCAAAAAATATTTAAAAAGTGGTTTTAGTTTTTAACTAATAACGAAAATGATGTTGTAATATAAATTGAAATATCTTCTTGATAAAACTGATTTAGGAAAAAATATGACTAAACTTACCGCCATCCGTGGCTTTAATGACATTTTGCCAGCCGAATCCGCCAAATGGCGAAAAGTAGAGCATATTTTGATGCAAGTGTTGGATGCCTATGGATTTGGTCAAATTCGTCTGCCTATGGTAGAGAGTACAGATTTGTTTGCTCGTGGTGTGGGTGAAGCGACTGACATTGTTGAAAAAGAGATGTTTGGTGTGGTGCATGGCAACCAAAATACAGGTGCAGATGAAGATGATAAATCATTTACACTACGCCCCGAGGGAACGGCAGGGTGCGTGCGTGCGGTAATAGAACATAATCTGACCCGTGGCGATACACCAAAATTATGGTATATGGGAGCCATGTTTCGCTATGAACGTCCACAAAAAGGACGATATCGTCAGTTTACTCAGCTTGGGGTAGAGAGCATCGGTTCACCGCTACCTGATGCTGATGCTGAACTGATTGCGATGACGGCGATGATGTGGAGACGGCTTGGGGTTTTTGAGCATGTAAGCTTGGAGCTTAACACGCTTGGTGAGGCTCATGAGCGTATCGCTTATAAAACGGCATTGGTTGAATATCTGACTGCTCATTTTGATGGACTTGATGATGACAGCCAACGCCGTGTCAGTACCAATCCTTTGCGAGTGCTTGACAGCAAGGATGAACAGACACAGGCGATTTTGCTTGGTGCGCCTAAGTTGTCTGACTTTTTGGGTGAGGAGAGTCGTTTGCATTTTGAGCAGGTGCAAAACTACCTGCACACGCTTGGCATTGATTTTGTCATCAACCAAAAACTTGTGCGTGGGCTTGACTACTATAACAAAACCGTCTTTGAATGGGTAACGGACAAACTGGGTTCACAGGCAACGGTTTGTGGTGGTGGGCGTTATGACGGGCTTGTTGGCATCGTCAAGAGTAAGCCTGAGCAGAGCGAACCTGCGGTGGGCTTTGCCATGGGGCTTGAACGCTTGATGTTGCTGATAGAAACCGTAAACCCGATTGCCGATACTGCCGACTGCGATGTGTTTGTCGTGGCAAGCGAAAACGTGTATATGAATGCCGTGCTATACGCCAATGAGCTACGCACATACCGCCCTAACTTGCGTGTCAAAATGGCGTCCGCCACCAGCCTAAAATCGCAAATGAAAAAGGCGGACAAGTCGGGGGCGAAATTTACCGTGATTATCGGCGATGATGAAGTTGCCAATCAAACCCTATCGGTCAAAAATATGGCGACAGGGGAGCAGACAAGCCGTGCGATGACGGATTTTGATTTTGAGTAAGTTGAATAAGATTTGTGATTAAAATTGTCGGTGTTATAAAAGTTTAATGGTTTGGTTGACAATTTAACGACTTTTAAATCATTGATAACACTAGATTTAACATTAAAAAGCATTTTTAAGAGTTAGCAGATGAGCGATGAACTGATAGTAAATGACAAACAAGCCATGTCCGCCCTAAAACAGCACGGCAACAAAATCGTGTGGGCGGTGATTTTGGTGTTGGCAGGGTATTTTGGCTGGGATTTTTATCAAAAAAACTATGCCAAAATTGACACGGCGGCAGCCGATAGCTACACGCTAATCACCGAGAAAAATGATGTGTTTGTCCATCAAGCTGATAAAGAAGCATTAGCCAGGGACCAACAGGCTTTGTTTGCTGATATTGATAAACTTGTGGCGAATCATGGCAAGACCGCTTATGCATGGCAGGCTCTCATGATAAAGGCACGCCATCAGTCGGATAACGGTCAGCACACCGAGGCGGCGACAACCCTAAAACAGGCAAGTCAGATAGATTTGGATGATGAGGGACTGACCGCAATCACTCAGCTAAGACTGGGGCAGTCATTATTGGCGGCAGGTAATGCCGATGAGGCTTTGACGGTGGTTAATGGTGAGTTTCCTAAGGCGTTCGAGAGCTCAAAGCAAGAACTTCTAGGGGATATTTACGTCTTAAAAAATGATAATGACAATGCCAAGCAAGCCTATCAGTTGGCATGGGATGGACTGACCGAGCGCGGCGAGAGTCGCTCACTGCTTAGCCTAAAAATGCAAGCACTGGGCATGACCCCAACGCCCATCACACCCAAACACCAAGTGGTGGCAACGCCAGTCCAAGCTGATGCGGACGTGACAAGTGCCAATGCCCAAACAGTGGGTGCAAATGATGTACTGTCAGATGAGAGTGAGACTGTGCAGGGCGGTGGCGAGTGATGACACAAAGTGGCAATACAAACACACCATTTATCAACGCATGATAAACAAAACTTTGCTAAAATTAATGCGTTTTAACTGATGTATTAACCATAATCAAATTCAAATCAAATAAGGATTCGTATGAAGCACATCACCAAACCTTTGGCTGTGGCAAGTGTGGCGGTATTGGCACTGACTGCCACAGGGTGCGACCGTTTTAGTCGCAGTAAAGCTCCTGAGAATAAACCTGCCAAACTGGTCAAGATTGATAATGAAGTGGTAGTTTTAAATAAAGTCGCCAGTTTTTCATTGCCCCAAGCAGGTGGACGTTTTAAGGGTAGCAACGCCAATAAAAAAGACGTGGTGGATTTGCAAGTGGCTTCTGTGGGTGGTACACTCATCGCTGCCAGTCGCACAGGTGTGGTCAGTGCCTTTGCTGGCAATGCTCAGACATGGTCGGTAAATGTTGGCGATGTCATCAGTAGTGGCGTGGCAACCGATGGTAGACTTGTGGTGGTTGGCACTCGCTCGGGTAAAGTGGTGGCACTTGATGGAGCGACAGGGAGCGTGGTGTGGGAGCGAAGCTTGCCCAGCTCGTCACTTGCTCCTGCTCTTATCGGCAGTGGTCGTGTGATGGTCTCTGCCAACGATGGCGTGATTTATGCTCTAAATGCCAATGATGGCAGTCAAGTGTGGCAATTTAGCACCCAAAACCCTGCCGTCAGCGTGCGTGGTGCGGCAACACCCATCAGCTTGGATGCTAACACGGCACTATTTGGCACGGCAGATGGACGTATTCATGCCATCAACCCACAGGCAGGCACACCGCTGTGGACACGTCGGGTGGGGCGTGCGGTCGGTGGCAGTCAAGTCCACCGCATGAGCGATGTTGATGGCACGCCACTGGTGGCAGGTCAATATCTGTATGTACCAAGTTATAGCGGACAGTTGACTGGGTTTGACATGAGTGCAGGACGTACTCTATTTGTTAGCGAGCTTGCCAGCACCAAATCTCCTGCTCTGTTGGGTAATCAGCTCATTGGCACAAGCATTCATGGCGACGTGGTTGCCTTTGATGCGATGACAGGCGATGTCTTGTGGGAGAATAATGAACTCAAATACCGTCGTCTGACCAATCCTGTTGTCATCGGCAGTCATGTGGCGGTGGGTGATTTAGATGGCGTGGTGCATGTCTTTGACAATGCAGGTAGAATCATTAGCCGTACAAGCACCAAAGGGCAGCTAACCAGTTTGCAAGTAGTAGAAAACCGTTTATACACCCAAAGCAGTGAAGGCTTGGTTGCGGTGTGGCAGTTCTAATGGTGCACAAAATACCAAGAAAATAAAAAATAAAGGGGTGAGAAATATCATCCCCTTATTTTCTCTTTTGTTAGTAGGTTAAACCTTTTGATGTACTGTAACAGGCGTTACCTTTTGCACATCATCAAACGTTACCCCGTCCGCCAGCTCCACCAAAACAAGCCCCTTATCGGTAACGTCATACACCCCAAGTTCGGTGATGATGCGATTGACCACGCCCTTACCCGTCAGGGGCAGTTGGCACTCGGGCAAAATCTTCGGTTCGCCATGCTTATTGACCTGTTCCATGAGTGCAATGACATACCGAACACCTGCCACCAAATCCATTGCTCCACCCATGCCCTTGACCATTTTGTTTGGTATCATCCAGTTGGCAAGGTCGCCCTTTTCGGACACTTCCATTGCCCCCAAAATGGCAAGATTGACCTTACCGCCCCGTATCATGCCAAAAGATTGCGATGAGCTAAAAAAACTCGCTCCCTTTTGAGTGGTTACCGTTTGTTTACCTGCATTGATTAAATCGGCATCAATCTCGCTCTCGGTGGGGAATGCCCCAATGCTCAAAAGTCCATTCTCTGATTGGAGCATGACCGTCATGCCGTCTGGGATATGATTGGCAACCAATGTCGGCAAACCAATGCCCAAATTGACATAATAACCGTCTTGCAATTCCAAACTGGCACGCTGTGCCATTTGCTCTCTTGTCCAAGCCATGATTTCCCCCTATGACTGTTGTCTAATGGTGCGTTGTTCGATGCGTTTTTCGGGTGTGGCATTAATCACGATACGATGTACATAAATGCCCGACAGATGAATCTCATCGGGGTCAAGCTCACCTGTCTCCACAAGCTCTTCGACTTCCACGACCGTAATTTTACCTGCGGTGGCGACATCGGGGTTGAAGTTACGGGCGGTTTTTCTAAAAATCAGATTGCCCATTTTGTCCGCTTTATACGCCTTGACAAGCGACACATCAGCGACAAGCGAGCGTTCCATGAGATATTCTACCCCGTCAAACTCACGCACTTCTTTACCTTCGGCAACCTTTGTCCCCACGCCTGTTTTGGTAAAAAAAGCAGGAATGCCTGCACCGCCTGCACGAAGTTTTTCGGCAAGTGTGCCTTGTGGGGTAAGCTCCACTTCAAGCTCGCCTGACAAAAATTGGCGTTCAAATTCTTTGTTTTCGCCGACATAAGACGCTATCATTTTTTTTGATTTGGCGGGTTTGTAGAAGTAGCCCAAGCCCAAAATCGTCCACGCCTGCGTTATTACTGATACAGGTTAGATTTTTTACGCCTGTGTCTCTTAGAGCCGAGATAAGAGCTTCGGGGATACCGCACAGTCCAAACCCACCCACGGCAATGGTTTGACCGTCCGCCACAATATCAGCAAGGGCGGATTGGGCGTTGTCATAAATTTTTTTCATAAAAACTCCTTTTAGTTATTTTATACAATCCACCTGCTCGCTCGGATGTGCCTTAATAAAGGCAGGCAAGGTGTTGCAATACTCATCGATGGCGGTAATGGTTGGGTAAGCGGACAAGTCCACCCCAAAGCGTTTGGCATTATACACCTGTGGTATCAGCACACAATCGGCAAGCGTGGGCGTATCGCCAAAACAGCAGTTGCCTGCCGTCTTTTGTAGCAGTTTTTCAAGCGGGGCAAAGTTTTCGTGTATCCAATGGGCATACCACGCCTGCTTGACATCATCACTGATGGCTAGGCGTTGTTGCAAATACTTTAAAACTTTAAGATTGTTGAGCGGGTGCGTGTCGCACGCTATCATCTGACACACCGCCCACACATTTGCACGGTCAAGGGGGTTATGGGGCAGTAGGGGCGTGGCAGGGTAGGTGTTTTCCAAATAATCCAAAATTGCAAGCGACTGCGTGATGATACGACCGCCCACATCAAGAGCAGGGACAAGCCCTTGGGGGTTTTTGACAAGATACTCCGCCCCGCCCTGCTCGCCTTTGACGAGATGAATTGGCACACTTTCAAAATCCAAGCCTTTTAGGTGCAAGGCAATCCGCACCCGATAGCTTGCCGATGAGCGAAAATAAGTATAAAGTTTCATCATGTCTCCTGTGTCGGTTCAACCCTTGTAATCGTAATCCCTGTAAACCCAAAAAATAACGTCAAAAATAGACAACTATAACAAAACACCGCATACGGCACATAGTCCAGCACAGGCATACCAAACACCCCTGCCAAAAACACCCCATACACACCCCACGGCACCAAAGGATTGATGACCGTGCCCGAGTCTTCTATCGTGCGAGCTAAGTTTTTGGGGTGTAGACCTAAGCGTTTGAACTCAGGGGCGAAAGCATTGCCTGATAATAGTAGGCTCAAATACTGCTCACCCACCAAAAAATTAACCCCAAATGCCGTCAAAGACGCTGCCAATACCGCACGACTGGCACGAGTCAACAGATGACGAATGGCGGACAACAAGGCAGGCAATACCCCCAAAGCGTGCAAGAGTCCGCCCAAGCTCAACGCCAAAATCACAAGAAGTTGGCTAAAAAACATACTCTCTAAACCACCCCTTGACACCAATCGTCCCACATCGCCAAGCTCCAAGCCTTCGGCAGGCTGATACCCTGCAAAAAACCACCCACCCAACTGACCAAGACTTGGCGAGCTATGGATATAAGTGATGATAAGCGATACGACAATGGTTGCCGATATGGCATAAATGGCATTCACTCGCATGACAGCAAGAGCAATCAGCACGGCAAAGGGAATAAGAGCATAGCCATGCACCAAACCACTTGCCACAAGATTTTCCTGCAACACCGCCACGTCCGCCAAATCAGCACCGCCATCGCCCGACAGCACAAAAAACACCACCGCCGAGATAAGCCAAGCAGGTATGGTTGTGTACATCATGTTTTTGATGTGGTCAAATAGGTCAATGCCCACGATACTGGCGGCAATGCTTGTCGTGTCGGACAAAGGCGACATCTTATCGCCAAACAACGCCCCCGAGACCACCGCCCCTGCGACGATGGCAGGGTTGGCGTTAAAGGCTTCGGTCATACCCAAAAACGCCACGCCCACAGTCGCACAAGTGGTAAACCCACTACCGAGTGCCACACCAATCACACTCGCCAAAATAAAGGCGGACAAATAAAACATCTGGGGCGACAAGACATTAAAACCATAATAAATCAAAGTTGGAATCGCCCCACTCATCATAAGAGCGGACACCAGTAGCCCAATGAACGAAAACAGATAAATCGCCCCCATGCCTGTGGACACGCCTGCTATCATACGCTCCTGCATATCATCAAAGGCGATACGCCGACTAAACCCAAACATGAGTAAGCCCAATATCACCACAAGCAAGGACAAATGCGGCACAAAGCCCCATGCTATCATCGTAACGCCCAAAATGATAATGGCAGTTATGGCAATCACTACCGCTTGGGCATGGCTTAGGGTTAAAAGGGTGTCGTCATGGTGGGATTGGGTGGTGTGTTTGTTCATGGTATATCCTTTGGGTTTGGCAAAGGGGTATTATACAACAGATTTGGCAATGTCGTTGCCATGTCTGTGAATGCCCAATTGCCCATCGCACGCCTTGTGCTGGTTATGTTGTTTGTTTTGTAGTTGGGGTAAATTGTTAATTTGGCGGATTTGTACAGTCAAAGAGCGTTAAAATTATTACGCACTCCCCCGACTCCACAACTCCAACCAAATGCACATTATAAAAACATCATGTTAATAAACTGTATTTACTCGATTGACAATCTCTCCAAAGATACTCTTACCGTCTTTGTCATTCATATAAATCTTGACGGTGTCGCCATTGTCCAAAAATTCGGTCTGTGGCTTGCCTGTCTCAATGCTCTCATACATTCGCACTTCGGCAATACAGCAGTAGCCCACACCGCCATTTTTTACCGATGAGCCGTACAGATTGCCTTGCTTGTTGGACACCGTCCCCGAGCCGACAATCGTCCCTGTTGCCACATCACGGGTCTTGGCAAGGTGGGACAATAGGCGGGCAAAATCAAAGGTCATGTCCACGCCTGCATTGGGGCAACCAAACAAATCGCCATTTAGCTCCACATTCAAAGGCAAATGCACCTTATAATCCGCCCAAGCGTCCTCAAGCTCATCAGGCGTTACAAAGACAGGGCTAAAAGCAGACGCAGGCTTGGACTGCAAAAAACCAAAGCCTTTGGCAAGCTCGCTAGGGATTAGCCCACGAAGTGAAACGTCATTGACAAGCCCAATCAGCACAATGGCACGCCCCGCTTCATCAATGCTTGCTCCTTGTTTGATATCACGGCTTACCACCACAACTTCGGCTTCGGAGAGTTGGTTAAAAATTGTTAAATTTTTAACCCCAATTTATCCACGGGTATTTGTGGATAAATTGGAGATAAGTTTTTTTGTTAAGATTAGCCGATTAAATCGACGGCTTGTAGCTTGGTAGAGTAGTCCAGATGTGCATAGCGTTGAGTGCTTGATATGTCGCCATGACCTAATAACTCTTTGACTGTATAAATTGGTACGCCTTTTTGAACAAGCCAGCTTGCGTAAGTGTGGCGTAAATCATGCATACGGCAGTTAATGCCAGCACGCTTTTTACAGAGTTGCCAACCCTTGTTGAATGATTTGATATTTTCGCCCGTTTTGGGATTGGTAAAAACATAATCGCCTTGTTTATTGGCAAGGCGGTTTTTTAGCACCTGATAAGCGGAATCATTCAAATATTTGTACATGGTACGTCTTGATTTACTTAGCGTATTTCTTACGATAAATTGGTGTTTATCCAAGTGTACATTTGCCCATTTAAGCGTTAAAACTTCGGACTGGCGACATCCAGTCATGACAAGCAAGATGATGAAATCATGTAAATCTGTATTATCAAATTCAAGACTTGCACTTAGTAAGCGTTCGTACTCTTTATAAGTCAGATAATTAGGGATTGTATCAGATTCAATGTATTTGACATTGGTAAATGGGTTGTTTAAGGTGACTTCAAAGTCAGTAGAAGCCCGATTTATCGCAGTACGACAAAAGGCAATTTCTTTATTTACGGTCGCATTGGATACCTGCTGTTGGCGTTGTAACGCCCATTTTTTGACATCAGCACGGCGGAGCGTGGATAATGGGTAATCATCAAATGGGGCAAGCAGTGCAAGCCGATAGGTGTATTTATACTTTGTTAAATGATAAGTCTGATAGTATTTGATGATATCAGATAGCTTTTCAAAATTCATAGATTTAACCTGTTTTACGGTGCGACATTACACCGCAAAACAGAATAAGTTAAGCCATGCTAATTAAATCAGGGTTTTTGTCAAGCAATCTAATTAGGGTAATGGCTGGGCCTGTTGGTGTTCTAATGCCTTGTTCCCAGTTTCTAAGCGTTTTAGGGCTAATATGTAACTTCTGGGCGAACTGGGTTTGTGATAGCCCTGTTTTTGCCCGAATGTCTTTGATGTTTGGGCGTTCATAGGTGAATGTACGACTTGGGGCTATTTCACCCTTTGTAATGGCAATGGCTTCATTCATAGAAGCGACGATGTCATCAAATAGTTGCTTATCCATTTTTAAGCTCCTGTTTTAGTATGGTGATAAGGGTTTTAAAAACCGCTTTTTCATCATTAGTAATATTATCTTTGACGGATTTTGGATAAACCGCAAACAGATAAATGCGACCAAATTCATCTGTATAATAATATAAGATTCTAACTCCGCTACTCTTGCCACTGTTACGACCAAAACGAATCTTTCTAAGTCCACCAGTACCTTGAATTAAATCCCCTTTTTGTGGGTCATTTAACAGCTCATTTTGAATCTTGCGATATTCATCATCATCAAATAATTCTTTAATGGCTTTTGTAAAAATACTGGTTTCAATAAAGGTCAATAACTGCATTTGTAGCTCCTAATTTGATGATATTATATAACCCATTGGGGTATAAGTCAAGAGCTATTTTCAGATTGGGTTTGGGTTGTATCAAAATCAGCATTATTGGTAAAGCTATTTGTGTTAGAGCGATAAACTTTACCATTATTGATGTAATCTAGACATTCATTGATTGGTAATGTCATGCGGTCGCCATAAGAATTGTATGCGATGCAATCATTACCCATTTTCATAACACCCCTTACTTGTAACATGGGGTCTTGACGTCTGATGATGTAATCTTCTGGTAAATCCCTTTGGTATAAAAACAAGCGACGGTTGTGTAATTCATCTTGATGATGTTCATGGTTATTTTGAGTGATTGATTCACTTTGTGAACTGTTTTGATTATCGGTTGATAATGAAAATGTTGAATTGATGGCATAATCTTGCTGTGTTTTTTTGGTAGAATTTTGTTCTACGCCATAAATTTTAGAAAAAAAGTTATCATTAAAAAATAGCATTTTGACAGCAAAATAGCCAAATAAAATAACACCAAAAATAATAAAAAATAAGTTTTTGGGAATGCGTTTTTTGTGGGTGTGAATGGTTGCTGATTTATAGTACTTATAAACGCTTTTATCATAACTAAAGCGTTCGGTGTGTTCAGCTAACTTTTTATTGCTTGGAGCATTTGGGGAATCAACACAATAAGCCCAATTAAAAATGGTCGCTGATGATAGACCCCATCCACGATGTAAATGCTGGTGCATACCGACAACTGCCCTAAAATTGGGGTGTAACAATACGGGAAATTGAGTAATGCCAAAAATATCATGCCCCGTGTGACGGTGTATTTGCAATGCATCACAAATCTCATTATCATAACGAGATTTTTTGTAGGGTTCTAGCTGTTGTATCTCATCATAAAATATCACAGAACCGTCTGGTGTATCACGCCAGTCAATGGGGGCGGGTTCTACCCCATCTATGTTTAAGCCGTCTATATTGGCGTAAATCATGCGGGGTTCTTTGCCTTGTTCAAGTAATTTTTGATTTTGTTTAACGTATTGTAAAATCTTTGTAACAGCAAACAAGGTTTTGCCAGAGCCGGGCGTTCCAGTAATTAAAGTAATCATAATTCACCATAAATTAAGTTAAATGATTTGGCGTGCGGTTCGCTTCTCCGCCTCCTGACGTCGTTGTCGTCGCTCACCGCCCTTTATTTCTTTTTAAGAAAAATGCCGGCTGAGTTCATGGCAGCACGAGAAACAAGAGCGGATAAAATAACCGAAAAAGCATAATCCATTTGAGACATGGACATAAAAGAAAGAACAGTATCAGGAATTGAATTAATATCTGAACGAATGCGAGCAACATAACTATTAACCAGTGAAGTCATTACAACAGTACTGCCAAATGTAAGACCAGCACCCGCTAAAACGTTTTTTAACAATCCTGAACCCCAAGAGTCCAAGACCCTTGATAAAAGGGATGATAAGCCAGCAAATCTCATGATTTAATACCCGTCAGAATATAAGCGGCGATGATTGTTGATATGATTTTAACAATGCCGCCAAATGAAGTTGCAATTCTACAAAGTGAATCAAAAGACATAGAAAATACCATGGAGCGACCACCAATGGAAAATGAAAAATTTTGGGGGGTAGGGCATGAACCACCAAAACTAATGTTTACCGAGTTTGTGGGTATTGGCATTTCATCAATATCAATGTCAGTATCTTTTTTATCTAAATCACCTTCACAAAACCATGAAGCCCATTTACAAAATTCTGGGAGTTCAAAGGGTTTGGTTTCGTCTTGGGGCTTATCGTTAGGCGACGGGCTTGGCTGTGGGCTAGGCTTTGGCTGTGGCTCAGGTGCAGGACTAGGCGACGGGCTTGGCTGTGGGCTAGGCTTTGGCTGTGGCTCAGGTGCAGGACTAGGCGACGGGCTTGGCTGTGGGCTAGGCTTTGGCTGTGGTTTTATCACATCGTAGTCATAGCAAACGTTGAAAAACTCAAAGCCATTAGCACACTGCATTCTATATGAGGTGCCAATCTTACCCAAGGGTGATTTATAAAGGACTGTGTAGGTTTGTCCACGATCTTCGCAAACCAAGCTAGGATACCAGTCGAAGGGCTTGCCATTGCCCATGCGTATATCCCCATACATGTGGCTATGACCACAGCCATTGACTGGGTATTTTTGGGGGGCGTTGTTGGCAGGGTCAAGCAGATGATCAACTAATGCACCAAGTCCCATTATGCCAATCTCAACCCCAATTTCATAGGGATTTGGCTTGGCAATTTTTTTTAGATTGTCTTTTACTTTTCCCCATTTTGATGGGGTTTTTTTGATGGGGGTTTTGGGTCATTAGGGGCAGTGGTCGGCAATCCGCCAGGGGGCGGATTTGTTGGGGTTGGATAGATTGGGTCATTTGCAGGGGGCGGTGTTGTTGGTAGCACTGGTGCAGGTTCGGCACGAGCTAACGTACTGACACAAAGCGACAGCACAGCAAGCAGTGTGATGATGATTGGGCGATTATAGTTCATAGCCAAATAATCCAGCAATGACAGCGAGCCAAAAAAGGATGGCGGGTAAGTATAGTAAGAATATGCGGATGATTATTTGTAGCATGGGGATTCCTTTTATTTAACCAATAAATAGAAAATCATGGTAGTAACGATTGGAAATATCCAATTTAGCACATGGGGTTCGGCACTCATTAGCATTTTGAATCATCCAAAAATAAAATCATCATCAAATCCACGGTAGCCCATTTTGTCAATGGCGGAATAATAAACAGGTTGTATGGGCATAGAGCGAATTTTATCGTGTGCTTTGGTTTGTCTTTGAAAGTATTCATAAGCCATACGACCTTCAAAGTATTGTTGTTTTTTTCTGTATTCTTTGCCATGCATCATTTCAAATTTAGCAGAAGCATTTTTGGCATTAATGTAAGCCTGGGCAGAATCATTAATGTTATCAAAGTCATCGCCATTTTCTTTTTGCCATTGGATGAAATCTTCTGTGGCCTTTGGATAAAGAATAAACATGGCTTCACGATATTTTTTGTAAGACAATAATGTAAGCAACAAAGTCAAGACAACAGCGGTCATACCAACAATGGCAAAAAGTACGAATCTTAACTGATTGACAATATCGCCTAAAAAACTTATAAGCATATTTTACCCCTTGAAATTTTTTAGAAAATCACACTCAGGCGTCCCCAAGTGTGATTGTGCTAAAAAATCTGATTAGACAGAGAATAAAGCACGCTTAGCCCATTTCCAACCAACAATGGCGATACCAATTGTAATGGCAACAGCGACAACACCAACAACGGCAGTTTGAACGCTTTGAAGCTCAGTAGTTAGAGAAGACAAGTCAAGAGTTGCAGCATTGGCAGAAGTTGCCATGACAGCAACAGAGCCAAGGACAGAAGCAGGGACAACACGGCTCATCAAGCCTTGTTTTTGGGTTTTGGCAACAAGTTCATTGCCTTTTTCGTCGTAAGTTTTAGACATAACGATTTCCTTAGATTGAGTTTAACGACTTTCTAGCAATCTTATAAGCCTTGACTATAATTAGCAGTGATGCAATCGTAAAAGAGAGTTCAAGCGATTGCGAACCAGTGATAGCCAAGTCGTTGAGTGGTGATTGCGAAACCACCCAAGTTTTACAATTAACTACATTGCCACCAGAATAGGCGAAGCCATCGCCATTGGCGGATGTTTCATCCAATTCGGCACAAATATAAGCCATTGCAAATCCTTAAACCTTTGGTGTTGGTTTTAAAATTTGAACGTCTGTAACAATCACTTGATTGCTTTTGCCGTTGGTGACCATTTCATAAGTGATATTAGCTTCGGCAGGGAATTTGACGTTTTTTAGATTGTCATAATTGGAGCTATCGCCCCAGTTAAATTCAGAGACAGAAAAGCCCACTTGGTCAGGTGACGGTTTCATGGCGGTTTGTACATAGATTTTGGTTGAATCGTATGTATTGCCGTTGTCTAGGGTGCCTTTGGAGCGTTTAGCCCCAAGGATGATAGGGTTTAACATGGTTGTTTTCCTTTTGTGCGTTAGTTGCTAATGACCTATTTTTAACGCTAAAAAATAGGATTTTTTATGGGCTTGCCCACATTGGCGTAGTTATAATGCCCCATATATCAAACAATTCCTTTTCAAGGTCGGTTTGTTTGGTTTTGGGCGGTGCCTTAACGTGGTTCAAAATCTTATCCAAGTCAGCATATTTTGAATTTGGATTGTAGTAATTGGCACAAAGTTTTAGACGTTTGGGGTAATAATCCTTGTCCTTTTTTGTGCAAATCTTTGAAAAAATCTTTTGAAAATCAGGGGTTTTTTGTGCGTTCATGTATGTATTGGTAAATATCTCACCAAAGACTTTGATGTATTTGCCAAACTGGTGCCTAATAATATCTATGGCACGGTGCAGACTGATTTGTGATTCTTGCTTAATTGATTCAAATTTATCCACAATTTGGGGCGTGTGGTCGCCCTTATTCTTTTTTGCAAGTTCAATCAAATCAAGGCAATAAGGGTAAGCACCACAAAAATATTCAGTAGGGTGTAGCAGAATATCAAAAGGTATTAGCCTTTTTTTAGCGTGGATTTCAAGCTCCGAGCGGAACCAAGGCGAGCTTGTATCGCCAAGCTGTTTGCCTTTTTCGTAACAGCGTATGACCTTGCCATTTTTGCGAGAGCCAACATACAGGGTTAAACCCTTGTTTTGTGGGTCGCCATGCTTAAATTCGCCAGCTATGGTGCATGCAGGGCGGTTACGAGTTTTGGGCAGTAGGAACATATCATTGGATTCTTGTTCATTTGCCCAATCAAAGCTACTGTATTCGCCCTTGAAGTCATCATGGGCTAAGTCAATGCGTGATATTTTTCCGTCGGTCGCCACGTTATCAAGCCAATGATGTAGTCTTAATTCCCAACCTTCATCAGCGAGCTTACAGCCCATGCCAGTTAAGCCCAAAAATACCGTTTCATTTTGCCCACCGATACCGATATTTAATAAAATTTCATTTTCGGGGGAATAAACGGTATAACCGTTTTTGTAATAATGTATGCCGGCATTTTTCGGGATGATAATGCCGAACATATCGCCAAATATATTTGATAAGTCCAGAGCCATGGCAGAGATGACCATGTCATTTAGATGTTCTTTTTGTTCATTGTCTAAGTCCAATTTAAACAAGTCTTTGGCAGTCGTGCCAAGCTTATACATTTGCTTATTTGTAAATGTTTCCACGGAGCAGACAATATTAAGGGCATCAATAACCACATATTCGCCTTTTGTTGGTACACGCAGGGGCAAAAGGTGTGTTTCACCGCCTATTAATATCGTTTGTTCTTGCACGGTTGATATTGTTTCTAGTATTGATGAGTTCATTTGTTTTTCCACATTAAAACGTCTTGTTTGTAACGTACGGTGCAAAGTCCTGTACGGTGGTTAGTTTTGTTTACGCCGTATTACGCCGTATTACGCCGTATTACGCCGTATTACATAAGGCGTAAACCCAAAAATTTGGGTATTGGGTTTTATCTTGTCTTTTTTGTCTTGTCTTTGGGTTTTTCGTTTGGTATTTTCGCTACTCTTTGTATGTTGGGGGAACAAAATAAGCGGTATTTGTGCTTGGGCGTTCCCTTCGGGTCGGGCTTTTCGCTTCAATCCTTTTAAGCCAAAGTATTATTTTTCTAAGCAAAATTTCATTCTTTCTACCGAGAAATAAAATTTATCTAAGAAAAACATATCCTTTGTTTAAAAGATATTTCCGCTGCAATCCCTAACGCATCCAGTGCGGAGTAACGTACTAAACATAGGGTGTATTCTTAACACTTGGGGGCTACACCCCCAAACCCCCGTGAATCCTTTTAATCATTAATTTAAAAAGCAAAATTAATGATTAAAAGGATTGATGATTAAGGGTGCCAACACTCAACATGAAAATCATCATAAAATTCTAAATGACCGAGCGGTTCGCCACAGAATCTACATGGCGTTTGATCGCCGTAAATTTCTTCTAAATGATGTTCTTTGCAGTCGTCGCAAAGTTCAAATTCGCTATTTTCAGGAATGGAAGCAGAGCAAGCGATACAACGCCAACCATCAAAACCATCAAAATCATCAAAATCATCAAAATCATCAAAATCATCATCAAAGTCCATAATGCACCTATTAAAAAATGGAAAAAAGCGGTAATACTGCTATAATAAGAGTGCGACTCCAAACCATAGAGTATTACCATGAGTGAAAGTAATCAAAGCCAAGATTGGAAAGAGTTCCAAGAGCTTAGCGATAAACGGATTTATGTGGAATCCGAGACCAGCAACAGCACCCAAGAGCCTTACCAATCAGAACTGTTTAATCAAAGTACCGTTAAATCCATGCCCCTGTATCTTGTCATTGGTGCCGTTGTGGGGCTTGTGATTGGTATATTCTTTAAAACGCTTGCCAAGCGATTGACACAGCGTAAAAGTAAGCAAAAACCGCTTAAAATTATCCGCCCAGAATTTAGGGAGGCAACAAAGCAAGAGCGGGAACACCGCCAACGCCAACGCCGAAAGTATGGGATTTTTGACGAAAAGGGAGAGCGGAAGCGAAAATAAAAGAGCCACCCCGCCCCAAAAGGGGCGATGTGGATGGGTGACAAACTGGTAAACCAGCCAAAGACGGATGAAATCCGACTTTGGCAGGGGCTTTATTGTCTTTTGCAATCACGACAACGACGGTGCCGTCTTGTTCGTCTGATTGGGGCTTTTCGTTTGGATTGGATTGTTCTGCCAAATAATTTTTATAAAGATAGCAAAGCTCATCCATGTAATGAGAAAAATCATTGCCTTTCACGGCTTTTACAGTTTTAACAACCCTAAGCAATGCAGTACATGACTTTGCGTCTGCTATCAAATCTTTTTCGATGATAAGACCGTCAAGAGTCCTAGTTTTAGAAAAAACATGGACAAGACAGTGCTTTGACATATAAGGGTGTTTAAAGCCAACAACCTTTACATCATACTTGGTTGTCTGAAACAGTGAATGCGTTTCTGACTCTTTGATGAATTGTGAAAATGTTGTCATGTTGTAACTCCGAATTAAAAAATTTCAGGTTCACCAAAAAGTTCTAAAAATTCTTGTAACCTGCGGTCGTCTTTGATTTCTAATGCAAATTGGACTTGCTCAATGGTATTCAAAGAATAGGCAACAACACTGTTATCGGAATCATCTGCGATGTAGACAACAAATTCAAATCTAACGTTTTTCATGAAATTAACTCCACATTGTTAATATTGCCAAAATTGGCGGTTGGGGGTATAATCTTATCTATATACCCAAAGGGGTTTAAACCCAAATGGGTGTAATGATAAGAAATTTTAAAACCCATCTGGGTTTATTGATATGGTACACCCAAATGGGTTTAAAGTCAAGGGGAATTTTTATGATTTCACAACTTTTTGATAATGCAACAAAAAAAGCAGGCAATCAAACAGCATTAGCGGAAATCTTAGGGCTAACACAGCAAAGATTATCAGCATTCAAAAACTACAAAACAGGGGATAAAAGAAAGCCCAATGATGAAACAATCATTAGGCTTGCGGAGTATATGGGACTAGATAAGGCAGATACTTTGTATCAAGCAAAATTAGAGTTAGAGCCTGAAAATGCACACCTTTGGGAGTTCCTAAATTGGCGTGCCTGGCGGGAATTGAACCCACGACCTTCAGCTTCAAAGTCAACGCCCCATTCAGGCTTTGCCAAAATGTCATCGGTGGGGGCGATAAAGCTGTCCGAACCGCCCTGATACATCAGTGGGTCATCATAAAAGGACTCAGGCACTTCTGAATTACGGGCTTTTCGCACAAGCTCGACATGGTTCAGATATGCCGAGCCGTCCGCCCAGCCATAAGCCCTAGGCAGGGGCGAATGGCAGTCTTTGACAACAAAGGGCATACCCACGCCATCATCATCGTTTAGTTTTTTATAAATATTTTGTAAGATTGGCTCGCTATTTGCCCAGTTGTCTAGGGCATCTTGTAATGTGGCAATCTCATCACAAAATAAAAAGCGACTTAAATCACGGCTAATCACAACCAGTCTGCCATCTCTGCCAAAGGGAGTGTTGTTGTGTTGTCTTAATGTAGCAAGTTTCATAGATTTCCTTTTTTATTAGGTTGGTTTGGATTTTCTTAATTAGACTTCTTTCCAAACCCTGATTTTTGTAGATTTTTAAAAACTTCAACCCTAATACTTACAAGGGTTTATTTTTAGTTTGGAAAGAGATTTATTGTCATCAGGCGGTTCGGTGCCGTCATGCACCCATTGGGCGTGTTTTGGGGCTTTTTTGGTGTCCGCCCATTCGTTTAGCATCTCCCATTTGACCTTATCCAAAGCACGGCTCATTTTGTCGGTTGTTACATCACAAGCAAGCTCAATACGATGACCGCTTGGGTCAAAAAAGTAAATGGAATAAAACAGCGTATGATTGACAGGCCCTAGCACGTCAATGCCGTCTTTGATGAGTCTATCTTTGGTGGCAAGCAGGGTGTCCATGTCTTTGACCTTTAATGCCAAATGCTGAGTCCAAATGGGCGTGTTCTCATCTCGCCCCATTTCAGGACGGGTAGGTAGCTCAAAAAACGCCAAAATATTGCCCCCGCCTGCATCCAAAAAGACGTGCATATAAGGGTCGCTCTCGCCTGTGGACGGTACTTTGTCTTCGGCAATGGCAAGCACAAAGTCCATGTTTAGGTGCTTTTGATACCATAAAACAGTCTGTTTGGCATCACGACAGCGATAGGCGACATGGTGTACGCCTTGGGTTAATGTGGTCATGCTCGCTCCTTTTTGACAGTTAGGCAGTTTTGGCATCAAGCGTGCCACGGCGGATTTGGTCTCGCTCCAAGCTCTCAAAGAGTGCCTTAAAATTACCTTCGCCAAAGCCATCTTTATAGTCGCCCTTACGCTGAATGAATTCAAAAAACACAGGGTCAAGCTGAGTTTCTGAAAAAATTTGCAAAAGCAGGCGTGGGTGTCCGCCATCTGTCGTGCCGTCCAAGAGTATGCCGCGGCTTTGTAGCTCGGCGATGTTCTCGCCATGATTGGGCAGTCGCTCATCAATCATCTCATAATAGGTATCAGGCGGAGCGGTCATTAGCGGTATGCCCGCTTCACGCAAGGCATCGATGGCAGGGAGCAGGTCATCGCTAAGTAGGGCGATGTGCTGAATGCCTTCTCCGCCAAATGCCATGAGATATTCTTCGATTTGTCCGCCCCCTTGCTTGGATTCTTCATTCAAAGGAATGCGGATTTTGCCATCTGGGGCGGTCATGGCTCGGCTGGCAAGCCCTGTGTATTCGCCTTTGATGTCAAAATAGCGAATTTCTTTAAAATTAAACAGCCTTTCATAAAAGTCCGCCCAGTAGTTCATACGTTCACGATAGACATTGTGCGTTAAGTGGTCAACCACTTTAAAGCCATAGCCCACAGGGTGCTTGTCCACACCATCAATAAATTCAAAATCAATGTCATAAATGGAAAGGTACGCTTGTATGCCTTGTGAGCATCTTTGACCCGAAATGCCATGCCACACGCACACGCTCCATGTTCTTTGGCAAAATAGTAGGCATGGCTTTTTGGTTCATTGTTGATAATGAAATTGATATCGCCTTGACGATATAAAAGCATATCCTTTGAGCGGTGTTTGGCGACCAAGCTAAATCCCATTTTTTCAAAAATTGGTTCTAAAAAATTGGGTGTGGGAGAGGCAAATTCTACAAATTCAAAGCCATTTAGACCCATTGGGTTTTCAAATAAATCCATCATGCAAGACTCCGTTTCATAAAAGTTAAAATAAAGGGCAGATGATGACAAAACATTGCCAACTGATGACAGTTATCATAAAAAAAGCATAAAGGTTGTACAAATCATTTTTTTAATTTATTTATGGGAAAATCCAATGAATGTCTCATTGCGACAGCTTAGAGCCTTTGTGATGATTGCCGATTGTAGAAGTTTTACCAAGGCATGTGATGAGCTGTTCTTAACCTAATCATCTTTGAGTGGACTCATCAAAGAGACGGAAAAACAACTTGACGTCAAGCTCTTTGACCGCACCACTCGCCAAATCCATTTAACGGATGCAGGCAAGCGACTGCTCCCACACGCACGGCGGATTTTGGATGAAGTGCGATTGTTTGACCACCAAACGCAGGATTTAAAGGACTTTTATCAAGGCAAAATCCGCCTTGCCGTCATCGCCTTTTTATGTGGTGTTGCCTACCACGCACGCCCTTACCAAATATTCCCACATCGCTTGGAGTGAGCTTGAAGATGAGCGTATCATTACCTTGCGTGGTAATTTTACCCAAAGGCTGATGGATGAGTTGCCCAAAGAGCTGTCATCTCGGTTGTTTCGGATGGATTATGAGGTAAATTTTTTGTCTACCGCTCTTGGCATGGCACAAATGGGGTTTGGATTAACCATCACCTTACCCTACGCCAAAAACTGGGTGGATCAGCACGGACTTGTCATGAGACCTTTGACCGAGCCTAGCATTCATCGCAAATTTATGTGCTACACCCACAAAAGACGGTCGCCCACGTCCGCCATGAGTGCTTTTTTGCGATTTTTGAAGGTGTATGCTAAGGCGTGGGAATAGGGCGTGCCTACCATTGATAACATTTTTATAAAATAAGATGAAAATTTAACGTTTTAATCCATTTTTGCATGAAAATGGCTATCCAACCACTTAACTGTGTGATTTTAAAATTTTTACTTAATTTTTAAAATTAAGTGGTCGGATTGTTTTTCATAATAAAAACTTGCTTGATAGAAAACTCACAGCCTTTGTTTTTTCCTTGAAAAACGTGCGATTCCCCTTCTTTTTTAAATAGGCATTTTCATTGCAAATACCAAAGGCAGGCACGCCCTAGTCTTTTGTGATATTTGATTGTGATATTTAAAAGTTAGTCATTTATAAATGTCATACCTAGCCAATTTTATGTTAAAATAGTAAGTTTTACCCCATTCTTAACTTTATATAAGCGATTGATTTATCAAGGGCGAATCGCAATTCGTCCCTACAACCCAAAAATAATTATCAGATAATCAATAAGTTACCATTTTAAGTTGAGAGTGAAGTTAAGTTTTATAAAATAACAAATGAGAACACCATGTCCTTAAAATCCGTAGTTGCCCTTATAGGTCGCCCGAATGTGGGCAAATCCACGCTATTTAACCAATTCACCAAATCCCGCCAAGCCCTAGTTGCTGATTTGGCAGGACTGACCCGAGACCGTCAGTATGGCGATGTATTTTTTGAAAATAAATCTTTCATCGCCATTGATACAGGAGGTATTGGCGAGGCTGATGATGGCAAGGGTAACATTGATGACTACATGGCGACACAATCATACACCGCCATTTACGAGGCAGACATGGTCGTGTTTGTCGTGGATGCACGAGCAGGGCTGACCCCGAGCGATGAGGAGATTGCCAAGTTTTTGCACACACTGGGCAAGCCTGTCTTTTTGGTAACCAACAAAACAGACGGTGTACACGAAGCGTCCATTGCTGAGTTTTTTGGTTTGGGCTTTGGCGAGCCAATCCCGACAAGTGCCAGCCATGGCAAGGGCGTAACGAGCCTGCTTGAAATCATCACTGCCGATATGCCCGAGACGCTCGCCGAAAATCCCGAGACAGACGGCTTGAAATTGGCGATTATCGGTCGCCCCAATGTCGGCAAATCCACGCTGGTCAATCGCTTGCTTGGTGAGGAGCGTGTCGTGGTGTTTGATATGCCCGGTACGACTAGGGACAGCATTTATATTCCTTTTGAGCGAGAAGGGCGACAATATACGCTCATTGACACCGCAGGCGTGAGACGGCGTGGACGGATTGATGAAAAAGTAGAAAAATTTAGCGTTATCAAGACCTTACAAGCCATCAAAGATGCCAATGTGGTCGTCTTAGTGATTGATGCCCATGAGGGTATTGTTGACCAAGATTTGCATATGCTGGGCTATGCCCTAGACGCTGGGCGGGCGATTGTGATTGCCATTAATAAGTGGGATAATCTCACTCAGGACCAAAAAGACAGTGTCAAAATTGAAATGGACAGACGTTTTCACTTTATCCCATGGGTTAAGATTCATCTGATTTCTGCCTTGTATGGCAATGGTGTGGGTAATCTGTATCCATCCATCCATAAGGCGTACGATGCGTCCATGTTTAAGGTGTCCACATCTCGTCTTACGCAGATTTTGCAAGATGCTGTGGCGGCCCATCAACCGCCAATGGTGAGTGGTCGCCGTATCAAACTTCGTTATGCTCACTTAGGCGGTCATAATCCACCTGTCATTGTCATTCATGGCAACCAAACAAGCAGTCTGCCAAAGAGCTATCAGCGTTATCTTGAAAATATCTATCGTGAGGTATTTAAATTAGAAGGCACGCCCCTTCATGTGGAATTTAAACAAAACGCCAACCCATATCAAGGTAAAAAAAATCCCGTCATCAAAAATAAAGCTAAGGTCATGCGTGAGCGTAAACGTATTGCTGAATTTAAGAAACGGGATAAGAAGAGAAAGTAAGAGCGGATTATGAATTACGGGTTGTCATTTATTAGTGATGATGATTTATATCATCATGTCAAAAATACGGTATTAAAATACCGTTTTCAAATTGATTTTAAAAAATTAAATAAAAACTTAATTGACCCAATTAAATTAACATTTGACAGTGCCATTTATCAAGGCGGTTTTGATAATGGGGCATTGTCTGTTATTTTGGATAATGAAATTAGCCGTCAAATGGATAAATCCAATACCAATCATATCGGTTATTTTCATCAAAATATTTTTAATTTTATTGGTAAAGAAAACGGTTGGTCTGTTCCTAGTCAAGGGTTTGATGTTGAAAATTCATCTTTACAAATCTATGTAGAGATGAAAAATAAACACAACACCATGAACAGTTCATCATCGGCAAAAACATATATGCGAATGCAACACAAGATTTTGCAAGAGCCAAATGCCACTTGTATGCTTGTGGAGATTATCGCCAAAAATAGCCAAAATATCGCATGGCAATGCTCGGTGGATAATCAATCCATGAAACAAGAACAAATTCGCCGAGTGTCTATTGATAAGTTTTATGAATTGGTAACAGGTAACGCTAATGCCTTTGCTCAATTATGCCAAATATTGCCAAACGTTATCCAAGATGTATTGGCAAATGAAAAAACACAAATCATTGAAAATACGGTGTTATCAGACATACAAGAACAAAACATTGAGCATATTCTAACCAGTTTGTATTTAATCACATTTAAAAAATATCAAGGATTTGATAACTTTCATTTGGGGTTATCATGACAAATTTATCATTATTTGATGAGCAAATACCAAATCAACAATCCTATATTCATTCTAATAAAAAAATTAGTAGCATTGAATTATTTGCAGGGGCGGGCGGATTGGCTTTGGGTCTTGAAAAAGCAGGATTTGAAGCGGTGTTATTTAATGAAGTGGATAAACATGCTTGCCAAACATTACGCCAAAATCGCCCTAATTGGCATATTTTAGAACAGGATATTTCTACGGTGGATTTTCGTCCTTATCGTGATAAGGTTGATTTTTTATCGGGTGGATTTCCTTGTCAGGCATTTTCTTATGCAGGAAAGGGCGAAGGATTTAATGATATTCGGGGGACGATGTTTTTTGAATTTGCCCGTGCCATAAAAGAGATTAACCCTAAGGTTATTTTGGGCGAGAACGTCAAGGGTCTGTTAAATCATGATAAAGGCAGAACGCTTGCAACCATTAAACAGACACTCACAGAATTAGGTTATCGTGTGATTGAGCCAAAAGTATTAAATGCTGTTAATTTTCGTGTGCCACAAAAAAGAGAGCGGATTTTTATTGTGGGTGTTCGTGAAGATTTGGCGGATAATGCGGATTTTGTGTGGCCCACGCCTTATCATCGCCCCATGACCATGACGGATGCGTTAAAGGCAGGCGAGCTGTTTGATTGTGATGTGCCGATGTCGGACGGGCAGATTTATCCAGAACACAAAAGAGCGGTGCTAGACCTTGTGCCACAAGGGGGCTGTTGGCGTGATTTGCCTGATGAAGTGGCTCGTGCTTACATGAAAAAAAGCTATTTTTTGGGCGGTGGGCGTACAGGCATGGCAAGGCGTTTGGGTTGGCATGAGCCAAGTTTGACTTTGACGTGTTCGCCCGCCCAAAATCAAACCGAACGTTGTCATCCTGATGAAACCCGTCCGCTTAGGGTGCGTGAGTATGCTCGCATACAAACTTTCCCTGATGATTGGCAATTTGCAGGTTCGTTGTCTCAGCGGTACAAACAAATCGGCAATGCCGTCCCCGTGAATTTGGCATATGCCATGGGCGTGCAATTGCGACAATTATTACTACAAATCACGGCTTAATATGTTCAAAAACATCCGCATTCTTATCCTACTTTGCATTTTACTCATCGTCGCTACTAATAGCTTTCGTGATAAGAACCACGATTGGCAAAAGCCTGTCTATGTCGCCATGTATCCTATTAACGTAGATAACTCGCCAGAGGTTGCTGGATATATTGCAAGTCTATCTGATAAGGATTTTCAAGAGATAGAAAATTATTTGAATGCCCAAAGTAAAAAATATGGTCAAAACGCCCATTTTTATTATCGGTTAGGGCAAGAGGTTAAGGTTGTGCCCCCTGTTGTGCCAAGAAATGGCACTGTGATTGATGCCATTATTTGGAGTTTAAAATTTCGCTATTATGCTTATAAACACACTCACGATATTGGCGTACCAACCAATTTACGGTTATTTTTGCAGTACCATCATCCCAGTAAAAAAATCATCACCGAGACCTCAACCGCCCTACAAAATGGACGTATTGGCGTGGTCAATTTGTTCGGCATGGACAAAAAAACCGCCAATAACAACGTGGTCATCGCCCACGAGAGCCTACACGCTTTTGGGGCGAGCGACAAATACGACCTAGCAAACGGCTCTCCCATCTACCCACACGGCTATGCCAACCCCGCCCAAAACCCACGCTATCCGCAGACCCAAGCTGAGCTGATGGCGGTGCATATCCCCACATCGCCAACCACATTTGAGATGGCACGAGACCTAAAACAAACGGTTGTGGGCGAGATGACAGCATTTGAAATCAAATGGAAAAAACTGGATTAACCATGCTTTTTGAGACGCTTGCCATAAATAATGGGCGTATTTTAAATCTGGATTATCACAATAGACGATTTAAACAGGGGCAGTTATTTTTGCATTGTCAAACGATGATTGATGATATTGCCAATATTGTTAATATTTCTGATGAGTTTGATAATAAATTTATCCGTTGTCGTGTTACTTATGATAAATATAGCATAAAAGTACAATATTTTGATTACATCCCAAAATCCATTCAATCTTTTAAAATAATAGAATGCGATAGTATAGATTATGCTTATAAATATGATGATAGAAATTTATTAAATCAGTTATTATCCCAAAAGGGCGATTGTGATGAAATTATCATTATAAAAAACGGCTTGGTTACGGATTGTTCTATTGGCAATTTATTATTTTTAAAAAATAATCATTGGTACACGCCTGATACGCCATTATTACAAGGCACTCAGCGAGCGTATTTATTGGAAGCTCAAAAAATTCATTTGGCAAATATTGATAAAAATAACATTTGGCAATATGAAAAAGTGATGATGATAAATGCCCTAAATGCGTTTGATGAGAATCGGGCGGTGTTAATTAAAAATATTAAGGAATGATATGCTAAGATTGGCGATTTTTGCGGACATTCATGGTAAATTTTTATTACCCTTTAAATTGGTGGATTATTATCAAACCCTGACAGGACAAGCGATTGATGCTATTATTCAATGTGGCGACATGGGAGTATTTCCTGACAAAAACAACATGGATAAAGCGACATTAAGACACGCCAGACATGACAGAGATGAGTTGGGTTTTATGGATAATTTTGTCAAAATGGATAGTGACATTGCCAAATTTTTAAATACGCTCAATATCCCCATGTATACCGTGCGTGGCAATCACGAAGACCATGATTTTTTGGATAATTTAGAAAATAACAGCGATAAAAATTTGCCTTATTTTCATATTGATTGTTATCAAAAAATTTGGGTATTAAAAACAGGCTTTCCACTCATATTAACCAATGACACCGACAGCATTAGCCTATTGGGCATTGGGCGAATTGGCGATAGAAAAGGGCGAGAGCATAAAACGTTTATCCAAAACTATGAACGAGAACAATTAAAAAAGCTCTATAAAACCTGTGGCGACATAGATATTTTAATCACTCATGACAAACCAATCGAAAGTATTCGTGGTTATGGTTCATCTGACGTGGCAGACGCATTGGATAATATCGCTTTTTGTTATCATTTTTATGGGCATACGGGCGAGCCTTATCATGAAACACTTGCTGATAATCGCATTACCCAATCGGTAAAAATCAAAGAATTGGAATTTAATCAAAAAGGCAAATTAGAAACAGGCTCTATGATAATTTTAGAAAAAGACAAAGACAATATCAGCATAAAAAGCGTGCCATTATTTGACATTATTCATTTTGATAAAGAAAGTTGGCGATATATATGACTGTTTGGGATTTTTATAAAAATTTTTAAAAACCCCTTGACTTTTTATTTTTATCGCTTATCATATACGCATTCACGCACCAAATACGCTTGGTGCATTTCATTCACCCAAACAGCAATAGGAGTAAAACAATGTCTGTATCTTACAATCTTTGTAATTCAAAAAAGACCAGCCGTTTTGACTGTTTGGGCAAATTATTTTTGATATAAGCCTTATATCAAGCCAAACACATAAAGACGGTGGCAAGCCTTAATCTAAAAGGCTTTCACCGTTTTTTATTGTCTAAAATTTGCCCAAAAAATCGCTAAGATTTGTCTTAAAAATTGATAAACTGCTTTATCATTTTTGATGGTTTTCTTTTCCCAAAATTTTATCATTTATTTGTCATTTTTATATTTAAAAATGATTGGGGAAATATTGTCTTTTTAATTTGTATTTATTTGTTTTAGCTAAAAATTGAATGATTTTTGGTTGGGGAGTTTTATATCAAAAATTTGTTTTTTTTAAATACACCTAATGAAATTAATATTTATCACAGGCTTTGTAGCAACTGTATTCCACTCCCATCAAAGTGCAATACAAAAACTTAGCACA